>ERZ650310.192-NODE-192-length-18282-cov-6.234048_pt1 | contig 18282 bp, 19 predicted proteins | sample MGYA00376246_ERZ650310 | MGnify/ENA primary metagenome ERZ650310 (study PRJEB26733, sample SAMN07839286) | wastewater metagenome | biome: small river; feature: stream; material: water | place: USA: North Carolina | collected 2016-03-01 ...
ACGACGCTCTTCCGATCTTACCTGACGGCGTTGTAAGACGCGAACACGTCGAACGCCTAACCGAGACCGTCCTGCACATCATGCACACGATGCCACCGTGGGCGCTGCGCAGTATCGCTGACGCGGCCGACCCGGCACTTCCCGAGACTTGAGGAAGGAGTTAGTCTCCCCAACGCAAAAAGCCGGGCGCATGGCCCGACCTCTCGATTATTTCCCCGCCACCTTGACCGGCTTCTCGTAGGGGCAGCCAAGGGCTTCCCGGCCGATGTTTGATGCCTCGATCTTGGCCGACGTGGCGTCCGTGAGCTTGTCCGCCTTACGCACGGTGATCTGCGGCCACGCCTCGCAGATCCTCAGCGGCTCAACAGTCCTCACAGTACCTTCGGTCGAGCACGCCGCCAGACTTGGCAGGATCAATGCGGCGCTGAGCCACTTTAGCCTTCTGCACGAGAGCATCGGTCTTTTTCTCTATCTTCGCGACCGCACGCTCTTCAACTTTCCGGTCATGGTTTTTCAATGCGACCTGCCCCCACGCCATGAGGACAATGATCGCCACGGCAACGAGCCCGTTTCGATACAGCCCCATCAGCCGACCTTCCCTTTGCGTGCGGCATCGATGCGGGCATAGATCGCCGTGACGATCCCCAGGGCAATGATGCCGGCACCAATGGCCTTGGACCCTGGCGACAGTTTTGCTACTGGCTCGAGCTTTGTCACTTGCGCCACGCTGTCGAGCAAAACTTGCGTGACGTTATCCAGCGCCGTCCCCAGGTACGTCACCACCAGCCCCAATCCAGCAAAAAGCTGGCCCAGGATTGTGCGGCCGCCTAAAGCGTCTTTGACGGGGCTCGGCTGCGCCTTTGGGAAGCTCGCCGGCGTCGTCACAGCCGGCGCCTTCGGGGCTTCTGGTTGGGCTACAGGAGACGGCCCGAAGCCGATCTCGGGAACCATCTCGCAGAGCTTCTTGAGCACGACCATCGCGCCGACTTGCTTGCTCGCGCACTCGGGGTCCCATCGCCCATCCTCCACATACTTGCCCTTGGCGTAATGTGCCGATCCGCTCCACAGATAGGGGTTGCACACAGCCGGGTGATACTTGCGATAGCCCCAGCCGTTGTATTTCTCGAAGCAGTAGGCAATGCGTGGCAGCGACCAATCCACGACCTTGTCGAGCCCGTCATATTGCACGGCATCGACCGCAGAGATTTCCCACTCGTAAGGCGCTTCCCAGACCTTCGGTCGCCCCTTGGGGACCTGCACCGTCTTGGCCGTCAGCGGGTCGCCATTGTGCATGTGACGGTCGAAACGCGCGCCGGCCTCCATCAGATGCAGGAGGCCGATCACGTACCAAGGGACGCCGGTCTTTGCCGATACAGCTTCATAGCGAGAACGCCCCTCAAGAACCTTGGCGGCGCCCCAGTTGCATTCCTTGGCCATCGACGGCCGCAGTTCGATCGTGGCCCACAGCTTCTCGTACTCGCCGGAAAGATCAGTGTTAAATTCCACGGCCTCACCGCTTGATCGCTGCAATCTCGTCGATAACGATGGCAGCTGCCTGGGCTACAGTGACGCCAGACTGAGACGCGCGCTTTGACAGCAGCGGGAATTGCGAAGGATCAGCGCCGTCGTGATACGACACGGCCTCATGCTGCTCCTCCAACATGAGCAGTACCATGGCCCGCAGCTTTACCGGATCGACTTCCTCGCGCGTCTCGATGATTGTCGGCGGCTGAGTCGGGGCTGCAACAGGCGCAGGCTGCACCGCCGGCGCGATTGTCGGCACGTTCCAATCTTCGTTGGGATCGTTGATCTCGAGCACCGTGATCCCATGCGCCGTGAGGTCGTCTGGCGTCGCCAGCTCCAGCCAGTGCGCCGGGTAGTTGAGATCGTTGGACGTGAACTGCTCCCCCGCTTTCACGACGCGTTCGTCAGGCAGCTTGTAAACCTTCATGGGAGGCCTTTCAGATCGGCGAGATTGTGGTTGTCGAGGTGGCATTCAGCACGTTGGCGGCCCACGTGCCTTGCTTGGCCGATGGGCCATACACGCCGATCGTCGCCGATGAGCCTGTCGACAGATGGATCGCCGCAGCCGTCTGCGACTCCATCGAGTTGTTGGCCACGATGAATCCGGTCGTCGAGTTGATGAACGCGAAGATTGGCGTCCCCGTGCTTGCCGTGATCCAGACGTTGCCGACAGCCACGACGTTCTTGAGCCATGCGCCGGTCGCATCCACGGGGATGTCGAGGCACTTCAAGCAGGCGTTGAAAATGTTGTCGTTGACGATCACACGGGCGAATGACCCGGTCGTGCTCACGCGCGACAGGCTCACGCCCACCATGCCGTCATGGTCGAACGAGTTGTTTGTGACGATCAACTGCGCTGTCACGGCCGCCGACGCCAACTGCATCAAAACGCCATACGCCGACGTCAGGAACTTGTTGTTGACAATGCGCAGACCGCCCGAAGAAATGTACATGATGCCGGCGGTCGAGCCGGAGGCGCCGAGCAGATAGTTTCCGGTGACGTTGCTATCGCCCGCATCCACATTCGTCGTGTTTGACACCTGGATTCCAAGCGCGACGAAGAGGCTGATTTTGCAATTCTCGACGTGAAACGTCTGCGCCTTTGAGAAAACAATACCAATGTAAGCGTTCGTGATTTGCAGATCGCGGAAAATCGACGAGCTATTGATGTTTGACCCGGAGGCCGTCACCGTGATGGCAAAACCCGTCGACGACGCAGCGGAGGGGTAGGCGATTTGCAGCCGCTCGATCGTGACGGACGACGTTGTGCTGATCGAAAAACCCTCGATCGTGGTGGAGGGAACGATTACCGTCTCCTCGAACCCCGCCCCAAAGATGCGAATGGCACCCGTGATGCTCAACGCCGTGGTGATTTTGTAAGAGCCCGGCGGGATGTATAAAGCCCCGCCCGCCGCCGCCGTGATGGCGTTCTGTAGGGCCGTGGTGTCATCCGTGACACCATCTCCGACCGCGCCGAAATCCTTGGCGCTGATGACCTCCTTGACCTTGGCCAGCCAAGTCCGGTTGGTGGCGCCGGTGCCCGACTGAGTAAACGCCTGGAACGTCGGCGTGGACCCGCCGTTGCCGATCAGGGCATAGCCTGACGTTCCCGTCGCCGGCAAAGACGCGCCGCCGCTGGCGTTGTTGTTGATCAGCTCGCCGTAGAGTTTCGTCCCGTCCGATACGAAATCGAGCCGGCTCACCTCGTTGGCGGCCGTGCCGATGACGGGTGTGAGGCCACCGAGCCACACGTAGTTCGCGCCGTAGGCAAGCGTCCGCCCGCCGGTAGCGTCCTGTTTCACGAACAGCGAATATCGCGACCCGGCGACCATGTTCGTGGGATTGGCCAGCGTGCGATTGCCGCCGAGCGTGACGGTGCCGTTCCCTTGGGTCGACAGGTTCCACGAGATCGACGCGGCATCGGTCAAAGACACGAGCGCCGGGTTCGACGTGCCGATGTCGCCCGTGCGGGTAGCCTGCAACGAAATCGTATCGTTGGTCGCCAGTGTGCCATTCGACCCGACCGGCGTGATCGGCACCTCGACGTAGGCCGTGTGATCGACGAGGCCCCCGTTGATCTCGAAGATGGCATTGGTCGCAAGCGCGCCGATCTTGCTCACCATGAGCACGCCCTTGATCGCGCTCGTGGAGTCGTCCCATGTGGCCAGGTATGCGGCGTTGTTTGCGCCCGCGGCGTCGGTCTTGGAAATGTAGGCCTTGGTCCTGCTGGCGTGCGTCGCGCTGTCGAAACGGATAAATCCGTTGCCCGGATCTGCGTTGACGGTCGCGGTGTCGAAACGGTATTGCAGGCCCTGCGTGCCGAGTGCGCCGGCAGCCGCCTCGACGGCCGACGCCAGCACGCAATACACCGCCGAGACGTTGCGCGGGTTGGTCTGGTTGCCGCCCGATGCGCCCGTAGTGCCGGTCGTGACCGTGAACGGATGTTGATGGCGCGTGCTGGCGCCGCCGGTGTTTGTTGCGGTCGCGGTCTGCGCGATGCCGCCGCCGCCCGTGGTGCCCGTGGAGCCAGCGTCCGCCTTAGCCGTAACGCTATGCGTGTGGTCTGGTGTGTCGTTGCCAGTCGTGCCGGCCAGCGTGCCCGGCAAATGGGTGTGCGACAGAAGACTTTCGGCCTGCTTCGTGCCGACGTTGTCGCCGAGAGTGCCGTCGCCGCGATTGGTGCGCGCGCCGGCGTCAGGATCGGCCCCGCGTCCGTGGTCCCAGCCACGCACAAACTCGCCGCGCCAGTCGGGCAGGTTGAACGTCGTCGCGCCATCGCCCGCGCCGTAGGTGACGCCCCACTTGGCAAACAGCTCGGGGTAGTTGGCTCGCGAGATTTCCGCGCCGTTGAGCTCGAGCCAGCCGACCGGAATTGATGCCGTCGCCCATAGCGCAATGAAGCCGACCGCCAGAACGCGCGCGGCGACATCACCCGATGCGCTGCCGCCCCCGGACGTCGCGTCGTTGATCGGCCCGGCCTGGTCGTCGAGCGCCGGCCAGATGTCGACGCCGAGCGACGTCTTCAATTGCAGCTTGTAGGTGCCGTCCGGTGGATAGATAGGCGGCAACCACCCGGCGCTATCGGCGACAACGGGGTGCGCATGCGGTACGGTGCGCGCGCGATCGGAATAGACCGTCAGAGGGGTGACGGTGCCCGTTTCGTAAAAATAGGCAAGCGCGCCAGAAACTGGAGTCGCGTTTGCGTCCAGCACCCGCTGGTGGGGCACCGTGAACAACATGGCTGTCATGTGGAGATTGTTCCTTAGCGCTGGAACAGGGGGTTTGACGCTGGAACAGGGTCTTGTTGAGCTTGGGCCTGAGACATCAGGTCGTCAGCGCTCATGCCGAGCATGGCGGCAGCGCCAGCCCAGCCGTACTTGCGAACAATCGAAATCAGTTTGTCGTCGAACACGACGAAGTTCCTCGACCCCTCACCAGCCGTGCGAGAGCCTTGATCAAGGTAACGGATGCCGGGGATGCCTGCGTCACGGAATGAGTCCGAGAGATATGGCGGAACGGCATTTCTGGGGTTAATAGCGCTTAGCGCTTCATTGATTGGCTTGTCCGCAAAGATAGGCGCTTGCCCATCGTACTGGGAGCCATAGTATCTGCGCTGTTCCCCCTCGATAGCCTCCCTCACCTTCTCACTCTGCTGTGAGAGCGGCTTATCCCAGTCTAGGAAGTGCTCAGGGTCGGCGTTGATGCGGACCTCGTAGAGGTGGCCGGGGTCTTCTGACTTAGCCACCGTGCTGCCGCTCTGCTTCATCTCCGTCAGCTTGCGCTCCAAAGAGCGGAAGTATACCTCCGGCTTGCTCGACTTTTGCTGCCTCAATGCGCTCAGCGCCTGATCAACGCCTCCGGCTGCATGAGCGAGTTTCGCCGCCTCAAATCCGATTGAGTCAGCAATGTTTACGGGGTTTCCATCGACCGAATAGCGCAACGTATTGCTTGCGCGTGTGAGCTGGTCGCGATAGCTCTTCGCAACCCTTTCATTCTCCGCAAAATACAGCCCATGCCCATAGGCTTGCGCCCCTTCTCCTGTTCCGATCTTGTCCATGGAAAAGCGGTCGAAGTCGTGCGGGCTCCCGTGATAGGCGGTAATTCCTTGTGGGGTGTCTTTCCCCTGGCGCGTTAGCAGGTTGGATTCTGGCCTCTGTATTCCGGCCGCTGCCCGCCATTCTGGGCTCATGTCGTTATAAATATCATGCAGCTTCTGCTGCATCGCCGCCCGCATCTCTGGTTCGATGTCGCGTGCCTTGGACAGCTTGGCAGATAGGATGTCGTACATGCTCGATAAATCGCCACCAGCTTCCGCGATGCGGTACTGCTGACCCATGGCGATGTCCCATTTGGGACCCCATACCTGCTCTATAGCGCGCGTGGTGTCTTTCCCTTGGGAGAGAAGGGAAAGGGGAGCGGCTTCCTCTGGGTTGGAATAGAATAGTTTTCCAGTATTGGCATCATATAGCGTGCCACGCTGAAGAGCCGCTATCGTCGTTGACGGCTGGCCCGTTTCTCCCCTGATTGTTCCGTCATCGATGACGTTGTTGACAATCAGACCGTCATGACCGCCGTGCTTGGCATCTCGCGCCAGGATGTCGCTTGAGGTCCACCTCCCGTCATGCATGAATGATCCCCAATGTTGACCGCCAGCATCGGCAACCAACGGATTCTGGAAACGAGCGTTGAGTTCCAGCACTCCAGGCTTGGCCCCGTTTTCAGGGCTCCCGTAAGCGGACGCAACGGCTTGATGGTCGCTTGCCCACACAGGACCATTCGGATCAATGGGGAATGGATAATCGGTGTTCTGCACTCCTCGGTAATACGTTGTCTCTGGCTTGGCCGCCGCCAAACGATCCATTAAAGACTTTGGTCTCTCTCCTCCCTGGGAGAGGAGTCCTGGAAGGGAGGCTTCCTTAGAGTTGGAGTAGGCAACAGCTTCTCTCGCCACTCCCGGCGCCATCCTTCCCGCCACAGCCCCGCCCATGGGTGCCGTCAACGCGATATTCGCCGCAGGCTCGATCATCTGCTCGGTTGAAACCGGCTCGGGTGAGGTCAGCACCCGATAGGGTGTTGCCACCGCGTCATAGGCGGACTTACCCAGCCCGTACATGCCCTCGAGCGTCATCATCTGCAACGGCATCGTGGCAAGGTTGGCCGCGCCAGATGCGAGCATCGCGCCCGTGTCGTCGCGTTTTCGTGCGCGGTAGTCGACAATCGCCTGTCCGAGCTGCGACCGCGGCTCGTCGGCATAGTCGGCCGGGTCCGGGAACGACGAGCGCACCGGCCGCGTCATCTGCGGGTTGAGGCCGCTATTCCAGCCCGCCAGTGCATTGCTGTCTTGCGCGCCTGAGCCGAGCGCGCTTAGATCGTCATAGCCGTAAAGTCGCGAAAGATAGTTCACCGTGGCCTCATGCCCTTACGAACGCCCATAGCATTCGCCGTCGGGTTTGCGCTGGCGAAATTGCTCAAACATGCCGTTGTCGGAACGGTGCTGGCTTTAGTCGCGGGATGACTGCATGCCCGCATTAATAGCCGGCGCCACCATGGCATTACTCGATGCAGAGGCGCCCTGTGAAAGAGCGCGGCGCGCGATAGCATCGCCGTGAACGGCAGCGATCGGCTTCGTGATGCTGGATATCAGCATGCGACCGATAAGCGTCTCTCCCCCAAACGCACGCGATAGAGCCTGAGCCAATTGCTTGCCCCACGTCGCTACGCCGTAAGATGTGCCGCTACTGTTGGGCGGCGTGAACGTCAGTTTTTCCAACAGGTTCTTGGTCGACCGGATCGCCGCCATCTGTTGCGGCGTATAGATCTCAGCCATGACGCTGGCTTCATTCTTCAGCGCGCTCTCAAGCGACGTCAGAGCGCGCTGAGGCGTAAGAGCCTCGGTCCCCTTTGGTGCCTGAATAACGTGCAGCCAGTGAGCCATGCGGATGTTGTCGAGGGCCTTCTCGGCCTCTGCCGCCGGCAAATATCTTTGGTACGCCGATTTCAGTATCTTAACGGCCTCAAGTGTGCCGGACTTCGGGTTCTGGACGCCATCCCCTACAAGACGCTTCACAATGTCTTCGGCGCTGGCGTGCTCATCGGTGAGTTTCTGGATGACCTTTGCACCTGGCGTAAGCGGCCCCGTCATGCCCCCGCCAACGCGAGGGGCGAACAACTGCTCAAGCTCGCGCGTGCCATCCTTTGCAAGCCGCATGGCCGCCGCCGCCATGGGGTCGCCGTCTATGTGCGCCGCCGCAGTATCGATCCACGAATCGAACGCCTCGTAGACGCGGCGCGCGGCCATTTTGTCGGGCTCAGTTTCCGCCCCCTTCATCTGAAAGACGAGCTGCTTGCGAACATTCTGTATGCTACGGTCAGGGTTGCCTTTCAGGATGCTTGAGACCGTCTGCGGGGCTTTGCCCTCGATGTAGCCCTCAAGATGCTTGACCATGCGCGTTGCGGCCGGGGTAAGCGTCGAGTCGACGTAATCCCCGACTCTGGCAGCGTTGAGCGAGTCGGGCAGCATCTTCAGCGCCTCGTCGCGGGGCGTGAGAGGGCCTGCCGCATCCGCCGCCTTCCACCGCGCTTTCTCGGCCATTTTGGCAAGGTCTTGCGCCTGCGTCGTAGCATCACGAATGGCTGCGCCGTTGGTGCTTGGCAGCAGGTTTGTCTCGTTGACCATCAAACCATTCGTTGCCGGCCTTGATGGCGCGACGATCGCGGCCATTCCAGGTTCACCAGCCGAGTTCGTCTGTCCGAGAAGATGATTGCGAATATCTCCTCTTTGGGCTTCTTGAGCGTCAAGCATCTTCGCTTTTGCGCCAGGCCCATAGATGCCGCGGCGCGCGGCTTCCTCGGTCCAAAGCTGCTCTGGGTCTTTGGTCAGCTGCCCCCACGTCGGCTTGATGCCAGATTGCGCAGAAATCGTCTGATTGGCAGCCGCGGTAACGTCTCCCGTCCTCGAGAACTCGCGCGCGAAGGCTTTCCCGACTTGCCCGTTGAGCTGCTGTGGATCAAGTCCCGCCTGCTGCGCAGCCTGCACCCCTTTCGCAGTCAGTTGCCCCGTGGCGCGGTCAAAGAGGCTGGGCTCGGTCACGAACCTTCGCCACAGCGCGCTCGTCCCTGCCGCTAGGGGAACCGACGCGGCTCCACCGAGAGCCGTACCAGCAACACCGACGACGTCTGTCGGCTGTTTGTTGCCCATCGGCCCGGACGCCATCTCGGTGCCGATTTTGGTTCCGCCCGCGACCGTACCCTGCACCACCATATTGACGAGGGCCGGCACTCCTAGCTTGGTCGTCAGCGCATTTGCAGCGCCCCCACCAAGCAAATACGGCACCGCTGACATCAGCCCGCGCGAGATGTCGTAGCGGTCCAGGCCCGGCTTGTTGACGTAAGCGCGATAGGTCTTGTCCGCGTCGGCGCCCTCGCCCTTGTACTCGATCAGGTCATAGCCGTTGGCGTCCTTGAAGCGGCGCACCAGACGATCGCCAAGCTTGCTTGCGAGGATGTCACCATAGGCCGCGTCGTCGTGCGTGACCGCAGATGCGCCCATGCGCGCGGCATAGCTGCCGGTGTAGGCCGGCACATCCTTATAGGCGGGATCTTGCTTGCCCTTGATGTCCTGCCAGCGGCGGCCGAGCCATGTCGGCGCGTCGGGCTCCGCGTTGGGATCTGGCGCAGCAGCACTTGCTTGCGCTGGCGCACTACGCCGCATCGACGTTGCAAGGTCGGCGAAGTTGGGCTCTGCCGACGCTTCTGCGGGCGCGGTGTTGGCCGCTTGAGGCCGCCGCATCGACGTCGCAAGATCGGCGAAATCCGGTTCAGCCATTAGATGCCGAACTCCTTGCGCACACGCATGGCGGTGAGATCGTTCGCCCGATCGTCAGGCAGACCCGGCATCTGCTGCACGATCTCCTGTTTGATGGTGCGCCCGCGTTGCTGCATGATCTGTTGCATATCCTCGATTTTGATCATGCCCTCTATCTTGTCCTTGTTGGCTGAAAGCGCCTTGGCGTCGTAGCCCTGCGAAATGAGGTAATTGTAGCGCGCCTGAGCGTACCGCGCCTGCTGGACCTTGTTGGCAAGTTTGGCTTCAAACTGTGCTGGCGTGTCCTTTTCCGGGTCGGGCATGCCGGCACGAATGCGCTTCTCTTCCTGCACGCCAACGGCCGCGCCGGTGATTTCTTGGATGTAGCGCGAGAGGTTGTCGGTCGCCTCCTGCTTGTAGGCTGTGTATTCCTCGAACTGCTTGCGAAGTTCGGGGGCGAGCTTGCCGCGCAAGGGGCCGATGGCGTCCATCCAGCTCACGCCGTACATCTTCGCCTGCATGTCGAGCGTCTGATATTCCGGCTTGAATTTAGCGGCGATCCCGTCGAGACGCGCCGACAACTCGGCCGTGTTCAACGCCTTTTCGCCAATCTTGTCCTGGGTGTGCTTGCCGAGGTTGGCTTGCTCGATCTGCTTCTCAATGAGCTTGGCCGCCTCACCCTTGCCGCGGAGCGCAAGAAGGCCAGCCATCTGATGCGCGCGCTCCGGCGTCATTTCGCCGAACGGCGTCTTGATGGTGTTGGGCGCGGGCGTCGGCGGTGCCATCGGGGTTTGACCCGGCTGCATGTCCGCGATTGGACGCACCATAGACGGATCAAAACCGTCTCCCGACTGCGGCTGCACCTGCGGGCCGGCCAGCGGTGGCCGCGGTGCCGGCATGTTCGGCGCTTCCCCAGGCATCGGCAGAGGGGAGCGCGGCGCAGACTGCTGCGGTAGAGGGGCCGGGCCGCGCATGGGCGGCAGCGGCGGTGCTTGTCCGGGCATCGAACGCGGATCAAGCGCGTTCGGGGGCGGCAGCGACGGAGCGGGCTGAGCCTGCCCCCCACCGACCAACCCACGCATGAGGTCCGTATCCATCTGTTTGTTAGCGGCGTCTGCTTTCTTGATCGCGATATCGTACGGCGTCATTTCCGCAGTGCGATTCTCCTGCTGCTTGGCAAGCGCCACTCGTTGACGCTCAAGATCAATCAACGATGTATTGTGCCGCGCCTGCTCGGCGAGCTGGGCTTGCGCCTGCGCGCGTGCTTGCGCGGCATTGTAAACGCTGAACAGAGCGTTCGGGCCGTGCTCGGCGTCCATTGCCCCCAGCAGCGGCATCATGCGCTGATCGACGAGCCCGCCGACTTGCCCGAGGGCGTTCTGGTAGCGGCTCTGACGGTCGGCCTTGTCCGACTGCTGCCGGTAGTAATCCAGCGCATTCGAGACGGGGCCGAAGTCGAGCGTGTAGAGCGGGCTTGGCATGGGTCGATTACCTGAAGGAGCCGGCGAGACGGTTGATTAGGCCCTGGTTCTGCGGTGCCCACGGCAACTCGTTGGCGTAACCGCTCGCCCCCATGCCCGCCATGCCGCCAGCCCCTGGCGCAAGCGCGCGCAACGCGAGCCCGCCGAGGCCGAGCATGTTCTGCGTCAACGTGTTGGCGTTCTGCGCCATGGCTTGGGCATTCTGTCCCGCAGCGGCCGACTGCTGGTTGCCAAGGTTCATCCGGCCGGCCATCAGGGCGTTGCCGAACTGGCTCGTCCGGTCGGCGTTCGCCCCGCTCGCCGCGTAGCCCTGCTGCCCCATGCCCTGGAGCCGGTTCAGCCAATCGTTCTGCGCGCCGTAGCGCATGCCGGCCGACTGGTCATAGAGCGCCTTGAGCGTGTTGCCCGAGTACATCGACCCGCGCGCGGCGGCCGAGTTCTGCGTCTGCCGGCCCGCGTAGTCCGTTGCCTCCTGAAAGCCCGGCGGGGCCTGGAATCCTCCCCATGCCTGCCGCGCCTGATCGGCACCGTTGACGCCGTTGAGGTTGGCATAGAGGTTTGAGGCCTGCTGCCCCTGCTGGATGTAGGGCTGCATCTGAGCATTGGCCTGGCCGAGGTAGTTCTGCCCGTAGTCGCGGCCTTGGTCGAACCCCTGTTGCAGGTCCTGGCGCTGCTGCTGATAGCCCTGTTGCAGCGCGCGGCGCGCGGTCGAGCCCGTGAAACCGCCGATCAGGTCGTTTACAAATCCCATGTCACAGCCCGTTCAGCTTTTTGATGATGAGGGCGACGATCGGATACCATTCCTTGGTCCAATTGCCGGTCTTTGGATCGATCGCCGGCACGTTGGGGCCGGGCGCCGTGATCTGCGGTGGCGTGCTCATGGCTCGAGCGCCTCGATATCGGCTGACAGTCCGTTGAAGACGCGCACCACAGACGCAGAGCACGAGACCCGCAGACGTGCGCCGCGGCCGTCGAAGGTACCGAGGCGATGCGCGACCGGAAAAGTATGGAACGCGCCGATCGGACCCAGACGTGAGCGGCGTTGCGATGTCCATGTGTGGCCGCCGTTGCGCGAGACGTCGATCATGATCTCAGGCGACAGGTTTTCAGGTGTCGTGGTGTTGAGGCCGACGCCCGTCTGCCCATCGACGAACAGGCGATTGACCACCATGCCGTAGGGGTAGCCATCGATCGCCGTGTGGACCTCGCAGACGATCTGCTCGCCGTCCTCGTCGTAGGCGTTGGGCGAAATCTCGTAGAGGATGCCGTTGACGCTGTCGCCAACTAGGCGGCTGTCGCCAAGCATGGCGCTACAGCGCCCGCGCCACCGCGCTCTGCCCTTGCTTTTCTCTTCGTGCCAAAAGCCATTGGCGGCGTTGTAGACCCACGTGAACGACGCGCACGAGATCTTGTAGAACTTGTTGCCGGCGTGCTCGTAGACGAGGCTCTCGATCCGCGCGCGGTCAGGTGCCGCCTCGATCGCTTCGTGGATATCGTTGGTCGAAATGACAACGGGGTCGTAGCCGTTGAGCATGCGCACGGTGCGATCGTTGGCGACCCATACGAGCGTTTGGTTGATCCCCGCGATGGAGGCGGCCGCGAGACAGCCGACCGGGTTGGCGTGCACGACACTGAACGGCCACGGCGTCGCTCCGGTATCGCGCCAGAACTCGACCGATTCAGTGCCGAGCACGCAGACGTCCGAGCCGCGAATGCCGATCCCGACGTTGTAATCCGAATAGGTCTCGCTGGTGCCGAACGCCAGTGCATAAATCGTCTGCCCGTCGTCGACCTCGGAAGCAAACACCCGACCATCCGCTATAGGAAACACGAACCGCCCGTTGAACACCTCAATGCCGATCGGCGCCGCGAGGTTGGGCGATACCGGCGTCGGCAGCAGAACGCGGTTGTCGACGAGGTAATATTGCGTGTTGGCGACGATGCCGACCTGCGCCACGGGTTGGCGGCGGTTGCGCGCCATGTAGACGACGTCAGACCCGCTGATCGAACCGATTTGTGACCACGCGCCGGCCGGGTTGCGCAGGTACAAAAAAACACCCGAGACAACGTAAAGATAGCCATCGACCTCGATCATGCCGCGGATCGCGCCACCGGCGAGCGCTTGATAGCGCGTCAGCCCGTGGATGGCCGAGAGCTGGACCGCCTTCTTGCCGCGCACGATGCGCTCGTTGGCATAAACGTTGATCAGCCGCGACCCGCCTGAGAACCCGTCGTTGCCGGGCGCCGATGTGGTCGGCAGGGGAACGGCCGTCAGGCTCGGCATCAATACCTCGTCGCCGGGACGAACCGCACCACGTCTTCGCGGTCGGCCGATTGCAGGGAATTGCGGTGCCGGGCCGCCATGGCCATGATCCGCTTGGACGTCGGGTCGGCCTTGCCGTAGCTCTCGAGCAGCGCCTCGGCGAGGTTCCAGCCGACGCCCATCAGGTACTCTTGCGGCAGGTCGATTGAGTCGTCGGGTGTGTCGACGTCGTAGAACCGGCGCTGATAGGTGTATTCGACCGTCTCGCCGGACACCGAGCCGAGCACCGGCCAGAGATACAGAACGCCCGTGTCGCGCTGCGGATCAAAGTAATATTGCGTCGGGAAGCCGGTCGAGGTCTTGAGCGGGATTTCCTCGTATTCCTCACGGGTGAGGAGATGCATCGGGATATCGCGGCCGGACTGGCGCAGCCTGGCCGACTTGATGCGAAACGCCGCCGCCATGTTGTAGGATGCTGTGTTGGCAACAAGGGGCAACGAACCGTTGGTCTGCCGCCACAGGTTGGGCATGTCGACCTGCCACGACTTGAGCATGAGGTTGAGGGCCTCGAGCCCGTCGCTCATGTCCTCGGCATCGATGGGCTCGCCGGCGCGCGCGACGCGCAGCTGCTTGAACGCATACGTGACCACGTCGCGGGCATTCAGCGTGAAGTCTGTAGAGCCGGAAACTGGCATTACCATTGCCCCGTTGCAAGCCAGCCAAGCGCTGTCATTTTCGTGACGAGAGCAGCGCTGTAGGCAGGCGCTCCGACTGTAGCATTGGGATGAAGACCGTCGCTTGTTATTGATGGCGGGATGCAACCATTCGCGACGGCTGCTAGGTCGGTGGGAGATCCATCATTGACGGCAGCGAGCGCGGAATACATTGGAGCATAAGCCGCACCCAGCCACGGACTGATGTAGGCCATTGCTCCTCTTGAGTTGATAGCTTCTATCGTAGTCGGCGTGTAACCCGCCGCTAACTGACTATCTGTGACCAAAAATCTGGAGTTCCCCAGCCACTCAAGGCCATAAAGTATGCCCTGTTTTTCGAGCTCCGGTTGGCCATTCTGGCCGTGTTCCCAGACACCATCAACGACCGCAAGGCAATATTTTTTATAATCATCTGTCCGAGACGCCAACCGATTGACAAACGTATCTGTGCCGGTTGCATCCGCGTACCAAGATGTGGAGCCCTTGCTGTCCATGACAATGGAACGATAGCCGGCAGAGCCGAGTGCGTGCCGAACCCCATCAACCACCATTTTCCCAGACGTATTGTAATACTGCGTCGACAGGTAGCTGTCTCCGAGAATGTAGATGTGGCGAAGTCCCCGCTCGCTGTGTTGAGAAGCCGCCTTAACCTCGGCTGCCGTCATCGCGTACGGCCACACGACAACGCGCAGCGTTCCGAACGCCGTATCGTCGGTCCACGCCGAATCCTCAAGGCCATTCAGAACGCGGTACCCTATCCCGATGCGATCAACAGCAATGGTGCCTGATGTCGCCGTGCCCGTCGTGGCGCTCGGATAGCCGTCCGCGTTGCGGATTGGTGTTCCTCCTGTCGTCGGTGATGTCCAGATCAGACGCCTACGCCCACGGGCCTGACAATGCGCTGCGGCAGGCGTTGAAAAACCGATCGGAAACGAATAGTTCGCCGAAGAGCCACCTTGCCGCGCATGAAAGAGATTTGCGTCGCCATGATCTTGAGTGAAAGAGAGTTCATTCCGTCCGCCGTTGCCCGCCACCTGCGTGAACGAAAACAAGCATTCCGACGCGCTGGCATAGGTGCCCGTGGCCGATGCCGTAAATTCCACAAGGACCGTATATTCCTGACTTGCGTCAATGCCGAGGTTTTGGCTGTTGAGCTTGTAGCGGGATTTTCCGCCGACCGTCACGGATGTCAGGTCTGCAAGTGTCTTCGTTGCGCTTGCCCAATAGCCGCGATTATTCGCAACCTCGAGCACGAACGTGGCGCCGGTTGGCACCCACCATGGTGTGACCTCGCTTTCGTCGCTGTCTTTGTACCATTTGCTTGACGACGCCGTGACGCGCATGGGCGCGGCATTTCGGCGGATGACAATTCCCTGCTGACCATCGGCTGCATACGCCGGGTCTGGCAGCCAAGGCCATATCGGAACGGCTGTTGCTTTGTCCTTGGCGACGTTGACAAACGATTGGCTGCCGATGTCAAGAGACAGCGGCGTCACGATCATTTTGTAGACGAGCGCGCTGCTTTCTTTGCGGTAGCGCGTGCGCAGACCGCCGCGCGTCTCGTCAGCAATAACCTCGACGATTTGATTAGCCGCAAGTCCAGACAGTGCCGCACTTGCGGCGGCGTATGTATCATAAATAACAACATTGCCGGATGCGTTTACGGCGGCGGCTGCAACTGATGCTGAGATCGACGCATTCGCCGCGCTTGTCGTTGCTGAAAGAGCAGCACTCGCGGCCGCCGATACGGATGACGAAAATACCGCACTCATACCCGCCAAGGTGACGCGCTTTGATGCGCCACCCTTGATGATGCGTAGAACCTCCGTGCCGTCAGGCGTGACAGATTCAAGCGCTAGGGTATCGTCAATCCACCGTGCCATCAGTCCCCCGAAAGGCCTTCACCATTGTCGCCCTGTAATGGCGATAAACCGTCGTCTAGAGTCATGACTAAGCCGCCGACGAACTTGTCGGGCGCCTCCGGCCGCGGCTGCGGAACAATCATGCGATCCGGCTTAGACCGAACATAATCCTGCGGGTGGCGCGGTTCCCAATCTTTGGCGCAGACCATGAGGCCGTCCCACCGCTTGGAGGTCTCCGACGCGCGATGCTTGAAGCCGCAAACGTCGCAGATGCGCCAGAAGTCGCCGGGGCGATAAGCCTCATTGCTCACGCGGCGGGAGCCTCGGCCGGCGGCTTGATGGGCACGACGTTGTCCGTCTCAGGCTTGGTCGATTGCAGCACCGACAGCACGGGGAGCACGTTCTCGAGGCAGGACAGCCCTAGCTGCTTGATGGTGAGGTCAAGGGCGCCAATGAGCGTTTGCATCTGCTGATGGGTCAGTTCTGGCTTGAACATGCAGTCTCCTACGAGTTGGCGACGTTGATCCGATCCGGCGTGATCCCCGCATAGCTGTTCAGCGCCCGCTCGCGGCAAGCGGCTTCGTCCTCGCTGGGATTGAGAGCTTTCCAGCGCGCAATCACGTCTTCGAAGTATTCCGCGTCCGTCGCGAAATACCCCGGCCGCTGCTCGATCGGCGTCTCGGCGTTCTGTCCCGGTCCCGGTGGAAGTTGCGCCATGACTAGCGCACGAACACGGGCCAATCCTGCAGCTTGTTCCGGGCTCATGCTGTCACCGCCTTAGTAACTGCGAAGTTGATCACAGGCGCATCTGTCGCCGTGCCGCCCGTTGTAAAAAACGTAATATTGAACGAGCCAGCCGCCACCGCCGTGACGAGAAACTGATAAAGGTTCGTTCCGCTTTTCTGGTTGCAATCAATGATATCGCCCGCAGCTACCATCGAGTTTGTCACCGTGAATGTCGCCGCTGTGGTAGAACCGGCAGCCGAGAACATCGTGATCGCGCCGCAGATCTTATTCAGCGTTACGCCTGTCGTGCGCGAGGTCGCTTGCGTAACTGTTCCGCCAGCGCCAGTGCCGTAGCCAACGCCACCACCCGTGCCCGTGACGAGGATATTAGATGCGGCATAGACGGATGCGGGGCGGTTTGCGGTTGCTCCACCAATCGTCGACAAATTATCGTTTTGGCAGTAAAAATGCCCATTCGACGCCGCAAACCGCCAGATTGAGTTGGCAGCCCCAACTGATATATAGAGGTCGCGTATAGTCCCGGTGCCATTGGCGAAAGTCTCAAGCGCAACAAGCCCCGCCGTCGTCCGTACCTGGAAACCTTCATTATTCGAGGCGTCCGTATACGTTGAATAGACTCTAAGCGTCTGTGCGTTTGTGCTGTTACGAAGGGCGAGAGTCGCAGCAGCGTCGCGGGCGAAAAGAACGTCACTCCATCCGAACGTCTTGCCGGCGGTCAAGGTCTGATTGTCGGCCCATGTATTCGCCAGCCCAAGGATATAATCCTTGATATACGCCGGCGTCACATAGCGATCGTCGCCGACGCCGAACGGCGAGCGGGCCGCAGCCAATCGATCTGTGGCATTGGCGGTCGCGCCATCCGTGAATAATGCAATTGCGGTATCAGCCATCGCTTAACCCGATTTCTTGATGTAGCCGGCGCCGCCGGACAGAAGGATGCCGGACGTTGTCGTCCCCGACAGCGTAATTACATCGGTCGCCCCGCCTGGCGTGGTGTCCCGCGGCTGAAACAGGATCGGGATCATGGGTGCGCCACGATGTTAGAGGCCGTCGTGCCCGTGGAATTCACGCGGATGCACGAGGCGTAGACGTAGGCGCCCGCCGGCACGGTCTTGTAGGTGATGGCCACACCGCCGCGCGTGTAGATCACGACATCGCCCGTCGTGCCGACGTACAGATACCGCGACTCTTGCCCGAAATTCGCGCTGTCGCTCGGCGTTACCGCGAACGGCTCCTGACTCGGTCCAGGCGAATAAATCGGTTGCTTTGCCATGTCGTGCCCCTCAATGGGTAAGAGAACAGCGGGGCAGCGAACCGCCCCGCTTGAGGTCAGCCTTCCTCGAGCGTGTACTGCACGAGCACGACAGCCGTGCCGCCAGTTGCCGCCGACGCACCGACCTTGCCGTAGACGTCGACGTTGGCCGAGTTCAGCGAGCCGATCAGCGTTCCCGCCGTCGTGCTGGCCACGGCGCTGCGCACGACGTCGGTGCGCAGCTCGTTGGCAAACCCGTCAGACGTGGCAACAGTGCCCACGTCGACGGTCGGGCTCGTGCCGCCCGTGCCGCCACCCAGCGAAACAACGTCGACGACGCGCGACCGCGGCGGCAGGGTGCCGAGCAGGATCTGCGTCGAGGACGTCGGATCGAAGGAGGCGCGCATCGAGAACACAGCCGATGCCTTGGTGGCCCGAGACAGGCCACCTCCGGCTTGCACCCCGAAGGGCTGCGTTGAGAGGCGTTGTGGCATTGCTCAATCTCCCCTGGACTGATTGGAGTTCGTCATCAAGCGCCAGGCGATCCAGCCACGCCTCTCCAATCCGTCCAACCCACGGCGAAGCGGATGGTCGACTTGGCCTTGGCGTTCTCGGTGTCGAAGTCGTTGTCCTGCT
>ERZ650310.194-NODE-194-length-18214-cov-6.600474_pt1 | contig 18214 bp, 13 predicted proteins | sample MGYA00376246_ERZ650310 | MGnify/ENA primary metagenome ERZ650310 (study PRJEB26733, sample SAMN07839286) | wastewater metagenome | biome: small river; feature: stream; material: water | place: USA: North Carolina | collected 2016-03-01 ...
CCTAAACGGCAAGCCGGTTGACCTCTCGCCTACCGAATTCAAGCTTCTATACGAGTTGATGATCAAGCAGGGCAAGGTGGTTACCAAGGCGACCCTGCTCGACGTAGTTTGGGGCATGGCCTTCGCGGCTAATGCCACCGTGGTCGACACCTACATCTCTTATCTGCGCCGTAAGTTGCACGTTGACGGCTACGAGGGCATCAAGACCGTTCGCGGCATCGGCTTTCAGATTGCGGCCGATTAACAGTGCGCCTGCAGTCTCGCCTTTCGATTGCAACCGCCTCGATCATTTCGCTGGTCTCGGTTGCGATTGGCGGCTTCGCGGTTTCCACCTCCTTTGACTCTGATGTGGCCCGCGTAGACGATGCCCTCTCGGTTGCCGCTCACCAGGTGCAAAACACCAAGGATGACCCGCTGGGTTCTGCCCTTTTGGCCGCGGACGAATCGGCCATCAGCCTGACCGTTGATTTTCTCTCGCTGAACAATGATCTGTTGGTGCTGAACCCTGGCAACATCGAGATCACCAAGAAGCCCTCTGTCACGTTGCTAACCGCAGCAAGCAAGAATGCGCTCACTGTGAATCAAGGTGCCGAGACCTACCGACTTCGCGCGGTTGCTTTGGCCGACAGTGAATTTGTCGTGCTCGCCACCTCGCTCTCTGCGCAAATCGAAAGCCGTGATGCAAACATCAGGTTGCTGATCTGGTTCATCCTTGGGTCGATTGTTTTCGGAGCCGTAGCAATTGCACTATTTATTAGGCGCGACGTGCGCAAGATTTCGAGTCTGGTGGATGCCGCCGGTTTGATCGCCGATGGCAATGCCGAGGTCGAGCTGCCGGCCGGCACCGGCGAATCTGAGGTCGACCGCCTCGCTCGCGCGTTGCGTCACATGGTTGATTCGCTGCAACACTCGATTGAGGTCGAGCGCGACACCCAGCAGAGCATGCAGACCTTCTTAGGCGATGCATCCCACGAGCTGCGCACCCCGCTAACCGTGATCAAGGGCTATGTCGAGCTGCTGCAAAAGAACCCAGATGCCGGGCCTGAGCAAACTGCCCGAGCCTATGAGCGTATGTTGGCCGAATCAAACCGCATGGATGCCCTGATTCGCGACCTACTTCTTTTGGCCGAACTAGGCGAGACCAAGACCGACACCAAGATCATGAGCGAGATTGCGCTGATTGACTTTTCGGCAGTGGTCGGCACAGCGGTTGACGACCTGCGCATTTTGCAACCAGAACGCCCGGTTGCCGTTTCGATCGAGGCCGGCATCGAGATTCTAGGTGCACGCGATTTGATTCTGCAGGTGCTGGCCAACCTGACCTCGAACATCCGTCGTCACACCCTGGTGACCGATTCGCTTCGGGTTTCACTTCGCGCCGAGGATGGCATGTTTGCGGTGCTTTGCTTCGACGACAGCGGTCGCGGTTTGCCACAAGAGTTTTATGAAGCCGGCATCAGTCACTTTCAGCGCTTCGACAACTCGCGATCGCGAGAGTCGGGCGGCTCTGGCTTGGGCATGAGCATCTTGGCCGCGATTGTGCGCAAGCACGGCGGTGAAATCAAGCTCGAGAAGAGCGACCTTGGCGGCCTGCGAACCGAGATTCGCTTGCCGCTGGCTCGCTAGGGCCACTCGGAAAGTAACTTGCGGACGCGAGGCACAACCTCGGTTGCGTAAAGTTCGATCGACTTGAGCGCGTGCTCGTGAGGCACGGTGCCGTTGTCGAACTTCATGTCGAAGCGCGAGGCACCAACCGACTGAATCGCGTGGGCGATCTTGGCGGCAACGGTGTCTGGCGAACCAACATAAAGCGAGCCGTGCTCTACCTCTTGGATGTAGTGAGCCTTGCTGGCTGGACCCCATCCGCGTTCGCGACCTAGGCGATCGATGAACTTCTCGTAGTGTGGCCAAACCAGTTCGCGAGCCTCGGCATCGGTTGCCGCAACGTGACCAGGCGAGTGAATCGAAATCGGCAGTGGCTTCTGGCCAAACTTCTCGAGCGCCTCGTAATAGAGGTTGGCGTAAGGGGCGAAGCGGGCAGGGTCGCCACCGATGATCGCAAGCGCCATCGGAATGCCCAGACGAGCGGCACGGATGACCGACTCAGGGCTGCCTCCAACACCGACGCGCATCTTCATGGCGCCAGACTCGGTCTTCGGGTAGATCTCTTGGTTCTTGAGCGGCTTGCGGGTGGTGCCGTGCCAGGTGACCGGACCCTCCTTGAACAACTCAACCAACAGTTCGAGCTTCTCTTCGAACAAGACGTTGTAGTCGCTGAGCTCGTAACCAAACAGTGGGAAAGATTCGGTGAATGATCCGCGACCGGCGGTGATTTCGGCGCGGCCATTTGAAAGGGCGTCGATGGTCGCAAAGCGCTGGTAAACGCGAACCGGGTCTTCGCTCGAGAGCACGGTCACGCCGGTGCCCAGGATGATGTTCTTGGTGACGGTTGCTGCTCCGGCAAGCACTGTGTCTGGTGCCGAAACGGCGAAATCATCGCGGTGGTGCTCACCGACGTTGAAGTTGTTGAGACCCAGCTCATCGGCCAGTTTGGCCTGCTCGACGATGTTGCGGATGACCTGAGCGGCGGTCTCTGGGGTGCCGTCGGTCTTTACGCTCATCGCGCCAAAGGTGTCTAGGCCAAACTTGATGTCGGCCGGGTTGACTGCTGGGATAAATTCACTCACGACAACAGTTTATGTCTCGCGAGTGGTCTTGTCTAGTGGGGCTTTACTAAAAATCCTGCTAGATTTGGCAATAAGCCTATGCTGTGGAGAGTTGAACTAACTATGACCTCAAGACCAAACACCCGCGCCAAGTCAAAGATCACCGGTGACCAGTTCGCCGAGTTCGCGGCCACCCGCCGCAGCACCCGCGACTTCTTGCAAACGCCTATCCCCCAGGATATGCTCGACGAGATCCTTCGCGATGCGATGAGCGCGCCATCCTGGTCGAACACGAAACCGATTCTGGTCGCCGTTGCCTCAGGCGAAAAGCGCGACCGGTTGGCCACCGAATTCTTGAATCACTGGAAGGCCGTTCAGGCCGCCCGCTCGGGTGGTTGGTGGCCGAAGCTGCGCCTGTTGATCACTCGCTATGGGTTGCCGAGCAGCAACGCGTTCATCGCCAAGCCATACGTGAAAGAACTGTTGCCGCGTGCACAGCGCGTTGGCAAAGAGATGCTCGGCTCGTTGGGTGTTGCCCGTGGCGACGTTGCCGCTCGAAACGCCAGCTGGGCGCGCAACTACGACTTCTTCGGCGCACCGACCGAGCTGTTCATCTTCTCGCACAAATCACTCGGCAAGTTTGCCGCCAACGACGCCGGTCTATTCGTGCAGAACCTTATGCTCTCGGCGCACGCCCGTGGCCTAGGCACCTGTGCCCAGGGTGCGCTCTCGACCTGGGAGAACGTGGTTCGTGGTGAGTTCGAGATTCCGAAGGATTACGGATTCTTGTATGGCATCGCCATCGGCTACCCGAGCGACGCCGCCATCAATGACTTCGGCGCTCACCGCCTCGACATCGACGAGATCGTAATTCGCTAACCAGTTCAAGCAAATGGGCCGCCACCTTTCGGTGACGGCCCATTTTCATTTGGTCTTACTTCTTCGACCAGACGACCGTGATTTCAACTCGACGTGAAACCCAACGGTTCTCTGGTGAGATTCCGGCGGCAAGAACCTTATAAGGCCCCTTCAAGCCAGCCTTCTTCAGGTAATTAGAGACGTTCACGGCACGAGCCTTCGACAACTTCATGTCGTAGCTCTTGTCGTTGGTCTCCTTGACTCGACCGATAATCGTGATCGAGGCGGCAACTCCGCGCTTCTTAGCGATAGCGATCAGCTTCTTTAGCGCCACGATGGTTGCCGGAAGCAGATCGGACTTGTCACCCTTGAAGAAGACTCGCTCCTTCACGGTTAGCGGAGCAACCTCGACAACCGGTGGCGGGGTAGGGCCCGGCTCTTCGGTCGGCGGAGTGGTAACCGGTGGGGTGTAGACAGTGGCGCGACGAATGCGGAACGAAGCAACCATGGTCACGTTGGTCGATGGCATGGTGATTGCCGAACCAGAGTTGTAGGTGTTGCCCTGAGTCAACTCGACCCAACCGGCAAACTCGTAGCCATCAAGGCTTGGAGTCACCTGAGTTAGGTTCAGGTTCTCACCCGCGGCAGCAAACTGCGCGCCCGGCTGACCGTTGCCACCGTTAGAGATGTACTCGACCACGAAGAACACCGGTGACCACTGCGCATACAAGGTCACGTCAGCAGCCGGCATTACATAGCCACCTTCGGCCGGATACATGGTTCCAGAGCCATCGGCCGCGGTGTTCCATCCTAGGAAGCTGGTGTTTGCCTTGCCGATTGGGCCTGAGCCCGCCAGCAGAATGCTTGCGTTGTAGTAGTCGGTGACCGCAGACGGAGCGCTGGCGCCGGCATTAGCCGAACCACCGTTTAGGTCATAGGTCAGAGTGATCGACTTCAGGGTCCACTGAGCATAGAGAGTTACGTTGTTGCCCGGCATGGTGAAGGTAACCGGGGTGCCAACGGTCGAAGCGGCGTAAGCGGTGCCGCCGGTGCCCGATGCTGTGGTGTACCAACCGGTGAAGTCGTAACCCGAGCGGGTAGGCAAAGTGGTTGACACAGTAACCGTGCTGCCGGTGGCCGAAGCCGAACCGCCAGGCTCACCCGAACCACCGTTGGCGTTGTAAACCAGGTGGTTGGTTGACGGTGACCACAAAGCGTAGAGAGTCACGCTGGCCGCCGGCATTGTGTAACCAGCGCCACCAAGGATGGTGTTGCCGCTGCCGTTAGCCGAGGTGTTCCAGCCGTTGAAGTCGTAGCCGGTGCGGGTCGGTGAGGTTGCCGAAAGTGTGGCAACGTCACCGAGGTGTAGGCCGGTGGTCGCTGCCGGAGCACCGGTTCCACCATTAGCGTCATAGGTCAAGGTGTAGTTGACCGCAGTCCAGACCGCATAGAGCGTGACGTTGTTAGCCGGCATGGTTAGCGAAGCCGCACCTGCATAAGCGGTGCCGCCACCAAGGATGTCGGTGTTCCAACCACTAAAGGTGTAACCAACGCGGGTTGGAGCGGTGCTCGAAACTGTAACCGCACTGCCATAGCGAGCTGGCTGTGCCGCAATCGAACCGACGCCACCGTTCATGTTGTAGTAAAGGGTGTAGGCATTTAGTGACCAGATTGCATAGAGGGTTACGTTCGATGCCGGCATGGTGAAGGTCACCGGGCTCGCGTTGGTCGAAGCCGCGCGCGAGGTTCCGGTGGCGTCGGCCAGGGTGTTCCAGGCGATGAAGGTGTAGCCGGTGCGAGTCGGAATGGTGCTGGTCACGGTGACGGTCGCACCGAAGGTGTTTCCGCTCGCGTTTGGCACACCAGAACCGCCGTTGCCGTCATAGGTCAAGACGTACGAGTTGGTTGCCCACTGCGCGCAAAGCACTACGGCAGAGCCAGGCATCGAGAATGCGTCGGCAGGTGCATACGCGGTTCCCGAACCATTGCAAGCGGTGTTCCAACCGGTGAAGGTGTAACCCGACTTGGTTGGCACGGTGCTCGAAACGGTGACCGGGTCACCGAAGTTGTAGTTCGCTCCGGCAGGTGCACCCGAACCGCCGTTGGCGTCGTATGAGACACCGCTGGCATTGATGGTCCACTGAGCAAACAGGGTGAGGTTAGCACCGGTCATGGTCAGGTTGGCACCGGCCGCATAGGCGGTTCCAGAACCGTTGGCCGCTGTGTTCCAACCCGAGAAGGTGTAACCGGTGCGGGCCGGCAGGCTGCTCGAGATCGCAGCGGTTGAATCAACCAAACGAGTCTCGGTGGCCGGGTTGATGGTTGAACCACCGTTGCCGTTGTAGGTCAACACGTATGGGTTGCCGCTCCACTGCGCGTAAAGCGTCACGTTTGAGGTCTGGAAGACCAGGCTGTTGCCACCAGTGAAGCTGGTTCCGGTGCCGTTAGCTGCGGTGTTCCATCCTAGGAATACATAACCAGTCTTAGTCGGCACGGTGCTCGAAACAGTCGCTGCCGCGAGGTAACCGTAGTTGTTGGCGTCGGTAGGTGCTGCCGAGCCACCGCTGGTGTTGTAGGTCAGGTTGTTAGTCAAGGCCGTCCACTGAGCAACCAGGGTCACGTGACCAACCGGCACGGTGAATGAGTTGGTGCCGGCGGTGGTGAAAGTTCCAGCCGGGGTTCCACCCGAGGCCTGCCAACCGGCAAAGGTGTATCCGGTTCGGGTCGGCACGGATGAAGAGATTGTGTAAGTCGAAGCTGCCGTAGCCGAAGCCGTTGCCGGTCCACCGATTCCGCCGTTGGCGTCGTAACGAATCTCTACGGTCGAAGCAACCCAAACCGCATAAAGGGTTACGTTGCCAGCTGGCATCGAGAACGCTGCGCCGAGGGTGTAGCGCGAACCGATTGGGTCGCCGTTGACGTCAACCGAGGTGGTCCAGCCAACTAGGTCATAGTTGGTCTTCGCAAAGTTGCCGCCCGAACTGGTGGTGTAACTGCTCAGGTAGGTGACTCCGGTTGCGGTCGAGATCGAACCGGTGCTACCACCGTTTAGGTTGTAAGCCACGGTGTAACTGTTGGCCGCACACACCGCATAGAGGGTGGTGTTTGCCGAAGGCATTGTGTAAGGCGAGCTCACGGTCGGGGTGCCGGTTGGGCTTGATGACCAAGCGGTGCAGGTGTAACCGGTGCGAGTCGGGTAAGAGGTCGAGAGAGTCAGCGATTGACCACCTGCGGCCGAACCAGCCGCAGGAACGCCGGTTGCACCATTGCCGTTATAGGTAAGGGTGTAAAGAACTGGGGTCCAACGTGCATAGAGGGTTACCGAACCCGAGGTGAAGGTGTAGCTCGAACCGCTCAAGTAGTCGGTGCCGAGCCCGGTGCTCAAGGTGTTCCAACCAACAAAGGTGTAGCCAGACTTGGTTGGAGTCGTGCTCGTCACGTTTGCAGTGGTTCCCTGCACACCGGTCTGAGTGGTCGGAGCGGTAGAACCACCCTGGGTGTCATAAACCAAGCTGCCCGATGAGCTTGACCACTGGGCATAAAGCGTGGTGGCCGAACCGGGCATGGTGAAGCTGGCCGACGCCGCGTAGGAAGTTCCGGTGCCGTTTGCCAGGGTGTTCCAGCCAGAGAAGGTGTAGCCGGTTCGAGTCGGAGCCACGGCGCTCAGGTTGGCGGTTGCACCCGCACTTCGGACCTCTGATGCAGGTGCGCTGGCACCTAGGTTTGCGTCATAGGTCAAGGTGAAGCTGGCGGCAATCCACTGGGCATAAAGCGTGGTTCCGCCGTTAGGCATCATGATGTTGGCACCGGCCGCATAGGCGGTTCCGGTTCCGTTGGCCAGGGTGTTCCAGCCCGAGAAGGTATAGCCGGTGCGCACTAGGGTTCCGGTGTTGCCCGAGATGGCAAAGTTGGTTCCGGTTACACCGGTTTGGTTTGCTGGGGCAGATCCGCCGGTCGAGGAGTTGCCGTTATAGACGATGTTGTAGCTCGTGGCACCCTTGGTCGCCGGGGTCGCGGTTCCCCACGGCTGACCCTTGAAGGCAACACCATAGTAGTTCGGGGTGCCCTGGGCGCTGCGGCCGAACTTGATCGTGAATGTTTCTATGTTTCCGTAGTTGACGACAACCTGGTCTTGAGGAATCGTGGAGTCGATCGAAGATGGACCCTGAAAGCGCATCGATGTTGGGAAGGTCGAGATAGCTGGGTTTGGGTGGCTGGCCGGGCAGGTGCCGGTTCCCACGGTCGAAGACAAACACTCATAAAGCTTGGTGTCCGCTGCCAATGTGTAACTATCGAAGTTCGAGAGCTCGTTCCACTGGTAGTAATCGATGTCGATAGCGGTAACACCTACGTTTTGCAGAACAACTCGCACCTGGTTTGCGGTGCCATAGGTGTCACAGGTGAAGAAGTCGAATTGGAACTCTGCATAGCCGTTGGCCGCGTTGATGTCGACGTCGGCCTCAAAGTTAGCCGCGGTTCCGCCGGCACCGGTGCCAGTGTCGTATTTCTTGACGGTCGCATTTGAAATGGTCTTGGTGGTCACAAGACCATCGACACAGATTCCACCCTTGGTCAGCACGTTCTTGAAACGCACCTTGTCGTTTAGGTTCAGGCCGGTTCCGGTGACATAAACCTTGTTGGCAAAGTCAAAGTTCAACTCCGTCCAGTTGGCATCGACAACCTGGTTTGCGGTCACGGTGATCGGCAAGACACGAGTCACCGATGAATAGGTCAAGCTGTCGCCGACCATGCCACCGTACTCGACGACATAGCCGAGGTTCTGGCTGCCATCGCTGGCCTGAAGGTCGTTCCATTTTCCAGATCCACCCGAAAGCAACTGAAGAGCCGACTCGCCAGCCGTGGTCGTACCGTTAGGTTCACCGTTGTTCCAGGTGTTGAAGTTAGTGCCCACGTTGGTGCCGTTTGGTGCACCAGTTGTGCCCGAACCCTGCATGAAGAACTTGGTGCCGGCTTCAGGACCTTCTGTCCAGTACCAGGCATTGTCACCGCCACTGCGAGCGTTGGTTAGGTCTCGGCGAGCACCCAGCCAAACTGCCGCCGAACCTACACGGCTGTTGATGAAGTCGTTTTCACCGGAAGACGCAACGGTGGCAAGGTAACCGCGAAGACCGTTGAAGGTATAGGTGCTCGGGTTGTTGGCAACGTCGGCTTGTGCGTCAACCCAAGTTCTGGTCGTGCTCACGTACTGGTAGTAGTGGCCGGTTCCGGCGTAATAGGCATACGTTCCGATGCCAGCTGCCGGACCCGCATAAGAAGCGGTCACGGTCACAGATGAAGAGCTCGCCGAAGAACCAGCGATGAACTTCAAACCGGCAAGTGCGGTGTTGGCATCGGCCTGGCTTGAGATCCAACCGAGTTGTGAGGTTGCCGAGGTCGAGAGGGTGTAACCGGTAACAGCGGTGAGGTTAGTTGTTGACGTGAGCTGCACCTGGGTGCCGGCGCTGGCATCCACGACCACGCGAATCTTGTCACCGGCGCTGTAACCGGTGATAACTAGGTCGTTCGCAGTGTCTAGCACGCTGTTTAGCGTGGTGGTCGACGAGACCACGGCATTGAGATCGGTAGAAGGGTTGGTGCCAATCGAAGTGGTCACCGGAACGGCATTAGCTGGACTGGTTGCAGCCAGTGGCGAGATCGCCCCGACCAGCGCGATGGCTACTGCAGCGACAACGCTGAGCGGCTTTCGGATTGAAAATTTCGGTGCATCCGCGTTTGCAAATGTGCGCATTAAGTCAAGCCCTTCTAGTTGCTTGCTCTCAATATGCCCTATTGCGAACACTATATCTAGATAGGGGTGCCTAACCTATGCGTAAAACGAATACTAACAAGGGTTACCCCCAGCTATTCATTGCTAAGGGCGCACCCATTCGCGCGAAACCGCGAAGCGTTCGATGATTTCTGGAATCGGGTCGATGCCGATGCCAGGGCCGGTTGGCACATCGATGTGGCCATCGACCAAAACGAACGGTTCGGTCAAGTCGGTCTCGAAGTAGCGACTAGAAGCCGAGGTGTCACCAGGCAAGGTGAAGCCAGGCATCGCAGCCAAGGCCAGGTTCGCCGCGCGACCGATGCCGGTCTCGAGCATGCCACCACACCAAACCGGAATACCGGCGGCAACCGAAACATCGTGGATCTTCTTCGATTCGATGTAGCCACCGACGCGCGAAGGTTTGATGTTGATGATCTCGGCGGCACCGAGCTCGATTGCATCGCGAGCGATGTCGGCAGAGATGATGCTCTCGTCGAGACAAACCGGAGTTTCAATGTAGTCGGCAAGCTTCGCGTGACCGAGCACGTCTTCTTCGTTAATCGGCTGTTCGATGAGCAGCAGGTTGAACTCATCCAAGCGCTTTAGAAGGTCGAAGTCGTCGCGGGTGTAGGCGGTGTTTGCATCGACCTGAAGCAGCAGGTCGTCACCAAACTTTTCGCGAACCATCTTGACCGGCTCATAATCCCAGCCCGGTTCAATCTTCAGCTTGATGCGCACGTAACCCTCGGCGAGGTAGCCGGCGACGAAGCGCTCGAGCTCATCCATGCTGTTCATGATGCCGACCGAGACACCCGATGGCACGCGAGTCTTGGTCGACCCCAAATAGGTGGCCAAGGATGTGTTTGCCGCGCGCAACTGCGCATCGAGGATTGAGGTTTCGAGAGCGGCCTTGGCCATGCGGTGCCCCTTGGCCCAATGCAGGGTTGGGGCGACGGCCTCGGCGGTTAGGTCATTGCCGAGCTTGAACAGATCGGGCAGCAAGAACTGCTTCATCACGGCCATCGCGCCGGTGTGATATTCGCTCGAGTAGTCTGGGCGGTCGTTTGCGCCACACTCGGCCCAACCCTCGCCGACATCCGTGATTGCGTGTGCCCAAACCACCTCGTGCACGTTGACCGAGCTGAATGAGGTGCGGAACGCCGACTTCAACGGAACGTTCAAACGGATTAGTTCAACTGCTTCGAGCTTCATTACTCAGCTTTCTCTGTTGGTAGTTCTAGCACTAGGGCTTGGCGGTTCAAGATTCCGGTGACTCGGTAGCCTTCGGCGAGCGCCGGCTCGAGCACCTCGCGCACTCGGGCTCGCCACTCGCGGGCTTCGGTCAGGTTGGTCTTGCGCAGCGACTCGATGTCTTCGGGCAGATCGACCAGGATGGCAGACACCTCGGTGTTGGCGGCGTCGGCTTGAATGACCGGGGCAGCCGCCTCATCTCGCATCGACCAGTAGACAAAGAGTCGGTCTGAGTCGTCGCCAGCGTTGATGGCGTCGGTCATGGTGCCGTAAAAGTTTGGGAGGTATTCGATGCCGACCGCGCCGAGCTTCTCAAAGTTGAAAACCGAGTTGCGGCGAACCAGCGGATCAAAGGTCCAGGTGATGGCGTCGATGTCATTCTCGATCGCCCACTGCTTTTGGTGTTGCTTCAGTGCGAATCCCACGCCCGGTACTGTGGCCGCGGTGACATGTGAGTGCAGGATGCGTTGGCCAGGGTGGCTATCTAGCGAACCCTGAAAACCGAATGAAGCTCCGACGATTTTGCCGTCGACTTTGGCAATCGCCGAATAGCCGCCGACGTGCTGAACCGCGAGGGCCAAGTCAAACGGAACGACCTCTGGGCCATCGGCCCATACCTGCATGAAAAAAGCGCTCATCGCCTCGGTGTCGGCAATTGTCGAAACCAGTTGGATGTGCGCTTGTGTCATGACTTCTTTCAAAAGAAAGGGTGGGTCATCGGTGTTAGCCGTTGACCCACCCCACTAATTTTTGTGATTACTTCTTGGTGCCGTTGATGGTTGCGGTCTCAACACCGAATGATGAGAGGTTCCACTTGGCAAGGATCTTGCCGTAGGTGCCATCGTCGATAAGTGACTGAACAGCTGCCTGTAGAGCTGCGGTTAGCTCCTTGTTAGCCTTCAAGATTCCGATACCGGTGTAGACCGGCTCGTAGCCGTTTGGGTTTGCAGCGTCGGTGATTAGGTCGAAGTACTGACCCTTGCCCGAAGTCTGTGCAGCGTAAGCAGCGATTGGCGCATCCATGACGTCAGCGACACCCTTGCCAGCGCGAAGAGCGTTTAGAGCCTCTGGGTCTGATGGGTACTCGTTGATGATGACGGCCTTCTTGCCAGCCGCGGTGCACTGTGGGGTTAGAGCCTTGAGCATGTCACCCTGAACGGTTGCCTTCTGGATGGTTACTGGCTGACCACATAGGTCGGTAAGAGTCTTGATGCCCTGAGGGTTGCCCTTTGCAACGACGATTGCGAAACCGCCCTTGAAGTAGTCAACGTAGTCAAGGGTTGCCTGACGCTCTACGGTGTCGTTCATGCCAGACATGATGATGTCGTGGTTGCCGGCCTGTAGTGAAGGAATGATGCTGTCCCAAGCCTGCTTGTTGAAGCTGATGGTTACACCGAGCTTCTGAGCGATTGACTGTGAAAGGTCGTAGTCGAAACCGGTTGGCTTGTTCTCTTCGTCGAACATCTCCATTGGTGCGTAAGGGATGTCGCTGGCGACGTTGATGCCTGCGGTCTTGTACTTCTCAGGAAGAAGTGCTGCAGCAGCCGAGTCAACCTGAACGGTCGGAATCGCGTTGCTGTCAGCAGTTGCCGAGGCGGTTGGGGTTGCGGTGGTTGATGCACAACCGGCAACGAGTAGCACTGATGCGGTTGCCATGGCGGCAAGAGCAGCGAACTTCATCTTTGACATTGATTCTCCAATTTGGTGGTTTTTATTAGGTTACAACTCTGGGATTACAGGTGCTGTTAGAGCACGCTGTTGATAAAGGCCTTGGTGCGTTCGTGTTGTGGATTGTCTAGTACCTGTGCCGGAGAGCCGGCTTCGACAACTACACCCTGATCCATGAAGACCACGGTGTCGGCAACCTCGCGAGCGAAGCCCATCTCGTGGGTAACCACGATCATGGTCATGCCCTCTTTGGCTAGGTCACGCATGACGTTTAGAACGTCACCGACCAACTCTGGGTCGAGTGCCGAGGTCGGCTCATCGAACAACATCAGCTTCGGCTCCATTGCCAGTGCGCGGGCAATCGCAACGCGCTGCTGCTGGCCACCCGAAAGCTGGGATGGATAGTGGTCAAACTTGTCGCCGAGACCCACGCGCTCGAGCAGCTTCATGCCGCGCTGCTTGGCATCCTGGGGGTTCTCTTTGTTCACACCGATTGGCGCTTCGATCACGTTCTCGAGCGCGGTTAGGTGCGGAAACAGGTTGAAGCGCTGGAAGACCATGCCGATGTGGCGGCGCTGGGCGGCAATCGCACCCGGCTTCATCTCATGCAGCACATCGCCGACCTGGCGGTAACCCATTAAGTCGCCGTCGACATAGATGCGGCCACCGTTGATGGTTTCGAGGTGGTTGATGCAACGAAGGAAGGTTGACTTGCCCGAACCCGAAGGGCCGAGAAGCACGAGCACCTGACCCTGCTCGACGGTTAGGGTGATGCCCTTGAGCACCTCGTTGGCACCGAAAGACTTGCGAACGCTGCGAGCGTCGACCATTAGGCGGCTCATGCTGACACCTTCTTCTTGCCGAAGCCGAACATCCTTGCTCGCGCTGTGGTCACGTTGAAACCGCGGCCATACTTCTTCTCAAGCTGGCGCTGCGGAATCGAAAGGATCGTGGTCATGACCAGGTACCAGAAGCCGGCGACAACCAGCAGCTCGACCTGGGCTAGGTTCTGAGCCGAGATCATGGTGGCCTGGGTGTAGAGCTCGAGCACCGCGACGACCTCGAGGAGGGCGGTGTTCTTGAGCATCGAAATGAACTCGTTGCCCATTGGCGGAATGATCACGCGCATGGCCTGCGGAAGGATGATGCGACGCAGGGTGTAACCGCCGCGCATGCCGAGCGACGATGCCGCTTCCATCTGACCGCCGTCGACCGACAGGATTCCGGCGCGCACGATTTCGGCCGAATAAGCCGCTTCGTTCAGAGCAAGCGCGATGATGCCGGCGGCAAGCGACGGGATCAGAGCGCTGGTCTGGCCGTGGACGAAGACGATGTTGGTGAACGGAATGCCGAGGGTCAGAGTCGGGTAAATGATGCCGAGGTAGCCCCAGAACACGATCTGCAACAGCAGCGGGGTGCCGCGGAAGAATCCGATAAACGCGCTGGCCACCAGCTTGAGCAGCGGGTTTGGCGACAGCTTCATGACCGCAAGGATGACGGCCAGAATGGTTGCGATCAACATCGAGACGACTGTGATGACCACGGTCAAAACCGCGCCATTCAAAATCTGCGCGTTGAACATGTACTTCATGATGATGTCGTGGTCTACCGATGGTGATGACCAGAGTGAGTAGACAAAAAGGCCTAGTACTGCAAGCACAAGTACGCCGGAGACCCAGCGCCAAGGGTGTCGAAGCGGTTTAGCTACAACGTCGTCTTCGTTCATAATCGCAAGCCTAGCGTTATTCGGCTGCAGCCAACTGGCCGCAAGCCCCGTCGATCTCTTTGCCACGGGTGTCACGAAGAGTGGTTGGAATGCCCGCCTTTTCTAGGCGATAAATGAATTCGCGGGTGACCTCGCTGGTCGAAGCGGTCCAGATTGAACCAGGGGTCGGGTTCAACGGAATCGGGTTCACGTGCACCCAGCCCTTGCCGCGCTCGTTGAGCTTCTGGCCGAGCAGGTCGGCACGCCAGGCGTGGTCGTTCATGTCTTTGATCAGCGCGTACTCGATTGAGACGCGGCGACCGGTGGCGTCGAAGTAGGCGCGAGCCGCATCGAGAACTTCGTCGACCTTCCACTTTGAGTTCACCGGGATGAGCTCATCGCGCAGACCATCATCCGGGGCGTGAAGTGAAAGCGCGAAGGTAACCGGAATCTTCTCGGCGGTTAGCTTTTCGATGCCCGGCAGCAAGCCGACGGTCGAAACCGTGATGTTGCGGGCAGACATGCCAAGGCCCTCTGGCTGCGGGGCGATCATGGTGCGAACGGCCTTCATCACGCGGCTGTAGTTGGCGAGCGGTTCACCCATGCCCATGAAGACGATGTTGGTGACGCGGTCTGGCGAATCGGCGAGCTTGGCCTTTGAGCCACCTAGCTCACCGGCGGCGATGACTCGGTTGGCGCGAACGATCTGGTCAACGATTTCGCCTGCAGACATGTTGCGGGTCAAGCCGGCTTGACCGGTGGCACAGAACGGGCAGTTCATGCCGCAGCCAGCCTGGCTCGAGATGCAAAGGGTGATGCGGCCGGTGTAACGCATGAGCACCGACTCGACTAGGGCACCGTCGTGCAGCTTCCAGAGGAACTTGATGGTGTCACCGTTGTCGGTCTGTAAGCGCTTTACGGGAGTCAGCAAATCTGGCAGCAAAGCCTTGACCAAATCGTCTTTTCCAGCGGCTGGTAGGTCGGTCATGTCGGCCGGGTCACTCGTGTAGTGGGTGTAGTAGTGAGCGGCGATTTGCTTCGCACGGAAGGCGGGAACTCCGAGTTCCTTCATCTTTTCGGCGCGTTCTTCAGGGGTTAGATCGACCAGGTGAACCGGCGGTTTACCGCGTTTTACCTCGGCAAACTGCAGCAAAGGCTTGCCAGTTTTTTCGTCGAGTTTTTGCTTCCAGCCCTCGGTCGCTGGTCTGACCTGTGGTCTCTGCGACATCGGGCTCTCCTAAAGATTTGATAACAGTCAATATTAGAACGCTTTTCCGGCTGTAACCGCTTACAGTTTTCCGCTAAAGTTGAGCGAAATAGATTTTGTGATTCGAGCATGTTTATTCGTCTGCTCGGTTCAAGGAGGAACCTCATGTCTGGTGCAAGCATTCTTGTCTACGCCGAGCGCGTCGGCGGCAATCTAGGCCACATCGAAAAGCTACTAAAGGGCCCGCTGGCCGACTTCAACGGCATCCACGTTCTTCCGTTCTTCCACCCTTATGACGGTGACGACGCCGGCTTCGACCCAATCGACCACAAGATCGTCGACCCACGCCTAGGCGACTGGTCTGACTTCAAGCGCATCTCAGACACCCACGAGCTAACCGCCGACCTAATCGTCAACCACGCTTCGGCTCTGTCACCAGAGTTCCAAGACTGGCAGGCCAAGGGTGACGCATCCGAGTATGCCGGCCTGTTTTTGACCTTCGACACCGTGTTCCCAGATGGCGGCACCGAAGAGGGCATCACCTCTTTCTATCGCCCACGCCCAGGCATGCCATTCACCGCTTACGAGGTAGCCGGCAAGCGTCGCTTGGTCTGGACCACCTTCATGCCTTCGCAGGTTGACATCGACATCAAGCACGAGAAGGGCCAGGCTTACCTGCGCTCGATTCTCGACGCACTGAAGTCTGGTGGCGTAAAGGTTGTTCGCCTCGACGCAGTTGGTTACGCGGTTAAGACCCCGGGCACCGACTCGTTCATGACCAAGGAGACCCTCGAGTTCGTCTCTGACATCGCCGATTTGATTCAGTCATACGGCATGCGAGTGCTCGTGGAGGTTCACGCTCACTACACCCAGCAGCTCGAGATCGCTCCGCTGGTTGACCTGATCTACGACTTCCAGACCGCGCCGCTGCTGCTGCACTCGTTCTTCACCGGAACCGTCGACCGCCTCGACGACTGGTTCAAGATTCGCCCAAACAACTGCCTCAACGTGCTCGACACCCACGACGGTTATGGCGTCATCGACGGTGGCCCGATCAACGGCCGCCCTGGCCTAATCACCCAGGATGAAATGGCCTACATCTTCAAGAAGGCCGAAGAGAACACCAACGGTCACAGCGCGATCGCTTCGGTTGTTCCGCAGTGGTTCAGCCTGCCTCACCAGATCAACGCGACCCTGCCAAACATCGTGGCCGACGACGTTGCCTACGTGATCATGCGCGCGGTTCAGTTCTTCTTGCCTGGCGAACCACAGATTTACTATGTCGGCCTATTCAACGGCATGGATGACGTTGAGCTGTTCAACAAGACCGGCCAGGGCCGCGATGTTAACCGTCACCACTTCACCCCTGCCGAGATCGATGCGGCGCTTGAGCAGCCGGTTACCAAGGCGATTCTTGGTTTGGCTCGTCTTCGCAAGTTGCCAGTATTCGAGGGTGCTTACACCTGGTCGGTTACCGGTGGCGACAGCCTGCGCATCGAGTGGGTCAACGGTTCAGACTCGCTGATTCTTGACTTCAGCACGAAGGTTGGCGCTGCGTCATTCAGCATCTCGGTTACCGATGCTTCTGGCTCACGCGTCTACAACTCGGTCGAAGAGTTGGCGGCTGCTCGCTAGTAGTGCTTGCGCGGGGTCTTAGACCTCGACGCCGCGGGCGGTTAGCGCTTCGGCAAACTCATCCGAGTATTTAAGTGATGCCACGAGCAGTGGAATTGTCATTCTCACCGGCGTTGGCTTCAGGCCGCGGGCCGATTGTGCCTCTTTGATCTGACCGACGAACTTCATGATCATCGGGATGGCGTTCATGGTCATCGCGAAGGCGAGCGAGACGGCCTCTGGCTTCAGGCCGATTCGGGTTAGCGGGCGAAGTGGTTTCGAGTTGAGTGCCCCCTCGATTGAATCGAGCAGGGCTTGAGTCTTGGTGGTCAGCGAGAACAGCGTTGCTAGCAGCATTGCGTCGGTGATTCTGACGGTGGAATCGAGCACGGTGGCCCACGGGGTGCCGAACAGCAACTGGGGAATCGTGATCAGGGCGATTAGAAGTTTGAGCGCCCAGAGTTGCTTGAAGAATTTGGTGACGCTTTTGAAGGCCAGGGAGTAGAGCGCTGCGGTGAGGGCGAAGCCCGCGAGTGGCGACCACGAAACCGCGAGGATGAGGACAATCAGCGCGAGAAGTTTCGGCCCGGGAGCCAGACGGTGGATCAGAGAATCTTGCGAGCTGGTCATTAGGCGTCGGCGTTCTCGGCCAAATAGGCAGCAATTACTTCGCGCGGTTGGCCAACCTGTGCAATATTTCCGTCGCTGAAGCGCACCAAGACATCGCATCCAGCGGCAAGCTCGAGGTCGTGCGTAACCACAACGATTTGCTGAGGCAAATCGCGCAGAAGTGCCTGAGCAATACGACGAGAGTTAACCAGGTCGAGGAGTGCGGTTGGCTCATCGGCCACGATTAGTTTCGGCTCGGTGACCAGAATCGCGCAGATGGCCAGCAGTTGCTTTTGGCCGCTCGAGAGTGAGTGCGCGGTTTGATCGGCGAGGTGATCTATCTTGAAGCGCTTCAAAGCGGCGAGCGCCTTGGTCTGCACTTCATCCTTGCTCAGGCCGGCACCGCGAAGTGAGAACGCGACATCTTCGATGACCGTCGGCATGATGATCTGAACATCCGGGTTGCTGAAGATGAAGCCGGTTTGGCGACGGGCGGCCCTGGCATCGGTGGCGGGGTTGATGCCGCCGATGGTCACTGTGCCCGAGGTCGGTTGAACCAGCCCGTTGAGCAGGCGGGCAAAGGTTGACTTGCCCGATCCGTTTAGGCCGATGACGCCGATGCGCTGCTGGTCGAGTTTGATTGAGACGTTGTCGAGTGCGGTCTTGCCTTCGAAGGCGACCGAAACGGCGTCGAACTCAATCAACATGAGTGGGCTTGAGCTAGCGCGAGGCTAGTTCTTGAATGCCTTTGGGTAGGCGCGGTTCAGACCGAAGGCGATGACGACGGTCAGTGCAACCTTGATGAAGTCGCCTGGCAAGAATGGGGTGATGTAGCCGGTTGCGGTGATTAGGTCAACCTTTAGGGC
>ERZ650310.195-NODE-195-length-18179-cov-5.226219_pt1 | contig 18179 bp, 15 predicted proteins | sample MGYA00376246_ERZ650310 | MGnify/ENA primary metagenome ERZ650310 (study PRJEB26733, sample SAMN07839286) | wastewater metagenome | biome: small river; feature: stream; material: water | place: USA: North Carolina | collected 2016-03-01 ...
TCTAGGAAGGCACGGGCATATGGACCAGGTGAGGCGTGACCCTGAATAAAGATCTGGTCGCCACCAGAAGGGTGGTTCTGACCCTTGAAGAAGTGGTTGAAACCTACTTCGTAGAGAGAAGCTGACGAAGCGAAGGTAGAAATGTGGCCACCGACACCGATGCCAGGACGCTGTGCTCGGTGTACGAGCATCGCCGCGTTCCAACGCATCCAAGCGCGGTAGGTGCGTTCAATCTTCTCGTCACCAGGGAACTCTGCCTCATTTTCTGGGGCAATGGTGTTGATGTAGTCGGTGGTCGGCACCATCGGCACGTTCAACTGAAGTTCGTGAGAGCGACGCAACAGGTTCAGCATGATTTCGCGCGCGCGGCCTCGGCCGTGTACGCGAGCGATCGCATCGAGCGACTCAAGCCACTCGCTGGTTTCCTGTGGGTCTTGGTCAGGGGTGTTGACCGCGAATGCATCCTGGTTGTTAATGGACACCGACATCCTCTTTCGTGGGGGATGGACAAAGATTAACGAAAAGCTTTGGTAAAGCCTCTAAAGAGTTTATGCCGACATGCGGAAGCATTTTGCTGTTTTACTAGTTCAAAATTGAAAAGACTCAAACCATTTTTTGTAGAACGGATAAAACCATGAGCCTAATCATCGGCGATCACGCACCAGACTTCGAGCTAGTTAACCAGTATGGCGAGACTGTAAAGCTCAGCGACTTCAGAGGCAAGAAGCCGGTGGTTGTAGTGTTCTACCCGCTTTCGTTCTCGGGTATTTGCACCGGCGAACTATGCGAAATTCGTGACAACTTCGCCAAGTTTGAAAAAGAAGACGTAGAACTTCTAGCGATTTCGGTCGACTCGAAGTTCGTTCAGAAGCAGTTTGCCGAGCACGAGGGGTACAAGTTCTCAGTACTTGCCGACTTCTGGCCTCACGGCGCAGTCGCCCAAGCCTACGGTGTGTTCATTGAAGAGGCCGGCATCGCCAACCGTGCAACCTTCGTTATCAACAAGGATGGCGAACTAGTGGCCAAGTTTGTTACCGCACCTGGCCAGGCACGCAGCCTAGACGAGTATGACCGAGCTCTAGCTAGCCTCTAGTCCTCGATTAGCCAAAACCGATCGAAATGTTATAGGCTTTTCTGGTTGCGGTTCGCCGCAGCCCTCGAAAGAGGGGCCTTTAGCTCAGCTGGTAGAGCGCCACGCTTACACCGTGGATGTCATCGGTTCGATCCCGGTAGGGCCCACAAACGGTAAATGCCGGGGTGCGTAAGCACCCCGGCATTACTATTTAGTTATGGATTTTGATCGACCTCCCGTGCCACGCGCTCTTAGCGACGAAGAGCTACAAGAGGTTCTAGAGAAAGCCAAGGCCGAAGGTGGCGGCGTGCTCGCCGCCATGCAAATTCTTGAAGCACAGGCACAACTGCGAGAGACCGATAAATCGGAACTGCGCGCCTGGGAGACCCACAGAGCGCAGCACTCCGATCTAGGCGCCGAGCCGTCATTCTCGTTCGATCTTGTAACCTCCGAACCCGAAGTACTGGCCTCCGAAGAAGAGGAAGCCACGGTTCTCGACGAGCTCGCGAAATCGTCTGAAGTGCAAGCACCTGTTATTCAAGTTCCAGAAGTCGAAGTTCCCGAAGCCGCGGTTGCAGAGGTCGAAGTGCCCGTGGCCCCAATTCCCGAGGTCGAGGTAGTCGTTCAGACCAAGCGAGATGCTAGGGACCCATCATCGAGCCAATTCTGGGTCTGGTTGACGATCTCGGGTTCGCTACTTCCTCTAGGTATCGCTCTCTGGCTGCGCAGCCTTGGTCTGACCTTTGTTCAATCCCTAACCGCGGCCGCTCTCGGAATGTTGACCTCGGCCGGCATCGTGGCCGTTGGTGCGATTGCTGGAAAACGATCATCTTTGCCAACTCTGGTGCTTTCAAGAGCGGCCTTTGGAGTCTATGGAAACCTCGCACCCGCCTTCATCCTCGTTGTCAGCCGACTCTTTTGGGCATTGGTTCTAGTCATTCTTGGCTACCTGCTAGTGGCACAAAGCCTGACTTCCACTTCAGGGGTTTTGGCTGCTGCCGTACCGGTGTCACCAATTGCGATCGGCATCCTTGTATGTGTGGTCGTGGCATCCGTTATTTTGGCTGCCTTTGGTGGACGTCGCCTTATGTGGGCGCAACGTATAAGTGGTGTTCTCGGCGTGCTAACGGCGACTGGTGTCGTGCTTTTCAGGTTGAGTGCAAATGGTGTCGCCATTACCTCAACTCAAGAAGGTTCTTGGCTGCGAGCCCTAGGAGCCTCGGTCGTGATCTTCGCCGTATTTGGTCTCGCCTGGTCCTCGGCTTCGGCTGATTATGCCAGTGGATTGCCGGTGCGATCCAGAGGTTTGAAACTTGCCGGTTGGGCAATTCTCGCGATGGGAATCGTACCTATTGCACTCACCTGGATGGCGTTGATCGCCTTCGGTGACCTAACTGATTCTGACTTCGCGGGCTCTTTTAGCGCCGTTGTCGCGGGCAGTGATTTTGGGCTATTGACGATCGTGGTTCAGGTCTCGTTGTTCTGCACCTTGCTAACCGTCTTGGCTATGTCGCTTCGCTCGTCGAGCATGAGCTTTGAATCGGTTCAACTCAAGCTCAACCCGGCAGTCGCGTCTCCTGTAATTGCTGGCCTTGCCATCTTGCTAGCAATATTCGGTTTGGCCCAGCTTGGATCCGCAGGTTTCTGGCTAAACCTTCACGAATACGCCCTCTTCCTCGGTGTTCCAGTTGCGGCTTGGTCAGGTATTTTCGTAAGCGACGTGCTCATCAGGCGCATTGCCTATCACGAGGTGTCGTTGAGCAGAGGATATGGCTTCTACAAGTCGGTGAATCTGACTAACTTGCTGGGATGGATCGCCGCGGTCTTCTTGGGTTGGGGTCTGATCAAGAGCAACCTATTCGAACTTCAATGGTTGGGCTACTTGTCCGGTTACGCCTCAAATTCAATCTTCTGGGCAGTAAGCAACTTTGGCATCGTAATCGCTTTTGCCGTCGGTCTGCTTCTTCCGGTAGCTGGCGGAATTCCACGCATTAAAAAACAAGAAGCTGAGGTGTTGCAGATCGAAGCCCGACGCAACGACCTCAGAGACGTACTTGGATTGGTTGACTAATGGCTGCTCTACTCGGTGACATGATCGCTGTCTTTGAAGAACTATGGCCAATTTCGGGCGCAGAAGAATGGGATGCTCCGGGGCTAGTCTGTGGCTCGACGGGCAGTCGCGTGTCGCGAGTTTTGTTTACCGTGGACGTTACCGACGAAGTAGTTCAGGAAGCGATCGACGGCAGCTTTGATCTCATCGTGGCGCATCACCCGCTATTACTCAGGGGAGTGAAGACGGTTGCCGAGTCAACCGCAAAGGGTGCGGTTTTAGCCAAGGCCATTCGTGCCGGCGTCGCTATTTATGCGGCGCACACAAACGCTGATATCGTTTCGCGTGGCGTCTCCGCTGCACTCGCGGATGCGTTCTCTCTCGTAAATTCACGACCTCTGATCGAAACAGCGGCATCTCAGGGCCACGGGCGAATCGGAGATTTGGCTTCAGTTACTTCACTTGGCGAGCTTGCCAAGCACATCGCGAGAGTGATTCCACCGACCGCTAGCGGAGTTCGCGTTGCCGGAGAGTTCGATTCCATGGTGAATTCCGTTGCGCTTTGCGGCGGAGCCGGCGATTCTTTCATCGACGCGGCATACGCAGCGGGTGTTGATGTTTACGTCACCTCTGACCTAAGACATCACCCGGTTCAAGAGGCTCTAGAACGAGCTAAGGCCGATGGTCGCAAGTTTGCCCTGATCGACATTTCACATTGGGCCGCTGAATGGCTTTGGCTCGAATGGGCAGCGGACGACATCCACGGTAGATTTGCTTCTATTCAAGTTGTCGTGAGCGAGCTTCGCACCGACCCTTGGGATTTTTCAGTAACTCAGTAACACCAGCTAACTAAAGAAGGCAGCACATGAAAGCAACGGCGTCACAGCAGGCAGATCTGCTCAGCTTGGCAAATCTAGACCTCCAGATAACGCGTTCAAAGGCTGCCATCAAAAACCTCGCCTCCGGTGCGCAGTTTTCAGCTCTACGCGAGATTCAGCGCGACCTGGCAGCAAAGCTCATCGCCGCGCGAAATGCATTGGATTCGGTCAACCTAGAACTTAAGCGATCCGAGACCGACCTAGAACTGGTTGAACAGCGTATTGCCAAGGATGAGCAACGCCTCAACTCAACGAACAACTCAAAGGACGCCCAAGGCATCCAGAGTGAACTCGAGTCACTTGCCCGTCGCAAGTCTGACCTTGAAGACATCGAGCTCGCTATTCTCGAACAGCAGGAGCAGGCCAAGGCGGCATACGACACCGTAAGCAGTGACAAGGCAAGCGTCGATGAGGAACTCAGCGCAGCCGAATCCAAGGATGAGTCAGAGCTCTTGAAGCTGCGCTCAGGTCTAGATTTACTCGCCAATGACCGAGCTCAACAGGCAAGCCGAATCGCACCTGAATTGCTGGAGCTTTACGAGAAGAAAGCATTGCGTGGCGTCCCGGTCGCCGCACTTAACGGTAGAGAGTGTGGCGCTTGTCGGATCAGCCTGGGAGCTACCGCTTTCAACGAACTTCAGGCTCTTGCCCAAGATGACATCGCCACCTGCCCTGAGTGTCAGGCGATTTTGATTCGATGAAGGTTCCACAAAACCTAATCATCGAGGCCGACGGCGGTTCACGCGGTAACCCGGGTCTCGCCGGCTCAGGTGCTTGCATCATTGACGCGGATAGCGGCGAAGTCATCCTTGAAATCTCAAAGTTCATCGGGGTTGCCACCAACAACGTAGCCGAGTACATAGCCTTGGTGTCTGGTCTCGAGGGTGCTTACCAACTGAACCCTCAAGCGCGCGTTCTTGTTCGCATGGACAGCAAACTGGTTATTGAGCAAATGGCGGGTCGCTGGAAGATCAAACATCCAGACATGCAGCAGCTCGGGGCGAAGGTGCAGTCGCTGGTTGCCGGCAAACAGGTTCGCTGGCAGTGGATTCCCCGCGAAGAAAACTCGCGAGCAGACGCTTTGGCCAACAAAGCCATGGATGAGCAGGGCGACGCTCAGGTCTCGAAGCTAGCCGATAGTCCAAGATCACCTGTTGTCGAGTTCAATCAGACCCTCCCGAGCTCGGTACGTGCCCCGGGAAACGTATCGGCACCACTCACCACCGTGATTCTCGTGCGTCACGGCCGCACTCACCTCACCGAGAGCAAGCGCATTTCCGGCAGCGGGGGAGAGAACCCGGGGCTTTCGGAGCTTGGACGCGGCGACGCGCATAAGGCGGCCAAGGCAGTTGCCGAAATCGGAAACGCTGGTCCTTGGTCACATCTACAACCAGTGTCAGCGATCGTTTCGTCACCGATTCAACGCACTCTAGACACCGCACACATCCTGGCCAACGAGCTGGGATTAGGTGTTGCTGTAAATGAAGACATCGCCGAGATTTCTTTTGGTGACTGGGATGGGCACACCAACAGCGAAGTGATCTCTAAGTGGCCCGAGCTATTCGCCGAATGGCAGGGTTCTTGGGAGGTATCACCACCAAACGGTGAGTCGCTCCAAGTATTCGACGCTCGAGTACAGCGCGGTCGCTTGGACATCCTTAGCAAATACGCCGGCCAAACCGTGGCAGTGGTTTCGCACGTTATGCCGATTCGCGGTTTTATTCGAGCGGGTATGGATGCCGGAATAGCCGGTTATTGGCGTCCGCAGATTTCTCCATGCTCTATCTCAATCATTCGTTTCTGGGGCGATGAGGCGGCCGAAGTGATCGCCTTGAATGCCACTTCTCACCTTTAGCAAGTAGTCTTGACTCGGATGGGTCGGCAAGACGGTCGCGGCAGAAATGACGAGGAACGTCCGGGCTCCATAGAGCAAGACGGTGGCTAACAGCCACTCAGGGTAACCTGCGAGACAGTGCAACAGAAAGTAAACCGCCGCGAAAGCGGTAAGGGTGAAACGGTGGTGTAAGAGACCACCAGCGGGGTGTGTGAGCACCTCGGCTATGTAAACCTCGTTTGGAGCAAGGTCAGATAGAAGGCGCGTAGAGCTGCTCGCTCTAGTCTTCGGGTAGACCGCTTGAGGGTGTCAGCAATGGCATCACTAGATAGATGACCGTCACCTGGCAACAGGGACAGAACCCGGCGTATCAGCCGACCCATCCACTTATTCTTTGTCCGAGTGCTTCCAAGCCAGGGCTGCAGCCCCAAGGATGCCGGCGTTGTTTCGTTTTTGGGCAGGCACGATCTCGGCGCGCAAATCTAGCTTTGGCAAGAACTCTTCCCACTGCTTGCTGATTCCGCCGCCGACAATGATGAGGTCAGGGCTGAACAGTCGCTCGAGGGTCGAGTAGTACTTTTGCAGCCGCATCGCCCAATCGTCAAAACTCAAGTTCTCGCGCTCTTTCGCAGAATAGGCAGCCTTCGTTTCGTAATCGACTCCATCAATTTCTAGGTGACCAAGCTCGGCATTAGGAACGAGGTCGCCATTCATGAACAACGCTGTTCCTATACCGGTGCCCAGGGTTGTCATGATGACCAGGCCCTTGCGCTTCCTACCGGCGCCGAACTTCATCTCGGCCACACCGGCGGCATCCGCGTCGTTGAGCACGTGGACGTGGCGCTGCAGTGTTGATTCGAATAGGCCATCGGCATCCAGCCCGATCCATTCTTTAGATACGTTTGCCGCAGACATAGTTCGGCCGTGTTGCACGACTGCGGGGAAGCAGACGCCGACGGGCAGAGTCGCACGAGCTGGCTTGAGGTCGCTGACCAGTTTCGCAACTACGGTCGCGATGTCTTGAGGGTGCCCGCCGGCAGGTGTCTCGTAGCGAACGCGGTCGCCGATCAAGCTGCCATTCTTGACGTCAACGATCGCACCCTTAATGCCGGTGCCACCGATGTCGATTCCAATTGCCTTCTTGCCCATGCGTAACTCTCTCTGATTATGGAAGTGTCAAGATGTCGGGACCATCTTCAGTAATGACGATGGTGTGTTCAAACTGCGCGGTGATGCTGCGGTCCTTAGTAACTACAGTCCAGTCATCCGACCACATGTCCCAATCGTGGGTACCCAGAGTTAGCATCGGCTCGATTGTGAAAACCATTCCGACTTGGATCTCTTCGTTGTAGTGAGGAGCTGAGTCGTAGTGCGGGATTACTAGGCCCGAGTGAAAAGCTTCGCCGACTCCGTGACCGGTGAAGTCACGCACAACGCCGTAGTTGAAACGCTTGGCATAGGTCTCGATCGCACGGCCGATGATGTTGATCGATCGACCGGGCAATGCTGCATTAATGCCGCGCATCATTGCCTCGTGAGTGCGCTCGACTAGAAGCTTCACCTCCGGGTCGACATCGCCGACTAGGAAGGTTACGTTGCTATCTCCGTGGAACCCATCCTTGAAGGCGGTGATGTCTATGTTGATGATGTCGCCGTCTTGCAAAACCGTGTCGTCCGGGATGCCGTGGCAGATGACTTCATTTAGCGAGCTGCAGAGAGACTTTGGGTAACCGCGGTAACCAAGGGTTGAAGGGTAGGCTCCCTGTGAAATTACGAACTCATGCCCGATTCGGTCTAGTTCGTCGGTAGTGACTCCGGGCTTGCAGTGTTCGCCGACTAGCTGTATCGCTTGTGCGGCGATCTTGCCAGCAGCACGGATTTTGGCAACTTGATCCGCGGTCTTTACATCGGATCCGGTGAATTTTGCAGGAGCAGCTTTGCCAACATATTCCGGGCGAACGATGCTCTGCGGAACCAATCGCATTGGCGACAGTTGTCCCTTGACTAGATGTCCGGTGGCAAGGTCGCGTGGCATGTGTCTAGTCTAAATCGGCCGAGCGTTATGCTCGTCACATGGCTAGCGTGTACAGCGAAAAGGATGAGAAACCACAGTATTGGTTCAATCTAAGGACTCTAAAGGTCGAGATCGGTCTCAAGAGTCCAGCGTCGTACCGAGTTGGGCCGTTCGAAAGCGAAGGTGAGGCCAGGGCAGCACTCAAACTCTTGAATCAAAGAAGCAGTGATTGGGCCGCCGAAGACGACTCTTCGAACTAGGCGCTTTAGCTTTCGAAGGATCGATCTGTTCCTGGAAAGGCGCCAGAGGCAACTTCGGAGCGGTACTCGGTGGCAGCCGCAACGAGAGTTTCACGCAGCTGGGCGTATTGTTTGACGAATTTCTTCGGCTTGTGGCTAGAGAGTCCCGCGAAGTCAGTCCAAACCAAGATCTGTCCGTCCGTGTCTGGCCCAGCCCCGATGCCAATGGTCGGTATTCCACAGTCTTGAGTAACCTGTTTTGCTAGGTCAGCGGGCACCAGCTCTAGCACGACCGCAAAGGCCCCTGCTTCGGCAACTGCCAGCGCATCCGCCAAAAGTGCTTCAGCACCCTCACCGCGTCCTTGGATTTTGAAACCGCCTAGACCATTTACGCTCTGCGGCGTGAAGCCGATGTGGGCCATTACTGGAATCCCGGCGGTTGTAAGTGCTCGGATTTGATCTACGCTGCGAACGCCGCCCTCGAGCTTTATCGCGTCGGCACCGGTCGTCTTCATTATCCGAATTGCGTTGCCAAGCGCGTCGGCTGTTCCGCCTTCGTAAGAACCGAAGGGCATGTCAACTACGACTAGCGCTCGCTTTGCGGCGCCGGCCACGGCCCGGCCGAATGGAATCATCTCGTCGACCGTGATTGGCAGGGTAGTTGAGTATCCCAGTGCGTTGTCAGCCGCCGAGTCGCCGACCAATATGACTTCGATGCCGGCCTCGTCAAAGATTGAGGCGGTCAGCTGGTCATAACTGGTCAGACAGGAGAATTTTCGGCCACTCTGCTTGAATTCTGCGAGATGAGTGGTGCGAACCTTTTTTGGCGACAACGCTTCGGTCACTAGCTTCGCTTCCAGGCGTCTACTTCGATCTCAACCAACATCGCAGGATTGATGAACTGAATTCCGGCAAGCATGGTTGCTGCTGGGCGAATTTCACTAAATACTTCACCGTGAGCCTTGCCAACCGCATCCATGTCGGCTGCGTTGGATAGGTAAACGCGCGAGCGAACCACGTCGGCCAGGGTGTAGCCAACCTGAGCCAGGGCCGGTGCGATAACTTCATTGAGCGCGACAAGGGTCTGACCATAGGCGTCACCCTCGTGTTGCAGTTTGCCGTCGACCGTTGCTGTAGACCCCGAAACATGAACGTAGTCGCCGACTACGGTTGCGCGCGAGTAGCCAATTACTGACTCCCATGGGCCACCACTAGAAATCAACTTATCTGCTGCCATTTTGAACCGCTCCTTGCGCTTATCTGAATTTGTTGGTAATCGGAAGTCTTCGGTCTCGACCAAAGGCCATACCAGTGATCTTCGGGCCAATCGCACCTTGACGACGCTTCCATTCGGCCCGATCGACCAATCCAATTATGCGGTCAACCACAGGGGCATCAAAACCCTCTGCAATGACCTCGTCGCGACCGAGTCTGCGCTCGACATAGGCATCGAGTAAGGCATCTAGTAGGTCGTATTCTGGAAGGCTATCCTGGTCTACCTGATCAGGACGGAGTTCGGCTGAGGGTGGCTTGGAGATGGAGTTCTGTGGAATTGGGGGAGTCAGGCCTAGGTCAATTGCATGCGCATTTCGCCACTCAGCAAGTCGCCAGACCAACGTTTTTTCGACATCCTTGATTGGAGCGAAGCCGCCAACCGAGTCACCGTAAATCGTGCTGTAACCGACCGCCAACTCTGTCTTATTTCCGGTAGTCAGGGTGAGATGACCTTCGGCGTTGCTCAAGGCCATGAGTATGACTCCGCGCATGCGCGCTTGAAGGTTCTCTGATGCCAAGCCGTTAAGCGATAGCTGGCCTTCGAAAGCCTGAACCATGCCCTCGATTGGCTCGGTGCGATAGTGGCAACCGATCCGTTCCGCTAGGTCTTCAGCATCGCCCTTCGAGTGCTCGGAAGAGTACTTGCTGGGCATCGAAACACCAAACACGTTTTCGGCGCCGATGGCATCGGCGGCCAAGCTTGCGCATACGGCGGAATCGATGCCGCCACTAAGCCCTAGAACCACTGACTTAAAGCCATTCTTCTTGACATAGTCCTTTAGTCCCAGGACAAGTGCAGACCAGATCTCGCTAAGCGGATCGGCCGTGACATTTTTTGCAGACTCAGAAGACTGAACTTCCTTTGACTGAATGTCGACGTAGGTGATGTCACTGGTGAACTGTGCCGATCGAGCGACTAAGTCGCCCAGTGAATTGACGAAGAAGCTATTTCCATCGAACACCAGGTCATCCTGACCCCCGACGAGGTTGACATAGGCAACGGCGCACGAGCTCTCGGTGGCAAGATCTTGAACCAACTTGAGTCGTGTATCGGTCTTGGTCACCTCGAACGGTGAACCGTTAAGAATGAGTGCCACATCCGTGTTTGCTGTCTTTAGCTGCGCAACCGGACCACCCTTTTGCCAAATGTCCTCACAAATCAACGTCGAGAACTTAAGTCCTTTGAACTCAAAGGTCAGCAACTGCTCGCCCGGCACGAAGTTTCTAAACTCATCGAAAACTGAGTAGTTAGGCAAATGATGCTTGGCGTACTGTCCGACGACAACACCATCAATAATCACGGTGGCGGCATTGTGTGCGATTGACCAACCGTTAGCTCTGGCGGCCTTTGCCGGATGCCCCACCACAACGGCAAGTCCTTGATAGCGCGGTGCGCGAAGTCTTTCAGCAAGTGTGTGGACGGCTGATTCGGCGGCATCAATGAAACTGGCTCTAGCGGCTAGGTCTTCGATTGGATATCCGGCGAGATTCATCTCACCGAAGAGAACCAGATTCGCACCATTCTCGAGCGCAGCATCGATCGTTTCAATCGTCTGGGCGAGGTTGCCAGAAATGTCGCCCACGATTGGGTTTGTCTGGGCCATTGCTAAGCGAATTGAAGGCATAACCATTAGCCTAGTAGGAGGTAGAGATAGGAAATTCGATGGATAAGCAAACAGACTTTGTCCTACGCACAATCGAGGAACGCGGCGTCAAGTTCGTGCGCCTTTGGTTCACCGACGTAGCCGGAACTCTGAAGTCGGTAGCTATCGCACCGGCCGAGGTAGAAGGAGCTTTTGCCGAAGGTCTCGGATTCGACGGCTCGGCTATCGAAGGTCTTGCTCGCACCTACGAAGCAGACATGCTGGCTTTGCCGGACCCGAGCACCTTCCAGATCCTTCCGTGGCGTGGCGAAATTGATCCGACCGCGAGAATGTTCTGCGACATTCAGACTCCAGACGGAAAACCTGCAGCCGCCGACCCCCGCAATGTATTGCGTCGCGCCTTGGCTAAGGCTTCGGACCGCGGTTTCTCTTTCTACATTCACCCGGAAATTGAGTTTTACCTTCTCAAGTCTTCGCAGATTGGCCCTGAAGGCCCTATCCCGGTGGATAACGCCGGCTACTTCGACAACGTTCCTGGTGGAACCGCGCATGATTTCCGCCGTCGTGCGGTCGGCATGCTCGAGCAACTCGGCATTTCTGTTGAGTTCAGCCACCACGAAGGCGGGCCAGGCCAGAACGAAATCGATCTGCGCTATGCCGATGCGCTGACCATGGCCGACAACATCATGACCTTCCGCACCGTGATCAAAGAGGTTGCAATCGAGCAGGGCGTCTATGCGACGTTTATGCCGAAGCCTTTCAGCCAGCACCCTGGTTCAGGCATGCACACTCACATGTCGCTTTTCGAGGGTGACACCAACGCGTTCTTTGAGGCCGGCTCTCAGTACCACCTTTCGAAGACTGCAAAGCATTTCATTGCTGGCCTGCTGCGCCACGCACCTGAAATCACTGCGGTTACGAACCAGTATGTGAACTCATACAAGCGTCTTTGGGGTGGCGGTGAGGCTCCTAGCTACGTAAGTTGGGGCCACAACAACCGCTCATCGCTCATCCGTGTGCCTTTCTACAAGCCAGACAAGGGCAACAGCTCTCGCATCGAATACCGAGCAATCGATTCTGCTGCAAACCCTTATCTGGCCTACGCGCTGATTCTGGCCGCGGGCATGAAGGGCATCGAAGAGGAATACCCGCTACCTGCAGAGAGCGAAGACAACGTCTGGGCGCTTACCGACGCAGAGCGACGTGCAATGGGCATCCAGCCGCTTCCACAAAGCCTCGACCACGCCATTAAGAAGCTCGAAGAGTCTGAACTGGCGGCCGAGACGCTGGGTGAAGAAGTGTTCAGCTATGTGCTTGCCAATAAGCGTCGTGAATGGAGCGAATACCGCGCCCAGGTAACGCCGTTTGAATTGAAGCACAACCTCGAATCTCTCTAAATCATGGCTTACGCAGATCGCCCGACCGGTCTCTCTGAGTTCGCTAAGTACGGCTTTTCTGATCTAACCGGAACCATCGGCAAGCTTGATCAGTTAGTCGGTCTAGTTGGCGATGCGGGTAGGTCTGCGGTTGCAGCCCTGGCACTAAGCCTTGACCCAGATCAGGCCCTCAATGGGCTACTCGATTTGGCTGAGCGTGACAAAGCCGTTCTGAAGAAACTTCTAAACAAGCACGATTCGGCAGTTCGGCTTTGTGCAATTCTTGGCGCTTCTAAAGCGCTCTCGGACTTCCTGAGGCGTCAGCCCGATGCCTTAGCCGTGTTCGAAAAGGTTCATTCGATTGACCTCGGGCCTGACGCCTATCGTAAAGCAATCTCAGAGAGCGTGAAGCCCATTCTCAAAGAGGGCTTTGAGACCCAAGAAGCCTGGAATGCGCTTCGCAAGGCATATCGAATCGAACTGCTAAAGATCGCGATTTTCGATCTGACCAGCCCCGACCCGGAGCAGGTGCTTCCGACCGTGGCCGCGGCTCTCGCAGATATTGCTGGTGGGGCCATCGAAGCGGGTCTCGAAGTGGCGAGGGCGGAGCTGTCGTTCACCAAGGACCACGGTATTTTCACCGCTCAGGAGATCGCCGCTACCAGACTGACCGTCATGGCGATGGGAAAGTGCGGAGCACGAGAGCTCAACTACATAAGCGACGTCGATGTCATCTATGTCGCCCAATCTGGTGACCCTGGGGTCGAAAACCACCGAGCCGTCGAAGTAGCAACCAAGTTGGCCACCCGCATGATGCGTGCCATGGATGGCACTGCAAGCGAACCAGACCTCTGGCAGGTAGATCCGAACCTACGACCAGAGGGAAAATCTGGAGCGTTGGTGCGAACTCTCGAATCGCACGTCGCCTACTATGACCGTTGGGCCGAGAGTTGGGAGTTTCAGGCTCTCCTCAAGGCGAGGCCCATTGCTGGCGATCTGGAACTCGGCCAGGATTACCTTGACGCTCTTAGTCCCAAGGTTTGGACCTCATCGGGCAGAGAGAACTTCGTAGAGTCAGCGCAGAAGATGCGCGAACGTGTGATGCAGTTCATCCCGGCTAATGAAGTCAATCTTGAAATAAAGCTTGGCCCAGGCGGCCTAAGAGACATCGAGTTCACCGTGCAACTGCTTCAGTTGGTCCATGGGCGGACGGATGAAAGTGTCCACCAGCGAGACACCCTGAGCGCCCTGGACGCGCTCACCCTCGCAGGCTACGTAGGCCGCTCGGAGGCGGCTCAATTCGAGAAGCACTATAAGTTCTTGCGTTTGCTCGAACACAGAATTCAGCTCAGCGAAATGCGTCGTACCCACCTAATGCCGACCAGCGAGGCCAAACTCCGCCCACTCGCGAGATGCCGAGCTACTAAGACCACTGTAGAAGGCTTGTTGGATGACTGGGAGCGCGTAAAGGTCGAAGTACGAGCACTTCACCAAAGAATCTTCTACCGACCGCTACTGAGCGCCGTATCTCGTCTTGAAGGTTCGAGCCTTGAGCTTTCGACCGCGCAAGTCGAAGACCGCCTTCACGCGATTGGCTTCAAGGATGCATCAGGCGCACATAAGAACATTGCCGCGCTGACATCCGGTCTGTCACGCCGTGCCGCAATCCAGAAGCAGTTGCTTCCGGTTCTGATCGAATGGTTCTCGAAGGGGACAGATCCCGATGCCGCGCTGTTGTCCTTTAGGCGGCTCAGTGAGGACCTAGGCGAATCGCCGTGGTATCTGCGCATGCTTCGCGATGCGACAGGCGCAGCAGAGCGCATGACGCAGGTCTTGTCTAATAGCCGACTCGCCACCGGCCTCTTTGAGCGAATTCCCGAGGCAGCGGCTTGGTTTGAGCGACTTGAGGACCTCGTGCCGATGACCGAGGCTGAACTCAAGGTGGAATTCAATGCCATTGTGGCACGCCATGAGCTAGGGGAGACCGCAGCGGCTTCGCTTCGTCAGCTTCGCCGTAGAGAAACCCTAAGGCTAGCGATGGGTGCGGTGCTTGGCGAGCTTACCCTAGATCAAATTTCTCAGGGACTGAGCGATCTAACAGCCTGTTACGTTCGGGGAATGCTTGACGTGGTCGTTGAACTCGAGGGTTCGAGTGTTAGCAACGACAACCCGCTCGAGATTCTCGACTTTGGAATCGTGGCGATGGGTCGCTTCGGCGGTGAGGAACTTGGGTTCGGCTCTGACGCAGACGTGATGTTTGTCTACGAAGCAAAGCCTGGCGTCATTCCCGAGCTAGCTCAAAAGACAGCCGAGAGAATCATTTCTGACCTCAAGGGTTACGCGGCCGATCCGTTGCTTGAGTTTGAACTCGACCTTGACCTGCGACCTGAGGGAAAGAATGGCCCGAATGCGCGGTCGTTGGACTCTTACCGTGCCTACTATGAGCGTTGGTCAGACACGTGGGAATCGCAGGCGCTCTTGCGTGCAAAGCCGATTGCCGGTTCGCCTGAGCTTATTGCCAAGTTCATCGAACTGATCAATCAGTATCGATACCCGACCGAGCTTCCAATGTCGGCAGTCATGGAGATTCGCCGCATCAAGGCCCGAATGGAAACCGAGCGGCTGCCGCAAGGCGCGGATCCGCGTCGACACACCAAGTTGGGCCGCGGTTCACTAAGCGACGTCGAGTGGCTGGTGCAACTAATGCAGTTGAAGCACGGCAAAGATCATCCAGCAATTCGCACCCCAAAGACCTTGATAGCCCTTCAGGCCTGCGTCAGCGAATGCCTAATCGCCGAACATGACGCTCGTGTGCTTTCAGAGGCATGGACTTTTGCTTCGCGAGTGCGTTCTGCTTCAGTGCTGTGGGCCAATAAGCGCACGGATGTGCTGCCGACCGACCGTCAACAACTCGAGGGCATGGCCCGAATCATGGAGTACCCGGCAGGCTCGGCCACTCAGCTAGAAGAGGACTACTTGGCCTTCACTCGTCGAGCGAGAATGGTCTACGAGCGTCTCTTTTACGCAGACTAAGTCCTCCGGTAATAGAAAAGGACCCCACCTTTCGGTGAGGTCCTTTTCTTTGCTTGCTAGGGCTTAGACGCCGAAGTAAAGCTCGAACTCGTATGGGTGAGGACGAAGTGCGATCGGCTGGATCTCGTGAACGCGCTTGTAGTCAATCCAAGTTTCGATTAGGTCCTTGGTGAATACGCCACCCTCTAGAAGGTAGTCGTGGTCAGCCTCAAGAGCCTTTAGAACATCCTCAAGGTTGCCAGGAACCTGAGGGATCAACTTTGCTTCCTCTGGAGGTAGCTCGTATAGGTCCTTGTCAACCGGCTCGTGTGGCTCGATGCGGTTCTTGATGCCATCGATACCAGCCATAAGCATTGCTGCGAAGGCTAGGTATGGGTTCGATGATGCGTCAGGAGCGCGGAACTCGATGCGCTTAGCCTTAGGGTTGGTTCCGGTCATTGGGATGCGGATAGCAGCCGAACGGTTACCTGCCGAGTAAACAAGGTTTACTGGAGCTTCGAAACCAGGAACTAGACGGTGGTAGCTGTTTACGGTCGGGTTGGTGAACGCAAGCAATGATGGAGCGTGCTTGAGGATACCGCCGATGTACCAGCGGGCGATGTCTGAAAGACCGCCGTAACCTGACTCGTCGTAGAACAAAGGCTTGCCTTCCTTCCACAATGACATGTGTACGTGCATACCTGAACCGTTGTCGCCGAATAGTGGCTTAGGCATGAAGGTAGCAACCTTGCCCCACTGCTCTGCAACGTTCTTGACGATGTACTTGAACTTCAGGATGTCATCAGCTGATGAAAGTAGGGTGTCGAACTTGTAGTTGATTTCACCCTGGCCTGCGGTACCAACCTCGTGGTGGCTGCGCTCGACCTCTAGGCCAGCAGCAATCAGCTCAAGAACGATGTTGTCGCGCATGTCTGCGTGCTTGTCAACTGGGGTAACTGGGAAGTAGCCACCCTTGTAAGGGGTCTTGTTGGCAAGGTTTCCACCCTGACCGTTGACGCGCTCGTCGCGGCCTGAGTTCCAAGCAGCTTCGTCTGAGTCGATGAAGTGCATTGAGCTGTTCTGCTTGTATTCGTAGCGAACGTCATCGAAGATGAAGAACTCTGCCTCAGGAGCGAAGTAAGCGGTGTCGGCGATGCCGGTGCTTGCTAGGTAAGCCTGTGCCTTGCGAGCGGTCTGACGTGGGTCGCGACCGTAGATCTCGCCATTACGTGGGTTGTAGATGTCGAAGATCATGATGAGGGTCTTCTCGGCGCGGAACGCGTCAAGGTAAGCAGTAGTCACATCAGGGATGATCTGCATGTCTGACTCGTGGATTGACGCGAAACCGCGGATCGACGAACCATCGAAAAGCTGACCATCGATGAAGAACTGCTCATCGATCATTGCTGCTGGAAGGTTGAAGTGCTGCTGGACACCAGGTAGGTCGGTGAAGCGAACGTCAAGGAACTTTACGTCGTTTTCCTTGATGTACGCGACGACCTCAGAGGCAGTCTTGAACATAGGGGGTTTCCCTTCAAATTGGATTTTGGATGGGCATCTTTAAACCATCATCAATATCCTATCGATACATGGCCTAGAGAGGCGTTCTTATTGTGTTTCGGGCATGTAAAACTTTCGCTTATTCTGAAACCATGAGCAATGCACAGCAGTGGGCCGGACAACGACTTGGACTTCCAGAAGGTGGTTCGGGGAGCCTCGCCAAACTTGGGCGGCGCGTCCTAGCCCTTCTGATCGACTGGGGTCTATCCCTTTTGGTTTCGCAGGCATTCGCCCACGGAGACTCAACCATCACCTTGTTAGTCTTCGCAGTCGAGCAATGGTTGCTTGTTGGCACCGTCGGCTACAGCATCGGTCACCGCATCCTTGGTCTTCAGGTTCGTCGCCTGGATGGCAAGTATGTCGGGCTCTGGCGCTCGCTTATCCGTGTGGGTCTGATTCTGCTGGTGCTACCAGCAACGATCTGGGATGCGGACAATCGTGGGCTACACGACAAGGCTGCTGGAACGGTATTGGTTCGCACCAAATAGAAATCCCGCCCTCGAAGGACGGGATTTCTAGCGAAGAAATTTCTTAGCGTCGTTGTGCGCGCATGCGCTTAGGGTCGATGCCCTTAGGAATCGGCATAGCAGTCACAAGAGCTGAGAGGCGCTTGTCGACAACAGCAACCTCGTTACGGTTTAGTACGCGCTTTAGCTTCAGAAGGGTCGGCGCGAGCTTGAGGAGGCGGGTGCCCTCAGCGTCTTGAGTAACGTAAATAAACTTGACCTCTACGCCTGGGATTGCGCGCTGAACCTTGCGGCGTTCATCCTCGAGCATTGGCTGGATTCTGGTGCGAACACCCTCACCGATGAGAACTACACCGGCTGGCCCGATGGCACGATAAACGGCATCCTGGTTTCGGTTGACGGCAATAGGAATCTCGCTACCACGCCAGCCTCGCTTGAGAGCCGAACGCAAGACAGCGCTGACAGCACCCGGCTTGCCCTCGATCTGCGAGTAGGCGACCTGCTCTGCTTTTCGCGACATGACAATCAGCGCTGAGAGGAAGCCAAGAAGTGTTCCGGTGATGATCCAAACGATGAATCCAGCCGCGGTTGCCTGGCCGACTGTGGCACCAAGGATGGTACCCGCCAGTGCTCCGATGCCAAGAGTCAGAAGCGCCCACCAGATGGCGGTCTTATCTACTGCCATGGTCGACTGGTAAATCTTGATTAGCTGCTTAATGCGGCCTGGTTCTTTGTTCTCTTTTGCCATTGAATAAGCCTAACTGCTGACTGCCTGGCTGAAGCCATCCTTGGCCGCCG
>ERZ650310.196-NODE-196-length-18107-cov-7.095391_pt1 | contig 18107 bp, 21 predicted proteins | sample MGYA00376246_ERZ650310 | MGnify/ENA primary metagenome ERZ650310 (study PRJEB26733, sample SAMN07839286) | wastewater metagenome | biome: small river; feature: stream; material: water | place: USA: North Carolina | collected 2016-03-01 ...
AACGAAAAAGCTCAAGTGCGGGCCGGCGAAAACCTTTCAAAACCAACCCAAATCCCATGAAACCACAACCTCACACAGAATCGACAAATGGCCCGTCACTTGCAGCGACTGGTTATGCCGTTGGACTGCCAGACACGCAGGGTGGTATGTGCTGGCTGGCGGGATACGAAAGCGACCCGACCCGCTACTACACGCCAAGCTGCGCGCTGATATTCAAGACGCAGGTTCACGCGGTTGCCGCAATCGTGCGTGCTCGGAAAACTCACCCCGGCAGAGAGCGGGAGTATCGAATCGTTCCAGTCGCGGAAATGGCAAGGCATAACCGACCCAAGCTCACCCACAGCCGCCCGGAGGACAACGCCATGACGCAAGAAAACTCACTGCCACCGAAGACTCCCGCCGAAGCCCAAGACGGGGCGGCTGTTGGGTTCAGCGCATGGTTAGGCCCATTGCGCGACCAACTGCGAGTGCAGGGTGAACACGGCAACTGGAACTGCAACGAATACATGCTCGGCATGTTCAATGGACTCGAATGTGCGCTCGCCACTCTCGAACATCGAGAGCCGAAATATCGCCGCAAGCCTGATAGCGGCTGGCTAGATGACCGCATCCCGCCTGGCTTTGTGCCTACGGTGTGTGATGGGCCGAACAAGGATTACACGACTCCAGTCGTGTAATACGCCCGCATTCAAACCCACATAAACACCACACTGACACCATGAAAGGAGGAAAATCAGCATGTAGCGGATGCGACCCTTGCGAGCAGGATTGCTGCTGCGCGAAGATGACGCATCCGATTTGGGAGGCGCTCTACCTCGGGTGCTGCGATTGCAAGATGCTGCATGTGGTCCGCATTGGGTGGAACTGGATTGGCGGGACGGTGACGGATGACCAGGGGCCGGCGGACTGCGCGGACCCGCAGATATTCGAGGTGCCTTACGTGGTGCCGCCGGAGTGCCTGACGGCGCGGCTCGCGGCGCATGGCGGGTTTCGACAGGTGGAGATTTACTTTCAGACCTGCCCGCCAACCGGCGAGGAGGGAATCGCGGATGTCATCATCGCGTCGCAGGCGGCGATTTACCGCATCGGCCGCGAAGACCTCATCGCCATGCCGGCCACCGGGGACAGCGAGCTTTGCACGTTCTCGCTCGGCGGCGCGGATGGCACCCCGGCGAAAGTGTGCTGGGTGGTGCGGGCGAATGACGGCTATGAAGTGATGCGCTGCGTCCTGTGCATCGAGGGGGCGGACTCTCCGCTTCCTCCGTGCTCGTCGTCATCGAGTTCGTCCTCGTCATCCTCGGACTCTTCTTCCTCGTCTTCCTCGTCGGATTCTTCTTCTTCTTCTTCGTCGTCCTCGTCATCGGTGCCGCCCGACTCGTCATCGTCGTCGTCATCCTCGGGATCCTCAGATTCCTCGTCGTCCTCCTCATCTAGTTCATCCGAGCCATGCGCGTGCTCCATGAACCTGACCGCCGAAGACAACCCCGAAAACCCGCTTTCGCCGATCGTGACCACAAACTACGCGCAGAACCCGACGGACTGCGCGCCGGGGGATTTGAGTTGCCTCTTCACCTTCGACCCGCCGCAGGAAACATGGGACTACGGAATGACCGTCACCATCACCGCCACATGCACGCAAGGCGGAATCGAATGCACGGACTTCACGAGCTACACGATCCCGTCGTCGTCTTCATCGAGCTCGTAATTTATGGAGACCATACTGGAATCCTGTAGTTTCCGCGCAGTCTTGATTCACGGCGACGCCTTGGATTATCGCGATGTGGCTGCAGACGCCATCATTACAGACCCGCCTTATGGCATGAGTTGGGAGGGAAACCAGCGGTTCAGTGGAGGGAATGTAAAACGAGGGAAGGGAACCAAGCACAAACAAATCATCGGAGATGACCAGCAATTTGACCCTTCGCCGTGGCTCAATAGAGGAATCCCAACCGTGATGTGGGGGGCAAACCACTTTTGGAGCCAGCTTCCATCCGGCGCGGCGTTAATCTGGCAAAAGAGGAATGAGGAAGCGCTCGGCTCATTTCTTTCCGATGGAGAGGTTGCATTTATGAATGTCGGCATCGGCGTGTATATCTGCAGAAAGGTCTTCTCCGGAAGCCAGCGGGCGATAGAGGGCGGCGTGGGGCCGTATGATGGGAGCCTGCACCCCAACCAGAAGCCCGTTGCGTTGATGTCTTGGGCGATGGATCGCGCGAAAATCGCCAAAGGGACTACCGTAATGGACCCGTATATGGGCAGCGGAACCACTGGAATCGCGTGCATGAGAACGGGACGGAACTTCATCGGGATAGAAAAAGACCGAACCCACTTTGAGACTGCAGTGGCGCGGCTCAAGCGGGAAATGAACCAAGGAATTTTACTGTAACCATGACCAAACTCATCCTCACAAGCAACCAATGCCCCGGCGATATGATCATGCTGACGGCGGCCGTGCGCGACCTGCACGCGGCGCATCCCGGCAAATACCTCACCGATGTCCGCACGCCGCATCCCGACATCTGGCGTCACAACCCGCACATTACCCCGATACCGGACGGCGAGGGCCGCGTCATCGAGATGCACTATCCACTCATCAACCAGAGCAACCAGGGCTCGCATCACTTCATCCACGGATTCCGCATGTATCTGGAGCAGCAACTCGGCATCGTCATCCCGCAAGGGGCGATGCGGGGGGATTTGCATTTGAGCAAAACCGAGTGCGCTGCGTATCCAGAAATATCCGGGCATTGGATCATCGCCAGCGGTGGAAAAAAGGACTTCACGGCGAAGTGGTGGGATCCGCAGCGGTGGCAGGAGGTGGTTGATTACTGGCGCGCGAAAGGCATCCAATTTATTCAGGTCGGCGACAAGAACGACGTGCATCCCGCGCTCGAAGGAGTGAAAGACCTACGCGGGAAGACCACACTCCGCGAACTCATCCACCTCATTTACCACTCCGCCGGCGTCCTCTGCCCCGTCACCTCGCTCATGCACATCTCCGCAGCGATGCCGATGGCAAACGGCGCAATCCGCCCATGCATCGTGGTGGCGGGTGGACGCGAGCCGGTGCAGTGGGAGGCTTACCCAGGACATACGTTCCTCGACACGATCGGCCAACTCCCCTGCTGCGCATCCGGCGGGTGCTGGAAATCGCGGGTCTGGCCCGGTCTCGGCGGCGAGCATGACAACAGCCTTTGTGAGCGTCCGGTGCTGATTCGTGAAGGTGTTCACATCCCCGCCTGCTTGGATAGAATCACGAGCAAGCAGGTCATCGACGCCATGCGCGCCTACATGCTCCCCGCCCCGCCCGTAGTCGTCCACCCACCGCCCGAGCCGAAGCCGTGCGTGGGATGCGGAAACAAGCAGGCGGCGCCCGTCATCGTGGACACCGACCCGAAAAGCTGGGGCCCGCACAAGTGGCGGGAGTTTCACGGCCGCACCGTGAGCGTGGACGCCATCCGCGACCTCGACCCATCGGCGGAAGAACGGTGGCTGGCGGAGTTCATTGAATCCCTGCCGTGTCCCGAGTGCCGGATTCACTTTATGCGAACCGTCATCCACAACCCGCCACGCTTTCAGAGTATGGACGCTTATCGGGAGTGGGGTATTGATGTTCACAACGTCGTGAACGCGAAGCTCGGCAAACCCGTCCTCACCCATGCCGAGGCGGAAGCCGCCATCGAGCGCAACCGGAACCGGCGACACGCGGAGATTGCCGAACGCGGGTCGGTGTGCCTGCGATGCGAATACTTTTCCCCGGCGACGGCGGACAAAAAGCCGACGTGCCTTCGCGATGGAGAAACCAACCTGCGGGGAGAAAACGGGAAGATGTTTGTGGGCACTTGCGACAAATGGCCGGGGTATGTGGAGCCAACTGTTGAGGAATCCTTAACAGTTGCTCCTACGATATTGAAAGGTGGCGCGGAGATGCGCAGGCGGGCGGCAGAGAAGGAAAAAGCGGAGAGGGAAAAGGATGTTCCCGCAACCAGCTTCGGGAACAAGGTCGGCGTGGTCATCGGCACTTACGGCGCGGTGCCCTACATCCACCTTCAACTCGAAAGCCTGTTCCGCTTTCACCCCGGCACGCCGGTTCTCGTGGTGGACGACTGTTCACCGCAGCGCGACGAACTTTGGAACCTTTGCGCAAAGTATGGGGCGGAGTTTCAGTGTCGGGACAAACGCCTTGGTCACGTTGCTGGCGACATGGACGTTTTCCTCCGCGGGATTGAATGGGCAAAATCAGCCGGCGTCGAACTGCTCGTGAAACTCTCCCGTCGGTTTATCCCGCGCGAGCCGTGGATCCACGAGTTGCACGAGTTACACGAGTTACACAAGGCTCCGACCTACTCGGCGCGGTGCGAACGATGGGGCTTCGGCTTTCGTTCGGAGTGTGTGGCGATGTGCGTTGCCGACTGGCAATCCGCAACAGGCCCGATTATCGCAGCAATTCCGACCGCAAAACGCACGTACGTTCTTGCGGAAGGCGTGATTCACGACTCTGCAGGCATCGCCTGGCGTGCCCGCAACGGAAACGTGCCGGCGCTGCACAACGGAATTGGCTACGTTCCTTGGCCGATGATGGGGACATCCCGCACGGCAAAATCTTCACGCTATCTTTGGCACGAGACTTACACCCCGGAGGAGTATCGGCAATTTGGGAAAGCGCTCGGCATCGATGTAGAAATGAAAAGCGAGAAGCGCGGCACGCTCGTAAGGCGCAACGGCGCACTTGGGGACGTGCTTTGCATCACTCCAATTCTCGCAGAGTTGAGAAAGCGGCACACCGACGGCCCGCTCGATGTAGCCACCGCCAGCCCGCAGGCGCTCGAAGGGAACGAAGACGTGACCGCGACATTTCCGCCGCATCACGGCGACGAGGGTTACGAGAGGGTCATCGACCTAAACAACGCATACGAGCAACTGCCGACGCTTCACATTGTGGAAGCGTACGCGAGACGGGCAGGCACTCCGCTTTCTGACCGGCAAGTAAAGTTCGGGACGCGCAGGGAATGGCATCCATCAGACTCCGTGTATCTCCACTGCGCCAAAAGCTGGACATCCCGCACGATCCCACGCGAGACGTGGGACGCGGTGAGCGAGGCTCTTAAACGCGACGGATTCAAGGTTTACGCGCTCGGCACAGGAAGCGACTACGCGCCACCCTCGGCAACTGACCTGCGCGGGAAGCTCACGCTTCCACAAATCAAGGAGCGCATCGACACTTGCGCGGGGTTCATCGGATCAGACTCAGGGCTACTGCACCTTGCCGGTGCGACGGACGCGCCAATCGTCGGGATTTACACATGCGCGAGCCACGAGACAAGGAAACCCATCCGCGCCGTTGACCGGTTTGTGGCGGTTTTCCCGGCTCTCGATTGCTACGGATGCCTTGCCACATTCCCCGCTCCCGTGAATGACCTGCCCGAGTGCCGGCGCGGAGACATGGCTTGCGTGCGCGAGATAAAGCCAGAGGCAATCATCGAAGCATTCCGTTTACTCCAATGAACGAGACATCAAAAAGCGCACCCGCCCGAGAGCGTCACCGGGATGCCCGCTACCTGGCCGGTCGAGGACTGGACATCGGATGCGGACCCGACCCGCTCCCCGGCGCGGAGAAGTGGGACGTTCAAGACGGCGATGCCGAATACCTCGCCACGATCCCGAGCGAATCGTTTGATTACGTGTATTCCTCGCACTGTCTCGAACATATGCGCAACGTCCCGAGGGCGCTTTCAAACTGGTCGCGTGTCGTGAAGGCAGGCGGATACCTCTTTATCGTCGTGCCGGAGTGGACTCTCTACGAGCACCGCCAATGGCCCAGCCCTCACAATCCCGACCATAAAGCCACGTTCGCGGTGATTTCCAGCGAGCTACCCACCAGGGAGAACCATTTCACCGCTGCCGACATGATTCATCTCGGCGGAGTGAACGGGCTGCGACTACTTGAGGCGCGCATTGAAATGGACGGATTCAACTGGTCCGCGCACACGACGGTACCGCCATTCAACGATCAGACCATGGGGGCGGCGTTGGCTCAGGCGGTGTTTATCTTTGGGAAACTACCCTCTGAGAACCCCATTCGCAGATAAAGCCGACAACCACCGAATTGTTGATGGCGTATTGCTTCGGGAGGTCATTCCACTTTTTCCCATTCACTGCCAGATAGTGCTCCGCTGCACCAAAGTTGTTCGGCTCGCCCGGAGCCCAATCATTAAAGGTCATCGGAGACCCATCAACCCACACCCATTTTCCCTCGGTGACTTCATCCGTCGCCCCAATCCATAGCTTCTCCCCTCCCGTCAGCGTCTTCACAAACTCCCAAGTCGGCGCATCGGGGATGGTGACGAGTTGCCCGCCCATATCCTTGCACTTGTCGCGTGCGGCGTGCCACGACTTCTTTTCCAGCACGACCTTGTACCACCGCCCGTTAAAAGGCTTCGCATCCGCCGGCACCCCGAGCGGACGCTTCGGCGGCAGCGGGCGCGCGGGCACCTGGGCAAAAGCGGTGACTGATAACAGAACGAGAGCGTTGAGTGTTTTCATGGGTATGGTTATACTCGGCGAGGGTAATCCTGTCAACTTCCGGCGAATAACGGCGGCAATAATACCCGTTGCCAAAACTACGCGGCGAGGGTATGACTCGGACTGTGGCGCAATTCTCTTTTTATGTTGGGTTGGATGACCTGTATTACGCTTTCCGGTTTTCCCACTCGTTTATCTCAGTTAATCGCCTGCGCGATCGTAGGAGCGCGTTCAAGGTGAACAACTGGATCATGGACTCGGGCGCGTTTACAGAAATCACCACGTATGGGGGGTTTCGCGCCGAGCCCGAGGAATACGCCAAAGAAATAGAGAGGTGGCGCCACTGCGGAAACATGGAGGCTGCGGTTTGTCAGGATTACATGTGCGAACCTTTCGTGACTGCAAAGACGGGGCTTTCGGTTCAAGACCACCAGCGTTTGACGATTGAGAGATACGACCGCCTGCGGGCGGCGACGGATGCCCCGCTGCTTCCCGTTCTCCAGGGATTCAAACCGGGAGAATATCGGGAGCACCTCGCAGAGTATGGCGATAGACTTCCTTACGGCGCGAGGGTCGGGGTTGGCAGCGTTTGCAAGAGAAACAGTCACCCGGCGATGATAGAACATATCCTGAGCGGGATAAAGCAGGACCGGCCCGATCTTCGATTGCACGGCTTCGGGCTGAAACTGACGGCGCTGCATCGCCCTGGTATCCGTGCGCTACTTTATTCTGCGGACTCAATGGCGTGGAGCCTGAACGCGCGGAAGAATGGGAGGAATGCCCACGACTGGAGGGAAGCGGAGGCATATCGGATCCGCATTGATGAACCGGATCAAACTTTTGAATTATGGAAACAATGAAACAATGCCCGCATTGGGCTCAAATAATAGCCGCAGAAATCAAAACCCAGCCGAATGAGAAGCGGTGTCATACGATGAAGGAAACCCATCGCCTTCCACTGAAGCCATGTTGTCCAGTGAGCGGGAACCCGCTCGCCGGCAGCGTGCTTGAAATCGAGTATCGAGTGGATGATTTCATCCTCGAAGTCGAATCCCTACGGGCATACGTCGATAGCTACATTGGAGGGCTGGGAGACATCAGAAGCATGGAGGGAATGATCCAGCAAATCACTCAGGACTGCGCCAATGCGGTGCAGGCAATGGTTCACACCAAAGCGATTCTAAATATCGCGCCAGAACAGGAAATGGTTATCGAGTGCTCGGCACTCGTCACGACTCATAAAGCTCCACGAGCCCGACGAGGGCGGTGATGAACTTCTTGGCGTCGCGTTTCCCGCAGATTTTTGCGATCTGCTCCAGCATGGAGCGGGTCTGTTCGGGTAGAGCCATGAGGGCTTTGACGTGGGAATCGAGCGTCTTTTGCACGAGCACCTTGGTAGCCCCGAGGCTTTCACGGAGATCCTCCACGAGCAACGAGCGGCCGCCATCGCCCCCGGTGTGCTCATTAGCCCAATATACCACGAGTTGAAGCCACTCCGGGTCCGTGAGCGGCTGGCGCGGGATTCCGTCGCGATACACCGCGGCGAGCGTATCGAGCCGGATGGGCCGGTCCCCCTCTGCATTCTTGACGGTGGAGACATTCACCCCGGCGGCGTCGGCAAGTTCCTCCTGCGACAATCCGCGCGCGGCGCGGAGTGCCTGGGCATAAAGAGCGAGTGCGGAGCGGGTGCGACGGTTGCGAGGTTTCGGAAGGCGGTGAGGCTTGGGCATGGTATCGGATGGTTGGATTGGATTGGACCTGACAAAAACTGACAAATTTTCGGGATTATAGGGGAAGTTAGCGGCACTTAGCGGACAATCGGATTTTCCTCTTCTCTGTAGGATGCTCCGCTATCCTCCGCTATCTTCCGTAAATGGTGCGCGTTGTAGGGTTTGAACCTACGTGGCAACAGAGTAGCCTCTCGCTGGAAATTCTGGATCTGACAAAAAACTGACAAATCCTTGGCTTTCGGCTCTGGTACAGTGTTCCACATGGTTTTACTCTGGTCGCTCATGGTTTGTATGGTGTGATGTCGTTGCGGAGGTAAAGCGGGTGGCGGGGGGTGCCGTCGGAGCACTGCGCGAGGACGTGGACTTTGTGGTAGAGTCCGAAGGTGCGGAGGGATTCGCAGAGTTCGAGGCTGTGGGCGTGTACGGCGGGGGTTTGTTTGCCCCATGCGAGGATGATCATGGCGGCGTCTTTGGCGAGGCGGAGGATGTGGTGGGTGTTGTCGGGGCCGACCGGGGCGGGGTGGGCGAGCATGACTTTGGGGTCGGTGGCGCGGAGGGCGAAGAGGTTTGTCATGACGAAGGAGCCGTAGCCCATGCGTTGTGCGCGCTTCCAGCAGCGGAGGACGGTGGGATCGTCCTGGTGTTCGTCGGCGGTGCTGGGGTTGAGGCAGATGAATTGGAGGTAGTCGGTTGCGCAGGGGTTGAGGTTGCAGCGCCAGAGGGTGTAGCGGTATTGTCCGCGGGCGTCGGGGCCGGCGGTGTCGGGGCTGAAGATGGCGATGGGCTCGGTGGACAGATCGGACAGATCGGACGGATGGGTGATGGTCATTGTGTGGGTTTGCCGGTGAGCCATTGGTAAAATTCGGGGGTTGGGGCGAGGCGGTGGATGCGGCGCTTGCCTCCTCCGCGGTGGGTGAAGTCGATGAGGAGTCCTGGAGGGGTGGCTCCGTTGTCGAGCGAACGCTTGATGGAGCGGTGGACGCTGCTCGCCATGCGTCCGGCTTGCTGCGCGACGGCGTTGAGGGTGAGCCATTCGAGGCGGTCGGGCGCGGTGACGCGGTAGCCTCGGCGCTGGAGCTCGGTGATGAGGTCGGCGGGCAGTGCATGGGACAGATCGGACGGAGGGGACTGATTTGATGCGGTGCTCATGCGATGTTGCGGATGTTGGTTGGTTGCGTTGGCAGGATTTGGAAGTAGGCGGCGGCGTCGGCGGGGTCGGGGGGGTTGTTGTAGTTTTTGCGGAGCATTGCGGGGCTGGTGCCCATTTCTATGGCGACTGCGGCGGCGTCGGGGCGGATGACTAGGCGGTGGCTGGCGTAGCTGTGGCGGAGGGCGTTGTGGGTCCAGTGCGTCCAGCCGAAGGCTTTGACCATTGCGGCGCGGGCGGTGGCGATGGGGCGGTCCTTCCCGCCGGGGACGACCTGTCCGGCGGTGAGATGTTGCCACGGGCGGAGCCATTCGGCGACGGGCGGGAGGATGGGGGTTTTGCGGGAGGTGCTGACTTTCTTTGCCACGGTGCTCTCGATGGCGATGATGCCAGCGCGCCAGCGGAGGGCGGACCAGTCGAGCCGTAGCACCTCGCTGGAGCGCATCCCGGCGAATGCACCGAGGACGACCCATGGAAGAAACTCGCGGGCGTTTTCGTGGAACCATTCGCAGACGCGGGCGAGTTGGTCGGGGGTGTAAGTGTGGATGTCGGGCCCCGTGCTGAGATGCGGGACACGATCGGGCGCGGTGGTGCCGGCGGGGAGGTGTCCGGCGTCCTGCGCGTAGCGGAACAGGGCGCGGATGTTATCGCGCACGTTGTCTCGAAAGCGCAGGGAAATGGGACTGCCGGCGGGGCGTATGACTCCGCGGACGTTTGCGGAGTGCGTGGTGCGGAGGGAATGCAGATAGTCCTCGATGGTCTCGGGGAGACAGGCGCGGAGGTCGGGATGGGCGGCGGCGAACCGGCGCAGGTCGGTCGCCATGTGGCGGCGGTGCTCGATGGAGCGTCCGCGTTTTGCGGCGCGGGACAGGTAATCGGCGACGAGGCTGCTCGTGGACGGCATTGCGGCGCGGGTGCCGTGGTCGCGAATGTATGCGGCGACGGCTTCGGTAAGGGTGAGGTCGCCAAGCTGTGCGCGAGCGGCGGCGTATTCCTGCACCGCGGCGAGGAGTGGGACGCGGAGCGGGGCGAGGATGGCGGTGGCTTTGGCGAGGGTTTCGAGGTCGCCGGGGGTGGCGTCGAGAACATGGCTGCTCTCCCTCGTGATGGATTTGGCGCGCTGGTACGCGTAATCCTTCGCTTCCCGCAGGTCGGTGAAGGTCTTGCGGCAACGCTTGTTCTCGCGGTCCCGCCAGACCACGCAGAAGCCGGTGCCGTTTTTGACAACGGGGACGCGGGTGCTGCCGTGGATGGCGGTGTGGATGGGCATTGCGGTCAGGAGTCAGGAGTCAGGTGTCAGTAAATGGGATTTCCCGCCCTTGGCCGTTGGTGGATTTGGGATCGACGCCGGAAACTCTTAAACCGTTATCGTCTGCGCGGTGATTTGTTGCCGGGAAAAGTGGTTAGATGGGGAATGCGTCGTGGAGTTGGCCGTTTAACAGGCGGCCGTTGTTTTGCGCGGATGTGAGGAGCATGAGTTCATCGCTGCCTTGTCTTGGATGCTCCGCCCAATACGTCTTTCCTTCCAGAGTCACCCAACCCGTTTTACCCTTGGCTCCTTCGTCAAAATCCGAAGGCATCGCGGGACGAAAGCATCCCCATTGCTTGAAGTGGAATGGCACGCGGGCGGCGGCGCATTGGTCGCGGAGGCTGATCGCCCAATCGGGGTGCATCGGGCGGGCGTGCGGGCCGGATTCGCCTCCGCAGATGACCCAATCAATTTTTGAGCGGCAGGAGTTATCCGTGCAGCTTCCTGTCGATGACCCGCATTCTCCGAATAGTTTTCTGGGGAAAACGCGGTCCTGCGTAAAATCCACCGGCCCAAGCAATGGCTCGCAACTGAGGAAGCGGGTCTTGGCGGGGATTTTCAGGAGCTCGGGGATTCGCTTGTCGGCCATCTCTTGATTTTCGACGGTGGTGCCGAGCCAGACGTTTGCGGGCGCGGTGCCAGCTTCCCACGCGGCCAGCCATTTGAACAGGGGGTCAACAGTGGAACCTGTTATGACGGGCATTAAATCAATCAAGTGTTTGATCTGCCTCATCACGTTCTCCGGGCGCTTCGTGAGTAGCAGCCAGTCGAGATTCGGCGTGCGGCGGATGAGGTCGAAGAGGCGGGCGCGGTGTGGGACCAGTTCCTCACGGTCCTCGAATACGTCGGCCATGCTGGCGCAGAAGACGCGCGGGCGCGGATACTTCATTTTTGCGCTGCCGCATTCCTTGCAAGTCCCCCTGTCGATTGCGCCTTTTGCCAATCCGCAGTTCGAGCAGATTCCGCGCGCGGCATCACGATCCCATTTGAGCGGGGTATTCCAATACTTGTCGGACTGGAATTTGCGTTTGCCGTCACGTCCCCATAGTCCGCGGGACGCCGGCCAGCGTTCGGCGAACGTCTCGGCGTAGCAGTGTGCGCAGGCGGGCGATACTTTTTCGCATCCCCACCAAGGGCAAAATGTGTGGTCGGTCCAACTGATTGCGGTGTCTTTTGCCATAAATGTGAGTGGTTAAAATGGGATGTCGTCGGGTGCTTCGTCCGGGTCGAGGTCGGGGTCGGCGGGTGGTTTTGGCGGGCGGGCGGCGGCGGGGCGCTGGGGTTTGGCTCCCTGGCTTTCGGCGTATTCGTCGGTGGGGACGCCTTCGCGGCCGCCGAGAAGCTGGATGCTTTCGGCGATGACTTTCAGTTTGCTGCGTTTGGCTCCGGTGGCTTTGTCGTCCCACTGGTCGAGCTTGAGTCGTCCCTCCACGTAGAGGGGTTTGCCCTTTTTGCAGTATTCGCCGATGATTTCGGCGATGCGGCCGAAGGCTTCGATGTCGAGAAAGGTGACTTCCTCGCGCTTCTCGCCGGCTTCGGTGGTGTAATTGCGGTTGATGGCGAGGCCGAACTTGGCGACGGCGGTGCCTTTCGGCGTGTAGGCGATTTCGGGATCTCGGGTGAGATTGCCGATGAGCATGGTTTTATTGAGGTTGGGCATGGTGGTCAGGAGTCAGGTGTCAGTGGTCAGGTGTCAGTGGTTACAGTTTTTGGAACTCGATGACCCATACGTAGGGGTTGGCGTCCCATGAGTCGGGGCCGTTGATGGATTTCCAGATGTCGGCGTATGCGCCAACTGCCGTCGAACGCATGATTGCCCACGGTGTGAGGCTCGTATCCCGCCCAGCATCATAAATGCAGTGCTTGAACAACACTCCGTCCTTCGTGACTCGCCTTACTCCCTCGGCAATCGCATCGGCCTCGGTGATGTCCTGCAATCGCTCGACGCGGACGGCGGTGATTTCGAGGGTGATGCGGCTGGCCCAGCGGGGTAGGAAGATGGAGGGGCGCCACTTGCCATACTCTTCACCTTCCGGGGTCGTGGCTCGATAACACCCGTCTCCTATGTCCGGCGCGAAGCAATGACGGTCGAGTTTTCGGGGTGGCAAATAATCGTAGCAGCCATTGGTTGCCCATGTCTCTTTTACCCAAAGGCGGTCGCCGGGTTGGCCGTAGGGGCTGTGGATTTCTGCGTGTCTTCCGTGACTGTCCGCGCATTTCAGAATCTTGTAGCGCATATCGGACGGGATGCGCTCAAAATTACCATTGTGCATCGTATCGGAAGCTATGCACGCGATCGGGTTCCAGTCTGGAATCTTCACGATCCGCCGCGTCTGCGTCTTGGTGCCGGCGAGGATGGCGCGGACCATTGGGGCGCTGAATAGGATGGGGCGTTCTTTTGGGACGGATGGGACGGATGGGACGGATGGTGTTTTCATTGGAATAATCCCCTCGCCTGCTTGCGGGCTCGGGTGAAGGCTTCGTTTTGGCTGGCGGCTTTGCCGTCGGTGATGAGGTCGGCGGTTTCGGCTTTGTCGCCGAGGAGGTCTAGGCTTTCGTCATCGATCGTGCCGGGACAGATGAGGTGCCACTGGTTGACGGTGTGCTTCTGTCCGGTGCGGCGGAGGCGTGCGCCGATTTGCTTTTGGGTGCCTGGGGTCCACGGCCATTCCAGTTGCGCCATGTGACGGGCGGCGTGTTGGAGTCCGTCGAGACCGGTCCCGGCGGCGGCGAAATTGGCGAGCATGAGCCGGTGGCGGGGATCCTCGGTGAATGCTTTGACGAAGTGGCTGCGCTTCGTGACGGGCGTGTCGCCGTCGATAATGAGCGGGTGCAGCGCGGCGAGTGAGGGCGCGAAGTCGCGCAGGCCGGCGCGGTGGTGTCCGAAGAGGACCATCTTCTCCCCTTCGCAATGGTGCAGCAGCCATTCGCGGGCGGAGTCGAGCTTTGCCTCCAGCACGGCGCGGCGCAGGGCACCGAACTGGTGGAGCAGTTCCATACCATCGAGCTTTTCCACACACGCGGCAATCTTCGCGGCGCGATGAAACTCGCGTTCGTCCTCGGGCAGATGGGCAATGGTGCGCTCGTAAGCGGGGTTCACGGCGGCTTTCTCCGTGATCCACGCTTTCACGTTTTTGCGGGCGGCGTTGTAGCCTGCGATGCCGGCGAGGGACATCGGGATTGGAACCCGTGTAACAACGGCCTCGGGTAGCTCGCTTTGCACGTCGGCAGTCGTGCGGCGTAGAAAGCACGTCGCGCGGAGCTTCTCGTGGAGCTCGGGCAAATGTGCGGCGCCGCCGAAGTCCCATCCGACTTTTCCCTTCCCGAAGTTCTTGCGCACGGCGCACAGGTAGCGGGTGACGAATTTCTGGAATCCGCCGAGGTCTTCGAGCCGCCCCAGCATTTGCAACTGTGGGAGAAGTTCCTGCGGGGCATTCTCGGACGGGGTGCCGGTGAGGCAGAGGCGGACGGGCTTGCGCTTTGCCAGTTCATTGGCGGCGACGGTGCGCGCGGCCTTGCCGTTGCGGCAGTGGTGCGACTCGTCAAATATCACGGCTTGGGCGGTGAGCGCTTTGAGTTCCTCCAGGCGGGCGGGCAGGATGTCGTAGTTGATGACGTGCAGGACGCGGCCGAGTTCATCGGGGACGGGCGCGGGCGTGATGACGGCGGGATCCTTCTTTCCGCTCCATGTGTGGACCGTGACGCCGGGGAGCCAGCGGTTGCACTCGGCGAGCCAGCCCGCTTTGACGCTGGCGAGCGTGACCACGATGGCGGGCCATGCAGAAATGGCGTGGACGGTGGCGAGGGATTCCAGCGTTTTGCCGAGCCCCATGTCATCGCAAAGGAAAGCGCGCTTCGTTTGCGCGAGGTATTGCACGCCGGCGCGCTGAAACGGGCGGAGTCCGGGCATTCCCTCCACGGTGAAATCCGACGACCCGGCGCGCGATAGCTCGGCGAGCTTCGCGGACTGTGCATCGAACTCCTCGATGTCGCGCACGGCGTTGGGCGAAAGGGTGAAGCCGTAATCGGTGGCGAGCTTGCGCACCGCGGCGACGCCGGGGGCCATGATGAGCAGGCGATACGCGCCCGCCGTGACGCTCCACTTCGCGCCCACGCTGCGCAGATACATTTCCTCGAAGGTCTGCTGCTTGCAGCGGGCCATGAAATGCTTGCCGTCGCTCAGAATCGTGACGTTCACCTTCTCCATCACGATCGGAGCGGCGGCGATGTGCGCGGGCATCGGTCGGCTGTTGATGCCAATCTCGGTAAGGAGGAACGGGTATTGCAGCGCGGAGGTCCACGCGAGGCGGCGGAGTGAATCGGTGCGCGGGGCGTGGAGGAAATGGAGCATCCGCGCCCGGTGATGCTGGGCGATTTCCCACATTTTGTTGTGAGTCAGCGCGGTGCAGGCGGCGACGAGCCAACGCTCGTTGTCATCGACCACGGCGACGGACGGCACGCTGCGCTCGCGTCCGTTCAGCGTATGGTCTTCGTCGTGCATGTTAAAAGTTTCGCCCACGCACGAGGAATACTCTCGGAGGGTATTCCTGTCAACGGGTATTTACGCTTTTTTTACAGGGGCTTTGCGCGGGGTGGTGAGGAGATTCTCCAGCGCGACGACAATGAGCGGGTGAGGGTTGCGTCCTTGCTCCCAATGCTCGACCGTGCGGCGCGAGATGCCGGACTGAAGCAGGTCGGCGAACTGCCCGCAACTCAGCGCGTGAGTTTTGCGGTAGGCTTTGATTCGGTCGGCGAGGGTCGCGGCGGGTGTTTCGGTGGCGGTGCTCATGTGTGGACTTATACCCGTGGAGCGTAGGGGAGTCAAGGCGGCAGTGGTCAGGAGTCAGGAGTCAGGAGTCAGGAGTCAGTGGTCAGTGGTCAGTGGTCAGGACGCAGGCGGGGGCGGATAGCTTGCCGGCTAGGTAGTCTTCGATGATTTGGACGGCGATGGTCCATTCGTCGTGGATGACGTGGACGGCGTAGCCTTGGCGGGTGAGTTCTTTGTGCCAGGCGGTTTGCTGGTCGGTGGGTTTGTTCTTTCCGGCTTTGAGCTCCAGCCATAGGCCGTGGTAGCCGGCGCGGGAGACGGGGAGGAAGATGTCCGGGACGCCGCTTTTGACGCCTTCGGCTTTGAGTTGCGCGGCGGTGCGTGGATCGCGGTGTCCGCCGTTCGGAATCGCGAACAGGAGGTTGAGCCGGTGGTCCACGTTCGCGGCGAGCTTCGCCCATTTGAATAGGGCGACTTGCATCTTATGCTCGGGCTGCTCGTTGCGGCGGCGGGGTTTGCCGTTGGGTTTGATGCGGCGGAAGGCGGTCATAGGCGGCCGGGTGTAGCGGTGTCGAAGTCGAGGCGGTCGGCGCGGATTGGCTTTCGTCCGGCGGCGCGGACGGTGCGGTCGGCGCTGTTGCGGGACATGCCGCGCTTCTTGCGTCGGGCCATGAGTGCGAGACCTTCGGGCGTGGTGGTGACGACGAGGACGGCGCGATTGCACCGGGCCCCGCGGCAGAGCGTTTGTGTGTAAGACTCCAGCTTGTCGAGGCAGACCGGGCAGATGAGGTGTCGGGATTGGCGTTTGGGTTTCATGGTTGGATGCTTGAGAGATACGTGAGAGCACGGGCGCAGGAATGCGCGGGGTGGGCGTGAGGGGTGGTCACGAGGCTGGGGCCTCGGGTGGGGTCATGGCGGCGGCGGCGGAGATGAGGAAGCTGCTGATGTCGTCGTCCTTCACGGCGGCGCGGCCGAGCCGGTAGATCGCCTGTTTGACTTCCCTGGGGAGCGGGAGCCATCGCCAGTGGTCGATGGCTTTCTTACGTTGGTCCGGGTCGTCGGCGATGCTGGTGAGGTTGACGAGGTGGCGGTATTTCGCGGCGGGCACGACATCGCGCATGACCCCGAGTAGGATGGACGCCTGCTCTTTTTCGGTCAGTGCCGAAAGCATCTTGTCGAGCTGGGCCGGTGCGGGCTGTCGTTCGCCCGAGAGATAGAGCGAAATGGTGGATGTTTTAATGCCGAGTGCTCTGCAAGCCTGTGTTTGCGACCACCCGCGCGCATCCATCACGCATTTCAAACTGCTGGAAAAGTAACTCATAGTTCGGACCTTTTAGCATTATTTCCGCGATGTGCAAACATTTTCATTGACCGCATCCACGTTTTGTGAAAATTTGCACTCCGATGAAACGAAACCCTGAGCTTATTACATTCTTCAAACTCCTCCTCGGCTGCAAAAGCCGGGCGTAAACAAATCAGCGACCCGGCATCGTCGCGGGAGGCTACCAAGGTGGAGGAGAAATTCCTCCGACTTGCAGCAGCAGTGCCCGTGAAAAAACCAAGTTGCAGTAAGAAGACTGCGCACTCGAAATAGTCTCAAACCCTAAGAACGCTAGGCATTTTTCTTACATGAAAATCCCATACTCAAAACTCGTGAAACGCATCGCATCGCTCGCTAACTCTGGCGTTATCCGTAACAATACGGATAGCGAACTGGACGCGGTGAAGGCGCAAATATTTTTGCACTCGCGGGGCAAACGTCCGGCGAAACGCTAACCATTCCCATGAAAACACGCATCACCATCATCACGCTCCTGCTCGGCTTTGCCGTGGCGGTGGCATTCCGCAAATGACCATCATCACACTCATCACCTTCATCGCGTGGGCGTGGCTCGTATCGTCCGTCGCGGCGATGACCTGCCTGCTCGCGGTCTTCTTTATCGACCGGAACCGGGTCGGCTGGCGCTGGCCGGACCTGCGGAACTTCTGGTTCGGTTCAAATATAATCTTTTTTTCAATATATCAAGCCTTTTTTTATTTACATCTGATAGCAACAGGTTTTCATTGATATAGTTCTTTGACTTTTGCCAGTTTTCTGCTGCTAACCCCTGTTCGTTTAATAATAGCATTAAACTGTTTTCAAATTCTTGTGGGGTGCTATATGTTGCAACTCCATCAATTTTGCTAAATTCTTCAAAGTCTGGTGCTAATACACACGCACCTGCAAATACGCCCTCTACGGCATCCGGTAAGGAGTCATTCACATGAAGATCGAATTTGGCCATCCGATCCCGGAAGCACGGGAGCCGCATCCTGCACGCAAGATCCTTGACGAACTGAAAACGCCCCCGGTTGGCGCATCGGTGCTGATCCCCGCACAACATGCGCGTGCGGCGGTGATGTTCGTATCCGGCGACTGGTGTCGCTGGCAGAATGAAGCCGGCGGTACGCGCTTCCACAAATACAAGGAACCGTCAGGAAGCGTTGACGAAACACAAACGCCGGCGCCGACGCAAATGCCAGACACAAGCGCGCAGAGTGAAGCCGCGCCGATGAGACAAGCCGACGAGGTGAAGCCGGGCGACGAGACAAGCGCCGAAGGTGAAGCCGCGGTCACGGAGTTTAACGACC
>ERZ650310.197-NODE-197-length-18104-cov-8.015403_pt1 | contig 18104 bp, 20 predicted proteins | sample MGYA00376246_ERZ650310 | MGnify/ENA primary metagenome ERZ650310 (study PRJEB26733, sample SAMN07839286) | wastewater metagenome | biome: small river; feature: stream; material: water | place: USA: North Carolina | collected 2016-03-01 ...
GGCAGGTGACGATTTCTGGTACCCCAGCATGAGGAACCTGCCCAACTCCTCTGCCCCCAGCGAGCCCAGCAAAAACCAAAAACTACATAGACCAAATACGCGGCGGCACATCCGACATGCCCCACATGCCGCGTCGCCACGAAGCCCAAACCCCACGCAACAAATTCTGCGCAGGCTCCACCAACGGCGACAAGGTACGCAACACCACCACACGCGGATGCGGCGATGTGACACCCGCCACCAAGCCCGCAGGTGCAACTTCGGTCAGTTCACGCGCCAAGGTCAGCGCGAAATCACGCCGGTCACGCGGCAAATCGGCCCCACACGCAAACACCAAAGTGGCCATGCATCGCTGCTTGGCCAAACCCAAAGGGCCATCCATCAAACGTGCGTCTTGCGCGTCAATCAAACCGCGCTCTAGCCACACACCCGACACCTCCATGTGCTGCTGCAACTGGCCACGCTCAAAAGGCAATTTTGCATTCGGCAAACCCAGCGCCGTGATGTCCCATGCCATCATCTCTGCGGAGGGAGCTAAATCAAACACCGCATGGTTCAACCCGTGACAGCCGTTGTAGGCAATGGTCTCAAGTGGCAGCCACTCTAAGCGTGCGCCCTCACACACATGCGCTTTGACTTGTTGCGTGGCCAAGCCTTGTTCGCTTCTGTAAAACCGTGTGGCCCCAGGTGTGGTGAGCAACGCGTGCGTGTTGGCACCCAAGCTCAACTGAATGTCCAACACGTCACCGCCCACCAAACCACTGGGCGGGTGCACCAGCACGTTGTGGCATACCGCATCGCCTTCGGGGTAGAGGCTTTGCAACACACGCAGCGGGCCCTCGTGTTCGAACTTCGCCACCGTGCGCTCCGCGCTGAGTGTGTAGTCGAGTTTGAGATGTGCGTGCCAACCAGTCATGCGTTGATTTTCGCTCACGATGCAGGGTATTCGCCGCCTACACTTAGGGTGTGACTACAAATACAAACCAAAAAATCGCCATCATTGGCGCAGGCCCCGCTGGCCTGATGGCTGCTGAAATGCTCAACGCTGCAGGCGTAAACGTGCATGTGTATGACGCCATGCCTTCGGTGGGCCGCAAGTTTTTACTGGCAGGCTTGGGTGGGCTCAACCTCACACACGCCGAGCCTTTTGACATCTTCACCACCCGCTACGCCGAACGCACCGAGGCTTGCGCTGCTTGGCTCAAAACATTTGATGCAACTGCCATTTGCGAATGGGTCAAAGGATTAGGCCTAGACACGTTTGTTGGCAGTTCACAGCGCATCTTCCCCACCGACATGAAAGCCGCGCCGTTGCTGCGCGCCTGGTTGCACCGCCTGCGCCATCCCGCACATGGCGTGCCTGTGACTTTTCATATGCGCCACCGTTGGAACGGTGCATTGCAACACGTGGACAACAAATTCACGCTGAGTTTCGACACTACAGAAGGCACACACACCGCGCAAGCCGATGCCGTGCTGTTAGCACTGGGCGGTGGTAGCTGGGCCAAGTTGGGATCAGACGGCGCATGGCAACCGTGGGTGAGCGCATTGGGCCTTGATGTGTCACCGCTGCGCCCTGCCAACTGCGGTTTTGATGTGCAAGGCCGCGACGGCCAAACTGGCTGGAGCAGCCATTTGTCAGAGCAGTTTGCAGGCACGCCACTCAAGTCAGTCGCCTTGTCGTTCACCGACAGCGTGGGTCAGAGCTTTAACCGTCGCGGCGAGTTTGTGGTGACAGCTACGGGTGTGGAAGGCAGTTTGGTTTATGCCGCTTCAGCTTTGCTGCGCGACGAAATTGCACGCAACGGCAGCGCTACTTTGCACCTGGACCTCAAACCCGATTTCACGCCCGAGCGCGTGTTGGCCGAAGTGTCACACCCACGTGGCACCCGCTCACTCAGCAGCCATTTGAAAAGTCGCCTCAACCTCACGGCCTTGCATTTGGCACTGTTGCACGAAGTTCTGAGCAAAGAAGCCATGAACAACCCCGCGCAATTGGCGGCGGCCATCAAACACCTACCCATCACGCTGGCGACCACGCGCCCGATAGATGAAGCCATCAGCAGCGCAGGCGGTGTGCGCCTGGAAGCGCTAGACGCGCACCTGATGGCGAACGCACTGCCCGGCCTGTTTGTGGCCGGTGAAATGCTGGACTGGGAAGCCCCCACGGGCGGCTATTTGCTGAGCGCTTGCTTGGCCAGCGGCAGCGTGGCGGGCCAAGGCGCAACAAGGCTTTTAGCGAAGCCACTATGATTGAGGCATTGCTTAGTTCTTAGATGTTTTAGCCATGTTCCGCACCCTGCTCAAATCCAAAATCCACCGAGTGGTTACGACGCAGTGCGAGCTTCATTACGAAGGCTCGTGCGCGATTGATGAAAACCTGCTCGACGCCGCCAACATTTGTGAGAACGAACAAGTCCACATCTGGAACATCAACAACGGCGAACGCTTCATCACCTACGCCATCAAAGGCGAACGTGGCTCGGGCATGATTTCGGTCAACGGCTCTGCCGCTCGCCGTGCCAGCGTGGGTGACTTGCTGATCATTGCCTCATTCGCACAAGTGCATGAAGACCAAGTGGCTGGCCATGAACCTCAATTGGTGTTTGTGGATGAGAAGAACCAACAAGTGGGCTTGCGCCACCATGTGCCGACTCAGGCTGCGCCGGGGCATGGAACGGATGAATGCTGATTGCAATAGCCTCAAAACAGGGAGTATTTAAGTGGCCTCTTTGAAACACTACCTGCTTTTTCTCGGCATGTACGGCGTTGGCATTTCACTCGTGTTGGGATGGGTGGTTTCTTTGCTAATCCCTAACCGCTATGCGAGGCAGATTGATACGCTGACAAAGCCGTTGACCTACGCAGCTTTTATTTTTACAGCGGCGTGCTCTGTTCTTTACTTGTTCTATCCGAACTTCATTGACCACTTAGAGCCCACCATCACACAAATCACCTTGATCTGGATGCAAGGTGGCGATTTGTATCCACTTATGGACGCTCCGTCTATGCATGGGCTGCTCTATGGTCCAGCGCTTTACTGGATTCAGTTTCCGTTTTTGGCACTTGGCAACGATCCAATCCTCAGCTCAAAGCTGCCCAGCGTGATTGCCTTCAACATTGCGTGGTGTTTGGTTTTCTTTACCTACAAGAACACATTAGCCAAAGCGTATTTGCTTTTATTGCTACCTTTCAACCTGATTCTGTTTTGGAATCGCGCAGAACCTTACTTTGTTTTGCTGGTTGCGCTAGCTGCTCTGATCGTTGAACGACAGCCCAAATACAAAGTGCTACTGCTGGGTGTGTTGGCAGGGCTTGCAAGCTCCCTAAAAGCGCACGGAATTTTGTACATCCTGCCATTCCTGATTTTCTTTGGCGGCCACTCGTTGCGCACAGTTGCTCAATTCGCTGTCGCCTTTGTGGTCGTGTGCTTGAGCTTTTTCATAGATGGCGGAACGTCATTGCTTCAATATTTTGAGTATTTGAAGTTGGCCACAAAGCACGGCATCTCGTTTGCTTACTTAGAAAAGAATTTGTTTTTTCTGTTGTTTGCATGGATACCCATTGCTCTGACGTTCAGATGCACCACCGTATCCCGATATGAAGCCTACAGATGGACGGGCGTTGTGCTGATTGAAATTCTTGTTGCCATTGCAGGCTCAAAGCCTGGTGCCGGTGTCCATCATCTGATTCCCATCGTCGTGTTGAATTCATATCTCTATGAGATTCAATTACGAAAAATTGAAAACATCGAAGCCAGATTTTTAGGCATCAAAATTGGCCTCGCAATTTTGGCTCTCTACGTGCTCTCTTTTGTTTGGAAAAACATTTATGACTCGGAGATCAAGAGCGCATCGATGATCGAGTCGCAACGCCAAGCGACGCTCGAAATCCAAAATTTTGCCAAAGAATATCCCAGCTTGCTCATGGGGGTCACCGACAAAGAGAACGACAACTACAGCTTGACGTTTTTGCGGCCCTATTTGATTACCTCCGCAGCACCTCAATTTGAATACGCCGGCTTCATGGACTTAAGCTACTCCGGTGTTTCTGACCAAGCGTTTGTTGCCTTTCTCACGGCTTGTCAAAACAAGTTCATCGCAACGCCAAGCCATGGCGTTCCATTTTCAATTGTGAACTTTTACACCAACCAGCCTCTTTTCTCAGAGGGGGTACAAAACGCATTTCGCAGCCATTACAAAGCACACCATCGCGGTGCGTTCTTTACGGTTTATGCGTGCAGAGAAGGTCGTCTTGAGTTTCACGAGCCTGCGCTCGAGAAATTGGACAAACAGAATTAACTAACCTTCTTGAACATCAACGCCACTGCGTGGAAAAACGAAACGACGGCAAGGCAACCAAGAAAATCACCGAACGCCATGGCCGAAGAAGTAGCCCACTGCGCATCAACAGCCGTCACGCCAACCACCAAAAAAGCAGCGTTGTGGACGACGCTGTTGAACATACTTGCTGAAAACGAAAGCACCACGATGTGGTGATAACGCAAGTTGTTCAAGTTCCGAAAGATGCCGACCAAAATCATGACGACATACACGGCGATGGCGTAGCTAAAGACACTGACCGCAGCAAAAAGATAGAGCGATGCTGTTTGCAGGTCATGCCATATTTCTGTAGACACATAAACGCTCGCAATGTACAGGCCCACAATGGCAGGCAAGCGTCCAATAAGAATCGCCAGCAACTTGACGCCTGCCGGAATAAAAATTAGGCTGACACCTGGTGCGTAAAGCATGTAACGATCCAAGTATTGATTCAGATGGAACGCGCCAACGAAAGCCAAAAAGGATGCGACCACCACCGCTAAGTCAGTGGCCGTGATATTGAACTGCTTGACGTATTCAAGCGATCGACACTGCGGCAGCGATGCCATCTAGCTCACCCGGCCAAGATTGGTGACAAGCGCGCGCTTTAAAGTTGGCAAATCTAATTTTTGGGCATGAAGACCGTGCGTTTCACGCAGCGCCCAGGCCGTTAACAAAATTGTGTGACGCGTTTTGTCATCCATGTGCCTGACTAGCTCACGAATGGTGTCAATCACAACATCATCATCCGTTTGTGTTTTGCCCAGCCGTGTGCTCATGAACTCATTGGCATCCAATCCCAACCAGTCGACAAGCACGATTAATTTAGCGACCTCTGGAATGGCTTGACCCGCCAACCACTTACGCGCAGTTTCCCGGGTGACCCCTGCAAGACCACCCGCACGGAAGCTGAATTGATTAGCAAATGCGTTGGCTGTCGGGACTTTGCCAAACCTGTTAATCAGTGCGTCGTTCAAAGCTTTTCTAAAACGAACTTTGGCGTCGTCTAGATTGATGCTTTGTGTTTGCTGCTTGTTCATGCCGGCGATGCAAAATGACTGCACGATTAGTTTTTGTGCGATCCATTTTGTGCATTTCAAAGTTGCATTTGCCAATTTGCTCGTGTATTTTTTGTTGTTATTTGCAATATTGAGTTGTTACTGATGACTTTGTTCAAATCAATACTTTTGCGGCTTGGGCGCCAATCATGATGCGTCGCTTTTGGCCTACTCCGCTGACAGTTTCCAACCAAGAGAAGTTGCGAATGTTGGCGGTTCTGGCACACAAGCCATCGTTTGACATCGTGCTGTTTCCGTTCCTCCTGAATTCTGTGCTTTTGGTTGTGGCGGGCTTGGTCTATAACAATTTGACTGCGCGGCCCTACCCCCATCATTCAAAAACTGATCGCGATGATGCACATGCGAACAACCGGTTCACGCAGAGTGACCTGAATGCCGCGCTGGAACACTACCAACAGATCATTGATGTGGACCCAGCCGACCTGGCGCAATTGCTTCAATACGCCGAGTCAGCCGCGTATGTATCAGCGCACGCTAGGAGATTTGCGCTGCGAAGAGGTCATGTCGCGATCACCGCACGCGGTGGAGTTTGGCTCCTCTTTGTCAGAAGCTTGGGGGCTGATGCGGCGGCATCGCATCAAAGCGCTGCCTGTCGTGGACCGTGCCAGGCGTGTGGTGGGCATCATCACCATGGCAGACTTTTTAAAGCACGCGCAAAGCTACTTGGCAGAACTATTGCCACTTTTTTCTCAAACAGGGCACCACCACCTGCCCGTGATCGATTCAGAAAATCGCTTGATTGGCATATTGACGCAAACGGATGTGGTCAGCGCCTTGGCAAAAGCAGTCAGACATGTTTAACCGCTACCATTTGCAACATGCTTCAGTACGAAACCGTCCCCGTCACCCCCTTCCAACAAAACTGTTCCATCGTCTGGTGCGATGAAACGATGCAAGGCGCCGTCATTGATCCTGGGGGTGATTTGCCCGTGCTGGAAGACGCTTGCAAACAACTGGGTGTGACGCTGGAACAAATCTGGATCACCCATGCGCACATCGACCACGCTGGCGGCACTGCCGACTTGGCCGAAAAGCTCAACTTGCCCATCATTGGCCCGCACCCAGGCGATCAGTTTTGGATTGACGGCTTGCCACAGGCTGCTGCCAACTACAGATTTCCGCCGTCACGCCCCTTCACCCCCACGCGTTGGCTGGACGATGGCGACACGGTCACGTTGGGCAAACACACGCTACAAGTGCGTCATTGCCCCGGCCACACACCTGGCCATGTGGTGTTTTACTCACCCGAGATCAAGCGTGCGTTTGTGGGCGATGTGCTGTTTGCGGGCAGCATTGGCCGCACCGACTTTCCGCAAGGCAACCACGACGATTTGATCAACAGCATCACGCAGCGTTTGTGGCCCATGGGCGATGACACCGTGTTCATTCCCGGCCATGGGCCAGAGAGCACGTTCGGACGCGAGCGCGTGAGCAACCCCTATGTGGGCGGCACCTAAGCGCAGCACACGAAAGTTACATTGAACACGACCCCAACCTATGCACCTTGATACACAAACCACGATCTTCATGATCTGTTTCGTGTACTTGATGCTGCACGGCGCCATTTGGCTTGCTCTGCTGGAGTACCGCAGTTTTCAGGTCAGGCTGTGGTGTGGCTCAGGGATGATCAGCGGCGTTGCCGTGGTCTTACTCGCCATACGTGACAGCGTGCCTGATGTGATGTTCTTTTATGTGGCGCAGTTCTTGATGCTGATTGGCAACTGGGGGCGCATGGTGGCCTTGCGCATGTACCTGCTACCCACATCACAAGAACGTACGTTTCGCACCTACACCGTGGCCAATGCGGTGTACTACGCGGTCTTTTGCTACTTGATTTATTTTCATCAAGCGGTGTGGGAAGCGCTGCTGCTTTTCAACGGTTTTTATGCCGTGCTGTGCTTTGACTATTTCCGCATTGGTCAGCAGCTGAACCAGCGACGCGTGTCGTTCGGTGCCAAATTGTTGATGTGGAGCGGCTTGATCCTCAGCATCACGCTCGGCATCCGCACCTTTGGCGTGGCCCTCCTCGGAGACGTACAAGACATTTACGCCCCCACCTGGGACCAAGCCATCATGATCGTTGGCCAGTTCATGGCCATCACCTTGAGCAACATCGCTTTTTTGCGCATCTTTTTAGAGATTGCCGAGCGTCAAAAAATGGCCATGACGCACGAGCTGGCCGTGACCAACGAGCGCGCTGAAGCCATACGAAAAACCAGCGTCGATTTAAAAAAGCTGTTGCAGGAGCGAGAAGAAATCATTCGGCAACTCGCGATCTTCAACAAGACTGCAGGCATGGGGGCCTTGGTCGCGTGCCTGGCACACGAGCTGAACCAACCCCTCACGTCTATTCAACTCAACGCCGAATTGATTGACTCGGCCCTGCTGGACACGGGCACAAACGCCAGCGCAGACAGCACAGTCAAAGAAGCCATGCGCGACTTGATGAAAGACAACCAACGCGCGGCCACCATCATCAAAACACTGCGCAACATGTTTGGCAGCGGCCGGAAATTGATGTCGACGTTTGACTTGAACGCGCTAGCCAGTGACGTGTTGTTGCTCTGCAAATCTAAACTCAACAGCAACCACATTGCCTTGAAGGTCGACCTGCACCCCGAGGCAACGATGATCACGGGTGACAAATCTCAGCTACAGCAGGTGTTGCTGAACCTCATCACCAATGCGGCAGATGCGTTGACGCTCGACACCTCAAAGCAAAAACGCATCACATTGCGCACACAGCTGCAGGGCGACCGTGTGCTGCTGACAGTGACGGATAACGGCTCAGGCATTGCCCCAGACATTGCGGCGTCTATTTTTGAATTGCTGCGAACCACCAAAGAAGACGGCATGGGCATTGGCCTGTGGCTAAGCCGCACAATTGTGGAAACGCATCAAGGCACGATTGATTTTGTGACAGACGCAAGCAGTGGCACCACATTCACGGTCAACTTGCCGGCGACAACCGGGCCAATGATTTATTAACGGCTACTGGCCGAGCAGTCGCTGATGACCGACTTGGAAATGCAGCCAAAGTCCTGTGTCGCTTTTCCTGGGCGTGTGCTGAAAAACAAAGGCCGAATGATGGTGACCAGCACATACAGTGCGATCAATACACCTATCGCAATGGCCGCATAGTTAAGGCGCAACGCGCGCTGCTGCTGTGTGTGAAAGCGGCCAAGTCGAGCGCCGTCAGCAAGACCCAATCGTTCTGATGATTGCGTACGGGGCAGGACGGGCTTGGAAGTCACAAGAGCTACAAATAAAAATCTGTAGCGATGGTAATTTTTATAAGCGGCGAAAGCTATACGCCAAGGGGGTTACACCGGCGGGTGTACCTGGGTTGAAGGTCGCGGCGTTTTAAAACCCAAACAGCACCGCAGCACTGAATCCAGACACTGAAACAGCGCTAGAGCGCAAGATGTCGCGTGAGACACGCAACGTGGTGGTGTCATCAAGCGCGTGCTCGTAACCGAGGCTGTACATTGCCGCACGGTCTTTGGATTTTTCTAGATCAGCATCATCACGGTCTAACTTGACGTAGGCCGCCTTGCCGTAAAACCCGTTGTACGTGAGTTTGTAACCAAATGCCATCAACGTGGTTTCGACGTTTTGAGCGCCCAGTTGTCCTGTGCTGGTACTGATCGGTCCCGTGTATTCAACGCCATGTTTCAAGTCTGCCGAGAGTGGCCACTCGTAGCCCACCACGACATTGGCTTGGCTGGTCGCGTACGACTGATCGCTCCGTGTGCCAGACAATTTTTGGTATTCCATACCCATGTAGGGATCGGCATAGGCTTTGGCGGCTAACAACAGCATGCTCGCGAAGAAGGGGCGGAAAAGCGTGGATGTCATGGGTGGACCTTATTTTTTACGCTCGTACAAAGGCATGACCTTGGGCAAATTGGCCTGAATTTCTTCAATGCGCGTGTTACCCGAAGGATGGGTGCTGAGCCACTGGGGTGGTGCGCCTTTGTTGGCGGCACTCATTTTTTGCCACAGCGTCACGCCTGCGCGCGGGTCGTAGCCAGCGCGTGCGGCGATTTCCATGCCCACCAAGTCCGCTTCGGTTTCATCGTCGCGGCTGAATTTGAGGTTCAACAAGTTCGCCCCCTGCTTGGCCACCAAATCGGTGAGCTGCGGGCTCACGCCAAAAAAGACAGAAGCCACCGTGCTGCCAATGGCGGCAACACCATTGGTGGCGGTGGCTTTGCCCATGCGTTCTCGCGCGTGCTCACGCAAGGCGTGGGCAATCTCATGGCCCATGACCATGGCCACCTCGTCGTCGGTCAGTTGCAACTGGGTCAAGATGCCGCTGTAAAAAGCAATCTTGCCGCCGGGCATGCAAAAGGCGTTGATTTGGTTCGAGCCCACCAAGTTGACTTCCCACTTCCATTCTTTGGCGCGGGGGTTCCAGTCAAAGCTGTGCGGAATGATGTCTTTGGCAATTCGGCGCAGGCGTATGACTTGGGGATGGTTGTCTGGGCCCAATGCATTTTTGCTAGCGGCCTCTTTCATCATGTCGGCGTATTGCTTGTGCGCCGATTGTTCGACCTCCGCCGCAGGCACGAGGTTGGCAAACACAGAGGCTTCTTTGGTCACTTCCACGCCGTCGCGCGCCAACAAACCGCTGCTGCCAAGGCCGCAAGTACAGCCGACACAACCGTAAAGAAAAGCGCGTTTGGTGAGCATGGAAAAGTCTCTTTGTGAAAGCCTGAAAATAGAGGCATGAACGATACCAAAAAACTCAGCTGGCTGGACGCACTTCATGTGTACTTAGAGCCTGCTTCATGGCGCATGTTGTGTCTGGGCTTTTCTGCGGGCTTGCCACTTTTGTTGGTTTTAGGCACGCTGAGTTTTCGCTTACGAGAAGCTGGGATTGACCGCAGCACGATTGGCTTTTTGAGTTGGGTGGGTTTGGCTTACGGCTTCAAATGGGTGTGGTCGCCGCTGGTGGACCGCCTGCCTTTGCCACTGCTCACACGCTGGCTGGGCCGCCGTCGCAGCTGGCTGCTGTTGGCGCAGGCCATGGTTGTTGCAGGCCTCATTGGCATGGCCTTGCTCGACCCGCAGGTGGCCCTTGAGCCTGTGGTGTGGTGTGCGTTGGTCGTGGCTTTTGGGTCGGCCACGCAAGACATTGCGCTCGATGCTTTTCGCATTGAGTCAGCTGACGCGCAGCACCAAGCAGCACTTGCCGCCACCTACCAAACCGGCTATCGCCTGGCCATGATTTGGGCAGGTGCTGGCGTGTTGTGGGTGGCAGCGCGTGCATCGGGTGCAGACGAAACCGCTTACCAACACACCGCATGGCAAACCGCATACCTGGTCATGGCCGCGTCCATGAGCCTGGGCGTGTTGACCGTGTTGCTCTCGCCCGAGCCAGCCCAACGTGACATGCCCCCCGCGCGCAATGCGCGCGAATGGCTGCAAAGTGCATTGGTCGAACCCTTCGCCGAATTTATTCGCCGCTACCGCTGGCAAGCGGCGCTCATTTTGGGCTTGATCGCGGTGTACCGCATCAGCGATGTGGTGATGGGCATCATGGCCAATCCGTTTTATGTGGACATGGGTTACACCAAAGACGAAGTGGCTGCCGTCACCAAAGTGTTTGGCGTCATCATGACGTTGTTGGGCGCGTTCATTGGCGGCGTGCTGTCCATGCGTTTGGGCGTGATGCGCATCCTCATGCTGGGCGCAGTGCTCAGCGCCCTCACCAATTTGTTGTTTGCCTGGCTGGCCACGCGCGGGCACGATTTGACGGCGTTGGTGTGGGTCATCTCGGCCGACAACTTGGCCAGCGGCATTGCGTCAGCAGCGTTCATTGCGTATTTGTCTAGTTTGACCAATGTGAACTACTCGGCCACGCAGTACGCGCTGTTCAGCTCGATGATGTTGCTCGCGCCCAAGTGGCTGGCCGGGTTCTCGGGCGTGTATGTGGACGCGCATGGCTACGAAGCCTTCTTCAACAGCACTGCCTTGCTGGGCGCGCCTGTGTTGCTGCTGGTGTGGCTGGCCTCACGCATCTTGCCGGTGGCGCACGCAGACGCAAAAGCAACGCACTGATTTACCCAGTCTTTACCTTGTCTTTAGACAAGCCCAGACATCGCGAGGCATGATGAACGCACCATGAACACCTTGCTCTTGATCGAAGACGACCACCGCCTCGCCAACATGGTGAGCGAGTACCTCCAACAATCTGGTTTCACCGTGCAGCACGCCGCCAACGGGCTAGATGGCCTGAAGGTGCTGCAAAGCACAGCGCCTGCTTTGGTGCTGCTTGACTTGATGCTGCCCGACATCGATGGCCTGGATGTGTGCAAACGCATCCGCGCTCTGCCTGGTGCGTTGGCCCAAACCCCTGTGCTGATGCTCACCGCCAAAGGCGACCCGATGGACCGCATCGTCGGTTTAGAGCTCGGCGCAGACGACTACTTACCCAAACCCTTTGAGCCTCGCGAGTTGCTGGCCCGCATTCGCGCTGTGTTGCGTCGCCACGCGCCAGGTGAGGCAACGGAGGCCACGCACCAAACCTTGAAATTCGGCTCGCTAGAGCTAGACCGCGATGCACGCAGCGTCAGCGTGCGCGGCCACGTGTGCGACCTCACGGCGTACCAGTTTGATTTGCTCTGGGTCTTGGCCGAACGCGCTGGCCGCGTGCTGTCACGCGATCAAATCATGGAGGCGGTGCGAGGCCGCGAACTCGAAGCCTTTGACCGCTCCATCGACGTCCACATGGGCCGCATACGCGCCGCCATTGAAGAAGATGCCAAAGCCCCCAAACGCATCCTCACCGTGCGCGGTGTGGGCTATGTGTTTGCCAAGCAACAAGACTAACGCCATGCCGACCACCCCATCGCCCACCCGCGCTTTACACCTGCCTTTGTATGTGCGCATCTGGCTGGCCGTGGTGCTGGCGGTGGCCGTGCTGACGCTGCTCACCGGCTGGGTCATGCGCATGACCGCGGAGCCACCGCTGCGCGAAGTGTTGGTGCGCAATTCGGCAGGCGAACTGGTGGGCCAAGGCCGCGCACGCTTGCGACCACCAGATGGTCTTCCAGTAGAAGCGCCCCCCCTCCAAGGCCCCGACATGCGCCACCCGCCTGGCCACTTTGGTTCGGGCCCTGAGTTCATGGTGCGCATGCAAAACGGCGAGTTGATGCATGTGCATTTGCCACGCCCCCCGCATACTTTTTGGTCACGCCCGCCTTTTGGGTTTGCGTGGACGCTGGGCTTGGTCGCGCTCGCTGTGGCACTGGGCACCTACCCCATCGTGCGCCGCCTGACCCGCCGCTTGGAGAACTTGCAAAAAGGCGTGGAGCAATGGGGCACTGGCAACTTGTCGGCCCGTGTCGCCGAACAAGGCAACGACGAAGTGGCCTACCTGGCCCAACGCTTCAACCACGCAGCCGCTCAAGTGGAGCAACTCGTCACCTCGCACAAATCGTTGTTGGCCAATGCCTCGCACGAACTGCGCTCGCCCCTCACCCGCATCCGCATGGGGCTGGAGCTGATGGGGGATGCCCCCTCACCCGCCATGAAGGCCGAAATTTCGCGCAGCGTGGGCGAGTTGGACCAACTGATTGATGAGATTTTGTTAGCCAGCCGCCTGGACGCCAAAGAGGCGGATCTGGGCACTGTTGAAGCGGTGGACCTGACAGGCCTGGCCAGCGAAGAATGCGCACGCGTGGACGCCCATTTAGAGCTCGGCTTTCAGCCGCAAAGCATCGTGGTGCCGGGCATCGCCAAACTGCTGCGACGCATGCTGCGCAATTTGCTGGAAAACGCGCGCCGATATGGCACGTCAGACATTGAGGTGCAGCTGTCAACTCTGGTTGAAAACCACCGAAATTGGGTGCGCTTGTGTGTGTGCGACCGCGGGCCCGGCGTTCCTGCCGACTTGCGCGAACGCATCTTCGAGCCCTTCTACCGCCTGCCCGGCGCCAGCGAACGCGAAGGTGGCGTGGGCCTGGGCTTGTCGTTGGTGCGCTCCATCGTGCAACGCCACGGCGGCCGTGTGCGCTGCGAAGACCGCGAAGGCGGCGGTGCCCGATTTGTGGTGATGCTGCCTGCCTGATGCACCCGCACAACCCGCGGCACTGACGCTCACCAAGCACACGGGCTCGTTGCACAATATCGTGCATGACACACGCTGCCCTGAACACCCGCTTCGCCCAACGTTTTCAACTCACCACCCCCATTGCTTTAGCGCCCATGGCGCTGGCCACGGGCGGAGCTTTGGCTGCCGCCTGCGCACACGCCGGTGCGCTGGGTTTGGTCGGCGGCGGCTACGGTGACCTCGCTTGGACCCAACGCGAATACGCGCTAGCGCATGACTTGCTGAAAGACGATACCGCGAGCCACGCACGCCTAGGCTGTGGCTTCATCACTTGGAAATTAGACGAAAACGCCGAGGCGCTCGACTGGGTGCTGACACAAAAGCCTTGCGCCGTCATGCTGTCATTTGGCGACCCTCGCCCTTATGCCGCGCGCATTGCCCAAGCAGGCGCACAGCTCATTTGCCAAGTGCAACGCCTGGACCAAGTGCCACAAGCTTTAGAGGCCGGTGCCTCGGTCATCGTGGCACAAGGCGGCGAAGCTGGCGGCCACGGTGCCAACGCGCTTGAAGGGCGCAGCACCTTCACGTTGGTGCCTGAGATTGCCGACTACCTCGCGGCCCATTCACCCGACACCTTGCTGCTCGCCGCAGGCGGCGTGGCCGATGGTCGCGGACTGGCGGCGGCTTTGATGCTGGGCGCTGATGGTGCCTTGGTTGGCTCGCGCTTGTGGGCCACGACGGAGAGCTTGGCTGCCGCTGGCGCCAAAACCCAGGCCACACACACCAACGGTGACGGCACCGCACGCAGCATGGTGTTTGACATCTTGCGTCGCAAAAACTGGCCCGCACCGTATGACTTTCGCGCCATTCGCAACGACTTGCACCGCGCACTTGAAAGCAACGTGGCCGCTTTGCAAACCAACCCAGATGCCGCACGCGCCGACTACGACGCAGGCGTGAAAGCGGGTGACTTCACACGCGCACACGCCACGGTGGGTGAAGCCGTGGGTTTGATTGCCGATATCCCCGCTGCGCAGACAGTGATTGCCCGCATCACACAACAAGCGCAACGCTTGTTAGGCAAGTAAAGGCGCGCATGAAAAAACGCCTGCTCATCTTGTCGCACGACAACAAAATTGGCGATGCCATTGTCGTGACGGGTCTGTTCAAACAATTGCACGCGCACTGGCCCGACTGCGACATCGGCGTGCTGTGTGGCGCCAGCAATGCGGCGCTGTACCGCCACCACCCCGAAGTGAAGTGGCTGCATGTGTCGGCAAGCCGCAACGTGTTCGCCCGCATGTGGGCCAGCCTCAAAGCACGGATGACGCGCTACGACATGGTGGTGCACTTTGGTCTAGACCTGGCCAACCCGTCTGTGCAAATTGTGTTGAACATGGTCAATGCCAAGCAACGCTTTTTGTTTTTGAAACACCCCACAAAACCCCTCCCCAATGATGTGGTGATGGAAGGCGATTGGGGCTACAGCACGCACGGCACGGCACAACACTATTCGGCGCGCCATCTGCGGTTTCTGCAAACCCTAGGCGCAACGCCCGGCCCTTACCACTACGACATTCGCTTGGGCGAGCACACGGCGCCGGCCAAGCCTTCAGACACAGGCTTGCTGATGGTCATCAACAGCCAAAGCAGCGCGGCGAACAAATCGTTCTCACTGCCGTGGTTGCAACAGTTCGTGCATGCGGTTTATACACAGCACCCCCACATTCACATGCAACTGCTCAGCGCCAGCCCTGCGCTAGAAGTGGCGATGCGTGAGATGTTCAACGCACAAAGCGACCGCGTCCACGTGACCCCGTTTGCCCCCACGGTCACACCCGCGCTGGCCAGCATCCAAAACGCAGATATGGTGGTGTCACCCGACACCTACGCCGTGCATGCCGCCAGTGCTTGGAACAAGCCGGTGATTGCGCTGTACGAGCCCAGCGTGCTGTCGGTGGATTCATGGGAACCGCTGTCAGACACGTATGCCCAAATCATCGCCCCCACAGGGAAAGCGGTGAGCGACATTGGCGTCCCCGAAGTCATGAAGGCGCTGGCGCACCTGCTGGCCAACCCGAAATCACGCGAGCGCGTGTTCTTGAAATAAGTTCAGTTTTCGATCAGCAGCGCGCGCTGCTCAGACGTCCACTTTTGCTCAAGCGGAATGAGCTTGTCTTTGTCCACAAAGGGTGGGTAACCGCCCTTCATGGTCAAGCGGATGTAGTGGTGGTTGAAGCAATCCAACGCGATGTGCATGGGGCGAATGTCCCCAACATCGCGTGCGCGCATGGCGGTGCGCAAAAACAAATCAAAGTCTGCGGCTTGTTGGGTTTCGTCCCAAGGGCCCAAGATGGCTAGCGCACGGCGCGAAAACATCACGGTGTTGCCCACAAAGCCTTCCACGGCTTGATGCTTGAAACGCGTTTGACGGTCTTTGCAAAACGCCGCCCAGTTGCCATACATCCATTTGTGCATGAGCAGCAAACAGGTGCGCCCCGTGCCAAACAAGCCCACCAACCCACGGATGCGGTTCCATCGGCGACGCAGCTTTTTGGTGGCCGCTTTGCTTTCGATGCGCTCGATGCCGCAAGAGGTGATGACATCAAGCTGGTTGTGTTCAGCGTTTGCAATGAGCGTTTCATCCCACCCATCGCTCACGATGATGTCGTTGTTTAAGAACGCCAGCCACTCGCCCTTGGCGATGGCAATGCCTTGGTTCTGCGACACAGGGTATGAATAGTTGCCAGGGTTGCGAATCACGCGCGCACCGACCGACTCAAAAAAATCAGCACTGGCATCCGTCGATGCGTTGTCGATGACGATGAGCTCAAACGAATGCTTGGTGTGCTTGACCAAGTTTTCCCAGTAAATCTGGTTCATCGGCAACTGGTTGTACACCGCTGTGATGATGCTGAGTTTGGGCTTTTGTTCAGACATGGTCAGGCTTTTAAAAATGAACTCAGAGCAAGCGGTAGACGCGCTCAGCCGACACGTCTTCTAAGCAACGCGTGTGGCCCAGTGGGCACGTGCGCTCGTAGCAAGGCGAACAGGCCAACGGAGGCTGGTAGTTGACATCCACACGCAGCCACACCACGCGCGCACGCTCGTTCAAAGGCGGCGTGTGTTCGGGGCTGGACGAACCAAACACCGCCACTTGCGGCACACCAAACGCTGCGGCCACGTGCATGAGCCCGGAGTCGTTGCTGACCACACGGTGCGCGTAGGCAATCAACGCAAAGGCTTGCATCAAGTTGGTTTGACCTGCCAAGTTGAAGCAATGACCAGGCTTTTTGGCATTGGCGGTGGTGGCAATTTCTTGGCAGATGTCGAACTCTTTGTTCGAACCCAACAAGAACACGGGGCGGTCAATCTTGCCCGCCAATTCAGCAAAGTGTTTGGCAGGCCAGCGTTTGGCGGGACCGTATTCGGCGCCCGGCGCAAACACCACATAGCTGTGCTTGGCCAAGGTCGGCAGCGTGGGCATGTTGGTGGCCAGCTCTTCGAGCGCGTCGTCCATCACGCCCACTCCCGCTTTGAGCACGGGGCGCAGATCGCCCACCAGCTTCATGGGCTTGCCGGGGTTTTGGCCCACCAAACTCAGCGCGGCATACCACTCGACCATGGGCGGGCGCTCTTCGGTTTGGGGGTTGTCTAAGCGATCGGTCAGCAAGCCAAAACGCATTTCGCCGGTGTAGCCCACGCGCTTGGCGATGTTGGCCATCCAGGGCAGCAACGCGCTCTTCAGGGAGTTGGGGCACACATAGGCCACATCAAACTTGCCGCGCAACTGGCGGGCCAGTTTCAAGCGGCCCATCAGTTGCAGGCCGCCGTGTTTGAACGGCATCTCAATCACTTCGGTCACGCCGGGCATCACACGGTAAACCGGTGCAATCCAAGGCAAGGCAGCGACAGTGAGGCGCTCGCCGCGCGCAGCCAAGCGGCGCAGCAAGGGTTCGGTCATCACCGCGTCCCCAATCCATTGGGGGGCGATGATGAGGGCGTTTTTAATGATGGCCGCCAACGTGCTCGCCGGCCTTGAGTTTGTAAACCGTGCCGCAATAAGGACACTTGGCTTCGCCGGTTTTAGCCACATCCAAGTAGACCTTGGGGTGGCTGTTCCAGAGTTTCATGTCAGCTTTGGGGCTGGGGCAAAACACGCCGCCTTGAGCGTTCAAATCTTTGGCTAAGAGTTCAACGGTGTTGCTCATTTTTTAAACCTTTGTCAACCAATGTGCGTACTTGGGATTGCGGCCGTTGACGATGTCAAAGAACGCCGTTTGGATTTTTTCAGTGATCGGGCCACGGCTGCCCTCGCCCAATTGGATGCGGTCGAGTTCGCGGATGGGCGTGACTTCAGCGGCGGTACCGGTGAAGAAAGCTTCGTCAGCGATGTAGATCTCGTCACGGGTGATGCGCTTTTGCACAATCTCAAGGCCCAAGTCTTTGGCAATGTGGAACACCGTGTTGCGGGTGATGCCGTTCAGGGCGCCAGCCGACAAGTCGGGCGTGTAGATGACGCCGTCTTTGACCACAAAGATGTTTTCGCCAGCGCCTTCAGACACAAAGCCTGAGGTGTCGAGCAACAAGGCTTCGTCGTAACCTTCGTCGGTCACTTCCATGTTGGCCAAGATGGAGTTGGTG
>ERZ650310.198-NODE-198-length-18095-cov-5.793293_pt1 | contig 18095 bp, 41 predicted proteins | sample MGYA00376246_ERZ650310 | MGnify/ENA primary metagenome ERZ650310 (study PRJEB26733, sample SAMN07839286) | wastewater metagenome | biome: small river; feature: stream; material: water | place: USA: North Carolina | collected 2016-03-01 ...
ATTGCGCTGCCCGTAGGGCCGTAGGATGGAAGGTGGTTCTCGGAACGCTGTTGCCGCAAAATTTTGGCGCGTGCGTGTCTGGTGGGTGCGAAACGACTCGTCTTTCTGTTAACAGCATGATCCGAGCCGATACGTCGTTCTACGATGCGTTAGCGGATATCGGTGATACCTCAACGTTTATGGGTAACATCGCTAATAACTCTAACGCGACCTATTACAGTCAGCCTGACGGTATCCACCCGACGAATCCAGTCGGCCATGCGCTGTTGGCGCCGTATTTTCAAGTTGCAGTGCGGTCGCTTATTCCTGTGGTGCATTAATGCGTTTCATTGAGGTGCATATGCGACGGTGTGTGATCGCGGTAGGTCTTATTCTTGTTCTCTCGGCGCCTGCCTTTGCCGAGACGCCCTCCTCTGTGCTCTTGCAAGCCCGCATCGTGCAGCTTGAGGCGCAACTGGCGGAAGCCGTGCGTCGGCTGAACCTGCTGAACGCGCAGCTCTCCGAAGCGCAACAGCCTGAAATTGCCAAAGATCAGCAGGTGAAGCGCACCGAGATAGAGAAGGCGGCCGGCTGTCCTATCGATTGGGCGGCTGTGCCTCCGGCGTGTAAGGCTGAACCTGCGCCTGCAAAGCAGCCGTAGTGGTGTTATCGTCATGCGATTGACATACACTGTGACTCACTATAAGACATAGACGCCGCTACAACTTCTGACATAATTGCATGCCAATGGTCCCAGGGAGCGACGAACGCATCACGCCAGGCGAGCTAAACAGATTGGTCGAGCGCGTGGAGCGTGGCATGTTAGAGTTCCGCGCCGAGAACAAGAGCGAGTTGCGCCGTATGAGCACGGACTTGCAGCAAGCGCTTCGAGAACTCACCGCCCTTGGCATCCGCGCGACCACCATTGAACTTGATCTGAACGAGATGCGCGCGGATCACCTGCGCACGAAAGACTCCGTGCAAGCGCTCGATACGAAAGTCTCAGAGACCACCAAAAATGCCGCGTATGTTTCTGGGGGCATCGGTGCGCTGGCGTGGCTGTGGCAATATCTCCCGTGGGGACACAAGTGACCGAGCAGGAAACGCTCAATGCGGCATGGGAGCGCGTCAACGAGATCTGGCACCGTCCCGGCGTCGCGCCAGATGTTGCGGCGTCGCTTCAATCGGTGCTTGTCGCGCTCGCGCCGTATCGCAACGTGAATCAACATCGGCGTGAGACGCGCACGGTGTTTCAGTGGCGTGAGTTTTACGAGTCTGAATGCCTGCGCATGGCGCAGATGCTGGAGTCCTGATGTCCTGGTGGAAGCCGAAACCGCCCAAGCCTCCGACGCCGCCACAGCCGATTCCCGTGCCGATGTCGGCCTGGTTCGAGGGCCAGATGTTCACGGCGGCGACGGCGACGCTGATTCCTGACCAGTTCGGGGGCAAGGAATTTGTCGCGACCATCAGCAGCGAAGGCCGCTACCTGTTCACGCTACCTCCGACTACCAATTTCCTGTGGGGCGCGTGGGTGCATGTCGAAGCGACCCAGAGCACAGCCGCCTTCGATGGGCGCGTGAACATTGGGCAGGTGATCGATGGGCGTCAGGTATGGCAGATTGAGGACATCGCGATAGAGGCCGCGAATCAGTGGCCTGAGGCCCCCGATCGCATGACCGTGTTGGAGTCGCGCGTCCCGTTTCAGGGCTTTACTGCGCAGACCAGCCAGTATGGGGCCATTCGCGCATGGGGGCCTGAAATCGGATGGCTCAATGATGACGACGCCGCCGAATACGTGCAGCAGGCGATGGCGTTTACTGACCGGAGCGGCCAGCGCTTCGACGGCCTAGAGTTCGCGGTCAGCGCGATGTATCGCGGGTATCCCGTGCCGGGGCAAGACTTCACGAAGAACCTGCCAGAACTCCGTCGCAGAGTCAAGAACGCGATCATCATCGGCGCTCCGCTCGGGCTGAACGGAGTCAAGATCTTCTGCGCTGGCGATGGCACCGGGGCTGGTCCAGGCTACAACGATCCGCAAGGCTGGACGTATGGCGTGGAATGGCTGATTGCGAACTTCCAAGGCATCTTCGACGCATTCGGGCCACAGCCTGACGACCCTACGGACCTCCGCGACTGGCTCGTGTTTCTGCCGTCCTACGACGGACTCGACGCCTACCAAGCGGACCGTGACCATATCGTGCAGGTGTGGCAGACGATGCGGAAGGCCGTGGATGCGGCTGGGCACGGCTACACTGGCTTCGAGTGGCCGATGGGCCAGATCGGGCTAGGCGACAACTACCCCACGTATACACCAGAAAATGGCGGCTGCGTGGACGTGTGGCTGCTTGAGGGACCAGCCTGCCCGTATCCGCCAACCGCTGACGCGGATATCCAGAAGCTCACACAGCAAACGGGGCGTGCAATTAGGCCGTATGTGCGCCCGTCGTGGGCGATTGACGACCCGAATCCGCCCCTGTATATCCCGCAGACGTGCGCGCGAGGTGAGACCGTCGTGCAGCAATATGAATTTGGCACGTATCTGTGGGTGAATCAGGACGTGCCAACCAGCGTGATTGACGACCAGCGCGACGTATTGCGGGCGATGTGCCCTGGCGCCGTAGTGTGCTGAGATGACGCTGACGCTCCAGCGTGACGCGTCGCGCGATGGCTGCACGATGGGTCGGCTCTCGACCGCGGGCGTCTTCGTATGCTTCACGCTGGAGGACGTCGTGCGCGCCGAAAAAGTGGCGGGTGAGACAGCGATTCCAGCCGGCACGTATCGCGTAGTGCAGTCGCTCTCGAAGCGCTTCGGCTGCGTGCTGCCTGAAGTGCTCGATGTGCCGAATTTTCAGGGAATCCGCATCCATGCCGGCAATACAGCTAAAGACACTGAGGGCTGTATTCTTGTCGGCTTGGCTCGCGCAGATGCGTCCGTGGCGCGGTCGCGCGATGCGCTGGCCATCGTGCAGCGGCTGATTGGCTCAGCGCTCGCGCGTGGGGAACAAGTAACATTGGCCGTGCTGGGCGCGGCAAGCGAGGAACGATGAGCGATGCACAGCCGCCGAAGCCGTCTACGATGAACCTGCGCAGCGGTGATCTGGTCAACCAGTCCACGGTCGCCACGGGCCTTGTTGGGGCGCTGCTGTCGCCGTTCATCAATGGTGGGCTGAAGTTCATCACGGACCACGCGCACGGCTACTTGACCTTCGGGGATGGCTACAGTGAGCAGCTCACGGCGGTCGTCGTGGTGCTGGCGATGTATCTGCAGGGCCGATGGCACATGAGCAGCATCCGCAAGGCTGATGCAGAACCGGAGGCTGTCGCATGAGACAACGACTCGCCGCCCTATTGCTGCTCGTCCCGCTGGCTGGATGCGCGGCCCATCAACGCCATTACGCGGTCGCGGCAGACTACGCGTTCGCTACGGCGGTTGCCGCCGTAGATGATGCGCTGTTCAACGCCTGCCAGTCCCACGCGATCGCGGCGGATGTCTGCAACAACCAGATCAAGCCGAAGATGATCACGGTCGATACGGCGGTGCTGGTGGCGTCAAAGACGCTCCGGGCGCTGCCAGACAATGCGGCGATGCCGAAGGCGATCCCCGACCTTGTGGCGGCGCTGCATAGCGTGCAGGGCGTCCTCGACGCATTGGGCGACCTAACGAATCCGATGGTGCAGCGCACGGTAGCACTGCTCCACAAGGCTGTAGACGAAGCCGTCACCCTGCTCTACATCTTCACTCCCGTAGGGGGCCAGTAAATGGGCACGCTTGATAATGTCGCGAAGATCGCGACGACGGTAGCCAGTCTCCAGCCGCAAATCGCCGTTGTCATGCAGTTAGTGCAGGCCGGCATCATCGGCTATACCTCAGTCCGGGCGTTCTTCAAAACGCAAGGCCACGACGACGAGACCCTCGACGCCATCATCGCCGATATGCAAGCCCGCATCGGTCGCTGGAACACCACTACATTCTAGCTGTTGACAACTCCCCGTGCCCCCTTGTAGACTTCGTGTCGAAGGGGGACACAATGAAACGACGCAAACCGACCTACCGCGAAACCATCATCAAGGCCATCGCGGACGCAAGCCGAGCGCTCGACATCGCCTACCGGCATCCTCACGTCACCAGCGAAGACAAGCGCAGGATTCTTGGCGTGCTTTACGAGCTGCACGTCGGCAACGGCGAAGGCCTCAAGCTGACGCGAGAGGGCAAATAGCCATGCCCTTCTCATTCTCACACCTGGCAGACAGCGCCATCGCCTTCGGTGGCCAGTATCCACTTGTGGCGGGCTGCTACGTGGTGGGGCTGTGCGATGTGCTGACGTTCTGTGCGGCACGGGCCATTCTCAAGGCGGTGCGGTGATGGCCATCGCGCAGACGTCGTTTAACCGCGTGCGCGCTGCAATAGTGGCGATACCTGTATGCGCGCTCTACTTCATCGCCTGCGTAGGACGCGGCGCAGACGAACTCGGTGTGATGTTGCGCGATTGGGCTAAGGAGGCCGAATGAGCGAAACGCAATTAACTCACGAGGTCAGCTACTTCACACGGCATAAGACCCGCGACGGCTGCGTCTTCGAGGAAGCCGTGTGCGGTCGATGGGTGGGGTGGACAGCGTGTGCGCCCGCCGAACATGAGCCGACGTGTCCAGAATGCCGTGCATGGCTGGGACTACAGGAAACCACTGAGGAGACCGATAACCATGACTGGGCCGTCTGAGAAGCCATTGCGGCATTTGTTCGAGGGGAAAGACAAGACCGATCCGGCGTGCCGCTTTCAGGGCGTGACGACGAAGGTCGGCGCGAGCGAGTTCGAGTTTGTGCGCGCGTGGATATCGGAGCGCTTCGGCATCACGAAGATCAGCGATGCGGTGGTCTTTGAGTATGCGGCGCGTGTCGTGGCGAGGCTGATTCGCCGCAAATACCGTAAGAATAAGGAGGTGTGATGGCTATCGATGGATTGCAGAACATGTATGCGAACGGTCTCGGGCAACTCGGCGCTGGTGCTTGCGGGATAGCAGGTATCTACTACCCTGCGACAGACCGACGCACGAAGCGTCAGCGGCTGGAAGACTTGCGAGCGAGCAATGTCAAGCGGATTGAGGAACTAATGGCCAAGAACGAGGACATCGATGCAGCGCTGGCGCTGCTGACAGACCATCCCGTGCTTGAGAAGCTGGACAACCTAGTCACGAAGTTGCTCGGCTAGGCCAGACATAAAACCGCCCCGCAGCATCGTGTCCGGGGGTGAGTCAGACCGATGCGCAGGGCAGGTGTCGAGAGAGGGGACGCCCGACACCGGAGAGTCTACCACAGAGAGGGGAACCGTGATGACGGTCATAGCGGCATGGGCGGTCGAGTTGAATGCAGATTGCCCCGCATGTCTAAAATGCGTTGATTTGCTGTCCTACGCAGACTTTTGGGACGGTCGCGCGCTTGACATCGGCGAGCATGGGACGCAACGGTCAATGAACGTTGACGTTGTGTGCCCAAACTGCGGCGCAGAGTTCGAAGTGGATTGTGTCTACTGAGGGGTGACGAATGAAACGCATAGACGAGATGATGACCGCCGCCGTAGACAGCCTGATGCAGCGTTGCCCGTTCGATGACCGAGAGACCCGCGAAGCCTTGCGGCATGCCTACAGCCTTATGTATCTGCGTGGGGCGCTGGACTTCCGACAGACCGTGCAGGACACGGCAGACGCCTCAGACAGCGCGGATGTCTACATCGCCAAGCTGGACGCGTTGGATGATGAACTCATGGCGACGGTCTACAGCCATCCTGCGGTGATGGCACGCATGGGGAGGCCACAGTGACCTTCCAGACCAACTTCAAGGCCCCGAAAGGCACCGTGCGCAAGTCCTGGCGCAGCCTGAAGCGCAAACGCAAGCAGGCCGAGACCGCCGAGATGCAGGCTGTGCGGGAGCGTGATAAGGTCTGCCGCTTCCCGCTGTGTGGATGCCAGCGACTCGGGTTCAAAACAGAAGTCAGTCATGATCGTCATCGCGGACTCGGAGGAAATCCGTCTGGCGACCGCACCACGACGCAAAGCATGGTGCTGCTGTGTCACTGGCGGCATCAGGCGGGACGTGTGTCGCGGCACGCTGGGACATTGCGTGCGATTCCAGTGGACGCTGCCCTTGGCTATGACGGGCCGGTCATTTGGCAGGTGCATCCAGATGGTTTGCCAGAGCCAGAATGGCGCGCGCATGTCATCCGCAACAACGAAGGCTGGCTCACGGTGGCTCTCGAAATTGCGCCAGGACATATTGCGCGGAGCTACCCATGGCAACTGCTGATTCTCAAGCGACTCCAGGAGATGGACGTATGACCAAGCAGCGCGAGCTACAACTGGCGTATGCCGCGCGTGGTCGCTGCGAGCAATGCGGCAAGCCATGCGTCCGCTACCTGACCGCGAAGGGCGTCGAGAAGCGCTCCAAGTTCTGCCGCACGCACTGGGAACGGCGGCGCACCTTACAGCGGCGGCGGCTCGGGATAAAAATCGGCTACCCGGCAAAGATTGTTGTTGACAACTCCAAGCGCCGATAATAATCTTGAGCCTCAGAGGGGGACGACATGAGCTACACCAACGGCACATCCGACCGCAACACACAGGCCACCGACAACGACGGCACGCAGTGCCCAGGACCCGGCTGCGATTGCCCCGACTGCAAGGCTGAGCGCGGCGAGCGTGAGCGCGGCGATGATGTCGTCGTGCTGCTCCAGCCTGACCGCGAGTGCCACATCACGAGCGATGACGTGGCGATGTGCATCTACTGCCATACCGAGCCCGCGCGTTCGGACAGCGATTACTGCGGCGTTGCCTGTGCTGTGCTGGCGGAGTGTGAGCGATGAGCGCCACGACCAAGTATTGCGGTATGTGCGACAAAGGTCGGATGGACAGACGAAGACGAATGCCCCGAGTGTGGTTTCGATCTGGAGCGCGTCACGCCGCATCATCGTAAGCTTACGCGACAGGAACGGCTGGAAGGCTTGGCCGACCGTGGGGTGGATACGTGGGAAGATTACCGCGATGAGCGGTGAGCGCAGTCGACAATCACAAACTACTGAGAGGGGAACAGAATCATGCCGATTATTGCTACCGCTGGAGATTCCAAGTCATTTACGCCCGCACCGCAGGGCACGCATCAGGCTGTATGTGTCGATGTCATCGACCTCGGGATGGTCGCCGGCTCCTACCAGGGCAAGCCGAATGTCCGCCACAAGATCGACGTGGCGTGGCAGATTGACGAGACGCGCGACGACGGCAAGCGCTTCGTCGTCTACAAGCGCTACACGCTGAGCCTCGGAGACAAGGCCCGCCTGCGGGCTGACCTTGAAAGCTGGCGCGGCCGTGCGTTCACCGATGCCGAGCTGCGTGGGTTCGACGTGGAGACGGTTAAGGGCGCGAACTGCCTGATCAACATCGCTCACAACACAAAGGGCGACAAGACCTACGCCAACGTCGTCAGCGTGATGCCGCTCATCAAGGGCATGGCGAAACTGCTGCCAGTCGGCTACGAACGCCGCACGAAGGAAGCCGCCGCGCAGGAAGACTCGCACGTCGATGAGCCTCTGCACGATGAGGTCATCGACGAAGATACGATCCCGTTCTGAGGTGGCACATGGAAGTCTTACCAGCCACCAAAGGCGACTTGGACAACGATGCACAACGCTGGGCAGCGCGCGTCCGTGACCTGAACATCACCGACGCCGAAAGCTGCCGTGATGCTTCCCTGTTCCTGCGGTCCATCAAAGGACTGCGGGGACAGATCCAGCGCTGGTTCGAGCCGCACGTCACGGCGGCTCAGGAGACCAAGCGCAAGGCCGAAGAGGCCCGCAAAGCACTGGTAGACGAGCAGGCGCGCATGGAAGCGCCGCTCGTCGCCGCCGAGGCCACCGTGAAGCGTGCGCTGCTGGCGTGGGAGCAGTCGCAGGAAGCGCGTCGGCAGGCCGAGGAAGCGCGGCTGCAGGCCGAGGCACAGCGTGAAGCCGAACGGGCCACGCTGGAGGCGGCAGCGGCCCTAGAACGCGATGCTGTAGCGTTGGGCGACTCAGACATGCTAGCGGAGGCTGAATCGCTTCTAGCGCAGCCCGTCGAGGCGCCTACGGTGTTTGTGAAGCGGGACGTTCCGAAGGTGCAGGGGGTGTCCTACAGGGACAACTGGAAGGCGCACCCAGACGTGGACGTGAAAGCACTGGCGGCGGCAATCGGCGCTGGGACGGCCCCAGTGACCTTCCTTGTCCCGAACATGACCGCCATCAACCAGTTCGCTCGAGCGACAAAGGGCGGACAGGCAGTGCCTGGGATTCGCGTCATCAATGACCGCCAAGTGGCGTCGCGTGAATGACATTAAATTACCCGTGTTGCCTTGCGCTTTCAGTGGAAGCGTGATCTTGTCTGACCACTGGCCCAAACCGTGAACAATTCCGTTGATAGGTGGGGCTGGGAGAGGCGCAGGGCAGCACGGGTAGCACGAGGGGGAATCATGGGTGACAAGACACGCACCTACGACGAGGTGCAGATTGAGGCTGTGCGGGTGACGTGCCTGCGCTGCGGCAAGCCGTGGTATATGACGCGGCTCGGGTTCATCTGCGCGGTCTGCCGACGGAAAGAGGGGGAGCGATGAATCGAGAGACACGAGACAAGTTTGCGAAGCGCACAGACCAGACCGACCTTACGAGCGGTAATGCCTGCTGGCAGACGGCGCCGAAGGTGTTTGCCAAGCTTGAGGCCGATTTCGGGCCGTTCGATGTGGACATCTGCGGCGACACGCAGCGCGCATTAAAGCCAGTTTTCTTCGGTCCCGGCTCTACCTACGGAGAAGATGCGCTGATGGCGAAGTGGACAGACGTCGGCAGTAACGGTTTCTGTAATCCTCCGTATGGCCCGTTTGTGGCGTCCCTGTTGGCGAAAGCGAAGGCCGAGGCCGCTGTCGGGATGACCTCAACACATCTACTGCCGATGCGTGTGACGCGGGCATTTCACGCGCACATCCTCAACGGCGCGTCTGACTTACTGTTCTGTGATAAGCGGCTGGTGTTCTTTGAGGACGACGTGCCACGGCTTAACGAGAAGAGCTGGCGCGAGAAAGGCGTGCTTGTGGCGGACACCGCGATGTTTGATTCCATCATCGTTCGATTCACGCCGGGGCATCGTGGTGGGCCGAATGTGGGCGCTTGGAGCGTGCCAGAGCATGTGTCCGCCGATGACCTTGCACGGGCTGAGCGTCGGCTTATAAAGATGTTTTGCGAGGCCGCATGAGCCCCACACAGCGCTACGACGAACAGCAGCAGCGCCGCGGGGCGCTCATTGAGCTGATGCAGCATCCTGACGGCCCACGGCTCACTCCGCCTGTGCCGACCTACGACGGCGATCCTGGCCGATTCGAGCGCTACCGCTATCTGCCAATGGCCTACGTGGCGCATCAGAAGGTTGAGCCGTGAGGTTTCTGAGCGTGTGCAGCGGCATTGAGGCGGCGTCGCAAGCTTGGCATCCGCTCGGCTGGAGCGCGCACGCATTCGCTGAGGTGGACGCGTTCCCGTCTGCCGTGCTGGCTCACCACTATCCGACCGTGCCGAACTACGGCGACATGACCACATTCAAGGACTGGCCTGATGCAGCTCTCGATCTTCTCGTCGGAGGAACTCCCTGCCAATCCTTCAGCGTCGCAGGACTCCGAGCGGGACTGGATGATCCGCGTGGTTCACTCATGCTTGTCTACCTTGCCATTGCTCGCCGCTATCGGCCCCGATGGGTGGTCTGGGAGAACGTCCCCGGCGTCCTGTCAGCCGACGACGGACGGGCGTTTGGCTCCCTGCTCGGAGGGCTGGCAGAACTCGGGTATGGGTTCGCCTACCGCGTTCTTGACGCTCAGCACTTCGGATTGGCCCAGCGACGGAAGCGTGTGTTCGTTGTCGGACATCTTGGAGACTGGCGACGTGCCGCGGCGGTTCTATTTGAGCGCGCGAGCTTGTCGGGGCATCCTGCGCCGCGCCGAGAAACGCGTCAAGTCGCTCCCACCATCCCTAGCCGACGCACTGGCGGCGGTGGCCTCGGCACCGACTGGGACTGCGACGGAGGAGTGATCGCTTCTGAGGTCGCGCCGACGTTGAACGCGGCGTTCGGTAAAAATCTCGGACTGGAGAATCAACACATTGACGGTGGTTGTGGATTGTTCGTCGCCCACGCTTTGCGCGCTTCTGGCTTCGATGCCAGCGAAGACGGCAGTGGACGAGGCACACCGCTTGTGCCGGTGGAGTTTGACTGGCAGAGCGGCGGCGATGCGCGCGGACTTGACCCAAAGGAAACCGCCCAGTTGCAGCGGTGCCAAGTGCCTGCTGTTGTATTTGGAGAAAACATGCGAGGTGAGTGCGTGGAGTCTGACATCGCGCGAGCGTTGCAGGTAGGCGGAGGGAAGCCAGGGCAAGGCTATCCGGCAACACGCATCGGATCGTCAGTGCGTCGTCTAACGCCGCGCGAGTGCGAGCGTCTACAGGGCTTTCCAGACGACTACACGTTGATTCCCTACCGTGGCAAGCCAGCCAGCGACGGGCCACGCTACAAGGCGCTCGGGAATTCAATGGCGGTGCCGGTCATGCGGTGGATCGGACAGCGAATCGCGACGGTAGACACGCTATAAAACTGATCCGTAGCAGCCAGTCTGTAGTAAGATCGCTCTGCGGATAACGCATCGGCGGGCTAGGGTAGCACCCGAACGGAGGACACCTCACCTCCTTGCCCGCCGATACATCTTGAGGCGCATCCATAGAGGTATGGAGCATGGCTGAATCAGACGTTCTCGCCGCCCTTTCCCGTTTGTATCGTGCTGTCATTGCGCACGATTCCCAGTCCGACAACGTCCCAAATTACCAGTGGCTCGCCACGCTGAACGAGAAAGCCGAAGCCTTGCGCGCTGCGTCTGAATTGCTTAGCCAGAGGCAACGCTGATGGCTCGCGGCTGGCACACGTTCAACGGGACGACGCGCGGCGGTGTCTACGTACTCTATAGAAAGAATCGCATCATCTACGTCGGCAGGGCGTCAAACCTCAAAGTGCGGCTAGCTTGCCATGCATCTGCGATTTGGTTTGACGGCGCGAAGGTCAAAACCATCGACGATAAGTGGAAGCAAAAGGCGATTGAGCGTCGCCTACTGTATCGGCTACGGCCAGAGCAGAACGCTGTTCTGCCGTCATCTCTAAGCGCTGTGAATTGGTATCGGGAGGGATCGCATCTTGTCTCTGCGCGCGGTGGCACAGATGTATAACAAGATTTTCACGAAGATTCTCGACTCATCCATATGGCTTGAGCCTGATGCCACGCGTATTGTGTGGCTGACGTGCATTGCCGCGATGGACGAGGACGGCTTTTGCGCGTTCGCAGCTCCTGCCAACCTCGCTCGGCGTGCCAATGTCGAGATGGATGCATGTCAGAAGGCGCTTGTCACGCTTGAGGGGCCAGACCCGAATAGCAGCGACCCTGAACACGAGGGACGCCGGCTTGAGCGCGTTCCTGGCGGATGGGTAGTGCTGAACGCAGCTAAATATCGCGAGCTGGTAACGCGGCAATTCTCAAGGGAGAGCACGCGTATCAGGGTGAAACGCCACAGAGAGAAGCGTAACGCGGCGGGCGTTACTGGCGCGTTACCTATCGTTACCCGTAACGCATCAGAAGCATATACAGAAGCAGAAGTAGAGAGAGACAGCAGAGCATCTCTCTCGCCTGCGGCTATGGCCGATCCAGCGCTTGCGTCTCAGCTATTCCCTAAGCGAGGCGCTACCGTATTCGCTGGAGCCTTGCAGCGTGATCATTTACGCCATGCGTCCTGTAGCCCGAACTTCTCATGGTGCGTCCCTGAGCAAGTGCATTACAAGCTCGCCGGCCAACTTGCGCCGAAGCATGGCGGTGACGTGGAAGCCGCGAAGGCCGCGCTGCTGGCGTGGTATCCGACCGTGTGGGCGCAGTTGCCGCCCGATACCGTGATGCCGGATGCGTTCAAGTTTTGGGGTGGTTGGTTCGATAAGCAGTTGGCGTCAAAGGCGGGCGCATCGGCGGTGGTAGGTGAGGCCGTGCGGGGCTGCAAGCACACACCACGCTGTGCCGATGCGGTGGCGCATACCAAACTCGTGATGGCAGAAAAGACGGCCGTATGAGCCGCGAAGAGGGGACGATGGGTATGGAGATGATGTGGCAACCGATAGCTACCGTGCCGAATACGCTGGACGAAGTGTTGCTCTATTGGCCTTTTTGGTCTCAACGGGCCGTGATTGGTGGCCGGAACTACGATGTTGAAGATGACGTGATTGTGTGGTTAGCGTCATGGCACACAGAGAGATGGTCGAGCGGAGATGATGCTACCGATCCAGGCCCGACTCACTGGATGCCACTTCCTGATCCACCATCTGAACTTTTTAGACAAGAGGGACAGCCATGACCCAACAGCCCTCGGTCTGCGTGGGGTGTAAGCATGCGCAGTGGCACGCGTTCATTGATCAGTCTGATGAGGACGGCTATTGCTCTGCGCCAGTTCCGTGGGAGAAATTGAGGCTACCCGCGTCTGTGGGCAAGCGTGACATCTGCCGCGAAGTCGGGCGGCGTGGACCCACATACTGCCCCGTTCGCGAAGACGCGACCTGCGAGCACGGCACCGCGTGGGATGTTCACTGCTGCGGATGCCACAGTGGTTTCATCTTCGACCTGTCACACGCCTGTCCCGTCCGCGAGGATGAGAAGGCGAAGTCGGTATGACTGAAACCGTTCCGGTCAACCTTGAGGCCGAGCGTGCCGTGCTCGGAGCCATCCTGCTGTCCAACGCACGCATGCTCGAAGCGCAGGACACGCTGTGCGCAGAGGACTTCTACCGGGCGGCGCATGGGCACATCTTCCGCGTCATTGCGAAGATGCTGGACCGTGGGCAAGCCGTGGACATGGTCATCCTGCGCGAGGCCTTGGCGACCGAAGGGCTGCTCGAGTCGGTCGGCGGGCCGCTGTATGTGGCGAGCCTGATTGACGGCCTGCCGCACTCGTCCAACGTCAAGCACTACGCCACCATCGTGAAGACGAAGGCGCGGCTGCGGGCACTGATGGATGCCGCCATGGCCATGCTGCGGGATGCCGTCGACGAATCCGAACCCGTCGAAGATATTCTTGGCCGCGCAGAGCAGGCCGTGCTGGGTCTCTCGCAGGGGCAGAAGACACGCGGACTCCAGCGCATGGCTGACATCGCCTCGCGCGGGATGGACGCCATGGAGGCCGCGGCAAGCCGAAAGAAGGCGGTTGCAGGCGTGCCCTCCGGGTTTGCGGCGCTGGATACGATGCTCCGGGGGTTCCAGCCGGGCACGCTGGTCACTATTGCCGCCCGTCCGGGCATGGGCAAAACGAGCTTCGTGCTGAACGCGCTGGCGTATGCGGCGACCGTGCATCAGATTCCGTGCGCGATGTGGTCGCTGGAAATGCAAGCCGACGAGTTGTTCTTGCGGCAAGTCTCGTCACTGGCTCGGGTGGACAGCTACCGGATCCAGAGCGGCTTTTTGCGGGAGACCGACTGGACGAAAATTGGTCAGGCGGTCGGCACGCTCGCCAATGCTCCGATGCTCATCGATGAGTCGCCAGCCGCCTCGGTGATGGATATTCGCTCACGGGCACGGCGCGCGAAGGCGGAGCACGGGATACGGCTGGTCGCGGTGGATTACCTGCAGCTCATGTCGTCGCCAGTGCGTGGCCAGAATCGGAACCTGGAAGTGGGCGAGATTACGCGAGCGCTCAAGGGGTTGGCGAAAGAGCTGAACGTGCCCGTGCTGATGCTGTCGCAGCTCAATCGCGACGTGGACAAGCAGGCACGCCGGCCGCGGCTGTCGGACCTGCGCGATTCAGGCTCGATCGAGCAGGACTCCGATGTGGTGATGTTCATCCACCGTGACGAAGGCGTTGAGGACGTGGCCGACATCGTGGTCGAGAAGCATCGGCAGGGCGCGACTGGCACGGTGCAATTGCGGTGGGTGCGCGAGGAAACGCGATTCGCGAATCTGACCGAAGAAAGCTGTTGACAACTGCGCGTATGGTTCAGTAAGCTACATCTACTTCGCGCGTGTCTGCATGGTGTGCACCGAGACGGTGTAACGCGCTTATAAGAGGGCGTGATGAAACACAGGACGCGCGGGGTTTAAGGGGGTGAGTGATGGCTGGCGTCAAAGGCTACTGCACGTGGACGCAGGAAGAGTTGGGCGGCGACTGGTGGAACACTGGATGCGAACAGGAATTCATGATCAACTCCGGCAAGCCGAGTGACAACGATATGGCCTATTGCTGCTACTGCGGCAACCCGCTACGCGAAGTGACGGCGTTGGAGGCTATCTACGCCGAGGATGACGTCCGTGTTTAAGCGAGGCGGCGCAGGCAAGCGCAGAGACGCCAACGAGCCGGACATCATCAAGGCTCTAAATCTAGTTGGGTGTGATGTTTGGCAGATCAGCGGGCGCGGAGTGCCTGACTTGCTGGTCTACCGCGAAGGCCAGTTTTATCCGATGGAAGTGAAGACGGCGACCGGCAAGCGCACACAGGCGCAGCAAGGCATGCCGTGGCATGTCGTGCGGAGTGTGGCTGATGCAATCCGCGTCATCAACAAGACGTATGAGCCATGTGAGGGTATTGATCCTGAACCGAGGCGGCGATGAAGGACAACACCATTAGGGCGATGCTGATTCTGGCGGTGTGGCTCGCCGTCTATGTGCCCGCTTGTGCTTTACCGCAATGGCGCGAATGCCGGCGCGTGCATCCGTCGTGGTATTACTGGATGCAGGAGTTCAAATGAGCATCGAACGCCGGTTTATCGGCCGCGTGTCAGACGCTGGTAAGCTGGAAATGTCTGCGCCAGTGCGTGCGCTGTGGGATAGGCAGCTTGCGGCATTGGCTGGCGCTCCGGTGGAATGGACGATCAAGCGATTCCGAAACCGGCGCAGCTCGCAGGCGAACCGCTACTACTTCGGCGTGGTCGTTCCGCTGATTGCTGAGCACTGCGGCTATGAGCGCGACGAGTTGCATGAGCTGCTGGCGATGCGGTTTCTGCGCATTGAGGATGACCCGATTACCGGCTCGCCACGACGTAAGCACACGCCAGAGACCGATAGCAAGGAATTCGCGGACTACGTCAACGCATGCATACGATTCGCGACGGAGCTCGGGGTCTACATTCCGACTCCTGGCGAAGTTGCATTTTGAGGGGGTGGACATTGACTGAAAAGAAACGATTTCCCACGCGCGGTTTCGGCTCGATGAGCAAGGAACGGCGTCGCGAGATTGCCTCGCGAGGTGGCAAGCGTGCCCATGAACTCGGCGTGGCGCATACCTGGGACTCCAAAGAAGCGTCCATTGCTGGTTCCATTGGCGGCAGCATGCGGCACAAGAACGACCGCCGGCGCGCGGCTGGGGTGCAGTCGTGACATGGCAGCCGATTGCGACTGCGCCGAAAGACGGGACGCGCGTTGACCTTTGGGCGAAGTCATGGATTTCCCATTCAGATAAGTTTGAATTCCAGCGTTTTGCCGATTGCTACTGGTGGAAAGGCGATTCGATGACCAATCGTCGCCCGTGCTGGGAACGGCTGGACTCAAATTGGCACCCGACCCACTGGATGCCACTCCCTGAGCCGCCATCTGACCACGCCGAAAAGGAGACGAACCTGTGACCGACACCTATCGCATCATGCGCGCCTACGACGCCACGGGCACCGTCCCTGCCGACCTCTGGTGCGTGCAGCGCTACGAGCGCGGAGTCTGGCTGAAAGCCGCGGGAGACTTTGACGCCCGTGTGTGGGCCGAGAAGGCGCTGGAGGTGCTGGTCGCCGCGGATAGGCGCCCTGTGCCGTGGTGGCAGAGAATGCTGCGCCTGTTGCGGAAAGCCTAAGGAATGGCGAGGCAAACGCCGATATAATCAGCATACGGCTGAGTCGGCCGTTAACCTCAAAGGATACGCACTCATGAAGGCATTTCTGGCGGCATGTGGGTTTCTGTTGGTCTGTGGCACAGCATCGGCTGACGCCATCAACCTCGTGAAGAACGGCGATTTCAACGCGGGCGCATCGGGCTTTGGTTCGGACTACACGCTGGCGGATGGCTCGCACAATTCGCTGTGGCCAGCCGGCGTCTACGATGTCGCCGCTTCAGCCACGGGGCTGCATGACCTGTGGGAAACCGGCGGCGACCATACCGGGGGTGGCGATTTCCTGCTGGTCAATGGGCGCACGGACCGCGAAAGCGTGGCATGGCGGCAGTTGATTGCGACGGACATCGGATCGGTCTACGAGTTCGGCGCATGGGCGAAGAACCTGTGCTGCGCGATTGGCGGCGAGGCGATCGGCCCCGAGCTGTCATTCTGGGCGAATGGCACGCTCCTTGGGTCCATGCTGACCGATGGCCCTGGGAACTGGATCGGTTCGGCATGGACCTACACAGCGGACAACGCGCGAACCGTCCTTGAGATTCGGAACGGACAGACGGCGTATCACGGCAACGACTTTGGGCTTGATGACATTTACGCCAGCAAGGCCGAGAACACGCCCGCGCCAGAGCCGGCAAGCCTGCTGTTGCTGGGTGCTGGATTGGCTGGAATTGCTCGACGCGCCAAGCGTCAGCGTCGCGGATAATAGACCGCACGAAGAGGGGGAGTGATGGCAGACCAGACACCGGACCAAATCCAGTTGAACTGGATGCGCCTCCACGGCACGATTGAACGCGTCGCGGCGGGCGAAGTCGAGAAGGGTGTCGCTGAAGACGCATTGGACGCTGCCCTCGCCGCTGAACGTGCCGTAGCCTCAGCACGGGAGCAGGCGCTACAGGCGGAAGTGGAGCGGCTGAAAACGTTCCGAGAACGCGTTGCCTCGGCGTTGGGTGTCGAGAACGAGAGCGGGCCAGTCGAAGACGACGTGGTCGTGACCGCTGCTGAAGAAACGCTGATGCAACTACTCGGCATGTCGAAGGACGTCGAAGCAGCCCGCGCCGAAGGCAAGGCCGAAGGACTCCGCGAAGGGTTCAGGAGCGCGCTGCATTGGACGAGAGATGTGCTGCACGGATGGCCCGGTAATTTTGATAAGGCGGTGGACGCCTACCTTGCCTCTCGCACACCCTCACAGGAAGATCGGCCAAATGGTGCCTCGGTCGCATCCGATTGGGCACAGTATCGGCACGAAGTGGGCCGCGTCTTCCGGGCCACGGCCGAAGCTATTGATATGGTCGGAGCGATAGCCGGAGGATGCGACGCCGACCAGCGTAAATGGATCCAAGCTGCGTGGGACACACTCATGGAGTTTCGCAACATTCGGTCGCCCTTGGGCGACGAACGACGCTACGTTGAAAGATCGGCCAATAGATCGGCCAACTCCACACAACGCCCGCACAAGGAAGGGGAACAATCATGAACAACGAGTGGGACTCACACGCCCGAATTTTAGTCGGCCATTGGATGCGTGAACGCCAGATACCAACGAGACACGCCGAGACAGTGGGCGATCAGCTCTCGGCCTTGTTTGATCATGCATACAAGATGGGCCAACGCGATGGCGAAGTTCCAGAGAAACTTGACTTGTCGCGCTCTGGAGTGGGCTGATGGCGAAGCACTGTTGCCCGATGTGCGGTGAGCAATGGAACGAAGACGTCTGCACGTCGTGCGGCTGGTTCGAAGGCAAGCCGCAACGCTACACAGCTCCACGCAAGCGCAGGATACGCTCCACACCCACACAGGGACAGGAGTTTAAGAAATGATCATCGTACTTAAAGTCTTACTCGGCATCGTTATTACAGGAGTAGTGCTTCTCACATTATTCATTCTTGCACTCGGTTATCTCTCATCTAAGAGTGTGGATGTCTTTGATGAGGATTAATTAGTTAGCAACAAATGAATCCCAATACTCGAAGAAGCCAAGAGTGGTATTGGCGGAGCAAAAGTAATCGAAATAGGCATAATAAGCGAATCGTGCGACACAGAAAATATCTAATCAAGCAGGGACTATGCTATCGCTGTGGTAAGGTTAATACTGAAACTACAGTAAATTGTAAAGAGTGTAAGGAAATCGCACGAGAATATGCAAAGAATCGAAGGGCTGAATTTGCTGAGTCGAATCAGT
>ERZ650310.200-NODE-200-length-18030-cov-7.526287_pt1 | contig 18030 bp, 16 predicted proteins | sample MGYA00376246_ERZ650310 | MGnify/ENA primary metagenome ERZ650310 (study PRJEB26733, sample SAMN07839286) | wastewater metagenome | biome: small river; feature: stream; material: water | place: USA: North Carolina | collected 2016-03-01 ...
ACGAGATCGCTGATCGTGACTGGAGTTCAGACGTGTGCTCTTCCGATCTGTTCAATGAAGAACGTCAGGCGTATGAAATGGAAGAGCGTCGGTTGTTCCCTGACCGGAAGACGACGCAGCAAAAAGTTGATGAATTGAAAGGAATGCTTCCCTCTGGCGCGGATATTATTGAGGGGCTGAAACCCAAGCCCGACGTTAGCTTCGGCCTCGGCAAAGATCGTTCCTCGAAGATCACGCCTTCGACAATCCGTCCCGCAGGCCAGAAAGGAACAATGGTTGTGGACCCTGAGAGTGGTATGGATATACCGGAGGACGTGATCTCAGCGGCTATGCGGCAATATAATGTGAGCCGCGAGGAAGCGATCAAGCGTTTGCAGGGGGGTAAGTGATGGAGGATTTTGCGCCGAAACTGCCGGATCTGGCCCCTTCGTTCTTCGCGCCACCGGAGGAACAAGAACCAGTGTCCAACGCCACCGCGGTTTGGGATGGCTTTAAGCTTGAGAACTCCGTTGTGAATGCTTGGGAATACCTGGCAACGCCGGGTTGGACGCCCCAGGAGGGTTACGACAACGTGGCGCGACTGAAGAAAGATAACCTATGGGAATTCCGTGATCGGTTCATCGGCGCACAATCTGATGTGGAGTTTGATTACCGTAAGGCGAAGCTGTTGGAAGAAACTACTCGGCGGAAGAATGCGATGGAAGGTGGGTGGCCGGGCTGGTTCGGCATGATGGCTGGCGGGCTGGTTGACCCAACGATACTCATCCCGCTAGTCGGTGAAGGGGTGAAAGGCGCCCAGGCGTTTCGCAGTGCCGCAATGCTTGCTGGCATGGGGGCTGCCCTTCAAGAAATTCCCCTTCAGCTTAACCAAACAGAGCGCACCGCGGAAGAGTCGGTTATTTCAGTCCTCGCCCAGGCCGTTATCGGAGGTACGCTTGGTACGTTGGCCGCAGGTCTGCGTAACCGGGAACTTGAACGAATGGCCTCTGATATGGTTAATTCACCCGGTTATAAAGCCATACCAAGGCTCGGCAGCGAAGTCGATCTTCGAGGCAGGTTTGGTGACGAACCGGCCCTCCCACCAAATCATACGAGGCTATATCAGAAAGAAGGCGGTCGGGAATTTTCAACCAATCCGCGTGAAGCAGAGCTGATGAAGGGCGAAAAGGAACGCTACGTGGACCTGCCTAACGATCATTCGGTTGTGAAGCTTGCAGAAGTGTCGAAGCGTGTTGAGGTGCCGGATGATGTGATTAAGTTGGCAAAGGATTTGCCGGAGCCCCGTGCAGCAGGGGCTGTTCCAGCGGGTGCGCAGATTGAGTTCGAAGCGAACCAGGGGCTCGTATCGAATGCGCTCACGAAGTATTCCGGCGTTGGCAAAGCCAACGAATTTATCAATCCCCTTGCGCGAGTGATCGAGCAGCCCGGTGTTCCCGAAGACCTCAAGTTCCAGACCTTGCGCTGGTTCACACAACAGCTTTCCTCCGGAGGAATGAAATTCAAAGATGCTGCTGAAGGCAAGGCCGTGGCTCCCCAAGGCTACGTTCATGAGCTTGCGCAACTTCACAACGCCTCCACTGTGAAAGCGATCCAGGGCTACGACGCCGCTTTTTTGAAGTACGTTTATGAGGATGAGCCAGCGTCTTTCATCGGTTCAACCTCGATGATGGCAAACCGGGCGGCGAAGAAACAAAGGAAGTTGACGAAGCCGGAATTTCTCCAAGCCGTAGGCAAAGCCGCGAGGGAAGATGTAGCGCATCCCGTAAAGGCTGTGAATGAAGCGGCAAAGGCCTGGCGCCAACTTTCAGAAGATATGTACAAGCAGGCCGTTGACGTTGGCATCTATGATGAAGTTAAGGAATTGATCGGTGATCCCCGCTACCTCACACGAGTATTTGACGCCAATCTCGTCGCAGCGCACCGGCCCCGACTTATCCGCGACCTCACTGACTACTATGTGGGAGAACTTGAGGCCGAGTTCGCCAAAGCCGCGGAAAAATTCAAGCGAGCGGAAGCTAAACAAAAGCAGCTACTCGAAGACATCGCACTCCCGAAGGATGAAGCGGAGAAGTTCCGGCAGGAGTTCCTTGACAAAATCAAAGCCTCCGACATAGCCCGATCGGAAGAACAGCTGAAGCTCGAAGACGATTTGCAGATCGTTAAAGAGCGTCTGTTCGATTTGCACGAGCAGAAGAAAACCTTCGTCGACAACCGCTCGATTGAGGAACGCCAGAAAGAAATGAAATCTCCACTCGACAAGGAGATCGAGGCGTTGATAATGCGCAAAAAGGAAGTTGAGTTGCTTCTGCCGGAACAGCCCGCCGAGTACAAGGCTATGCGAAAAGACTTGCGGAACCGGCTAAATAGTTTGAACAAGAGTTTAAAGTTACGGGAACTTGTACCTGAGGCGGCAACGCAAGAAATTGGAAGAATTAAAAGTAAGTTCGTAACGCGCCGGGATGCGTTCAACGAACGGTGGCGGATAAAGGGCCTGGACGACGTGGGCGAGGCCTTGAATGGCGCTTCGCCTGGCTTCCGTGACTTCGCCGAACAACTTGCCACTGATGTAACTCACGCAATGGACAACACGACGTTGCGAACGCCAGCCCACGACATGATCGTTGGGGCTCACGGACCGGAAAAAGCACGTATGCTCGGCATTGCTTCCAGCAAAATAGACTATGTGCTGGAGAACGACATTGAAAAAATAACTCGTATCTACATGCGGACAATGGGGCCGGACATTGAGCTAGCTCGGAGATTCGGTGATTTCAACGCGTCGCGCTGGTTGGGGAAGGGTGGGATTGTTGAGACGGAATTCAATGACGTAATCGCACGGATCGATCAGCGCGTTGACAAAAAAGGCCAGCCGCTTTCCAAGGAAGCGAAAGCAAAGCTGCAACTTGAAATACGCGATAAGTATCAGGATTTCATGCGGACAACGCGGGCGCAGATTGATCGTATCCGTCATCTCAACGCCATCCCCGAGAACCCTGACGCGATCTCCTACCGCATCGGACGCACAGTGATGAACCTCAACGTGCTTCGCCTGATGGGCATGGTGACGATTTCCAGTGTCGCCGATCCGAAGAACATGATCTTGCGCAATGGGCTGACGCGCACAATGCGCGACGTTTTCATTCCGATGATAACGAATTTTAAGGAGTTCAAAGCCAGCGCCCGAGAGGCCGACCTGGCCGCCGCAACTACAGACATAATTCTCCACACCCGTACACATTCAATTTACGACACGCCGGGGGAACTTGAGGGAGGCACCAAAGTTGAGCGGGGTGTTAATATTCTTACCTCAAAGATGGGCCTCATCGCTGGGTTCGATCTTTGGAACAGGGAACTTAAGCGAATTTCCGCTGTTGGCTCAATGGCGCATATGATGGATGCGATGGCCTCCGTGATGGAAGGCAAGGGATCGGCGAAGGAAATCGAAAAGGCTACGAAGTTTCTTGCAAACGCCGGTCTGGGCCCAGATCAAATCAATAAGATTTGGAAAGAAGTTGTATCGCAAACTGGGGGCGAACGAGTCAATGGACTGTGGTGGCCGAACACGGAGCACTGGCAGAACAAAGACGCCGTGCGAATGTTTCGTGCAGCAATGCTTGGGGAAGTTAACTCGACAATTATCACTCCTGGCCTCGAACGTCCGATTATGTCCGACGCGAATATCGGAATGCGTATGGCTTTCCAGTTTAAAAGTTTCGGCTTTGCCTCTCTTTCGAGGTCGCTGATGGCCGGGCTGCAAGAGCCCGATATGGCGCTGGTCAATTCAACCATGATTTCCCTTGCTTTAGGAGCGTTTTCGTACTATCTTTGGGCACTCTCGATTGGTGGAGATGCGCTTGATGAAGCGATGCAGTTCGATCCCAATAAGTGGGCTGATGAGGCGATACACCGCTCCGGCCTCCTGGCCATTGGCGATGATGTACAGCAGATTGCGCAGCGCATTCCCGGCCTTTCCGACTATGCCTCATTCTCCGGCGGGCGAACGAGCAATCGGCAGGGCGTTGATCTTGTTGGATTGTTTCTCGGACCGAGCTTCGATTTCGCCACAAAAGCCGGAACAGTTCTCCAGGGCGCCAGCGATCCCACACGCGCAACCTTTCACGCTCTCCGCCAGCTTCTTCCCTTTCAAAACCTTTGGGCACTTCGCCAAGCACTCGACAAAATGGAAGCAGCCAGTGGCCTTCCTGAACGGAGACAGTAAATGATTATTTCTGAAATTACAAAGGTAGTTTACACGGGTAATGGAACCCAAACTGTTTTTGATGTGCCTTTCTCAATTTTGCAAAAAACAGACCTTACACTGGAACTTACATTTCTGGCGTCGGGATTAGTGACGAATGTTAACTTAGCTCTTTTTGATTGGACGGAACTTGACGACGAGAACCACACCGGGCAAGTTCTTTATCCGAACAACGGCTCCGCTGCAGTAACTTCCTCGTATACGCTCACAGTGCGTCGGCAGGTAGAGTACGTGCAGGAACTTAGTCTTGCTAATTCTCGCACTTTTAATCCGGATGAAATCGAAACACAGCTCGATAAAATTGTGATGCAGACATCACAGCTGGCGCAAGAAATTACGGATGTCGAAGCGCGACTGGCGACTGGTGTGGTTGTAACTACTGTTATTCCGATGCTTACAGTAGCGGCTCTTCGACTTTTTACGGGTTCAGTTGATGCGGCAACATTTATAGAAACTACAAGTTATTGGCCTCTGGCTTCGTATGCTGATGGCGTGGCCAAAGGTGGGGCTAGGTATCGTTACGATCCGAATGTAGTTAGTGCTGATAACGACGTTACAGTTATAGTGGATGCAATTGCTCGCCGATGGGTGCTGGTAACTGACGGCGTTGTTGAGACGGCGCAAGCTGGTTGCAAATGCGATGAAGTCAACGACGATCTTATTTACTACAACAAGCTTATCACGAGATTAAATATTTCGACCTCCGGCGTCAGCACTATCCGCCACAGCAAGGGGCATATGAAATTATCTGCTGTGCCTACGGCAATTACATCGAATGCTTTTAATCTCGACGGTTACGGTGGGGCCTCGATAATTTCAATGCTTGCCTCGACCGCGGCTTCCACCTTTATTACGCTGGGAGAGACTGGCAATGCCGCAACCGAGGCCTGGATACATGATTTCTACATCGACGCAGCAATTAATGAAGCTAATATCACTGGCGCATTACCAGCGATTAACTGCTTACGAATTACCAGCGCGTTCATTGATCGTGTGAGGATTAAAGGCGGCAGTGCCTTGATATGCTTCGGCGGCGACAATGCTGGTGAAACCGCTACTCGTGTTAAGGTGAATGATTGTAACTGGACGCCGACAATTAAAGCGGGCAGCGCGGCTGTGCGGTTGAAATCTAGTACTGGGTGTGGTATCAAAGGCGGGTATCTCAGTGATGCACAATCAGCCGCTGACTCAAAAGTATTTTATATTAAGAGTGTGGCCGCCGGCGAAGGCATCGATAACTTTATGGTTGAAGGGTTGGGCTCTAATTTCAACGGCTCAGATATCAACTACTTCTGTTATACAGATGTATCGGAAAAAGGCGTTTCAAATATTTATTTTAGCAACTCTGTACTGGATGGCGGAGCGATTGCCTCATTTTACTTCAAAATTAATGCCGGCCTGGACGCCATTTCTTCCCGGCGTATTCACAATTTCTTCGTGAATGATAATAGAATTTTCTCCGGCCTTGCCGGAGGCGGTGGCGCCACAGTGGTTGTCGATTGGCAATCAAACAATGTTCTTCAGGGCCTGAATTTCACAGGAAACAACTTAGGCACCTCACACGTTTTACAGATGACTCGCGGGACTGGTGTCGCGCTTGACTTCATGCACGCATCCTTTGTAGGCAACACTATAGTTAATACTGATACGAATGGTGGAGCTATCTTCGAATACGATTGTGACAAGATTGCTATTATCGGTAACTCTGTCACCCACATGACAGAAGATAATGTATTGCGATTTGCTGAGTTTGTAAAGCTTGGTGCGAACGTAACACGGTGCCACATTGTAGCTAATGAGTTTTCTGAGTGCACTGCGGCTGATCCGATCAATACGAGTAATGTATTGACCGATCCGACCGGGGCTGATTTCATTATCATGGGCAACACGGGAAACAGCTCGTCGCTAGTTGCACATACTCATCCAGTCGCTGACCTCAGTAACGCTTCGGCAAACGCAAAGACGTTCCTTCAGGCAACTAATTACTCTGCGATGCGAACAGCTCTCGGCCTTGGAACATTGGCTACGCAGAATGGAACCATCAGCGGTACAAACACTGGGGACGAAACTGCCGCTGGAATAAAGGCAAAACTTCTCGCTCTTGACCTCTACCCGTATGCGTTGTCAAATCATCAGCACAAACAGTCCGCAATGAACTGGGCGGAAACAGATAACCTAGTTCGGGACGCAAATTATCTTGACTCAGGCTCGTGGGTATTTGGGACTGGTTGGGGAGTCACCACAAATACGACAGCACGAACGGCACTGAAGCGCGCTGGAGTTATCGCCACTGAGGCGGGCAATGCTACCACCACTCAATTAAATACTGCTACAGTGCAGGCCGCCCCAATAAGTTATTTTGCCGCAGACCACAATACAACGCTCAATGTTTCTTGGGAAAGTTTTGTTCCGGCTGGTTTCACGGGGCAACTTTATATTCAGGTTTGGGAGTATGATTACAACGGAGTATTTATTTCGTTCACGAACATAAACAGCACCGACTACCGCACAGTAGCCGCTGCAGCAAATACAACGAACAAGAATAACGCGGAAGTTACTGTCTCAAGCACTACTGCGGCTTGTCGTATTTTGCTGCGAATTTCCTGGTCTACTACTTTAAATAACTCTGGAAACGGATACTTTGGTAAAGTTGAGGTACTTCGGAAACCTATAAGGAATGGCTTTACCTCGAGAGCTAGTTTGGCCACTGCGCTTGCGGGCGGGCTAGTTGGGATTGACGGAACAGATGTTTTCGCTCAGAGTCGAGAATATAATTGGCAGACAGGCGCCACTGTTATGTCAGATTTGCCGGGCCTAGTTCCGGTGTATCCAGTAACTCCGCAACATTTCGGAGCTACGGATAACAGCACAACGAGTACTAGCGTAACAAGCGTGGAAGGCGTAAACGAAGCACTCAATGGAGGTTATTCGCTGTATTTTCCGAAAGGCAGTTATGCCCTGGCGGGAGGATCTCAGTTACACAGTAACACAGGTTGGATTGCTTCACCTGACGCTGTGATGTATCAAACTGATTTTAGTGCTGCGGGAGGTTTATTGACCAACGCAGATAAGTCAATCGCTGGAATGGCGAACGCGACAAGCCTTATTACTAGAACTGATAATACTGTTACACAAAATGTGAATTTGTCTGGAGCAAACTACCCACGAATAATTAACGCTACCCTCGGAAGTCAAGCCGCCGCTACGACGACAACACTCATTCTCCCGGCAACTGATAGTACCGGCGTAGCGATTTCATCTGTTGACGATTTTTATAATGGCTGGTTGGTGGAGGTCTTCGGCGGGCTTACTAGTGGATATTACAGTATCTCAAACTATGTCGGAGCCACTAGAACGGTAACTGTGTCTGAGGTCTGGGCTGGAGAACAGCCTGCCTCCGGGCATACTGTCAATATGGGCTATAATGACCTTGGGCTTGGCGTAGGCTCTGGCGCACGTATGCACAAAGATTGGGGCGGTCTTGCCTCAGACTGGAACTACCTCAAATTTGTTCCGTATCAAATGGGTGGCAAAGGCATAAACACTGAACAGGGAATCGATGATTTTCTGTCTATTGGCCGGACGTTCAGGAACTGCGGTCAGGCTTACTTCGCTCAAGGTACCGCCGGGTGGCTGAAAAATGGAGCTTGGCGCGGAGTTACAAATTCCCGCGTCGGGTACTATTATGCGGAGAATTGCGGATCAGTTCTTACTGTTAGTGGCCACCTGTCATCTACGGTTGCTATCATTGGCTGCACGATTGATGATGCAACACACGCAACTTTTACTTGGACTGATCCTTACCCGCTGATAAGCATTGTTAAGACCACAGCAACAACACTCACAATCACTTATTCCGGGTCTGATCTTTACGTTAACGGAGGCCAGATCAGGTTCTACGATGTTCTTGGTATGACGGAACTTAACTACTCGACCAGCGGCGTGACTTACACGATTTCGTCAGTGAATATCGCTGCTAACACTTTCGTAGTAACTACAGTTACGAACACTGCTTGGGGCGCGCATACCGCAGGGTCTGGCCACGCCTTCAGGACACCGCTCGAAAACGGCATGTTACTATATCTTAATAGCGTCAACGCCGCTTGGGATCAAGACCTTGAAGGACTGCACGGCGTTGTCACGGAACTAAATAACAACGCGCATACGTTTAGATTTGTCACTGACACAACGTCCTGGACCGGGGTCGGTGCTTGTACCGCCACTGCGGACTCAACGGCTGACGGAAAAGCAAATATTACAACAGTAATCGCGTCTAATATTCAGTACAAAAATTGTGGGCATAATGCCTATCGTCAGGTTGGAAGCGACCACGTTAAAAGCGGCATCATAAATCTTGAGCACGCTCAAAGCGCTATTATCACTTCCGTTCAAGGTTGGAATGAAACTACGTATCCGTCTACCTCACCAGGGTATCCAACAACTTCAGGCCGAGCAATTGGTTACACGCTGACTGGTAACGTTGGCGCGTTAATCTACGGCACTGGTTGGTCAGTAACTATTCGCGATGTGCATCACGTAGGCAATCTTGACAGCGTAGTTACACTAGCGCGTAACCGCGCTCTCGGCCAAGATGGCATGGCTGACAAAGAATACCTGAAGGCTAAAAATTTAGATTTTATGGGGCTTCGGGTTAATGGCGCAGTAACTACAGTTATCGATACACACCCTGATCCAAATCATCGGCCTTCAAATAACAATACAACTGGTTACATTCAATGCACGGTCGGCTCAGCAACTAATTTGGTGTCTGAGGAATTTCTTGACTCCATTATTTACGACGGAGAAACAGCACCATTTGTTGCGGGTGAACTTATCACAGGCGGTACTAGCGGCGCTACGGCTGTTGTGCAAGGGTACGGTTATCAGCAATTTATCTACTACGATACTTGGACTGCTGATTTTACTCCGGGAAAAACTATATCAGGAAGTTTGTCCGGGGCCAGCGCTAAAATTTACGCAGTGACTGAAACTGTGGCTAATTCGACGGGCATTCTTTACTTGACTCGCGTTGCAGGACGGTTTAAGGATGGCGACATTTTGACTGAGTTGGCTGGTAGCGGCGGCGCTACAGTACGGACAAACAGCACCAAGCAAAATGTACTGTTGATTAAAGGCCTCGTTGGAAGGTTTGTCAACAACGATGTATTGACAGGCTCAATCGCCGGGGCCGCTAATATTTACGAGGACGGTACTAGCTACCGAGCAGCTTACAAAAACTTGACTGTTGACATAACTGAAATGGACACAGGCAAGCGTATCATCGGGACGCCGCAACAAATCATTCAATCAGGTAATACGTTTGCTCGGTTAACTGATAAGTTCCTTGATCTTCGCCGGGGCTGGCATGTTTGGCTGTTGGGCGACGACGCCGTGTCGTGGTTTGAACCGCCATCCGTTTCCGGTGCCTTTATGTTCTCAACGGACAATTCCACCCTTACTACGATCTGTGTTTTTCGCACCATCTCGACAACGCAGCTCACTTCTTTTACCGCGCCCTCTACCTTGGTTTTGGACGCTACTTCAGGACGCTTGACTAATGGAGCTGCAGTTCCTACAGCAACTTACACTGCTCCGGGGACAGCCGGAACCGATGTGAAGCTAAACATTCGTTGTGAATTGCAGAATACTATTTACTTGCCTTATGACACACAAACTGGAGTATTTACGGTTGGACAAGTAGTAACTGGCGCAACGTCCGGGGCTGTTGGTACAATCGTGGTTGACACAGACCTAGGTACTTATGGAGTGCTTGAGCTTAAGGCTGTTGTTGGGACGTTCAAAAACAATGAGATTATCACAGATCCCGTGACTGGCAGTGCTTCAACGGACATTCCCTCCGGTATGCCTACATTGTATCCTAACGGTAGAATTTTTATTAAAAACAGACTGGGCACAAACACTGGCTTTACACTGAAGTTTTTGTGATTGGTTTGGGTTCAAAAAGATGATTGGACCTGGGTTATGAGTGATGAATTGAATGAAGATGGCAACGAGCGTTATTCGGATTTCAGTGAATCCTACCATCCGGCATGGGTGCTCCTTAAAGAAATGCACGCCCAAGGTGACTTTCAATCCATAAGTGAAATGGTAAAAGTTTGGTTGGTTATAAAAAGCCTCGGGCGATTTGGGAAAATACTCAAATGGATTATCGTAAAACTGGCAATGGGCGTAGCGTGGTTGGCGGGGCTGGCTATCTCATGGGGTGTGTTAACCGGCGAGCTACAGAAATGGTTGGTTGTAAAATGACGAATTTTATTAGACGGCAATCTCTTCCTGCGGCTATTGGCGTTCTGTTGTTTTTCACCGCCATAAGTTCTTGGACTACAATTGAGCGCTGGTGGCTTCGACGGATGCCTGCGATTGAGTGGGTTAGCGCGGAAGCCGTGACTAAGACAGTTAAAATTGGCGGAGTGCTTTCAATAATTTATAAATCTTATGTCAACAAACAGTGCCCTTCCGATCTTCGCGGGTTCCTGGTGGCGCCGGATGGCAGTTCCCCTATACGCTTTCCTACTTTAACTGGTGGATATTCTTCGCCGTCGAGAGATCTTCGCGAAATCAAAGTGAGCATCCTGATCCCCACGATGTCTGATCCGGGGCTGGCGCCACTGACCAGCGGTGAATATTCCTATAGAACCACCGCTGTAAGATATTGCCCTGAGGGGGTCGAATATGACTCGCTTATACCGGAAGTGAAATTTCAACTGGAGGTGCCGTGACATGAGACTTGCTTTTGTTTTTGCCGCCCTGGTGGCTTGGACGTTCCCGGCTGTTGCCGCAAATTGCGTACCTGAAACAAAGGTGCGATCCGACATCGCAGCGTGGCGTGAGCCTGTTACTGTGGCGGCGATAGAAGGGGCTGAAGCTAAGATGTTCCTTCGCGCCTTCAACAGTTTGCCGCCTGCTTCGAACATCAGCGCCGATAAAATCTTGCTGGTCGAGCACAAGATCAAGCCCAATGCGTTGCTAGTGCTGTTCGTTAATGATTGCGCTTTGGCCACGATTGCCGTGCCAAATGCCACCGTGCGGCTAATCCTAAATTCAATCTGAGGGCGTCATGAAATCCAACTACGAAGAAGCCCTTGCTGCCGTCCTGAAACATGAGGGCGGGTTTTCAAATCATCCGAAAGACCCCGGCGGCGCCACTATGCGCGGCGTTACGCAGGCAGTGTATGATGATTATCGTACCAATCACAGCGCTGTAAAACAATCGGTTGCAAAGATCGAAGAGCGCGAACTTCAAGCTATCTACCGGCAACAATATTGGGATAAGGTGTGGGGCGATCTTTTGCCGAGCGGTGTTGATTACGCGGTGTTTGATTTTGCTGTGAATTCCGGTGTTAAGCGAGCGGCAGAATATCTGCAGCGTGTTGCCGGAGTTACTCCGGATGGGCAAATCGGCAATGTTACGCTGGCGGCGGTGAAGGCGAAGGACGCTGAAATGGTAGTCAATAAGCTTTGCGATAATCGGCTTGCGTTTTTGAAACGACTTTCAACTTGGGGAACTTTCGGCAAGGGGTGGGAGAACCGTGTTGTTGGCGTTAGGGCACTGGCTTTGTCTTTAGCGACCGCCTCCCCACGGCCTGCCCCTGCAAAGCCCCCAGAGAAGCCCGTGGAGCCCGCTCCCGTTCCAGAGCCACTACCGGAGCAGAAAGCCAGCGGCGGGCTTCTGGCGTTTATTCTGAAACTTTTGGCTGCGTTGTTTGGGAGAAAACCATGAAATATTTTCAGCCGAAGTCCTTGACCTGGTGGGCTGGTGTGGCCTCAATCGTTGTCGGTGCGGCACAGATGGTGGGGCTGCAACACGCGGCTTATGGCATGGTTGGAGAACTGGTGCAGACACTGACAGGCGGTATGCTTGGCTCGTCGCCAGCACAGATGATTGTTGGCGGGCTGGGGCTGATCGGCATCAGGGCGAAGATGGAGACTATGGCGTGAACACTAAGAAAGAAAGCCACGAGTATCTTGCTGCCGAGGCTGGCGAGCACGTCACAGATGGCGGACAGTGCTGGTGCAGGCCAAAGGTTATAAAACTACTGGATGACAGTCTGCTCTACATCCACCACCGCCGGGACAAATCGGAAATGAAGGAATTAGATTCATGATCGGAAAAATCCTCGGCTGGTTCATCGGCCTCCCCATAGACCGCATCCTGTCCTCGATCGACAAGCGCATGGATGCTGGCGTCAAGCGCGACGAAATCAAAGGCGCGGCCATTCAGTCCTTCGTCAACGCCCAGGTGGCCGTGATGAACGGACCCGGCTGGTGGTTCATGGCGCTGTTTCTGTTTCCGCTTGGCGCATACTGGACATCGGTGCTGCTTTACTCTGTGCTGTGGTGTCGGGGCTGCGTTTGGCCGCAGCCGTGGACGATTGCAGCGCTGCCCCCGCCGATGGATGAGTGGGCCGGGTGGATGGTCAGCGGGGTGTTTGTTGTGAAGGGCGGGGAAATGCTGTGGCGAAGGATGAAGGCTTAGCCGCCAAGGCGCAACTTCTCCTCCTCCGGCGACGGCCTGTGAAGTGAGATTTTGTATTCAGTCCCCAACGTTGAAATATCAACGGGAATGCCGGGCGCTGTATCCATGCACCATGCGATTGTCCGGGTCCAGATGAATGGAAGAAATCGCAACCGCTTCCAATCAGTCCAAATTTCTTTATGGGCCATCACTTCTCCTCCCCCCCGCTGTGATCATGACGCGGTAAATTGCTCCGGGTGATCGAACTTCGAGTCCTGCTTCGCACATCGCCGCAGTGGGGTTTCTTGGCACCAGCACCATCCCCAGCCTCTCCCATCCTGCAAGGGCGGCGATGAGGGCGTCTTCCAATCTCAATCTGCGGGCAAAACCAAGTTTTGCCGCCTCTATCACGCTCTCAGGGATTTTCATTTGTCCTCCAGTGCATCGCGCGCAATTGTGATCATGATGTCGTAAGCTTCTTTAAAATCAGCAAAGGCTGCATCATCCGGGTGCATTTCGGCAGCTAACGACTGGTCGCCTATCTCCTTCAACGCCGCCTCCAGCCTTGCGATCCGTGCGGCCATAGCGGGGACGCCTTCGCGGCCATCTGCAAGGCCCTTGTCATAACCTCGTTGCTCTTCTTCCCGAAGCTCTGCACTATGCTTCGCGCGCATTGCATGAAACTCACGATCCTTGTCACTATCTTCGGCTTTATACCGCGCAAGTTCGTCTTCCGCGCGGCGCAAGGCCATAAGCAAACCACGCTCCTCGCCGATCTTGATCTGGCAACCTGGAACCGTAAGAGGCCCGGCTCCGAAGTGGTCACGCGCGGCACCGGGCGTCATGAAAGTTTCTGCGCAAAAATAGCACGTCCACCCGTGCGCCGGTCGAGCATACCAGTCTTCATTTTCCGCCGTTGCCTTCTTCTCGGCATCAAACAGCCGGGCGATCTTGTCAGCGTCGGTCATCAGTTCATCTCCTTTTCAACTACCTTGCCTGCTTTCGGCATATACACTTTGCCGTTTATCATCGGATCAATTTTATAAGTGAACAATTTGATTGCCTCCAGATGTTGCATTAGGCCGTTAACTACCTGAACTTGTTGCACAGCGCGCATAAGGAACTCCCGCATCATAGCCTCGGGCACTCCTTTTCCAGTCTTCCCTACGTACTTCGTGCCCATGTACCAGAGGTCGGCGAGGACTTGTTCCTGCCCGCCGCTTGACATAGCCGCGAAAACCTGGGGCATGTGGTCTTCTGCCTCAAGCATCCACCCCAAGGCTTTTTGGTAAGTCTCGATGGTGACTATTTTTGAATTGTCTGAGTCCATCGCGGCGACTTGGCAAAGCTTTAGGAGCCGAGAGGTTCGACGGGTGTTGTAGTGAAGAAGTTTAGGGTGGTCGGGAACTGGCGGACCGCCGAGGTCGTACCAATTTTCAATGGCGGCAAGGGCGTCTGGCGTGAATGTGATCTGCCCGTAGACATCGGCGATAGCTTTGAGGTCATCTTTGAGTTTGTCGAAAAAAGTCTTATCGTTTTTCTGATCGCCGAACAGCGGCGGTCGGCGAGCCATGCCCTGATAAATCACCATGACGCGAGACATCAGGCCTTGTTCCCAGGCGCCGGGAGGGAGAAGCTCGCTTAAGTAGGAAGGTGTGCCGCAAGCTATCATGTTGACGCAGGTTCGTTCCATAACGTACTCTATGTTGTTGGTTCGTTTTCGTTCGCTGTATCGTTTTCCGTCGTAGAGTTCTGTAAGAGTTGCGACCATAAGGTTGTCATAAGCTCCAATGAAGACGCCGAGTTCATTGACGGCGGCTGCAACTGCGTAATACTGCACAGGCTGAATAAATTCTTGAGGCCGAACAATCCGTTTCTCACCCGCTCTAAGGGCATCAGTAAAGGAAGCGGCACTAGCACTGGATGGGGCAATGTTAATGTCTCCTACTGCAGTCCAAAGATCGTGGATGAGGGAAGTAAGAACAGTCTTTCCGGCGGCCGGTGGACCGATAAGCCAGATGAACTGGTTCGGGTAATGTGCCGAACCCAGGGTGTAGGTCCATGTCTTTCTTTCCAAAACGCTCGCAATGACGCCAATGGCGGCCCACTTCCGCCAAAGCTCGCCGCTTGGGTATCCGTCTGTATGCTGAACAAAAGCATCGACGAAAGAACTAAAATTTCGAGGCATGGAAAGTCTGCCTCACTTCTCGTTTGCGGGTGTCGCCACCCTTATATTTTTGCAGGCCCTCGGGATTGCCGACGACGTTTCCAGCCTTGTCATATTGAATGTCTCCCCAATTCCAACCAGTCTTGCAGTCGGCGGGAACGTAGAACTCCCTCCCGCGGGCAAGGGTGATTGGTGCTTTTAATAGTTTGATTGCTTGAGGAACAACTTCATCTTCAAGTTCCTCGGGATATTGGATAAGGATGGAGTCGTGAACCTGGACCAAGACGCGGCAAATGTTTGCGCGCCACACTGCGAGAAGGCCGAGGTTTATTTCGTCGGCGGTCATGGACTGCGGAGCGTAGGCGATGGCCTCGCGCAGGGTTGATTGCTCCATCGGGTTGCCGAAGAATAGGCGGCTGCGACCGTAAAGAGTAGAAATCTCTTGTGTGGTTTTAAGTTGCATCTCGACCCACTGGTGCCACTTCTTTATGGCAGGGAAGGCGGCAAAGTATTTCGCCTGAAAAAGTTTGATTGCATCGATTGCAACTTTCGTATGTTTTGCCATTGTCGGAGGTGTGCCGTAGTAGTTGGTGCCGTGACCAAGCTTTTTTGCAAGGTCACGGAAGGACAAGTTGCGATAGGCGGGCTGGTCTGCGATAGCCCTGTCCAATTTCCTGTTACCAGTCCAAGGTTGATCAGTCCAAGCCATGCTGCAAACAGTAGTGTGAAGATCGCCACTTTCGCAGGCGTTGAGGTAGGCTCCAGCATCTTTCTCTCCTAGCTCTTCAACAAAGAGGTTCCAACAAATAGCCCCGACATTCCTGGCATCGGCCTGCTCTAGGTCGATGTTGGCAAATTTCATGCCGGGATCGGCGATGAAGACTGAACGAAGGTCACGGTCTACATTTTGTAGGTTAGTCCCAGTACCAAAATCTGAAAGAGAAGAAGCGAGACGGCCAGTATTGGTGCCAGCGATATTGAAATTGCAACGAATGCGATTGTCCAAATCAAGACTTGTTTCCAAAAACTGTCGCTTCTTATCAATATCTCGTAAAGCGAGGAGCCGAATAACAATCGGCATTGCAAAATAGTAATCTTGGAGTCGTTCAAGTGCCTCACGGTTAACCGTCGGAACCATTTTGTTGTGGACATTGCGTTTCCTTATCTCTTTGCAGCCGAGGACGGAGTAGAAAAGATGCTTTAGTTTTGCAGGACTGCGCCAGTACGCCGCGCCCTTTGGCATTGTTATGTCCAGCCCGATACCGTCGCGTATGATTTCGTCAAGCTGCCCGCCGATCGCGGTAAGTTGCTCCTGGTATTTTTTAAGTGTGGCATCGCGGCGTTCGAGATCGACTCGAAGCCCGGTCATCGACATGTCGAGGATAGGGGCTTGAAGTGATTTGGAAAACTCGTAGGTTGCGCGGGTCTGGTTGTCAAGAAGTGGGCGGAGGTGGTGGAGGATTTCAAGGGTAACGCAACAATCGAGGCCATTGTAAACCCAGTCGCGGTCATCGTCGGAACGGAGGTCGCGCCTGGGATCGAGGATGGTGGAGGTTTGAATTATTCGCATCAGGGGTCCACGTAGGAAACAGGAATGTTATACTTTTGGGCGAACTCGATCTCACCACGGACTCCTTTGGAGTTCTCCCAGCCGTCGAGCTGCAAGACGGCGAGGGCCAGGGCCCGGCGCAGGATGGCCTCGTTGTAGGTTTGCCAGAAAGCAAAGTCCTTTGGAAGATCGTGGTTCACTGCAAGCTCGTGGCAATGGACGATTGGTGAGAAGAGGGGAACGCCCTCGACGATGCGCTTCGCTGTGTACCTGCGCGTTTCCAAGTAGCGAAAGAGGACAACGGCGGGATCGGGGTCAGAGTAGGGGCTGGCGAGGTAGATCATTCCGGCACCCACACTGTAATGTTTTCCAACACAAGAACTTCGATAGGGCCGACTGTGGCAATATAGTTTTCCAAAAATATAGAAAGTCTCCTAGGTTCGACGTAAAAAGTTCTTTCTAGAAGTTCGCCTGTACGGTGACTTTTAGTTTTAATGCTTATTTTGGTGATGGTCATTCTTCCGTCCTCGGTGAAACGAGTTCAAATCTTTTCGACACTACGGAGTCGTAGGAAAGTTCATCGAAGATAATCCTCGACAGAGCGAAACTGCGTCGGGCCTTCGCCTTGCTGCACCAGCCAGAAAGAAACCAGCCGGGCTGGTAGCCGAAACCAGGTTTGTTCAAAAACTCCACCGCGTCAACCTCCACGTAGCGCTGAGATTGCTCGCCTTTGTAGTTCACGTAAGTAAAGACTACAAATTTGCGTTCCATCACTCATCTTCCTTTTTCAGTGTTTCATTCTTGTTCATATATTTCCATCTGGCCTCGTTCGTGTAGACACTCCCCATGAAGCCAAGTCCTTTCTGTAACTCAATATAAAGGCTGTGGTGGAGAAGCATGGTGTCGTCTTGTAGGCCGGGCGTAGTGATCCCGTAGCTGCGCCAAAGCCGGTGTGCATCATAAAGGAAATTCTGGCCCACGATGTGAGGGTGGGATTGACAGACAGCCTTAACCCACTGCCACGCAGCCACTTCCTCCCGGAGTGTTGGCCAATAGGAGAGGCCATTGGAAAGTGAAAACGGAACGACGAGCGCAACTTTTGGAGTCGGTGCAAAGCCCACACAAGTGATATAGTTTCCGGCGGTTTCGATGTCGATCGAAAGCTCCTTGCTGTCGCGTATGTACGTGTCATAGAAAAGCGTGAGGTCATCAAGGGAGGGCTCCACCCAAATTTCTCGTTGCGGTCGGCGGATTTCAGAGAAGGTGGCTTCCGCAGCTACTTTCTGCAGGTCGGCGAAAAGTACGGGGCGTAAGCTGTGATCGCGGAAGACCGCGCCGGGATTTATTGTGGGGAAGACTTTGCCCCATAAGGAGGGCGTAGCCGCCCCGCGAATTTTGTTAACGCTTGTTCCCAGGCGGAGGGCCCAACAAGCTGTCGATCCAAGGGCCAGGATTAAGGTTGGCTTCAAGCGTGAAAGCTCGTCGTAAAGGCGACTCAGTTCCGGTCCATATTCTTGCTGAACATACTTCCCGGTCGCTAGTGCCGGAAGGCCCGGTATAGCTGAGTCGCGTGGTCCGCA
>ERZ650310.201-NODE-201-length-18022-cov-7.623755_pt1 | contig 18022 bp, 18 predicted proteins | sample MGYA00376246_ERZ650310 | MGnify/ENA primary metagenome ERZ650310 (study PRJEB26733, sample SAMN07839286) | wastewater metagenome | biome: small river; feature: stream; material: water | place: USA: North Carolina | collected 2016-03-01 ...
CGTGGCTGTGGGCCGGCAAGAAGAACTACCAGGTCATCGCGTACAACGGGACCACCCAGGTCGGCACCGGCCTCTTCACCGTCTACAAGACGGTCGTCAACCGCGGCACGCGGCAGATCTTCCTGTCCGGCGCCTCGGGCGACATCACGGCGCTCGACTCCGCGGTGAACGGGGCCGCCGACACCATCGACCTGTTCTGGGCGGGCACCGCCACCGGCGGCACCAAGGCCTACAAGACGATGTACGGCATCATGCAGGCCGCGCTGGCTTCGAGCGGCACGGTCTTCGGCGTCGACATCGCCGCCAACTCCGACGCGGCGCCCAACCAGTACAGCGCCGGCGGCGCGATGTCGTTCACGAAGTGCTGCGACGTGGTGGAAATCCTCATCGGCCGCGGCGTGGTCGAGCCGCTCCGGATCGACCTCAACCCGCGCACGTGGAACAACATCATGTCCGACCAGGCGGCGCTCCGCCGGTTCGGCGCGGGCTCGAAGAAGCTCGAGAACGGCGCGGACGCGATCGAGTTCCAGATCCAGCGCGTTCCCGTCGAGCTCGTCGGCGAGGGCCGCATGAAGGAGGGCTTCGCGCTCGCCCGCCCGAAGTCCGGCCTGAAGCGAATCGGCGCGCGGGACATCTCGATGGTCACGCCGGGCACCGCCGGGAAGACGAAGGGCGACATCTGGTACCACGACCCATCGCGGTTCGGGTACTCGTGGCGCATCTGGACGCACCAGGCGTTCTTCACCGAGGAACTCTGGAAATTGTGCGCCATCTCGGGCGTGGTGAATACGTAGGACTGACAGTGCGGGCGGCCTGAGAGTGAAGCTCGGGCCGCTCGTGCCTTACCCGGAGCCTCCATGTCCTCGATCTCCATCGAAGTCACCACCGCCAAGAGCTCCGCCGAGCTCGGCAGCACTCACCGCATCCTCCCGAGCGACGCGCGCAACTCGCGCGAGGTCTGCATCGGCCTCTCCGAGCTCTTTGCCCGCCTGGCTGCGGGCATGGAGACCGGCACGGTGACGGTCTCGCTCTCCACCTCCGATGCCGTTGCGGCCTGGGGCACGCTCACCATCTCGAGCGGCTCCGGTTCCGTCGGCGGCACCATCGCAGGCACCGCGAAGACCGTCACGTGGGCCACCTCGGACACCGCCAGCGCGGCTGCGCTCGCCGCAGCCATCAACGCCGACGCGACCCTCAAGGCCCTCGTCTACGCCACCTCCGCCGCGGGCGTGGTGACGCTCATCGCGAACGACCTGGGCGTGCTGGGCAACCAGATCACGCTCGTCGCCTCCGGGACCGGAGTCACCGCCGGACACCTCTCGGGCGGCAAGTTCACCGGCGGCACTGGGAACGACGGAATTCCCACCGCGTTCGTTCGGAGCTGAACCATGGCCCTCGACCGCTCCGACCACAAGCGGATCGCGCTCTCCATCGCGAAGGAACTGCACCGCGTGCTCTCCGACGCGAACGGCGCGCGCATCCACGCCCGCCATAAGGCGCGGATCGCGCCGGCCGCGCCCGTCACCGAGCCCCCCGACGATCCCGAGATGGACGACATGCTGTCGTCGATGGACTCGGAGGACCCGATGCACGAGCGCTCCGAGGCGCCCGACTTCGAGGCCGAGGAGCACGCCAAGGCGAAGGGCAAGCGTCCCTTTCCGCCGCGCCGGCGGTGAGGAACCGTCGTGACCTCAACGCCCTGGGTCTCCCTTCAGTACCTCTCCGACAGCCTGCTCGCCAGCGCCAAGCGGCGCGCGCGCATCCCTGACTCCGCGTTCAACGCCGAGGAGCTCCTAGCCATCGCCAACGAAGAGCTCGAGACGTACCTGATGCCGCTCATCGTCTCGGCGGCGGAGGCGTACTACGAGACCTTCACTGACTTCGCGCTCCAAGAGGACGCCGGCGCGCGCACCGTCCCGACGGTGAGCTACCGAGTCCCACCGCGCGCCGTCGGCAACGCGCTCCGCGAAGTCGTGTTCCTCGACAACGACGGTCGTCCGGTCGATGTGCCCCGGCTCGACGTGTCGGACCTGGAGGGCTCGAGCTGGGGTGTGCTCCTGCAGGCGCAGGGGGTGACGTACCTGAACCGGCAGAACCGGCAGGACATCGCCACGTTGCGGATGTTCTACGCGCTCACGCCGAGCCAGCTCTGTCGAGCGTCCGAGGCCGCCAAGGTGCTGACGGTCACCGGGTCGGCTCTCACCCTGGCAGCGATCGACTCCCCCCCCTGGCCGCTCGAGGACGCCGCCGCGGGCGTCGCCCCGGGCTCGCTCTCGGGATTCACCTCGTTCGACATTGTGAAGTCGTCTCCAGGCTTCGAAGTGGTCGCTACCGACCTCGCGGGCACGTGCGACGGCCTGACGCTCACCCTGGATGGCGGGGTTCCCGCCGCGCTTCAGGTGGGCGACTTCGTGGCCATCGCCGGTCGGTCTCCGGTGCCGCAGGTCCCCACTGCGCTGTGGGGGCTCCTCGCGCAGTCGATCGCGTGCGTCCTGCTCGGCCAGCTCGGGCAGGACGAGGCCGAGCAGAAGGAGATGGCCAAGCGTGCGCTGATGGAGAAGCAGGTTGCGCCGCTCATCCGCAACCGGGTCCGCGGCGCCCCGCGGAGCGTGATTCCCCGGCACAACATCATGGCCGCTTCGAGGCGGTGGTGATGCCGAAGCAGATCACCATCCGCGCCGGCGGTGTCAACGTTCAGCCGAACGACATGGGGGCGCCGGATGGCTCTCTCGTGGTCGCCGACAACGTGGTCATCTCGAGAGACGACATCATCGAGACCCGGCGCGGCTTCGAGCGCATCACGGCCGCCGGCACCTTCGCGCGCCTCTTCTCGTTCAAGGACGGGCTCGTGGCGTGGGGTGATGGCGTGTTGTGGTACAGCCCCGCGGGCGACTACAGCGGCACGAGCTGGGCGATCCAGAACACGATCACCGTGGCCCGGGCCGATGGCCGGATGCGCGCGGCCACGGTCGGTCGATCGCTCTACTTCGCTGCCGACGACGCGACGTACCGGGCGGATGATCTCTCGACCCCGCCGAGAAAGGCAGGGCTTCCGGTCCCGCTCGAGGTCATCACGGGGACGGGCAACCCCGGCAACGCGCTTCTGCCGGACTCACAGGTCGCCTACCGCCTCGTGTACGGCTCGCGCGACGCGTACGGCCGGCTGATCCTCTCGCCGCCCTCGGGTCGCTCGATCCAGGTCTCCCTCGGGGTCACCGCGATCAGGGTCCAGCGCACGTCGAACGTGGTCACGGTCACGTACACGGTCGGCTCTAGCTATTTCCCGGCCGCGTCCGAAACCTTCACGATGTTCAGCGGCGATGCCGCGTTCTCCTCCGGCGTGAAGACCTGCATCGCATCCAACTCGGGCGCGGGGACGTTCACGTACGCCGAGACGGCGGCGGATGCGGTCGCCTCCGGAGAGATGCGCTTCTCCCGAGGGTCCGCGGTCGTTGGCGTCCTGTCTGCGTCGGTTCCTCCGTCGGGGCCGATCACCTTCATGCAGCTCTACCGGACCTGGAACTCGGCCCGGAGCGACGTGGCGCCCGGGGACGAGATGTCCCTGGCGCTCGAGGTGGCGGTGACGCCGGACGGGACGTGGCGAAATGTCACCCTGTACGACGACACGCCGGACGAGCTCCTCGGCGCGGCGCTCTACACGAACCCGAGCCAGGAGGGCGCGCTCGCGGGGAACTACACACCGCCCGCCGCGACCGATCTTGCCGCCTACCGGGGGTCTCTTTTCTTCGCTGATCTGCGCCGGCCAGCGACGCTCACGGTGCAACTCCTGGGCGGCGTCCAGTCGGGTGATTCAGTCACCATCAACGGCGTGTCCTACACACTCCAGGTGTACACCGGGGGAACGCCCGCGCAGAACATCGCCAACTCGGCTCGCGCCTTCTGCCACGCAGTAACCTCGGACCTGACGGGCACCGCCAATGCGTATTACGTGTCGGCCGAGAACGACCTTCCCGGCCGCATCCGACTGGAGGCGCGTGACCCCTCCCTGTCCCTGACATTCTCTCCATCGCGGGCCGTCTCGTGGAGCCCGTCAGCATCGACAACGATGCAACCGGAGCGCGCCCAGAACGCGATCGCGTGGTCGAAGACCAGCCAGTCGGACTCGGTCCCGCCGAAGTACAGCGCCACCGTGGGATCGGGGGACAACTCGATCCTGCGGCTCATCCCGACCCGGGACAGCCTCTTCATCCTGAAGCGCGAGGAGGGGGTGTGGCGGGCGAGCGGGACGAACGCCGACGACTTGCGGATCGATCCGTTCGACTACAACACGAACCTCGTAGGAACCGACACTGCGGTGGCGCTCGACAATCGCGTGTACCTGCTCTCCCAGCAGGGTGTCGTGCAGATGACGGACACGGGCGTAGAACTCATGTCCCGCGCGATCGAGCCCTACCTCTTCCCGCTCCTCGTCGGCCAGATGCGCGCGGTGACGGAGCGGCTCGCGTTCGCCATCGCCGTTGAGAGCGACCGAAAGTACATCCTCTTCCTGCCGTCGGCTCCGTCGGACACCGCGTGCACGCAGGCATGGGTGTACGACACGATCACGAGGGCCTGGACCCGCTGGGTGAAGGGCGCCCTCCACGGCATCGCGAACCCGGCTGACAATCGGCTGTACCTGATCGCTCCGGCGCCGCTCCCGGGCGTGCTGCGCGAGCGAAAAACCTTCACCGACAACGACCTCGCCGATGAGTCGTACCAGGTGGCGATCTCGGGCAACGCGTACGAGCGGAGCTTTCAGGTCGACAACGTGGCGCTCGTCTCGGTGGGGGACCTGGTTGGTCAGGGCAGCTCGACCGCGCATGTCACGGGAATCGACGTGTCGACGAGCACCGTCACGGTCGACACCGCCGGCGCTTGGGCGGCCGGGGTGGTGACAGGGGTCAAGGCGATTCCCTCGACTGTCGAGTGGGTGCCCAGGTTCGCTCCGCCCGGCCTCATGCACCGTTTCGCCGAGGTGGCGATCGGGTTCCGTCGGCTCGAGATGGACTTCGGCGTGCTGACCTTCACCGGCGACGGTTCGGTGGGGATGGTGTGTACGCCGGCGGATGTGCTCTGGACCGACCACCCGGTACTTCGCGCGATCGTGCCGCGCGCTGCGGCGGCCGCTGCGTCGCTGCGCATCCGATGGTCGCACGTGAGGGCGCAGAGCGCCCACCAGATCCAGGCGCTCTCGGTCACCTACTCGCCCGGCACGTCGCCGGTGCGCCGCCACCGAGCTGTCGTGGCAATCGCTGGCACCACTACCCCGCAGGCCTCGCCTATCGGCCTCGACCAACCGCTCGACTCGGAGATGGCATGAGACGGCTTCTCATCGCGATCAGCATCGCCCTCCCGCTGGCCGCCCAGGCCGACTACTACAGCGACAACTGCCCGCGCCTCTGGACGCAGAAGGTCACCCTTCGGACCTGCACGACCGCGGATTACACGTGCTGGAAGGCGGCCGATGCCGAAGCAATCCAGGCTGCGGCGCAGTCCGTGTGCTCGCAACTGCACTCCCAGGCCACCACCATCCAGAACCTAACGGGGAGAATCGCCACCCTGGAGGGCACAGCGGTGCCGCCGCAGTCCCAGGCTCCGGCGCCGACCGCTACCCCTCCAGCCGGCACGTACACCGCAACGCAGGCGGTCACGCTTTCAGGCTGCGCCGGCGGGGCGATCTACTACACGCTCGACGGCACCACGCCAACGACGAGCTCGACGGCGTACTCGTCGGCACTCACCGTCAACACGTCGCTAACGATCAAAGCCCTCTGCCATCAGTCGGGCCTGCTTGACTCGGCGGTTGCGTCTTTCGCGTACACCATCGGCGGCGGCACCCCGTCTGCCAACCTCGTGCCGTGGTCCATGGGCTACTACGCCACCGGGTTCCCGGGCTGCGGCTACTCCGGGTGTCCGATCAGCGGCATATATTGGGCGGCGTACACGCATATCGTCAACTTCGGGGGCAGCGGCAATAGTCCGATGATGACGAGCGTTCCGGGCAACTCGGCGGAGTTCGTGGCTGCGGCGCACGCGAATGGAGTCAAGGCGATTCTGGGCACCGGAAGCGGCTCCCTCACAAACTACCCGACCACGAACCTGTCCTCTTGGGCCTCCAACCTTGTCTCTATTGCCAACGCTGCCGGATACGACGGGATTGACGTAGATTGGGAGACCGGAACCAACTTCTCGCAGACCAACAACCAGAACATCGTGAAGGCCCTGCACGATGCGGCGGTCGCGGCGAACATCACCGGATTCCTCGTCACCGTCGCGAGCTCGAACGACTACGCCACGTGGTGGTCGCCACCGATGACGAATTACTACGCGCTCGTGTCGGACATGTCGTACCGGGCGACGATCAACTACGACCAGAACGGCTATTCACTCGACAAGAACAAGGCCAAGTTCGTGGCAGCGAACGTGCCGATCGCGATGACTGGTGCGGCGTTCTCGATGAGCGCGGGCGACTCGGCGGGCGGCGCGAACGCAGACATTGTGGCGAACGATTGCGCGGCCAAGGCGGCCAAGGTCCAGGGCATGGGCCAGGGCTGGATCACCTGGGGCATGCAGACCTCGGCCGAGTCCCGCGCCTGCGAACAGGCCATCGCCCCCTACGTGCCGTCGCACGGCCCGTGGAACAACGGCAATGGCGGAGGAGGTGGCACCAGCTCTACCACGCTCGCCCTGATCGGCTCTGGAACGGCGCACACCCTGGACAGTGCCCTATCGCAGTCCGCCTCGGTCTCTGGGGTCACCACCGGAGACACGGTGGTAGTCCTGGCCTTCGCCGATGACGCCAACGCATCACAGAGCTCGGCACCGACCGGTACGCTTACCTCGGCCAATCTGTCCGGGATCACGCAGGTCAACTCAGTCTCGAGCGGCAACAACCTACGAGGTCACGCCTGGACCGGAACGGCCACGGGCGGTGGAACGATCTCGGTCACCTACAACACCGGCATGTCTGCGTCCTCGACGATAGCCAAGAAGGTGGCGGTCTACGACTTCCAAGGAGTATTGGGGATAGGCGCAACCACCAGTTCTGTAGTTAATAACGGCACCGTCCTGTCCACCACGGTTGCGCCCCAGGCCACCGGATCTATCGTGCTCGTGGGCGCGCAGGACGACAAAAACGTAGCGTACACGGCCAACGCCGATACGGTGTTCGACTTCAACACTAGGGCGGGAGCAACGTGGTTCTTTGGCCGCTCGACCGCCACCACTACCGCCGCAGTCTCCAAGACCTACGGTGCCACCACGGCGGCCACCGGCAACTACGCCGCGCTCATCATGGGCGTGGAAATCAAGGGTTCGACGGGCGCCGGCGGCGGGGGCGGTGGTACCGGGGGCGGAGTCGCCTCGAGCTACACGCCCACCCGCTGGGTGGATTGCTCGGCATCGGTGAACGGGAACGGGCTCGCCCCGTCCGCTGCATCGACCACCGGCGGCACCGGCGCATGGAACACCGTGGCGAGCATCCCCTCGTCCCTCGCAGCCGGCACGGTGGTGGCGCTCAAGGCCGGTACGACCTGCACGAGTTCGGGGACCAAGGACATCAACGGGCAGGGTACTTCTGGCTCGCCCGTGGTGCTCTCCGGAAGCGGCATCGCCACCGGCTACGGCGCCGGGCCTAACGCGATCATAGACAATCAGAACTCGGGCGGAAACACGCTGCGTATCCCTTCGACGGCCAGCTACACCATCATCGACGGCGTTCGGATCAAGAACACCAAGGCCGGCGAGACCACCATCGGCGGTCTGGACAAGGCCGCCAGCGCCACGGTAGCCACCATCGGCGGCATCACGCTCGGTACGCAGAACTCCACCGCTGGCGGGCACAACACCGTCCAGAACTGCGAGATCGAAAATACCGGTTACGGCATGTGGGTCTGGAACGACAACAACACCATCGGTCCGAGCAACTACATCCACGACCTACGCATGATCGTCAGCACGCCCTCTCCGCCGGCGGAGGATTACGGAGCGGTCGGCATCCAGATCTACGCCAACAGCAACCGCGTGACCGGCAACACCTTCCGGCGAACGAGGGCAGTTGCCTACGACTTCCCGTTCGATGGTGGGGTGGTGGAACTATTCAACAATGGGTCCGTTGGTGGCCAGACGATGAACAACAACATCATCGACCACAATTGGATCGAAGATACCGGCGGAGTGGTCGAGACCACCGGTCCAGCCACCAACGCGTGGATCATGCACAACGTGGTGATCGATGACTACGGCGATTTCCTCGAGTTCCACGACGCAGCCTCGGAGACCGGGTTCCGGGTCGAGAACAACTCAGTGAAGACCCAGAACGCCCTCACGCCCGCGGCCTTCGGCCAGTTCATCTGGTGTTCAGGGGCTGGTAACACCCCCGGACTCACCGTGAAGAACAACGTCGTGAGTCTGCCAAGTTCGGGTTGGTTCACGCACAAGAACTGCGCCGGCATCACCCACGATCACAATGTCTGGTACAAGCAGGGCACCGCGCGAGACGGCACCTACGACTGGACTGCGGGCACGGGTGAGGTGTGGGCCAACCCGGGCTGGGTGGGCGGTTCCGACCTGCATCTCTCTTCCGCCGGCTCTCCAGCCTACAACGCGGGCACCACACCGTACTACTCAACCGACTTCGACGGGACGACGATCCCGCAGTTCACGACGCCGGACATCGGCGCGTACGAGTTCCACTGAGATGGCGCGCGCTCCTCGGCTGTCGCTGCGGCGGGAGGACTTCCAGGACCTCTCGCCAGCGAACCTGGACCGGTTCTTCCGGGCGGTGAACGGGTTCGCATCCGACGTGCGCGCGGCCCTCACGCGCGGGATCTCCGACGGAGACAACACGTGCGCGTCGCTGCGCGAGGTAACGCTCTCGGCCGACTCGAAGGGAACGTTCGAGGCGATGACGATCGCTCATGGCCTGCCGGCTGGAACTCGCCCGCAACAGGTCACGATCGTGCAGGCATTCAAGACTCCAGCGCAGAGGGCGAGCGTGCCGGTGGCGCTCTACGGTCCAGGTTGGGTCGAAGGGGAGAACACGGTGATCGTGTCCGACATTGGCGGCCTTGCGCCATCCTGTAGTTACCGCATCCTGCTGTGCATCAGGGGGGCGTGACGTGGCCTACCTAGCGCGGAATCGACCAGACGATACCCAGACCCAGCCGATCAGCACGGGTGGGGGTGGAGGCGTTCTGTCCGGCCCGGGTTCCGGGGGGTCGAGCCCGGCCGCGCCGGCCGCAGGCCAGGGCTCCGGGGCCGGACTGTCGGACCTGTCCGCCTACCTCGCGGCGAACGGCGACCAGGCGGCGGGCCTGGTGAGCAGCATCATGGCCCCGCTCGATAGCGGCGCGCAGGCGGCCTCTCAAGCGCGGAGCGTGGGCGCGAACGGGGCGCGCGCCGACGCGAGGTCCGCACTCGGCACGGACACGGGCACGCTCCTCGCCGCGCGCACCGCGGGCGAGACCGCAGGCGAGCAGGCGCTGGACGCCCGCCTGTTCAACGGCGCCGGTGGCGACGCGTCGATGGCTGCGCTCCGGGCGAAGTACGCAGACCTCCTGAACCCGATCACGCAGGGCCCCAGATTGTCCGCCGCCACGCCATCGACTCCCGCCGTGTCCCGGACCTCGGCCGGCGCCTGGCCGGTGCGCGAGACGCTGGACGGCGGATCGCCCGGGGTATCGCCCGCGGCGACCTCGAGCGGGGTTCGGGTGATGTCCGGTGCCGTGCCGACAGCCGCCGCGCCGGCGCCGGCGGACACGCTGATCCCGAGGTTCCAGGCAAACGGCACCGGATACGGTGGGCCGGGAGGCGGGCAGAAGGCCACACGTCGCTCCCCTCTCGGCGGAGGTTGGTAGACCATGGGCATCCTGGGCGACATCGTCGGAATCTTCGCCGGGAACGGCGACGAAGACGCAGCCAAGAACTACCTAGCGGATGTCAACCCGGAGGCCGATCCCTCCGCGTGGCAGGGCCTCACCAGCGCGGCCGCGGCGCCCTCCGCGTGGTCGAGCGTGGCGACCGACCAGGGGTTACGCGCCAACCAACTCGGTTCGCTGAACGCGCTCAGGGCGCTCGCGCAGCAGGGCGGGCTCCGCACCGAAGACCGGGTCGCGCAGAACCAGGCGATGGCGGCGGCCAACCAGAACGAGCGCGCCAACCGGGGAGCCATCTTCCAGAACATGGCCTCGCGCGGCCTGGGCGGCTCCGCGATGGAGCTGTCCGAGCAGCTCGCCAACCAGCAAGGGGCGGCGCAGCGGAACGCGATGGCGGGGGCGCAGACGGCCTCTGATGCGAGCAAGCGCGCGCTGCAAGCCATCTCCGCGTCCGGCGAGATGGCGGGCCAGATCCGAGGTCAGGACGCCAGTGAGGCCGGGGCGCGGGCGAGCGGACTCGATCGGGCGTCTCAGTTCGCCACGGACCAGGCGAACCGGATGGCGACAGCGCGGGCGGCGGGCCTTGACGCGGTGTCGAGGTTCAACGCGGGCCAGCGGCTCAACCGAGCGGGCATGCAGAGCGGGCTCTCGTCCGACTGGGCGCAGCGCAACCAGCAGCGCTGGACGAACGTGGGGAACGACGTGGACCAAGGCGTGAGTGGGTTCCTGACGGGCGGCCTCAAGGGCGGCGGACTGGGGATCTTCTGATGCCGACCTACACCGAGTGGCTTCAGCAGCAGGCGCAGGGGCAGCAGCCTCCCGAGCAGCTCGGGATCGACCTCTCGCGCGGCGGCATGCCGATCGACAAGCTCGGGATGGACCTGGGCGCGCTGCGCGAGGCCCGCGACCAGGGCTCTCCGGCCGGCGTCGGGCTCGACCTGACCCGGGGCGGGATGCCGATCGGCGAGCTCGGCATGGACCTCGGAGCGCTACGTGATGCGCGCGGCCCCGCGCCGGCGGCGAAGATGACCGCTCCGGCGGTGGCCGGGGACATGCAGCCGGCCATGCCGCAGGGCATGCGCGAAGCCTTCCTGGCGAAGCTTCAGGAGGCACAGAGCAAGGACGAAGAGCAGCGCTCCGGCCTGCGCATGCGGATGGCGCTAGCGTCCATGTTCGCTCGTCCCAACCCGGAGATCGTGAAGCTCGCCGAGCCCCGTAATGTCGCGAACCTATCTCAGCAGATGGAGGCGGGGAAGAGCCTCGACGAGCAGGACCGGGCCGCGCAGTCGTTCGCGCCCAAGCTCCGATCCATGAACGCTCAGGCCACCGATGACGAAGAGGGCGCGAAGTTCGCAGGCCCGAATGCCGCGGCGAAGGCTCGGAAGACGAGCGCCGAGGCCGACCTCGACACGCAGAAGGCGGCGGCTGGCCAGCAAGACATGGAGGCCAGGGCGGCGGCGCTCCGAGACGCTCGCGACGAGAACAGCCAGTCATCGCAGGTCGCCCGCCAGATCGCGGAGCAGGCCGGGATCAAGATCCCGCCGTCGGCTCCCGCGGCCGCGTTCCAGCAATGGCTCAAGGACGCGGTGGAGATGAAGAACACCCAGGTTCGCGCCGATGCGACGACCAAGTCCGCGGCCACACGGGCGTCCATCACCGTCAACGCCGGTGGAGCACCCCTCTCCGACCCTGCGCTCGACCAGGCTGCGGAGCGGTACGCGCGCACCCTCGAGCTCCCCCCGTTCGCGCGTGGCGCCGCTGGGGAACCCGAAAGGCGGCGGATCATCAACCGGGCCTCGGAGCTCTATCCAGGTCAGGACTTCGTGTCCAACCGGGCCAACATCCACGCCAACGCGAAGTCGCTCGACAAGCAGACGCTTCTGCTCGACCTGACGAAGAGCTGGGAGGCCACCGGATCGGCGAACCTCGCCGTTCTCAAGGATGCCGCTTCGGCTCTCGTCAACACCGGCAGTCCGCTGGCCAACAAGCCGCTCCGGTGGCTGTACCAGAACGCCGCGGGCGATCCGACCATGATCAAGTTCCGCACCGCGCATGCTGCGGTGGTGAACGAGTACGCCAAGATCCTCTCAGGCTCGATGGGCTCCGCAGCCGTCACCGACAGTGCCCGGCGCGAGGCCGAAGGCATGCTGCCGCTTGATGGCACCCCGGCGCAGATCGCTGCGGCGGCATCGGTGCTCGAGACGGACGCCGCCAACCGGCTCGGGGCGATGGCCAAGCAGGTCGAAACCACGCAGGGCCGCATCGGCGGGAAGAAGACCGCTGAGGCGCCGGCCGGCGGCACCGTCACGGTGAACTGGAAGGGCAAGAACAAGGTCATCCCGACGGCCCGGCTCAGGGACGCCCTCGCCGCCGGAGCAACGGAGGTGAAGTGATGGCCGACACCTCCTGGCTCGACGAGGCGCCGGATGCCTCATGGCTCGACGATGCGCCGGATGCGCCCAGCGCGACGAAGTCTACCGGCATGGGCGACGTACAGGCGGCCCCGAGCGCGCGCATCGCGCCGGAGGGCAACACGAACGTTCCCGCCGGCCTCCTCACCGGCGATCCGTCGACCGATGCCAGGATCGGGCAGAACTTCGCTACGGCCGGCAACACGCAACCGATCAGCGGGCGCGACGTAGCGCAAGCTGCCGCCATCGGCCTCGGCGGTGCCGCAGGGCTGGCCACGGGGGCGCCCGTGCTCGGGGGCGCCATCTCCTCCGGCCTGATCAGCGCTGGCCTCTCCAAGGCGCGAGACGCAGCCGGAGTGGCGCAGGACGCAGGGCTTGGCGCGGTCCTTGGCGGCACGATCGGCGCCGGAGCAAAGGTCATTGGCGAGGGGCTCAGCCGTCTAGGCGGCTGGGCCGGTCAGAAGGCCGGAGAGGCGATCGGTAAGGCAGCCACCAGGGCGAAGGGCGAAGCCGAGGCGGCGCTCCGATCTGAGGTCGGGACGCTCGGCGCCAAGGCGCAGCACACGAACCGCCAGATCGAGTGGGTGATCCGGCTTCTCGACGAGGAGTCGAGCGGAACGATCACCCCGCAGAATCGGGCCCTGCTCGAATCCTTCAGAGGGAGCCCCGAATACGCTGAACTCACGAACAAGGCCGCGGAGAGGGTACTTCAGCAGGCGCCCGAAGCGGTCGGGGAGTTGAGCGCACAGGAGGCGAAGGTCGCGCAGATGAAGGCCGGGATGCCGCAGGCTGTGGCGGACGCCACGGAAGCAGCAACCGCGCCTGCCGAGGCCAAGCATCAGGTCTGGGAGCGCGTCAAGCGTTACGGCCCGGTCGCCGTCGGGACTGCGGTCGGGGCTCATGTCGGCGGTCCGCTGGGTGTCGCGATCGGTTCGCTTGCGGGTGCGGGAACGAGGCCGATGGTGCGCGCCCTCGGGCGCATGGCAACGAACCCGGCTGTTCAACGCCAGTTTTACGAGTGGCTTGAATCTGCCGCCGTGCCCGTGGTCCGGGGGTCTACGGCCGCGACGAACGAGGTCGCGGGGCCAGCTGCTTCCATGGCGGAGCGCGCGACGAATACCCAGGGGCAGACGTTCCTGGACTGGTTGCGCTCACAGGTGCCAGACGCGCGGCTCTCTCTCGCCGGAGCTGGCGATCGCGAGGGGAGGGAGTGAACTCGATCCCGAACACAATCAGCGCCACCACGATGCGCAGTACCCACCGCATGAAACGGACCTCCTGAGATGCCAGCCGACTCCGCGTACTCCCTAGCCGAGCACTACCACCTCCTGGCGGGGGTGCTGGCGCTGGGCGCCGTCCTGGGGGGGATGGTGGTCGGCGCGTTCAAGCTGGCCACGTGGAGTGATCGTCGCGTAGAGCGCATCGTCAACATCGTCCTCCAGTCCGAGTCGGCCAAGCGGCTCGTCGTCGAACTCGCCGGGATCGCATTTGCTCCCTTGCGCGAGCAGCTTGCAAGCCTGGAGGCGCGGGACAACGAGCGTGCGGCCTCGGTGCAGCGCGCGCACATCAGGATTGACGAGGTCCAAGCTGACGGCGTGCGCCGCCTGGATGCCCTGGCGAACAGGGTTGATGGTCGGTTCGAGGTTGTTGACCGCAGGTGCTTTGAGCACCGATCTGGGAGGAACCCATGATCCTGTCCCTCGACAGGGTGAACATCGCCTCTGGTCAGCTCTCGCCGCACCTCCTCGAGTCGGAGTTCATCGCCACGGCGCACCGAGCGCTGTGGTCCGAGCAGCAGGCAACGTGGCAGGCCGACGACGACGTACGACTGAACGCACTCCGCTTCGCTGGCCGGGTATTCGAACCCGTGCGCTGGCTCCTCGGACCGCTGCATGTCACCTCCGGTTTCCGTTGTCGGGCCCTCAACGCGGCCGTGGGAGGGCGCCCCAACTCCAGGCACGTACTCGGCCTAGCGGCCGATGTCATCCCGCTGGGCCTCGACTTGCGGGAGGCCATGCGGCGGATCGTCTCCGCCTGGCATTCGGGCGACCTGCAAGATGTCGACGAAGCGATCCTCGAGTCGGGATGGATCCACATCCAGGGCACGGAGGAGGGGGGGCGCTCCGCGTCGGCTGGCGATGCTCACGCGCGACGGTGTGTCGTTCGCGCCCTTCACGGAGGTTGCATGATCCCGCTGCTCCGGAAACTCGTGTACGCGCTGCTCTGGGACGAACTCGCGGCGCGACGTTGGGTCCGTGGCTTCCTCCTCTGGCTTGGAGGCGCGGGCACCACGGTCATGGCGGTGGGCTGGGACGTGGCGCGGGAGTGGACGCCGCGCGAGTGGGCAGGCCGGATGGTTTTCGCCTCTGTGCTGGGCGTGGCCGGCATGGTGACGGCGGGCGAAAAGAACCCCAAGCCCGGTGCGCTACTGGAGAAAGAGCCATGATCTACGTGGGCTTCGGCTACGACGCATCGTCGTGGGTCTCGCGGGCGATCGCGTGGTTCTGCAAGGGCAAGATCAGCCACGCGTTCTTCCTGCTCCGCGATCCGATCTTCGGGTGGGTGGTGCTGGGCTCCGAGGCGCGCGGCTTCTACCCGATGACGGCTATCACCTGGGCTTCGACGTACGTGGTCGACCTCTACGCGGTCCCGGGGCTCGAGAAGGCGCTCGCCAAGAACGCGGCCGCGCTCGGGGCGCCCTATGACTTCCGGGGCCTCATCGGGATGACCTGGGTCATGGCCTTCAAGCACTGGCTCCACCGCCGGGTGAAGAACCCGCTCACGAAGAAGGGTGCATGGTTCTGCTCGGCCATCGTCGACCAGGTCATGCAGGACGCCGGCCTTTCCTGCCCCGCTGACCCGCGCGCCGTCGACCCAGTGGCCCTGCGAGACTTCCTGCGTGACGCGGGCTACGGGCACGCGCAGTACGTCGAGGTGCTCGCCGCATGACTCCTTCGCTCGCCACGCTCCGGCCCTGGGCCCTGCCTGCGGTGGTCGTGCTCCTGGTGTTCGTGACGGTCCGCCAGTGTAATGCCCGACACTCCGCCGAGGCGACCCTCCAGTCGGAGCGTGAGCGAGCGGATCTTGAGCGGCGAGGGCAGGAGGTCGTCGCGCCAGTCCCGGACATCAGGCCCAGGGTACACAGCCTGGAGCTCGAGAACGCAGACCTTCGCGCGGCGCTGGCTCTTACCCGTGCCGCAGCTCCCACGGCCAAGCCGATCGCGGTGGTCCGCGCATCGACCGGCCGTGTCCGTGTGGCAGCGCACCCCGCTACGCAGGCGCCCTCCTCAGGCGCCACCTCCTCCCCCGTCCAGCCGCCCGCGGGCCATAGCGGGGAGGGCGGCGCTTCTCCTCGGCCGTGCGTCCTCCGCGAAGGGGACGACGCCGAGATCCGTATTGACGAGGTGGCGCTCAGGACGAAGGCGGGGACCACCCTGCTCGTCGGGGCGGCGAGTGCGTGGAGGGGTGACGTGCGGCTCTTCGGCGGGCCGTTCTCTGCCGCGGCGACGGAGGCCGCCCAGAAGGCCCCGCCGGCGCCCGACGTTGCCCGCTGGGGCGTGGGCGTGGTCGCGGGGGCAGGAACGCACGGCCTACTGGCCGGCGGGCTCGTGACGAGCCCAGAGGGCCGGCTCCCGCTCCTCGGGTGGAGGATCGCCGCGGTGGGAATTGGCGCGGCAGGGGCCAGCGAGGCGATCGGGCTCCTCGGGGTCCAGGTGAGGCCGTGACCCTGACGGCCGCTCTCCTCTCCCGGGCGCTGGATGTCCAGGCGCGGGCGTCGCGGTCGGGCGAGGACCGGGCAGCGAAGCTCTACGCCCACGCGGTGCGGCAGCTCGAGCGGGCCGCGGAGCTCGCGGCGTACGCGGAGAGGATCGTTCAGCAGGCGGAGGATGCGGAGGCGCTGGTCACGCCATGAAGCGCGGGGCTCCCAACATGACCTCGGTCCGGCAGATCCTCTGCGACGAAGCGGCGCGGCTGCGGCTCATCGCGTCGACATCGCTTGAACCGGCGGCGGGGCACCACTGGGTCGTAGCGGCAGCCTGCATTGAGCACGCGGCCCTTGAAGTCGACCACGCGGAGCGGGCGGCGGTCCACGCCATGCATCTCGAGCACGCCACCGGAACGCGGGGCGGGACGTAGGCGGGACGCGGAGGGCGCCATGACACGCCCGATGTCACGCCCGTGCGGTATAGTGGGCACATGCCGAGGCTCAAGCCAGAAGAGTACCGCGCGTGGAAGGTGGGGGGTCGAACTGTCGGGTACGTGCGGTCGGGTGTCTACTACATCGACCGGACCGTCGCCGGTCGGCGTGTGCGCGCCTCGACGGGCTGCGTGACGCGCGAGGCCGCAGCCGATGAGTACCGGCGATTCGAACTCAACCCGGCCGCGTTCGTCAGCCGAGGGCTCCGTAAGGCGGTCGGTCCGACCGACCCCGCGAGGGTTGAGCAGCTCAGGCTGAACCACCTAGCGCGCTCCTACCGTTTGGCCCCGACCGACTATGATCGGCTGCTCGTGGAACAGGAGGGAGTGTGCGCGATCTGTGCTCGCGTACCCGGACGCCTTGAAGTGGACCACGACCATGGCACAGGCGCGATCCGTGGCCTACTCTGCGGCCCCTGCAATCGCGGGATCGGCGCGCTGGGCGACTCGCCCGCACTGCTCCGCGCCGCCGCGGACTACCTCGAGACTAGGCGCACAGCGAGCACACAGCCTCTCGTCCCAAACGAAGCGGGCGGCCCGAAGCAACCGGAACCGCCCACTGCCTCTCCGGATTTTACTTGGACCCGACCGGGATCGAACCGGTGACCTCTTGAATGCCATTCAAGCGCGCGGGCTAGTCCTGCCTGTCTTTACTGGCCCTTGTCGTCCATGGAGTGCGCCTCAGACTCCAGCATGTACGGTTAGAGGGGCACACAGGACGCACACTCATTCGCCTGCGACCTTCGGCGGTTCGTCGAACCCCTCGACTAGCGCGCGGAGCCGCTCCATGCGCGCGTGGGTGTAGCGGTCGGCCATCCGACCGGAGCTCCACCCGCCCGCGTCGCGCAGCTCGGCCCGTCCCGCGCCCCGCTCGGCGAGTCTCGACGCAAAAAGGTGTCGAAAGAGGTGCAGCCACACCCGTTCGAGACCTGCCGCCTTCGCTGCGGTCTTGAAAGCCCGGCGGGGGTCGGGGATCGGGCCGAACAGGAGACCATCGCGCCGGCGCGGTAGGTCCTCCGCGATGGCGATGGCCGAAGAGGAGAGGGGGATCGGTCGCAGCTTCCTACTTTTCGTTCGGCCCCGGGCGCGCGAGCTCACTACGAATAGGGTTCGGTCTCGGATGTCGTCCCGGTGGATGCGTCCGAGCTCGCCGCGCCGCAATCCGGTCTCGCGCGCGAACTCGGCGATCTTCCTCCAGGGGGCGCGAAAGGGGCGGGCGCCGTGCTGGGGCAGGGCATCGGGGTCGGGGCCCTCTAGCGCGGCCAGGAGACGATCCAACTGCGCCCGCGAGACCTCCGGGATGGGTAGGTCATCCTCGGGTAAGGGCTCGTGCCCGGCCCACGGGTTCGAGGTGTGGTACTGACGACCTTCGACCATGCACCACGCGCCGAACGCGGCGAGCGCGGCCATGAGCCGGTTCACGCTGGCGTTGCTCGCAGGGGCGCCACCTCGCACCGGGCGGCCGATCTCGCTCGACCGGAATCTCTCCACAGATCGGAAGAGCACACGTCTGAACTCCAGTCACGATCAGCGATCTCG
>ERZ650310.203-NODE-203-length-17908-cov-20.721951_pt1 | contig 17908 bp, 19 predicted proteins | sample MGYA00376246_ERZ650310 | MGnify/ENA primary metagenome ERZ650310 (study PRJEB26733, sample SAMN07839286) | wastewater metagenome | biome: small river; feature: stream; material: water | place: USA: North Carolina | collected 2016-03-01 ...
AGTGTGATCGGATCCATTATGGGTAGTCCTTCCATGGGAGTTGAAAATGCGGGCCGTCCTTCAAGGTCTTCCAATCACCGCCCCACTCGAGCGAGACAGAAAGTTCAGCGGCAGCCTTCTTCATGGCGGCAGCAAGCTGGCTGTACAAGGGCCAATCCCAGCGGACAGAACCATTGACATAGGCGCCGATGTCCACAGCATGTCCAGTCAAGTGTCGGCTCTGCATAGTCTGACTTGCCCTAGCTTTCACAAGCTGCTCTTGGAGTGCTAGGGAGCGAACCCCCTCGAGCACCACGAAGTCACATGTGGTTATCTCGATGGCACGCTGCACCACCTTGACTAGATCCGGATGAACACCGCTTAGGCGGTCTTTTGATTTCTGACTGAGCGAGAAGGTCATGACAGCCTCTTCAGCTTGTAGAGCACGTGCATGTAATCGCCCTCCAAACCCTGCAGCAGGTTGTCAATGGCCGGCAGCCCCGAAGTAATGGCCTTGCGGTTCTTATTGATCCAAACCAAGTCGTCTTCAAGATGGCTGATAATGTTGCCGACCTTGGGTTGCTTAGACAGATCTCCAACCGAGACCAGTTCGAACACGCCCTGATGGGCCTCGACGATCGGATCCACGCTGCCGATGATGGCGTCGTAGAACTCTCCTAGTGCTTCATGGGCTGCGATTGATTTAGTGCGCCAATGCTCGAGATGCGCGGCGTTCCGCGTGGCAAAGACCCGGGAGATGAGTTCTTCGATCATGATTTATCCACCTTTCCATCAAGTTTGTCTTCAATTCTATCTAACTTTGTGAATATAATAGCCGTTGATAATTGATCGAGGTCATTTCGCTTGACGTATTGGTCAGCAACCAGTACTTCAATCTTTTGGACCTTATCAGCAAGTTCAGAGTCTGACTTTTGCAAGGACTTGATGCTATCCCTAAGAGAATTGAGAACCCACCCACCCAGGAAAGCTACGAGAGACAATGCTACGTTGAATGCGGCTTGTGTATCCATTTGTTTTATCTCTATTGTTGATAAGTATGAGTTATGCTTCTCCGTACCACCAGCCAGTCACTTCGTACCGAACTACGAAGCCTCCGACTGGAGCGGCGATGCTACTTGTGATGCGAATGACAGTGGAAGTAGCACCGTAAGAAGTTACAGCCGCTTCCAGCACTGGGTACGTGGTCGTCGTGTTAAGATTCAGTATCTTGATTATTGGGTAGACGTATCCGGTAACTCCGATAGGCACCGTAATATCTACAAATGTGGTTGCTGCTGGGATAGTTGCCTTACCCTTCACGTAAGTGCGCTGAACACTTCCTACGTTGTTGCCAATTGTAATATTGGTGCCGTTAGAAGTTGGGTGCATCCCTATAGGATGCGTAGCATTGGTGGTGTTGTCCGCGACTACAACAAAGTCGCTGCTTTGGATATACACCAGAGGGTTTGCAGACTTTGACCGATTGTCCTTGATTAGGATATTGACGGATGATAAGCAGTTGATGTCGTTATCAGAGCTCCCAAGAAACTCGTTCCCGATGATGTGGATATTGTACCGCCCAGTGAACGCGACAGCGTTGACCACTCGGCTGAATACATTCCCAATGATAGTAACTAAATCATCTGCAGACGGTGTACCTACAGCATCAAAGTTTATGCCAGCACCAACAGTGCCACAATCGAGCCAGTTGTTGGAGATGACAACTTGGCGAGGAATAAGCATCCCGATGCATGTTGAGCCAGTACCTAGGTCGAACACATTGTTCGACAAGTTAACCAAGAGCGCCCGAGTTAGATACACGTTGTTATCAAACGCAGCAACAAGACTCGTGCACACGTTGATCGATTCAGGGCGTTCTTCGGCAGGCCGGAAATACGAGTCAACAAAGATACCATAACTCGTTGCCGCGCTGGTGGTTTTCGGTGTGCCTTTGAACAGATTCAAGTTAGACATGAATACATTCACTGTCTTACCAATCACCGAGATACCCACACGGACATCACGCGCCTTTATGCCGTTCAGTTCAGAATTCGACAACTGATTGAGCTTGTACCCTGTATCAAAGCCAACAACCATCACGTTTGTCCAATGGCTGAAGACTCGCGCTTCTAAGATAGATCCGGACGTCGCCCCATTGGATACCTGCACCCCGGTCGCCACGACAGTATTCGCAGCAGTGGATGAGATAACGATGTTCTCGAAAACAGTGTTGTACTTATCGGTAGCAACATCGAACCCACCTAGCCCCAAGAAGAGGAGGGCAACGTAGGTTCCTGCCCACGTACCTGTCACGGTAAAATCAGCATTGATCACTGATCCGACTTCACCGCTTATAGAAGTGTATACGGGGACAGTCAGGGTCTTGGTGATTCTGTATACGCCTTTTGGGAAAAAGACTTTTCTATTGGTGTTTAGTGCGGCTTGTATTCCAAGAGTGCTGTCAACTACGCCTGTTGGATCGACTGCCGCACCAGAAACGCCGTTAGCGTAGAAGTCGGTAACGCTCCTGCCCTCACGTAGCTTTGTTTGAACAGTTTCAGCAATCGCACCTGCATCTGGCTGTATAAAGCCTACCAAACTTGATCCAAAAGAAGCAGAAAGATCAGTCCTCAAATTGGACAGGGCGGTCGCTGAGGCAACCGTGACAACAAGAGTACTCTTCTTATTGCGCACGGTCATTGAATAATCGGCCTGCGCAGTGTACACACGGGCAGGGGTACCGTTATGTACAATATACCCGCCAGCGGTCCGTAATGGTTGCGCGGCTGGTTGAGTACCGGCATCATCCCAGTATATAGAAATTGGATTTGTTTCGGGGTTAAGATTGGTGGTGCCAATATAGACGTATCCAGCCTCCAGAGGACTTCCATCAATATCATTGATTTGCTGGAATGGCGATTGTACCTGTAACATTTGTACTACTCCTTAAATTTCTTGCCAAGCGCGTCTTGAATCCGAGCGCGCAGTTTTCGGTCTTTCACGTTTTTTACCAGCATGCGTAAACCACTCATCACTGGAAGAGGCATTCCGGCCGACCCGCTGACCGCCATATCTAGGGCTGCGAGGAGAACGCTGGCTGTGTTACTTGTGTTCACTGCTCCGGGAGGGGTGGTGAACATAACTTTTGCGAGATCATTGACAGAGCGCATCTTCTCAGCACCTTCCTTGCCAAACAGATAGTCGAGCTTACCTTCGTTATCGAGACGTTTGATTGCCTTGTCCAAAGCCGACGGTGAAATAATCTCGTTGCCGTAGGTGTCGCGCGCGACGTTCTTGGTTGCCTCGTCGCGGATATAGCGCACAGCCTGCCCTTGAATCTCTTTCCAAGCCTGGGCACCTTCTTCACCACCGGTCTGAAGCACCTTGCGCGCTTGGCGCATATCATCCAGCGATCCACGAAACACTACGCGGTCAAAGACATCCTCGAGAGCAACCTTACGATCGGCGGAACTCCGCTTGTTGTTTAGCAGGTCAGAGATGACAGCGTGGTTCTCGTATTGGTCAGCATACTTGGCGCGGAGGCCGCGGGCTTTCTGATAGAGCTCCCCACCAGCGCCTTCGGTAGTGGAGTCAATGGCGCGCTTGAGGTCTCCAGCAAACTTGATATTCGTTGGATCTGCACCAGTCGTCTTGTTGACGAACTTACGAAGCTGCTCTGTGTTTGCCAAGGTCATGTCTTTAGCAACGAGCTGCCCGTTCGCATCCTCAACAGCTCCACCAAGACGAAGCAGCTCTTTCTTTGCGGCACCCAACACCGGAGCAGTAGATTCAGCCGAAACCGACTCATTGAGAGCATCGACAACCGCCTGCGTGGAAACAGGCTGCGCGGTCTCTCCCGCCTTCTCAGCTTCTTTATAGGCAGTACGTATCTCAATTTTATCGCGAGCTGCCTTGGCGCGTAAGGCTTTGTCCACAGTAATACCAACAGCGCGGGTGTCCGGTGCCTGGGCGCCGGTCTCATCAATCCAAGAGTCAAAAGACTGCCGGACGGCCTGCTGCTGCTGTGCCATGCGTTCGCGAATAGGCGCACCGAGCTCTGCGTTCTTGGCAGCTTCTTGCTCGAAGCGAAGCTGACCGAAGTCTCGTGTAGCCTGCCCCTGGGTCAACTCGACCGGAACTGGGAGCTCCTGGGCAGCGACACGTCGCATTGTGGCCACATCGGTTCCGGCTGCTCCGGCACTTCCTTTGGTTCCAAGTGCGGGTGTTGAGGAAGGCTCTTTGAGACCCACCATCTCCGCAGCGCGTCCAGGAGCATTCTTTACTGCCTGTACAGCTTTGGTAGCCCCTGTTTGCGCGATTTCTGCCGCCCGTCCTGCCCCTGCTATGACCGGGACGGCTGCAGCGCGTGTAGCGGCGTTTACCGCGGGCTGGGCAGCCTTTACGCCGGCACCCAGGGCGGCCATTTCCCCACCAAGGCCGGAAAGGGGCATTGCCTGCTGCATTACGCCTCCGACATTCCGCGCATACTCTTGGCCGACCTCAGTACGAGGGGCGTAGGTCAGTGCCTGGGCACCCTCCATGGCCGAGCGCTCTACCACGTCGGCAGCTTCCTTCGTTCCGAACTGGCCGCTCAGAAGAGCCTTGGTCATCCCGACACCGGTTCCGCCAACCATGCCAACAAGCCCGCCTGTCAACCCGGTAGCAGTAGTTAATGCGGCTTCGCCAGCTCCGGTCAGCTTTTCGCCTAACGTGGGCTCACGTGGACGCTCAATGACTCCTTGCTCCGTCGGAGCTTGCCATCCTGGGCCACCCGGGATTTGAGAGCTACTTGTGGGAGGAAGTTTCACCAAACCCGCCTTGATGTCAGCCTCTAGGTCGGAACGCTCTTTCTCTGACATCCTGCCGTTGACATAGGCATCGGTCACCTCTTTCGGGAGCACGACTGCCTCGGGCTGTCCAGTCGGAGAGTGAGTCTTCTGTCCGGTAAGGAACCCCCCTTGCGGAAGCATCACCGTGCCAGACTTCACGTCAGCTTCGAACTGGCTTGCCTCTTCAGACGTCATCTTGCCTTCTTGATAGGCCTGATACACCTGCGCTATGGCATTTGAGTTGACTGGTGCCTGCTTTGCAAGAGCGCGCTGAAAGGTGCTCTCTCCTTGCGGAGCGGCAGCCTTCTGGGCTTGCTGGTCAACCATAATTCGGTTGACATAGGAGCGGGTGCGCGGACCCCAGTTCGAACGATCCGTGCCACCGTGGTATTCGGCTACTGCGGATGCGATATCGCCCTTATTTCGAGCAAGGGAGTCTTTGAGGAGGAGACCAGCAACCTCAGCCGCGTTTTCCGGACTGAGGTAAGGATCTATACCATACTTATCGATTGCTGCTTTTCGGGTTGCGGGAATAATCTGGAAGGGTGTCTTAGCACCAGCCTCGGACACTTGGTCAGCATTAGACCGCTCACCCTTAGTCACAACAGCTGCCAGTAATCCACCCGGAAGACCGAGCTTCGCTTCTGTAGCTGTCGAGAGCTCCTTCCAATACGGATCTTTGTAGCTGTTCGGGGCTCCCATTACTTAGCTCCTCGAGCGTGACGCATGTAGCTGCGCGCTTGGACGGCTGCCTGCTCTTGCTGGGTAGAGACCGCTTTGACCTTCTGCGGAACGTAGTTGTCCACAAACTGCTTGAAGGTGGTGCCAGCAGGAACGGCGACGCCGTCGATTGTGACATCTGCACGAGCTTTGCCCAGGCTTTGCACGGAGCCGAGCCACTCGGCTTTCGCGTTGTTCAATACTGAATCATACGTTTGAAGCTTAGCTACTCCGCGCAGGAAGGAAGCCATGCGCTCAGGACTCGCGGTGTCGCTGGGAACCCCGGTCATAGCGGTCTCGATATCTTTGTCGGACGTGGAACCGGAGGCCACTTGCTTGTATGCAGCCATGGCGGCCGGAGTGACAATCCGAGCATATTCAGAACGGATGCGAGTTAGCTCATTCTGATCTCCGAAGGTCTTCTTCCAGAACTCGCCGGCCTTGGCAGTAACACCGCCACCGAGTTCACCGGCAGCCTTGTCGATCTGACTAGCGAGGTCGTTCATCCGCGCGGCCGACTGCTGAGCAGAGATCGACTCCGTGGTTGCAGCTGATAAGTCTTTGTTGATAAACTCCGGCAGCGCACCATTCTTTTGATTCAGCTCATACAGCTTCATCTCGACTTCGGATTGGAGCTTGTCTCGGTCAAGGCCAAGACGCGAAGAACGCTCACCAATCTGGCTATCCAGATTCCGGATCTCTGCTCCTTTGAAGCGCTGCTCGATGTTCAGGCGCGCCGGGGTGGCAGCAGCCTCGTATCCTGCCTTAGTGGCTTCAGCGGTGCCCTTAGCGACTTCCCCTGGGAGTTTAGCTAGGGTGGAGAAAGTTGTTGCAAACTTGTCTGCTCCCAAGACAGAGGAGAGCATCAAACCAGCAGAGTTCAGGGCAACCTGAGGATGAAGGTCAACCATCTGAAGCATCGTGTTGGCACTTTGCGCATCCTGCTCATTGCCCGAGTTCTTGGCAGCTTCGACTTGCTTGGTCAACAGCTCCTTTGCAATCTCGGGCTTTCCGGATTGCAACGCGGCATAGACCTGCGAGGCCTGTCCGAGACGGGCTTGCTGCTGGTCGCTGTTGAGCATACTCCAGGTGTTCTTGAAATGCTCTGCAAGCTGCGGATACTTTGTGGTAATCTGCGCAAAGTCTTGAGCCGAAGGGTTCTGCTTCTGCGCCAGAGCACCAAGATCCGTTTGCATCTGCTTTTGCTGATCGAGGGTAGCTTGTTTCTGCTGAAGCGCAAGCTGCTGGGCCTGCGACTGATCCATGGCATTGCTGATGTTGAATCCGGCTTGGACGCCTTGCAAAGCTCCCTCAAAAGGGTTCTTTACGTCCAAAGTGTAGTTCATTGGCTGCATTAGAATTTCCCCAAGAGCTTCATGGTTCCAAGCATCGAAGCGGTGTTGCTGATGCCTCCCCACATATTTGCATTAGCCTGACCCTGAGCAAGCGCTGACCCTGCCTGAGCAGCGCCTTGTTGCTGAAGCGCGCTAATGATCTGGTTAGACGAATTTTGGCCGGCATTACCAACACCCGCCGCGGCGTTCTGGCCAATCGATGTCAACCCACCCAGGTTGCCATACTGCTGCTGGATCAGTTGATTGAGAAGCTGTGGCCGAAACTGGGCAAGCGCGCCTTGTATATTCCCACCTCGAAGGCCACCGGTAGCCGAGGCGTTCTGAAGGATAGCATTCTCTCCCTGCTGGGTCATTGCCTGCATCTGCGGACCTTCAGCGATGCCAGCAATCGCTTTCTGCTGGGCACCAGCACCACTCAGGCCAAGTAGATCCTGCTGACCGGTTAGCGCGCTAGTTCCTGCGGAGGTGTAAGGCTTCAACAGCTCTTGAATAGCATTAAACTGGCGCTGTGATTCAGCAATGCTTTTATCGCTCGCCTGACCTTGCGCCTGAGCAGCAGAGGATGCTGCGTCAGAGGCCGACGAGCTGGCCATATATCCGCCGACGACAGTTGCACCGGCAACTGCTACTAGTCCCCAAGTCATTGGAGTTCTCCTTGTGCGGGAGAGGCGCCGAGTCCCAGCACCTCCGGTTCAATATGCTCAGCTTCCACCACTGTGAGGTCTTGAGTGTTGGATGGGTTGAGGTGGACAGTGATGAATTGGGTGTCTTCGAGGGCTAGAACAACGCGCTTGACCCCAGCTTGCGAGACGGCGATGTGCCCGGGCTCGACGACAGTTCGCCCGAACTCGCTGATGACCTCAGCGCGCCCCTTTGTCACAACCAAGAAATGAGCGTGCCGGTGAGTCTTTCCAACCAAGAGCATTCCAGCAGGAACGGTCAGTTCGCGCAGATACATTCCAGGCGCGAAGAAGTGAGTCGGTTCTGGTTGCTCACACTTTTGTGGGAGCATCGCTTCTTGTAGGCGAATAATCTGCTCCCTTGTCGGGGCAGGGTTTGAAACCAGCTCAGAGCTCATAGCATCTCCTTTTCAGGGGTACGAGCCGCTGGCTGCTCAATAGACTCAGCTAGTGATGCTTGGCATCACATGCGGCAATTATAAACCCGCGGCAATGGCAGTTACCACAGATTTAGAGATCCTTATGTAATTTCACGCCCGGAAGCTGAAATAGTCAGCGAAGCAGCGGCGCTAGCCAGTGTCGAGATAAATCCGCCTACCTCAAGAGTCTGGCCAACAAGTTCAGGGCAGGTATATGTTTCTCCGGGAGCGATTGCCCTAGCTTGGACAATTAAATTTCCGACGCCTGCTGCACCAGCTTCAGGGATTAAGTTAGCACTAAACAAAACGTTGTTAGCCGACGTATTAGTGACAGTGAACTTGTCGATGATGGTCTTGCAGTTTAGTGCCGTGTATTGCGAGGTCTGTATGGCCTCTGCCTGCTTACGGGGTATGATATTCTTTATAGTCACAGTCATGATGGCTCCTTATTCGGCACGATGCCAAGTTGTTGATGCTAGATTAAATCGAAGCTTGAAAGTTGAATCAGCCGCCAAAGAGCTTGGTGCCCCTTCCACAGACGCAGCCCCGTTACCCGCTACGGTAAGCGACGTCACTTGCTGCGTGCAACTCACGGTGACGACCTGCTGATCTACACAAGTAGCTGCGAGCGGTAGTGTAATGGTCCCTGCGGCAAATCCTGCCGTTGGTTTCAAGAGTAGCCAGATGTCGTAGGAATTCCCGCCTATCACTGAGACGACGGAAATATTGAACCCTGTTGCTGCTGGCACGGCAACTTGAGTCTTCATAGTCCAACCACTAAAGACAGCTGGAGCGGCTACGTTCTTCCAATATCCTAATGCCACGTCATATTGGAGAAGTTGTCCATCTGCGAGCGCACCAAGCTGAACGTTAGTATCTGTACCTCCCAAGGTTGATCCGTTAATGACTTCAACCTGAAGGGACCCAGATCCACCAGGACCGGCGTGAACAACGATGGCAGCCTGCGTCTTTATGTTGGGGGCAACAGGCTTAACTTTAGTCATTCCACCAACGAACCCAGGGTTGTACCAAAGTACATCACCATCCGCCCATACCTCACCGACAGAAGAACCCGAGGTATTGATTCCGTGCACCACACCCATTGTGGTCACACGCCCGAAAGCATTAAGAGCAATATTCTCAGTGGCAATACCGAGAATAGCGTTTGGGTCGAGAAGGCCTAACGAAGTCGGTTCAAAAGTCACTGCGCTTGATGCCCCCACGGCGCCGGTGACCATAATCAATTGGCCTTCGGTGATGGCCGCAGTAGCCTTTCCATAGACAAAGAACTCTTCTCCGACTTGTTGGGTGATATTCCCACCCCCCATTTCAATTTCGAGCGTGCCAGTTAGCCCCCAATGAAGACGACCAGGCCTCGCGCTGTATTTCGGAGTCGTATTAAAATCTAAGTAGTCGGTAACCAGAGAATTATTCTGTCTCTCTAGAGGCGCCTTTGCCAGAAAGTCTAAACTCCTGGCAATGCTATTCAGAGCATCTAGAGCCGCTGTAGCTTTTGAGTCTGCGACACCTAGATCGATAGAAAGCCCCTTTTGGCTTCCGACCAACTGGTCTAAGGCGGATTGTGCCTTATCAGTTCCAAGAGATGCTTCGATGTAGCTCTCTTCGATTAACCTCGTCAACGTCGCAATATCAGAGGGCAGCAAACTTCCCTGCTGAATAGTCTGCTCAAGTGCGCGAAGGGCGCGCGGATCTGGAGCAAACTGACGAAGTTGCGCGCGGGTTAAAGGCCGCGGAGTATTAGACATTCATCGCCTCTATTTTAACTTCAAGTCTTGCGACAGCGATATGAGAATCGCTGGTTCCGCGGAACTTCTGGAGTCTCCAGTGCCGCATAAAACCCTGCTGTAGCCAACTTAGGCGTTTAAGTCTTTCTCCAACCTTTCCGGCCGACCTAGGGCGCTCTTGACTCCATGTTACCCCATCAAGTGTATAAGACGTCCAGATAGTCGGGTCCACTGCGTTGGCAACCCGGCCTGTCAAAGAAACCAGTTCTAACTCGTGAAAGATAGCACCACGGCCTTCGTTGTATACAATGGCCGTGCTGAACTCCCATCCATTGATATCTCCGTAGTGTGATGAGACTTCAGATGTCGTGTGACCGAACACTGTTGACGAAGGATCTCCGCAGTTCCAGCGGTCATAGCACCAGACGAAATTTTTAGCCCGGTATTGGCTAAGCCCTGCAACGCTAGAGGTCAGTGTAAACCACACTGGTTCATTGACGGCTTGTGAAGCGGCTCCATCATAGACAAGCGTCTGATTCGGAAGATGAACATACAGTAACTGGTGTCCATTGACAACTCGAAATTCAAGTAATACCGTGGATAACTGGGCTTCGGTATACCCCGCAAGCGTTTGCTCTATTTCGCGCGTGGACAACTTTCCCGTTGCCCCGTTAGACCCAAGCCAGACCGCTGGTGCCTCGTTACGGCCACCGCCCAGAAAAGCTAGAGACTCCATAAAGACGCAGGCTGCGTGCGTTCCGATGGCGCCGCGCATCAGTTGGGCACCTTCAATGCGCGAAAATGGAAAGAGGTCTCCGCCTACATTCTGAAACACTTCTACCGTGTAGCGGTTAAGTGCATAGACCTCATTTCGGAGCTTGAGTAGGCTTTTGATCGCATCAGGGTCTGCTTCGGAGCTTCCGTATTTTAATGGATTCACCGCATATGGATCATTCAATTCTGTGACAATTAGACTGGACCCGTCCGTTGTCATAAAGTAGCCGTCGACCCACACGAAGTCGATTACAGGACCAAGATCGGCATCAGTAACTTGCGCTAAAGTGGTACCATTCCAGTAATATAACGACCCGGAGGATGCGACAGCCAATCGATCAAAAGAATAGTCAAAGGTTACATCTTTGGTGTCATTTCCAACATCACCAATCACGATGACACCACCTCCGGAGGTAAGGGAAAGGAGCTTGCTTCCCATAACTCGGAAATGCTGCCCATTCCAGTTAATTCCTCCGCGGTCAAGCCCAGGGCCGTCACCATCCTTAACTAAGCCGTCGGCCGGACGAAGATAACCTTCTGAAATCCCCTGTTGCTTTGGAACGGGAACCATGTTGCGCGGATAAGAGGTCCGAAAATCGGACACCCCATCCGTATAGATTCCGTTTAGGATGGGGATCTGCATGGTTAGAACCCGCCTTCACCACTCATGACGCTAGCAGTTGTACCGGCAGCGCTGATCGTGGCCACGGTGTCGTCGTCTTGCGGCTTTTCGATATAGACGGTCTCACCTGGGTACACGGGCATATCTGCAGCTGTGGCAGTCACGGTTCCGTTAGAAGCCTGCCCTGTTCGGAAATACATCACGTTGGTAGCTCCGGTGTTTCGAATACGCAGCGTCTTATCGCCGCGGCCGATAGTGATAGTGGCAGACCCCGCGGCTGGTGCTGGATTTTGATTCGAGCCGAAGTGCGGCCGAAAAGGTGAACGAATAGTCATTGCGAATCTCCTGTTTGGTTAATGGTTAGCCGACGCGATACCAAGTCTTCATGACGGCATCCCAACGCAGGCGGAAGAAGCCGTTGGCAGTGAGCGCCGTCGGTGCCCCGATGACGGCAGAACCGTTTGCGTCGATGGTCAGCGCTGTTACGATCTGCGTGGAGTTGACAAGAATTTCTTGGCGGTCAACGCAATTCGAAACAAGGGGTAGCTTCAGCGTTGCTGTAGCCAGCGTACCAGCAGGTGTCAGGATTAACCACAGGCTGTTCTGGTCGTCGCGCAGAAGCGTCGTCGATGCTGCCAACGGAGCAGCATACTGCGTCACTTTGTTATCCTGTGTCGCCAGCTGTTGGGACTCCAGCCAGTTCATCAGGTTGGTAAGCGATATCTTTCGGGCATCCCCGTTCGCTTGAGAATACAGCGCGAGCAGGTCACTACCGGAGAGCTGGTCTGCTGCGTTGAGTTGATTGATTGAAGGCATGGAGCTCTCCTAGTCTAAGTCGATCGGGCCGTCTGATCCTGCATCCACTGCCGACTGATCGGGAGCGTACACAAACGGGTTGTTGAAGTTGCGCCACGGCTTAGTGCCTTGACCGCGAGGCATAGTCTGCGGAAGCTGCCGCTCGTGCGTCGGAATGCTGGCCTGATTCAGCAGATTGCTGTATGCCATGTCCGCAAACGCGCGTGTCTCGGGGGGTACTGTCTTGCCGAACCCAGGGGCTAAGCGAAGAGCCAAGCCAAGGTAGATTGCCTCGTTACACCAATCAGGGGTATTAGTGTCCGCGTCAAGGTTGCTGTTCTGCGGGGACAAAGGAATCGGGTAAGAGATTCGAATACCGTTCGCAGCCCAGCCGGCAACCATGGCATCCAAGCGGCGGAGCGCGCTGTCAAGCTGCTCCGGAGTCAGGTCGAAGACATAAGCGGCAAGGCCGATCTCTTCGAAAGCCTGTACGATGAATTGCCGCTTAGTCCAGCTCATGATTAACCCTTAGCCCAGGGCTGCGCAGGGGCGATCTTGGCGCCACCCTTAGCAGGGGTTGCCTTGGAGGCTGTCGGCTCAGTGGGGGCCGTTGTGGGGGCAGGGGGGGCCGTTTCTACGGCAACGGCTTCGGGCAGGCTTGCGGCCCAGCCGGTAGCCAGGGCATCATCGAAGGATTCCTGGTCTTCGACGAGCTTGTGGTCATAGCTGCCACCAGCGCGTTGGTGCGGACCTTTGTCCTTGTAGACGAGGCGAGGGAATTCGTTATCCATGATCAGCTTCCTTTCTTGGCCGGAGCCTTGCTCGGTTTGCCAGCTTTGGAAGTGGCAGCTCGGGCGGTGTTGAGTGCGATGGCAACTGCCTGCTTTGGAGGCTTGCCAGATGCGACCTCAGTCTTAATGTTCGACGAGACAGTCTTCTTGCTGTAACCTTGTTTGAGCGGCATTGCAATCTCCTGAGGACCGGGCCGAGCAGCGCTTGTGGCACCGCCCAGCCCGAGAGCGTTAGCCCATGCGGTACGTGATGTAAGTCGCTGCCGCAGTCTTGCGAGTGCGGAAGTGGCCGGAAGTCACGGTAGCCACAACTGCGTTGCCGACGATGGTATGACCAGCGGCGGCCGTCACAGTGAACGCGTTGGCGCCGGTTGCAATCACAGACCAGTCGAACGAGTCGCCAATCTGCAAGTTGCTGGCGGCATCCATCACGGTACCAGTCGGGATCGTGCCGGCCACGGCAGCAGCCGTAGTCGAAGTCACAATGCCGCCCAGGATAGCAGCAGCCGAGACCGCACCAGTCACGTCAACGGCGACGGGGGCACCTTGCACCTGCCAGGCCAAGACATCCTCGACCAGAGGAGCAGCACCAACTTCATACAAAGTGGGCAATGCACCGCCATCGATGCGGATAGTCGCACCAGCAGCATACGGGCCGAAGACCGTCTGACCATTGGACACGGTGCCCAGCAGGCTGAGGGTGTCAGGGTGGTTGGGATAGCCGACGATCTGGGACACCTGGGCACTGCCTTTGGTGTACACAGCGATGCTGCCGGCAGCGGGGACGACAACGGTAACGTTGCCGAGAGGACCTACGACGAGAGAAGACATGTTGAACTCCTAAATTGATTACGAAGAAGGAGGCCGAAGCCTCCCACTGTTTCAGACGATTAGGTCTGGCTGAACAGGATGATGCCGGACATCTCGGGCTGCTTGTTCACCACCCCGAACAAAGTATCGAGACGATACTTGATCTTCATGGTGTTGATGTCGTACCACTTCTGCATCACCAGCTCGATGCCCTGATCGGTGGAGGCGCGCATCACTGCGGTACCAGCATCGGTCGGCACGGCGTAGCGGCCGGGCAGGAGTTCAAGAGCATCCTTCTGCCAGAACGGGTTGGCATAGCCAGCAACGGTGTTCAAGAACACGATGGCGCTGTTGGCGGCCTTGGTGTTCACAACACAGTTCTGGTACTCGGCCGAAGCGTCGTTGGCAACTTGGTTGCTGATGATCGGAGGGCTGATCGTCATGGTCGTAGCGGAGTCCACCGAGATGACTCGGAAGGTCTTCAGCTGGCCGGTGTCCTGCTTGGTGATGTGGTGCACCGCATTGACCGTAGCAATCGTGAAGCAGTCGCCGGCAACCACGTTGGTGGTCGAAGAGACAGTTACCGATTGGAAGCGGTTGTCAACGTTGCCCACTTCGCCAGTGGAGGCAGTAGTCGTGGCCTTCGGGGTGTAGACGTTGCCGCCTGCATCCAGAGTGCTGATCGTCAGGCCTGCACCGCCAGCGGCAGCAGCGAGACGGTTAGCGTAGTCGAGCTTGTAGGTCTCGAACGAGGCAACCGTGCCGACGTAGGCCTTCTCGTAGGCGGTGACCGGCTTTCCTTGCATGGTCTGACGACCTGCCAGGTTGCTGGCCATGCCGTTGTAGTCGCGAGTGCTCAGCGCCATGTAACGGTCGAAGGCTTGGACGCCTTGCTCGTTCATGATCGCTTCGGCCTGCGCCACGTCGTCAAAGCCGGAGGCGGCAGTCGAACGTTTGACCACAAGGGTGCCTTGCAGGGCAGCAACGCGCATCACTGCAACGTTGATATCAGAAGCCAGCTTCTGCTTGGCAGCTTCGCCGAGGCGTTGCTCTTGCAAGGCATCGCGGAGCTCTTTCGTGGTCAGCACCCAGGGCACAGACTTGCTGTAGCCGATGCGGGCTGGCACGGCGAGCTGCGTGTAGTCCTTGAAGTTGGTGGTCTGATCAGTGCCATCGAAGGACTGACTGATGTAGGGCTGCGGACGCCAGATGGTGTCGCTCGTGCGTTCCATCGTCACCTGATCGGTGTTGTAGATGGAAACGTTGCGAGACAGCACCAAAGCGTCTTGGAAGCCCTCGAGCAAGAGTTCGAATGCGACTCGCTCTTCTTTACTAAACAAGTTGGACATGATTTGATCCTATCGGTTGGAATGGGTTAACTTGCTTTCTTCGACCGTTTGTAGGCCACCACTTTGGAGTAGTCGCCTGTCTTTTCGGCTTCAGCACGCAAGCGTTCAAGGCTTGAGTCCACCGCACCAGATGTCGATCCGGTTCCCCGGACAGAGCCTTCAGGAGGCGGCGGTGCTTTGCGATTTGTAACTTTCAATTGTGTCTCCAGTTTGGCTACCGCGAAAGCATATTTCACGGGATCAGTAATTGCTGCCAGCTCTTTGGCCTTCTTCGGATTCTTCCCGAGCGCGTAGATCACCAGTGCTGGATTCTCGGCACCTTGCAGAATGATTCCTTGCTGCGTCGAGGAGAAAGACTCCTGCACCGTAGCTTCAGCATCATCGAAGTCCTTCACCTTCAGCTCGGTCTTAGCCTTGCCGTAGGAGGTCAACTTCGCTTGCCATGCTTGTTCAGTGGCGGTAGCTTCTGCTTTCGCTTTGGCTGCCTGCTCATCAGCAAGGCGCTTCTGGTCATACCAATTTGCCAGCGCGTTCTCGTACTTCTCCGCATCGTAGTCATGACCTTCGAGAGTGGGCTTCTGTCCCAGGGTAGCAGGCTTGGTCTCTGCACCGCTGACGGCTTTCAGCTTCTCTTCCAGTTCACGCTTCTCGCGTTGGAGTTCACGATAGTTCTTACGCAGCCCACGAACCCACTCAGGTGCATGTGCCAGCTCTTCTTCGGGAGGCGGCGACTCCTCCCCAATGGTCACGACAACGTCATCGGATTCCGCTTCGCTTCCAGACTCTTCGCCCTCGCCGCCTTCGGTGTTCTCTTGCTCACCTTCAGCGCCTTGTTGCTCTTCATCCAGAACGGTCTCGTCGTCCGTCTCTGCTGCCGTGCCGTCTGCCTTTGTGCTCATATCTGATCCCACGTTAACTCACCCATTACAGGCCGGGTGGATGCCATGGCTGCGATTGTGGCTCAGTTAGGAACCATTGGCAACAGGCGCCGCGCTTTGTTGTAGATCCTGTTGGACACTGAGGGCATCTCCCATTGCTTTGGCAACCTCGAGAGCATGCTGTTGCTCTGCTAGGTCGATGCCTGCCAGAGTCTCCAACGTCTGCGCCTGAGTCTGCTTGGACTTGGCCACTGTCAGCACGGTATCGGCCCGAGCCTTGACAGCAGCGGCAGCAGCTTGGTCGGCGGATGCCATCAAGAACTGCGTGTTAGCGTCTGGCGGTTGGTTCTGCGCTTCCTGCGCTTCCTGAGCGAGCTGCTGGGCTTCCTCGGGAGACGGTTTAACCACACCCAAGCGAATCAGCTTCTGGCGGTAGTAGTCGCGGACGTCTGCGATGCCCTCGCCTTCCATGTTCATCATGGCCATCGCTCCGAGCACTTGGATGGTCTCGGGGTCCTGGGTGATGGTCATCATGCCAGTCAGCGCGCGCACGGTGCTCTGGCGCTTGCTGGCGGAGGAGGGTCCAACGTCCACGGCCACATCGAAGTCCGCCTCAGCGAGGTCGTTCTCATATTCAGTCTCACCGCTCTCGCCAGCGACCGGGCGCAGAAGCTCGATGGTAGAGACATCGCCGGAGGTGCCCATGCCCTTCATCTTGCGGCCTTCATCCACGAGGATGTCGCGTGCCATGCTCAGCCAAATTTCACCGCAGCGCTTGACCGCCTTCGACATGTTGCTCATATAGATGAAGGTCTGCATGTCGAGCTTGTTCTGCACCAGCTCCACCGCCTTGCCGGACAGGTTTGGCTGCAGCTGCTCGCCGGCCTGCTGGTTGCCAAGCACGTCTTGCATGTCCTGCTCGGTCATCTGCAGCAGTGCAGCCATGGCAGGAGGGATCTCTGGCGCCTTGGTGTAGCTCTGCGGGCCGATGGCAATCGGGTTGCCGTCCGGGCCGGTCAAGGCATTGATCAGCAGGTACGGGTAGTTCTTGATATTGTCCTCAGCCCACATCAGCTGGTGGCCAGCCACTTGCTCAGGGGTGAAGATAGGCTTCTCGACCGAGCCATAGGCACTAATCTCGCCCAGCTTGCTGATCTGCATGTTCTTGAGGCGCTGGCTATCCTTGGCGAGGCGCACATGCCCCATGCAACGCTCCACGTTATCGACGAACCAGCGCTTGCCATACATGGGCACGATTGGGATGCACTTGCCGGCAATGTATCCGCAGTCCTCGAGCACACCCTTGCCGGAGAGGATGTACTTGTGGACTTTGCGGCGCTTCACCTTCTTCTGACGGATCTCACGGAAGCCAGTAGCGGCCAGAGTCTCCTCGAGGCTGTCGTCATCGTTCAGCTCTTTGTCGGAGACCTTGCGCTCGGTTCCGTCCAGGCCGCGGTAGACGTGGATCATTTCCCCGACTTCCTCGACGCAGTAGTACTCCGCGATATAGACGACGTCCGGAGTCAACCAGTCGAACATGCGCTGGTGGATTTGCTTTGGCCAGCTCGCAGGGTCGTCGTTGTACTCTTGGCGGTAGGCATCCCGGGTCATGGCCGTTAGCACGAAGCACTTCTTGGCATCGGCTTTGTCTTGGCGCTTGGCGTTCAGATCGAAGAACACCGATGAGTCAGCATCGAAGATGGGCTCGATGCGGATGCGCTGGTACTCGTTGTCCTCGTCCTCTTCATCCTCGTAACAAGCGCGCAGACGCCACGCACCGAAGCCTCCTCCCACTGCTTCCTCGAAGGCGTTGTCGTAGGCTTCTTCAGCCGTGGAGTCCTGCTCGTCCGAGCGGTAGAGCGCGGCGCAGGTCTCGGCCAGCTTGTCGTTGTCTTTGCCTTCCTTGCTGACAAAGTTAACCGTGATACGGTTGTTGCGATACTCGTTGAAGATGCGGATCACCGCGAGGTGGATCTTGTTGACCTCGAAGCGCGGCTTGTTCTCGAACTGGATGCCGAGTGGACCCTCCCACTGCGCGCCGGCAATGGAGTAGAAGCGCCGGTCCTGCAGGCACTGCAGTCGCTCGTCGCGAAGGGCAGTCTGTATTTTATCGAACTCCGCCATGGCATCCTCGTGTAGGTTGCTGTGGCGCTCTGCTTTGG
>ERZ650310.204-NODE-204-length-17904-cov-7.880105_pt1 | contig 17904 bp, 19 predicted proteins | sample MGYA00376246_ERZ650310 | MGnify/ENA primary metagenome ERZ650310 (study PRJEB26733, sample SAMN07839286) | wastewater metagenome | biome: small river; feature: stream; material: water | place: USA: North Carolina | collected 2016-03-01 ...
TACGAGATCGCTGATCGTGACTGGAGTTCAGACGTGTGCTCTTCCGATCTTTTCAGGTGGGACCGTGATCGTGAATGGGATCAAGTGCATGCGACGGCGCATCGCCTCATCGATGTTGCGAATGGCAGGCTTGTGGTTGCCTGAGATCACGATCTTGTAGGCGGGCACATAGGTGAAGAAGTCCTGGCGCATAAAGCGTGCTGAGACCCTGTCACCACCCGTGATCTCTTTGATCTTGGATTCGTTCCAACGCCTGCCTTGCTCCGTCTCTGTGGCCGTCACCAAGCGTGAGCCCATCAGCCCTGCGAGGTCTGTGGGGTGTCTGTCGTTGCGTGACTCCATGAAGGTCTCCATGGGTGCATTAGCAGCGTAGTCGCCCATGATCGTGAAGAGCGTGTTCACGAAGACGGACTTACCGTTACCGCCTGTGCCATAGAGAAACAGCAGTGCGTGCTCTGTGGTCAGACCCGTCAAACAGTACCCCGCCATGCGCTGCAAGTAACCCAGCAACTCCTCATCACCTCCGGTGATTTGCTCCAGAAAAGCCACCCACTGCGGACAGTCACCCTTTGGACTTGCGGTCGTGATCTTGGTCATGCGATCAATGCGTTGGTGAGGACGCAAAGCGCCCGTCTTCAACTCGATCACTCCCTCGGGCGTGTTGAGCTGCCAAGGATCTGGATCCCACTCGTCGATGTTTGCCGCGTGCTTGGGATCGGATCGAATGATTCGCTCCACGGACGCGATGGACGATGCGCTTGCCAGTTTTGACTTGAGCTTTGGCGTGTCTGCCTTGCGTGACGCTGCGCGGCAAATGCCTCGTGAGAGGTGTTGCACGTAGAGCATCTTGTCCTCCACCCATCGCTTGCCGTTCCACCAGAACCACTTGCCCAACTGGGCGCAGTAGCGCAGGTCAATTCCATAGCGATTGGTGAATGCAATGGCCAGACCGTCCTCTGTGCTCCAGTTCACGCCATCGACCAAATCAACCGAGGATGTATCCACCTCAGATGGATCGGGATCTTTTGCAATGGGCAAGCGGTGTCCCGTGAGGATGAAACCGTCCACATCAAAGGCAACCGCGTCCTCAGTCTCAACTTGCGCCTCTTGCAGCGCATCCGCTGCGTCCCAGCCTGTGGGCTTGAAATCTGGCGGGATCAAGATGTCACACGATCGAGCGCCTACCTCCAAGGCTGCCTTTGCCGCCGCTTCTGCATAGCTCCAGCCTGGCGCGTCTTTGTCCGGCCAAATCAAAACGGCTTTGCCCTCAAGTGGCTGCCAGTCTGTTTTGTCCACAGGCGCATTGGCCCCCTGCATGGCAGTCGTGGCGCAATACCCGGCCTCAATCAGCGCCTGTGCGCACTTCTCACCCTCAACCAAGATCACCTGCTCAGTGCTAAGCATCCCCGGTTGGTTGTAAAGAGGCCTTGGCGTTGGTGGAGCCATGCGGCGTTTTTTGACATCCCATGGGCGAAACTCTTTCTTGCCCGGCTCGGGCTCATAGCGAGACACCACAGCAATCAACTTGCCGGAGGCGTCTTGATACTCCCACTTGGCTTTGGGTGCTCCAAGCTCATCAACGGCAGGTCCTGCTTTTTTGGACTTGGCCTTGGGCACATCGAGCTTTGGCATGCCAAGGATCTCCTGTGCAACTTCAAGCACACGAGAGAACTCGTTTTTGACATCCAAGTTGCGGTTGCCCGCAATCAGGTGAAACAAATCCCCGCCCGTTCCCTCGGCTCTGTCCGTCCACAGCCCTGCCTTCGCACCTGTGAGCAGCACCTCAAGACTGTCACCCTGAGCGCCATACACATTGCCCACATAAAAGCAGTTGCGCTTGAACACTCCCGCCGGGAGCAAGTAGGTCAGCACGCTCTCAATGTTGTCAATCAATGCTTCGCGTACACGGTCGCGTAGTTGATCCGCAGATGCCTGCGTTTTGTTGGAGGACGCTTGTCCAGCATCGTTGAAATCAAGCAAGCTGTGCCTCCTTCTTTTTCTTTCCAGCCTTGTGTGGGGGCACGCTGCTCATGTAACCGGTCTTGCTGGCAACCTCACGAATGAAGTCCGCATCCAAGCTCACAGTGCTGGCCCAAACATGCAGTCGCTCGTCTTGCAAGAAGTTCCATGCACGTGACTTTTCAACTAGGGACGCATACAGGCAGTCATAGATGGCCTGACAGATAACGCCCACGACCAGATTTGCCTCAGGGCCTTGCGGGTGCGCTTGGCGAGAGAACATCCGAAAGATGGTCGCAATCTTGACTAGCGGCTCTTGTGGTTTGTGAAACTTGCGAGGGTCGATATTCATCACACACCTCCCCAGCAACGGTCTGACCATGAGCAGAACTTGCACTCGAAGTGCGTCTGATCCATGAACGCTCGCGGCAACAACTCGCCCACCTCTGTGGCTTTGAGAATGCGAGCGGCACGATCTGACATTCGCTGCGCCAGGGGTGCATCAAAGGGAACGAGCTCTGCGTAAATCTCCATCGTGTCGGCGTTGACCGCCGTGAAAAGCGCAGGGTTTTCGTACAGGTCCAGATAGCTCTGATACACGGCCACTTGGGCCGCATAGACGGGCTTAGACACAGCCAACTTGTTCTTGACCAAATCCTTCCACGACTTTGAGCTCAGGCACTTGTTTTCCCACAAAGCGGGATATGCAAAGCCTTCGGGCCCACCAATCAAGATGCCGTCAATGTGGCCACGCAGGCGACCTTGTGCCAGTGAGAACCCAAACTGGTGTCCATCGTTTTTGTGCGTCTTGAGCTCAAAGCCTGCCAGGCGCAACCAATCGATGACCATGTCCTCCGTTCGATGCCCGCGTTCAAAGACGCGCAGGAGTCGACCTGAGAATGCTTTGCCCTGATCAACAGGCGCTTTGACGTATTCGTACTGGAGCTGTCGCTCGCACGCTGCTCCAAGTCTTGAGCCGCCAAGATAGGTTCGTGGCGTTGTCGCTTCGTTTCGCTTTTGCATGGCGTGATCGATCAACCACTCGATCTGTCCGCTCACGCTAGATGTTGAGTTGAAGTCCATCATGGCTTCACCTCCCAAGGTAAGTCATCCTCCATGTCCGCAAACGGATTGGTTGAAGCCACTTTTGCCGCGTCCTTGATGGGGTCGCTTACTGGCTTGTCCGTCATACGAACTGGGGGATATTTGTTTTGTTCATGCTCCAGCGTCATGGCCTCTACATAGGCTGTGACGATGGCGTTAATGACGCTGAGCGCCTCTTCTTCGGAGTAGCTGCCAAGGGGCTTGTCAAAGCCAATCTCAGCCGCCGCTTCACCGAAGAACTTCAAACACTTGCGCATGCTTCGCAGCTCAAGCTCAGTTGCATCAACCATGCTTGCCTCCGAATGCGTTTCGTTGTCCATTGCTTTGACCCAGCTGCCATACATGCTGTGAAAAGCACGCTGGCAGCGTGGGGAGCAAAACACCCAGTCCATGGGATAGCGGGCGGGCGTACCCACCCGCTGACGGGTGTCTGTGTGCAAGAAGCCCTTGGCCTCTCTTGAGCAGACCCAACATTTCATGCTCCCCGCCTGTTATTGCGCCCAGCTGGGCTTGCCAGCTACTGCGGGACGAGCTGCGGGCACGTTGGCTGGCGGCGCGTATGCGGGGGCAGGCGTTGCCGCTGGTGCACCTGAGCTGCCGCCGCCTGACTGAACCTTGCTTGGCACACCCATAAAGGCTGCGTACTCCTTGCTGTCTGGCTCAACAGCCAAACGAACGATGTTTCGGTCGTCGCCTCGGCCATCTTTTTCAATGTCAACACGGGCAATGAACTCAATACCGTCAAGGTCAACAAAACCGTTGATGCGTCGTGCAGCAGAGGCTTGGGGTGAGTTATCTTGCGGGTGCACGTTGCGTGCGCTGTTGAGCAAACCACGGATAAAGCCGCGTCCCATTTGTCCCCAAGTTGGGCCTTTGGCTGAGTGCAGACCAATGTTTGTCCACATCTTGCGTTTGGCATAAGCGCCAGCGGTCACAACAAACTCGGCAGCCAGATAGACCGCACCCGTTTCATTGGACTGAGTGGCATAGCCGTCGGTCCAGCCTTGGGTGTAGTCATCAAAGCCACCGGGTTTGATGGACATGCGAACGGGAACGATCGTCCCCTTGGGGATCAAATCAAAGCTACCCTGCTGTGCTTGGGCGTCGTTAAAGTCGTTCCAGCTGGAACCATGTGCGTGAGCTGTAGTCATTTCAATTCCTTAAATGTTGGTTTCGGTGTGTGTGGGTGCGAACTCGTTCGCATCGACGTTGAGGCACTTGTTGATCAGCTTGCCTAGATCGGGTTGCTCAAGAGCTTCAAGTCGCCCTGAGCGGTCTTTGCTTGGAAAGCCATAGGGGTTGTCAGCGCGGGTGACAAAGGCGCGATACGTGCCACCGTTCTCGTCCTTGATGGGAGCCAAGGTGATGACCTCATCGAGCACGCCTGGCAACTCAAGTCCTGTCTTGCTGCCTTCGAGTTGGAGCTGAAAACTACGACGACCGATGTCATCCGTTTTCTCTTCCAAGATGGCCACATAGATCACGTGCTTGTTTCGAACGTGCTGCAGGTGCGTGAGCGCTGCGATCATTTCTTGACCCAGCAAGCCATACGCACCGCGACTATCAGGCTTACCCGTCTTTTCGCTAAACGCCTGAGGCTGGGTTTTGCACCATGCAAAGCACAGACGAGAGAGCACGGTCAGGCTGTCGACAAAGTAGTAGTCGTACTTGGCCAACTGCGCGGGGTCGCCATACTTTTCACATACGTGGTCGTAGTGCGCTTGCGAGAAGGTCTGGTCCTTGGTTGCAGTTGGCATGGGGCCAGCCAAGAACACCACGAGGTCGCGGAATTCCTGCCAAGTGCGGGGGCGAACGGCGTCACCCTTCCACGATTTCACGGAGAGGTCACCTGCTTCCAAGTCCACGAACAAAGTCGCTCCTGAGGGCAGTGTGTGAAGTTGGCTTGTCTTGCCGATGCCGGGGATACCAACGAGGCAGATCTTGGCGCTGTGTTTTTCGCGCAGTCGCTCTTCAGCGGAGATGATGGGTAACGACATCACTGCACCTCCACACCGTTGAACTCGACTTTGATCGCGGGCTTGCCACCTTTGACCGTGCGTGCTTCCACAAACTGCTCTTTCATGTTTGTGGGCCATGCGCTAAAGCGTTTCTCCGAGACAGAGAACTCCACATCGATGTACTCGGACAGGGGCTCGCCTGCGGCGACGATGCGCTCAGCAATAGCCTTGAGCTTTGTTTGATCCCAACTCACGCGCTTGGGCAAGTCGTAGCTCACTGACAGTGGGCCATCGTTGAAGTGGACCGTTCCGAAGTCGCGACCTGACTCGTTCAATGCACCGCGACCTTGGCCACCGAAACGCATTTCCATCGCAGCATCAAGCTTTTGACGGTTTTCTTTTGCCCACTTGAGCAGCTCGTCCAGGTTGGTAGTTGCCTCAACCAGTTTGGCGTGAGGGAGAGCGGCCAATTGGTTGACCGTCATTTCCGCAATTTCTGCAGGGTAGACCATGAGGTTTGACATAGCTCAGACCTCCGCACTTGCGATACGCGACTGGGGATTGGCGTACAAGCACTCGTGCTCATAGGCCTCGACATCCTCAATGCGGTACATGACCTTGCCACCGATCTTGAGGTAGACGGGGCCGACACTTTCGGTGCGATAGCGTTCAATGGTGTGAACGGACTTGTTCCAGCGATTTGCCAACTCTTGTTGGGTCAGGTGCCGGGACCTGTGGTTAGTTTCAGCCTGCATTTGCAGCTCCTTTGAGGGTTAATGACCACCGATTTGCAACGCTTGCGTATGCACTGCTTATCGATGGATTGATCCTCTCGAAGCGACTTCCTCAAACCATTACTCAGACTACTCAACGGGATTACTCAAACGCGTTTCGTGGGCTCCAAAAGAAAAAAACCCGGCCAGACTTGCGTCAGGACCGGGTGAAAGATATGGCAACTGCTAAACCATATTCAAAACATCAGTGGTACGACTCTCCCAATGGGACTTGCAGCTGGTAGCGCATGTCGTCACGGAGGTAGTGGATGAACCTTTCATACACAGCTTTGTTGCGCTCAAACTCCTTGCTCGGTGAAAAGCTCTGAGACTGAGATTTGCAACTTCTTTGCAACGCAGCTTTGTCCATCTCGTGATCTAGATCGTTCATGAGCGCCAGCAAGATGAGCCTCTGCCGAGGTTCAAGCATGTGTTTCACGCCGTCGATCCAAACGCAAGAATCCGACTCAACGTACTTAAGCGTCGTATCTGGTTTTGCATCCACCATGATTTGAGTAGCTGAACTTGCATTTACGTCAAAGAACTCAAAGCGGCTTTGACTGATGCGTGCGGCCATCCCAAGGTTAAGCACTTCAAAACCAAATAGCGGCGATTCCTTTGGCAAAGGCAAATCGCTGCTGGTCAGAACTACGCTCGACTCTGCCGTTTTTTCGAGATGAATCTGCTCGCGCAATCGTTCAGCCACGCTTGGCTTGTAGAGCTGCCTAGCAAAGTACCAAGTCGTAGGCTTTGACCTGCCCGACTGCAGAACCCCTAAACGCCAGATCTGCTCGTGATCAATCACTTTGCAGCCCAGGTTGTTGAGATTCAAACCTGTGGCCAAGTTCGAGACGAGCTTTGTGAATGACACCTTGTGGTTGTGGCTGTAGTGCTTTGGCGCAGTCACGTCATCACACTCAGGACACTGGAGCAACACATCATCGACTGACACGTCGCGCACAATCCGAGCCAGCTCGACACCGCACTCAGGACAGTTGATCCATTGGCTGGAAGGTCCATGTACCAACATTCGCTCACGAATCAAATGCTGAGCTCCGTCCTTGGAATATTCATGCAAGGCTTGACCGCTGATCTGTGGCTTGTCCAGCTCTAAGAGCCTGCACAAGACTTGGGTGGAGTTGATTTGCGCTTGACTCATCACGCCACCTTCAACTCTTCAGCGTCAAACCCATCAGGCGCATCCTCGGCCTCAATCACGTCCAGTGCTTTGAGAACAGCTTGAGCGATTGATTGGTTTTTCTCAGACAGGTTTTTGATCGTTGATGACCCCATCGACTGAACGCCAAAACTGAAGTGAGGATATTTCCCCTTCGCATCAGCCTGCATGTAAACAATCAACGTGGCTGAGTCGAGGCTGTAATCAGCTTCAAAGCTATGAGTGATCTTGAGAGTGCCTAAGGCCTCCTGCGCAGCGTCAGGCTTATCCATCTCAGGCGTAGCCTCAACATGCACGGCAACGCCTGCTTTGCCAATGGGCGAGAACTTGGCGCGACGAAGGCGAACCTTCTCCACACCAAACTCAGACCAGTCGACTGTTGGCGACAACATGCCGTCGCGCAAGGCATTCAAGCGAAATGCCTTTTTCTCGATCTCTTCTGGCTCGATCTTTTGACCCAGCACATGCTCACCAAAGAGCTGCAAAACAGCGGCATGGTTCTTTGCTCCTCCCTTGACGATTGATTCAACAATCCCAAGCTTTGGGTGATACACAAGGGCTGTTTCCAAGGCAATGCGTGTCGTCACGCGCGTGAAATTGCTTTGTTCAAAATGCGCAATCGCTGTCACGGGACCTTCAACATAAATCGTGACTTGAACGCTTTCGTCCTTGGCACGCTCACTCACTTCAACGTGGCTGCTTTTTCCAGCACCCACTTTTTTGTAGAGCTTTGTCACCTCATCGCAGAACTGATCGAGCTTTTCGCGCTCATTGGACAACGTCAACCCCGCAGGGATCAGGTGCTTCTTCCAGAACTTGCCGTTTGATTTTGCTTGGAAGGCCAAATGCAACTCTGCATCTCGGAATGCCTTGTCGCGGAAAGCAAGCATCCACAGCGCAATCTCACGTTCAGTTCGATTCTCAAATGCTGTCAACGCCATTGGGTCGTCAGCGCAGATTGATCGGAACTCTTGTAGGGCTTGGGCATTGGACATGCAATGCGCTCGCCTTAGGTCGTCGTGCCAGAGCATGAGATCGTGCTCTAAGGCTTTGCGTTCTTCTGCATCGAGCCCGCCTTGGGAAAGAGTTTCCTCAAGTTGGTCAAGGTTTTGTCCAATCAAAGCATGCAGCGTGTCAGCTGCGGCTTCCCAATTGATGCTCAAGCGGGGGTTGATCTGGTGTTGTTGCGTGAACTCTCGCAGCGTAGGCATTGAGATGTGACGCATGAAGTGTCGATCATTGAAAACTAACATTTGTCTACTCCGTTTCCGTTGGAAAAAGTCATACCCTGGCGAGTGAACGCCATAAATTTTTTGTACTGTCTTGTTTTGTTTGTTTAGGTACGAGGCTTAGTGGCCGTATCGCCGAACTATGCCTACGAGTACCCCTTCAACTTGAAGCTCACCCTTTGGATAAATCAAGGGCAGACTCGAGTTGTGTGGCTTGAGGGCGTATTTACCGTCCTCTTTCACGAGCTCTTTTAAGGTGAACTCGTTGTCGACGTTAGCGATGACGAAGGTGCCGACCCTGGCACTTTTTGTCCTCTCAACTACGGCGAGATCTCCATCATGAATGCCTGCTTCTACCATTGAGTCTCCCTTGATTGGGATGACAAAGGTATCGTTGGGCTTCTTGACTAAATACTCGTCGAATAGCAACGGCTGGCTCTCAACATCAACGGCACTCACTGGCGTACCAGCAGGTACCGATGAATCAATCATGCTTCGCTCAAAAAATCGCTTCCCCGTGATCCAAGCATCATCATCTGCAGTGCGTTCAATAAACCCCTCGTCGGCCAACCGCCCCATGAGCTTGACCGCAGCCGAGCGCGACGAAAATCCCAGCAGGGACGCAACGCGCTGAAGGCTTGGAATACGCCTGTTTGCAGCGTAATAGTCCCTCAGTGCTTGCAGGTGCTCATCGTCTCGATTGGGCGGTCTCATGGGTGAAATAGGGGTTTTGGTGTTGATTTCGACACCATTTTAGAGAACATTTCGACACCATGCAAGCAGGCCCATTTCTGGGCCTTTTGGCAGCAAATAGCCCCAAAAATGCCCAAATTCCAGCAGTTTCTTGAGTAACTCCATACGGCGCGTCACCAAAACAGGGGCAGCCTTTGCAGAAATTGCCACGGACAGCTAGGCACTCCGAAATCAAAAATTCTCGGCCTGTCAACAACCACTGTCCACCTATGACCGAAGTCACCTACAACGTGCTTGAGCCCTCCTTGATGAGCGAGCACGAACGCCACCAAGAGATCGCCCAAATCCTGGCTCACGGCATTGTTCGGCTATGTAGCCAAGCAGCAAATGAAATGGAGAAAAAAAGTCATTTTCAACTTGCTATGCCTAGCAATAAGAGCGTTCATACGGTTCCCAAAAACGCGCTCCTACGAGCAGCACAACAACTAAGGAACCGCAATGCAAAAACCAAAGCAAACGTCACCCATGAAAGCAAGTGAACCCAGCGTGTTGGCTCAAGTTGCCAACCTCTCAAACCTATCCCTCAAGGAACTCAACGACATGTGGCTTCGGCTCAACGGCGTACCAGCCCCCTCCGGTCAGAAGCGTCCGTTTCTGCAAAGCCACCTTGCATATCGAATCCAAGAGCTGGCCTACGCACAGGTCAACCCCACTCTCATTGCAAGCAACAAGAAGCGAATCGAAAGCATGATTGAGCACTTGAAGCCACTAGCAAAGGCGCGATCAAAGAAAGAGGCGTTCAAGCTCGTGCCAGGGACGCGTCTGCGCAGAGACTTTCAGGGCAAGACACACGAAGTCACGGTGCTGTCCGATGGCAACTTTGAATACCAAGGTCGCCCCTTCTCCAGCCTTACTGCTGTAGCGCATGAGATCACCCAGCAGAAATGGTCCGGGCCCAGCTTCTTTGGATTGACCAGATCTAACCCAGCCATTTTGGGAGCTCGACGCTAATGGCTCGCACAGAAGAAATCACACGCACGCGAATCCGCTGTGCGGTCTACACACGCAAGTCCTCCGAAGAGGGGCTCGATCAGGACTACAACTCCATCGATGCGCAAAAGGATGCGGGGCACGCCTACATCAGCAGTCAACGCCATGAGGGATGGATCCCAGTGGCCGCTGACTATGACGATCCTGCCTTCTCAGGCGGAAACATGGAGCGCCCAGGTCTTAAGCAACTCATGCTCGACATCCAAGCCAAGCTCGTTGATGTTGTGGTGGTTTACAAGATTGACCGCTTGACTCGCAGCTTGGCTGATTTCTCCAAGATGGTGGAGATTTTTGATGCGCATGGCGTGTCTTTTGTCTCGGTCACCCAGCAGTTCAATACAACCACCTCCATGGGTCGCTTGATGCTCAACGTCTTGTTGTCCTTTGCTCAGTTTGAGCGGGAGGTCACCGGAGAACGCATTCGAGACAAGATCAGCGCCTCTAAGAAAAAGGGCATGTGGATGGGTGGGGTGCCTCCGCTTGGCTTTGATGTGGCCGATCGAAAACTAATCGTCAATGAGCCAGAGGCCGCCTTGGTGCGGAGGATTTTTAGCGACTACCACCGCATCAACTCAGTGACCATGCTGATTCAGCACTACAGGATGGAAGGGATTTGCAAAAAACACTGGACAACTCAAGATGGAAAACGGCGCGTTGGTAAGCTGATCGACAAGGGCTATGTGTATAAGCTTTTGAACAACCCTCTCTACTATGGGATGATTCATTTCAAGGGTGAAAAGTTCCGAGGCGAACACACGCCAATCATTACCCAAGAGATGTGGGAAAAAACGCAGGCCAAGCTCTCATCCTCAAGCCGAGGCAGCAAGAAAGAGCAGCGCCACAGCAAGCACACTGCTTTGCTCAAGGGTTTGATTTACTCATCCGATGGAAGTGCCATGACACCGGTCGGCAAGGCCGTACCCGGCACGAACAAACATTACCGGTACTACCGAGCAGTTAGCGATCAAAAGATTAAAGCTGGCACATCTGGCTTGCCAATGATGCCTGCGCACGAAGTGGAAAAAGCGGTCATGGAACATGTCCGAATGATCCTTCGATCTACAGACATAACTACCGAGGTCTTCAAGGCGATACGGGTTTTAAACAACCCAAACACACAAGACTTGGACGAATACAAGACAAGCAACTTAATGGCCAATGTCGATAAGGTCTGGGATTCTCTCTACCCATTAGAACAACACCGAATCTTGCACCTGTTGCTCAAGAAAGTGGTGATCTACCCAGAACGCATTGATGTATCTCTTCACCCCTCGGGTGTGGCCAATCTGGTCATTGAGGTTGCGCAAAAAGAATTGGAGCTACAAGAAGCATGAAACTAACAACTCTAGAACACAAGAAAGTCTCAACAATTCATCGAGACGCAGATGGCACTATCACCATCTCTATTCCGATTCGGATTCGCAAATACAGCGGCAGACAGCAGGTCATCTTGCCGCAGAACATCGTCTTCAATGACTTCAAAGAAAAACAAGATTTGACGGTCTTGCAAACTGCGCTTGCTCGTGGGCGTCAGTGGCAAAAGATGCTCGAGTCGGGAAAATTCAAAACGCTACGAGAGATTGCTGAGAGTGAAGATGTAGATCCGGGCTATGTCAGTCGGTTGATGAATATGAATTTGCTTTGTCCAGAGATCGTCAGGCGAATACTGGACGATGACATTGAGTCAGATTTCGCGTTCAATGAAATTTATCGGGATATCCCAGTTCGTTGGGATGATCAGTTTAGGAAGTTCAAAATACCCATGAGCTGATGATCCTGAGTTGACTAGACGTCAGGTTTTCTCGTCCAGTTACTTGCGACTAACCGGCGGTCTATAGTGGGTTGACAGCCTGGATAGCTATCGCGCTAGATTTTTGTCCTAAAATTCCGTAAGTTATTGATTTTTATATGAATTTCTTAATTTCTCTGAATTCAGACTGAAACCTGCTTCGGTCCAATTAAGGAGATGACAGGATGGGTCAATGAGGTTAAAATGCATGAATCTTCAATGAGAATTCTTTCATGCAAGCAACTGCTTCACTGATCACCTCATCCCTGCGGGGTGCCACTGCGCACCTAGCAGATGAGCTGAAAGCTGGTCATGTCTATCGGCGTGAGGATCTCGCTCGCCTAAGCAATGCGGTAGATAGGCATTTGCGTGAACTGGTCTCTATGGGCAAACTTCAAAAGCTGGCCCAGGGGCTTTACCATGCCCCCAAACAGTCGAACTTTGGTCCTCTACCCCCAGCCGACGATCAGGTTGTGAAGGGGTTTCTGCGGGACAAGGAGTTCCTCGTCTTTTCGCCATCTTCCTACAACGCTGTTGGCCTAGGCACCACGCAGCTCTACAACCGCACACTGGTCTACAACCACAAGCGCCACGGCGTCTTTCGCCTCGGAAATCGGCAGTTCGATTTCCGGGTGAAACCCCGCTTTCCAAAGAAGCTGTCTCGCGAGTTTCTCTACGTAGACCTGCTCAACAACTTGGAGGAACTAGCCGAAGATCGTGATGTAGTGCTAAGCCAGGCTCGCAGCAAGCTAGGCTCCTTTGATATAGATCGTCTGCAAGAGGCTGTAGAAAACTACGGCAATATGACCACGCGCAAACGATTCCGGGAGTGGATCGATGGCTGATTTTCTTCACGAGCGACGTGACTTCGACCAATTGCTCGCGGTTGTTGCCAACGATCGAGGCCTTGATCCTATGCTGGTTGAAAAGGATTACTGGATCATGCACGGACTATGGGGCCTGCAGGCCCAGGGCTTTGTGTTTGAGCTCAAGGGCGGCACCTCTCTGTCAAAGGGCTTCGGGGTGATTCATCGGTTTTCCGAAGACATAGACATACGAATAGAGCCACCGGCCGATATGGATGTGAAAATCGGCCGCAACCAGGACAAGCCAGCTCACATTGCCTCACGGCGGATTTACTACGACGAACTGGCCAAGCGCATTAGTATCCCAGGCATCGCCAGCGTGGAGCGGGATACCTTTTTCGATGACGAAAAAATGCGTAGCGCAGGCATTCGCCTGTCCTACTCACCCCGCGCAGCCGCTCTGTCCGGGGTGAAGGACGGCATCCTGCTGGAGCTGGGGTTTGACGATACAGCCCCTAATCGAGCGGTCACGATCTCCTCATGGGCCTTGGATTTCGCCTTCATCAAAGGTGTAAAGGTGTTCGATAACCGGGCAGTCGATGTCCCTTGCTACGCGCCGACACACACCTTTGTCGAAAAGCTCCAAACCATTTCGACCAAGTACCGGCGTTTGGCAGAGGCCAAAGAGTTTCCAGCCAACTTCCTACGGCACTACTACGACGTATTCTGTCTGCTTGACCTGCCTGAAGTTCAGGAATTCATGAAAACGCCCGCATACCAAGAACGGAAGCAGCAGCGCTTCCGATCTGGAGATGAGTTGGCGATAGCCAAAAATGCAGCCTTCACCCTTAGTGATCCTAACCAGCGAGCTCTTTTCGCTAGGGAATATAGAAAGTCAGCCGCGCTCTACTACAAAGGTCAGCCTGATTTTGATGAGCTACTTGCTCGGATCGGTTTACAACTGGATTCAATGTGAAATTTGAAACAAGTTTGATCTATGAGCAGTACAGTTGCGATGGAAGCCTGAGCAAAGTCATCGCCAGAGGTTTCATAGATCAGCAGTATTGATTACCCATTCAACTGATGTCCATTCACATAGATCCCTTGCCGAAAATACCCGAGGCTCTCCGCGTTGCAGCATCAACACGGAGGCTTGTGCCCTTCATAGGGGCAGGAGTGTCTCAACTTGGAGGAAGCCCCGGATGGGATGAGTTCGCGAATCTTGCGCTGAAATTCTTCGTGACCCATGGAAAACTTTCTCATGCCGCACTGGATCAAATCATGCGCCTGACATCACGGGTAAAACTATCCGTAGCCCTCGACTTGGAATTTCGGCACAAACTTCCGATCGATTTTCCATCGATTCTGAAGCCTTCGACTGACGAACGGAAACAGAATTGCGAGCGCGTTTATAAAGATTTGAGTCAACTCGCAGATACCTTTATCACAACGAACTATGACGATTGGCTAGACCAAGCTCGAATTCCCTTCTACAAATATGAAGACCTGTCGATGCGGAACTTTGGTGTTCCTAATTCAGTATTCCATATTCATGGTTCTGTCCTCGACTCAGGCAGCATGGTACGCACTACGGACGAGTATCTTGTCCGTTATGCCAGCCACAAAATTGCAAAAGGTCCAGCAGGAGAGAACGCATTTTTGACCTTCCTGGAAAAAATATTCGAACTCAAAACAATCTTGTTCATTGGGTACAGCCTGAGCGAGTTAGAAGTGCTCGAGTATGTTCTTCAGAAAAAAGGGCAAGGCACCAACGAAGAAGGGACCGAACAAAAGCATTTCATCCTTCAAGGTTTCTTCACCCATGAAGTTGAATTGGCTAAAAGCCTAAAAGAGTACTTTGCGAAATTTGGCGTGGAACTGATTCCGTTCTCTCGTGATGAGAACAACTGGGGTCAGTTGGCTAACGTCATTGAGTATCTAGCACTAGAGTTAAAAATTGGAAATCCCCTTGCAGTTGCCACACTGCAGGAGATGAAAGGATTACTGGGATGACGTTTGTTTTTACAACGAATCACCAGCTATTCATACAGCGCATGCTCGAAAACGAAGAGCAGGAGAAAAAGGGCTACGAATTGCTGCTGGAGAAAGAGTACTTCGCCGATTTTTTTGACCACCTTCAGGCTGTCGGTTTGTTTGCTGCAAGTCGACCACCAGGACCACAGCCCACTTCCAAACCTGGATCTGTGTGGATTCCATACTGGGCCCCACTAGATTACTTAGAGGCATGTGCTCGCTTTGCAAAGAGCCAACAGGACACAAAGTTAGCCATCAAAGTGTTAGAAGTTGTACGCGAATGCTCTTTGGCGACCAATCCAGATGGATCTCCTAAACACAATTACTTCACTTCCAAAAAATTTGCTGAGATCCTCGGATTGATGCCAACAGGTTTGATACAGAACAGTGACATCGATTTGTTATCTCGTTGGCTTTTGGATCCATACGACAAGGGTCTTGTTTGTAGCGCGTTAGACAAAGGGCTCATGTTTGCGTTACTTGATAGCGCAACGCCTGACGACTGGGCCAAGGCCGTAAAGGTCCTCGATCAATGCACCGAGTTAGCACCGGACAAGGATGACGATCAACCTACTACGGTTGTCGAAGACTATTGGCTCAAAGAGTTCATTAAAAATCATTCGTCAAAACTCGGTGAAAAGGTAGGTGCGTCTGCCACCGCTGTATTCATGAAGCGTCTGACGCAGGTCTTTGGGTCGGGAACACGATGTACGCACGGCTACCTGTTCCGGCCTGCAATTGAAGATCACACACAAAACCATGACTGGTATGGTGCCGAAAATCGTTTCGTGGAAGGATTGCGGGACGTTTTGTTGTCTTGGGTAAGGGCAAATCCTGAAGCGGCAAAAGATACGGTGAAATCTCTTTTGAATGCAGAGTTGGAAATTGCTCGACGCATCGCAATTCACGTAATTCATACTCATTGGAGTGTCCTCCGTGATCTGCTTATAGAAGCAATTGGCCCCGATCTATTTCGGTCTGGACACCTGCACGAGCTCTATCGGCTACTTAAAGAACATTTTCCCGAGATGCCTACAGAACAACAAACTGCCGTTCTGGATGCGATTGACAACATTTATGTCCCTAGGGTTGCTGAAAATCCTGAACGTCATCGTCGCACTGTTCAGAGAAACTGGCTTTCGGCTCTTGAAGGCAAAGGAAATGAACGTGCAAACCAGTGGTATGTTCAATTAGGTAGCGGGGACGAGAGAGTTGGTTTATCACCACACCCAGATTTCCACTCATACATGGAATCAAGCTGGGGAGAAGGTCCATCAATCTATCAACCAACGGAACTTCTAGCATTCGTTCAGTCAGGTGACCTTATTGGTGTGCTGAATGACTTCAAGCAAACAGATCGATGGTCTGGCCCCACAACTCGCGCATTGGTTAGTGCATTGGAAGCTGCAGTTGCAGAACAACCCGCTCTGTTCATCAGTACCTTTCCATCTCTTCTCAATGCGAAGCGCCCTTATCAGTACGGCATCTTAAGTGGCCTGAAGCAAGCCTGGGACGCATCGGCTAAGTCCACATCGGATATAGATTGGAATGACGCCTGGTACAAGATTCTTGATTTTTTGCTCCAATTAATCTCACCTGTTCATTTCTGGAGGGAAAAAGTTGATCCCGATCCCGACTTCTGTCCATCTAGGGATTGGATTCCCCCAGTCATCGCTGACTTTTTGCGTTCTGGCACGCGCGATGACAAGCATGCATATCCTTCAGAACTCCTTCCCAAAGCTCTCGTAATAATTGAATTGCTACTTGAGAATGCAGAAACCGGATCCGCTCCTACTGACGATCCGATGCACATGGCAATCAATTCACCCAAAGGAAAAGCTATTGAAGCCCTGTTCAGCCACGCATTACGTCAGTGCCGAGTGAGCGATAAAACGTCAGGATCACACACAGAAACTTGGGCGTCTCTTCAGTCGATTTTTTCCAAAGAACTAGGCAAAACCAAAGGGGAAAATTTCGAATTTTCCACACTTGCAGCTTCTTATCTAGCAAACATACAGTATCTGTCTGAGACATGGTTAACGCAGTCTATTGGGAAGATATTTTCGAAAGAATTTCCGGACAACTTCAACTCAGCCCTAGGTGGATTCGTTTACTCAGAGCCAACCAAGTTAACCTATCGGCTGCTAGTTAACGCTGGTGCAATCGACACCGCTGTACAAAGCTATGAGGGCAAGACGCAGATTAAAGACAGATTGATCGAGCGTATAGCGCTGGCCTACCTTTGGGGTGAAGAGACTTTGGAATCACCTAGGTTCTCATGGTGGTTCCAGAAGTCGGAAGTACATGCCCTTTCGGCAGTCAGTCATTACTTCTGGAGCATCAGCAAACAAGAAATTACAGAGGAGCAAGTTAAGCTCATCATGCAATTTTGGAAAAAATGTGTTGATGTCGTCCACAAAGAAGACTCCTCGTCGGACCAACTTTTTTCCAGCCTGAGTCGTTTGGCCTGCTATGTAGATTCGATCAGCGCAACTGAAGAGGCGCTAATGGCGGCTGTCGCACCATTTGCACACGTAGGTCACAATGTAGATTGGTTTATTGAGTCGCTGGAACGACTTGCTGATGTTAATCCTCAGGTGATTTCTAGATTGCTCACAATAGTTTTGGATACTCATGATCCGATGTTCGATTTTGAAGATCGTCTGAAATCTATCGCACTCAAATTTTCTCAGCACCAGATGAACACGGAGGCAATTCGACTAGTTGATCGACTGCGTCGCCTCCGAGGTATGCCCGAACTCTACGAACATCTGATCAAAAAAATGAAAGCAATGTGATGCATTTGCACAAAAGTATGAACAATCTCCTTACCTGCAACCAACAATCATTGAAGCCATCCTGGACGGTAGATATCCGGCGCAACTAACGATCAAAGATCTGATGGAGCCGTTTCCCATTGAGTGGGATGCACAGGCCAAACACTTTGGAATTGAATGCGACTAAGCCGCTTAAAGAGGCCTCAAGCCTTCATAACGGATGTGCATCCCACACCCCCTGTAAAGAGGCACAAAATTTCCGTTCCTCTCTGCATCGGGATCAAAAGGTGCCCTGGAACCTAGTTCAGCGCTCGTCATTATTTCGTTGCCCAACGTTGAACGCTGATCAGAATCTTATAGGTTGTTTGCGCACAGGTCAGCGTCTGCTTCGGGTCGGCGGCTGCCGGTCAGTCGATGAGCCGTGAACGACGGCAATCAGCCTAGACTCGACAATGCCTCCCTTTCACAACTTAAAGATGCAGTATGCGAGAGCGCGAGAAGGGGTCTCCTCGTTTTCAGTGCAATAAGTGACGGTACGCAAAGCTAGCACTGGCG
>ERZ650310.205-NODE-205-length-17785-cov-5.265877_pt1 | contig 17785 bp, 13 predicted proteins | sample MGYA00376246_ERZ650310 | MGnify/ENA primary metagenome ERZ650310 (study PRJEB26733, sample SAMN07839286) | wastewater metagenome | biome: small river; feature: stream; material: water | place: USA: North Carolina | collected 2016-03-01 ...
TGAACTGGACCAAGATGCAGGATGACTACAACGCCTACTACTGCGTGGTCGACCTACATGCAATCACCGTTCCGCAGGAGCCTGAGGCGCTGCGACGCAACACTCGCATCACCGCCGCTCAGTATTTGGCAGCAGGGATCGACGAGAACAAGTCGGCGCTTTTCGTGCAGTCACACGTTCCGGCCCACGCCCAGTTGGCTTGGGTGCTAATGACCCTTACCGGTTTCGGTGAGGCCGGTCGCATGACCCAGTTCAAAGACAAGTCACAAAAGAACGGCACGGATGCCGCCTCGGTTGGTCTATTCACCTATCCGGTTCTTCAGGCAGCAGACATCCTGCTCTACCAGCCAAAGGCAGTGCCGGTTGGCGAAGACCAGCGTCAGCACATCGAGCTAACCCGCGACTTGGCTACCCGCTTCAACTCTCGTTTCGGTGAAACTTTTGTGATTCCAGAGGGCGTCATCCTCAAAGAAACCGCAAAGATCTATGACCTGCAGAACCCAACCGCCAAGATGTCAAAGTCGGGCGACCCAAAGGGCTTGGTCAACATCATGGATGACTCATCCGTGATTGTGAAGAAGTTCAAGAGTGCAGTGACCGACTTGGATGGCGTGATTCGCTTCGACCGCGAGGCGAAGCCTGGAATCTCGAACCTGCTCGGCATCTACTCGGCGATCACCGGCGAGAGCATCGATTCACTGGTGGCTCGCTTTGACGGTGCCGGCTATGGCGCACTAAAGACCGAACTTGCCGACGTCGTGGTTTCTCACATCGAGCCGATTCGCAACCGCGCCGAAGAGCTCTTGAGTGACCCTGCCGAACTTGATCGATTGCTGGCCAAGGGTGCCGCAAAGGCGAACGAGTTGGCCGAGAAGACTCTGGCTACCGTATACGAACGCATCGGTTTTATCGCCGCTAGCTAATCGGCGCGCTCCGGGTTCGTCCACAGCGTAGGAATAGGGTTTCCGTTTCACTGGTTGGAATGGGATGATATACAAGCAACAAAAGTTCTTCGGGGTCAGTGAAAATCTGAGCCGGCGGTTATAGCCCGCGACCCGATGCATCGGCCATTTGATTGGCAAGCGAAACCTGAGAAATCAGGCAGAGTGAGGCATCGGTTGAATCTGTGAAATTCAGATGCCGACGGTTAAAGTCCGGATGGGAGAGGAACAAACCCGCGGTAGTTAATCTACGACTGGCGTGGGTTCGATTAGCACGTCGAATCGACCGGCATAACTTGCCGTTCTATTTTTCGCCGTGCTTGAATCTCGCCCCGAATTTCTTTCACACACGGAAACTCGGGGTTATGTCTTTTAACGAGCAACAAGAACACGCGATGCGTCGCGCACTTGAGCTTGCCCAGCGAGGCCCAATCAAGGGCGTCAACCCTAGAGTCGGCGCGGTATTGATCACCCCTAGTGGCGAGATCGTCGGCGAAGGTTGGCACCGCGGTTCGGGCACCGACCACGCCGAGGTTGCCGCTCTCAAAGATCTTCAGGCGAACGCTCGCGGAGCCGCTAACGGCCCTATCGCCTCCGGGCTGACCGCCGTAGTCACTCTCGAACCTTGCAATCACACCGGCAAGACCGGCCCTTGCGCCTTTGCTCTGATTGAGGCCGGCGTTGCCAAGGTGATCTATGCCTCGAGCGATGCGGGCATCAACTCTGCGGGCGGTGCGGCAACTCTGCGCGCGGCTGGCATCGAAGTGGAATCTGGTTTACTACAGGCCGAGGCTGATGAAGTCATCCGGGTTTGGGCCACCGCAACCGCTCAACAACGACCGTTTGTGACACTCAAGTATGGAACCACCCTGGATGGACGAAGTGCGGCAGCCGATGGTTCATCGAAGTGGATCACCGGGCCCGAGGCGCGACGCGACGTGCACCTGCGCCGCACCCAGATCGACGCAATTTTGGTCGGCACCGGCACCGTCATTGCCGACGACCCAGAACTGACCGCTCGCCAGCTCGATGGTTCACTCTATGAGGAGCAGCCGCTGCGGGTAATCCTTGGCGAAACCGAGCTCGACCCGGCGGCGCGCATTTTCGACGAGTCGGATGGCAAGGCCAAAACCGTTCAGTTGCGAACTCGCGACCTCAACTCTGCGCTTCTGAGCCTATTTAGCATGGGTGTTCGCCATCTGATGGTCGAAGGCGGGGCGATGGTGGCTAGTGAATTTGTTCGCCACAACCTAGTGAACGAATACCTGATTTACATGGCGCCGAAACTGCTCGGTGGCCCAATCACCTCGCTGGGCAACATCGGCGTTTCCAGCATCGACCAGGCCAAAGAACTCGAGTTTGCAGAGGTCAAGCAACTTGGCCCAGATCTTGTCATTCGTGCCACCGAAAGGAAGAACTAATGTTCACCGGAATCGTTGAAGAACTTGGACGCGTAAAGGCGATCGAGCCACAAGCAGACGCACTGCGCCTCACCATCGAAGGGCCGCTGGTGGTCTCCGATGCCAACCGCGGCGACTCAATCGCCGTGTGCGGAACCTGCCTCACCGTGGTTGAGCACGATGCCACCAGCTTCACCGCAGACGTCATGCAGGAGACCCTAAACCTCACCTCACTTGCCGGCATCAAGGTTGGCGACCCGGTAAACCTAGAGCGTGCGATGACCGCGGCCACCCGTTTCGGTGGTCACGTCGTTCAGGGCCACGTAGACGGTCTCGGCGAGATCATCAGCCGCACACCGAGTGAAAACTGGGAGCTAGTCAAGGTGCGCATCCCAAAGCAGCTTATGAAGTACATCGTGCTCAAGGGCTCAATCACCATCGACGGAGTCTCACTTACCGTCAACGAGGTTGGGGATGACTTCATCGGCCTCAGCCTCATCCCTGAAACACTCAAACTAACCACACTGGGCAGCAAGCAGCCGGGTGACAAGGTCAACGTTGAAGCTGACGTGATGGCAAAACACATCGAGCGCCTGCTCGAAGCGAGGAACAACTAATGTCACTTTCAACCATTGAAGAAGCGCTAGCCGCGCTGCGCGAAGGCAAGCCGGTGCTAGTTGCCGATGCCGAGAACCGCGAAAACGAAGGCGACGCCATCATGGCCGCCGAATTTGCCACCGAAGAGTGGATCGCCTGGATTGTTCGCAACACCTCGGGTTACCTTTGTGCACCGATGACCGAGCAGCGTGCCAACCACCTCGAATTGCCACTAATGGTGCTTTCAAACCAAGACTTCTTGCGCACTCAGTACACCGTCTCGGTTGATGCCGCCGAGGGCGTCACCACCGGAATCTCGGCTGCCGATCGAGCACTAACCCTTCGCACGCTTGCCAACCCGGTGAGCACCCCAGAGTCGCTGGTTCGACCTGGCCACATTCTTCCGCTTCGTGCCCACCAGGGCGGCGTGCTGGCCCGCCAGGGTCACACCGAAGCAACCGTTGACCTTCTCAAGCTCGCCGGTTTGACCCCGGTTGGCGTCATTGCCGAAATGGTTTCGGCCGATGGAACAATGACACGCCTTCCTGAGTTAAAAGAAATAGGCAAGAGAGAGGGATTACCAGTGATTACTATCGAGCAAATCGTTGAATACCGTCGTAGCCAGGATGACTTCCCAGAGGAGACGGTCAACGACCGCATCCGCTTCGAAGCCGAAGCCAAGTTGCCGACCATCCATGGTGACTTCCGCGTTCGCGGCTATTACGACACCCGCACCACCGCCGACCACGTAGCCATCATCGCCGGAAACCCAACCGGCGAAGACGTGCTGATTCGCATGCACTCCGAGTGCATCACCGGCGAAGCCTTCGGCTCGCTCAAGTGTGAGTGTGGCCCACAGCTCGACTTTGCCCTTGATCAGATCGCCAACGACCCTAAGGGTGGCATCGTGATCTACCTTCGCGGACAAGAGGGTCGCGGTATTGGCCTGTTGAACAAGCTAAAGGCCTACGCGTTGCAAGACACCGGCCTCGACACCGTAGACGCCAACCTGGCTCTCGGTTTGCCTAGCGAAAACCGTGAGTATGGTGCCGCCGTTTCGATTCTTCGCGACCTCGGCGTCAACAGCGTTCGTTTGATGACCAACAACCCAGCCAAGAGCGACTTCTTGAACCAGGCCGGCATCAAGGTAAATTCATACGTGCCGGTAATCGTCGGCGAGGCAGCACAAAACAAGCAGTACCTAGAAACTAAGCGTGCCCGCATGGGTCACATCATTCCGGAGGTAAAGGCATGAGTGGAGCGGGAGCCCCAAAACTAGAAATCGATGCGAGTGGTCTGCAGGTTGCGATTGTCGTAACCAGCTGGCACACCCAGATCACGGATGGCCTGCTGGCCGGTGCCGAGCGTGCCCTTCAGGCAGCCGGAAACACCGAGTATGAAATCTGGCGAGTCCCAGGCGCATTCGAGCTTCCGTTGGGAGCCCAGTATGCGATCGATGCAGGTGCCGACGTCGTGGTTGCCCTCGGCGTTGTCATTCAAGGTGACACCCCGCACTTCGACTACGTCTGCTCGGCTGCGACCGATGGACTAAACCGAGTTCAGCTAGATAGCGGCATCCCGGTGGGCTTTGGCCTGCTAACCGTGAACACCGAGCAGCAAGCACTTGACCGTGCCGGCCTCGAGGGTTCGAAAGAAGACAAGGGTGCCGAAGCCGTTGAAGCAGCAGTACTCATGGCTAGACTGAAGGCATGAACCTAGTACTCGACATCACCCTAGCTATTCACCTTCTCGCGTTCGCAACCATCCTTGGTGGCGTTCTATCTGAGACCAAGAACTTCAAGACCGGCGCCAAGGTCAACTCTGGCATCCTGCACGGTTCTTGGTTGGCACTTCTAACCGGCCTAGTTATGACCGGTCTGATCTATGCAATCGGCGAAGAGAACATCAACAACCTTGTGCTTTCAATCAAGGGTCTGTTGCTAACCGGCATCTTCTTCATTGGCTACACCTACCAGAAGAAGGATTCAGCTCCTAAGTGGGTTGTGCCAACCATTGGTGCCCTTGCAGTTGCAGCGATGAGCTTCGCCGTGATCGGCCACATCGTAGTAAGCAAGTAATCGACTAACTAAAAAGAAACCCCGCAGAGCGATCTGCGGGGTTTCTTATTTAATCTGTTTTATTTGCCGGTGTAGCTAACCGATACCGAAGCATCACCGAGGCCGACGCTCGTGGAGGCAACAACTCGGTAGCTCCAAGTGACACCCTTTGCAGGCGCAGCCACGGCAATCACTAGGTTTCTAGTGGTCGCGGTTGCAGCCCAGGTGGCACCGCCATCGCGGCTTACCTGCACCTGGTAGCTGGTCAGCGCACTACCGCCTAGGTTGCTAGGTGCAACGAACGAAACGAGCACAGTAGCTGCAGAGGTTGTCGCGGTAACGGCAACATTTTGCACTGCTGAAGCCCTGACCGCTGGAATTGTGTATGACGCCGCGGCGCTCGGAAGCGAAGCGCCAACCGAGTTGATTGCGACTATGCGCCAGGTCACCCTGGTTCCAGGCAGGTCGCGAGCAACCACGGCGTTTAGAGCCGAACCGCCGACTGTGAGTGCATCAACCCAATTGTTGCTTGAATCGAGCTTCTGCAGCTTGTAGCCAGTGATGGCGGTTCCACCGTTTTCAGGGTTGAACCAACTGATCGAGACCGAACCATCCGAGGTGTAAGCAATCGAGCTGAAATTAGGCGCCGATGGCACGGTTAGGGCAACCGAGACCGCAACAACGTTGCTTGGAGCACCGTAGCCGAACTGGGTTACCGCAGAAACGCGATAGCTTCGAGTGGTTCCCTTAGCTGGCGCTGGAGCTGAATAGGTAAACGACGAACCGGTGAGGCTTGCAACGCTGGTCCAGGTTGTTCCATCTACCGAAGTCTGCAACGAATAGAAGTTCACAGTGCCTCCACCCAGATAGGTTGGGGCGGTGAATGCCACACTAACGCGCTGGGTACTTGCGTTATAAACCGCGGTGAAGTTTTGAGGTGCAGTCGCGGCGACGTAAGGAGTAAGCACCGAAACCGTCGGGCTAGCCGGGCCGCTGCCCAAGGCGTTTGCCGTGGTGATTCGGAATGCATTCTGCACACCAGGCAAGGCTCGAGGAGCGGTGAAGGTGAGCGTGGTTGCCGGCAGCTGCGCAGCCGTAACCCAAACACCATCAACCAGGCGTTCAACCAAGAAGCCTGTCAAAGTTAGACCGCCGTTATCGCTAGGAACTGCCCAACGAACGGTGACATCTGCGGTTCCACTGAGGATTACCGAAGGCGAAAGCACAGCTCCGGGAATCGTGGTCGCAATCGAGATGGTAACTAGAGAGCTTGGCAAGCTGGCACCGGCCTGAGTGCTCGCTAGAACACGATAGATCCAGGTCTGACCCTTGCCTGGGGCAGACACCGAAGTAGCGAGGTTTGTCGCTGCGGTGCTGACCAGGGTTGACCAGGTCGCTCCACCATCCTTGCTGGCCTGGATTACGTAGGCCTGCACCGCGCCACCACCGAGGAAGGTCGGTGCCGCGTAACTCACGTCGACGCGCTTGGTGGCTATGTTCAGGGTTGCTGCAAAGTTTTGCGGAGCACTCGCCTGGGCGAATGGGGTTAGCAAGCTCACTGCTGCACTCGCTGCACCTGAACCGATGGCGTTCTGCGCTGTCACTCGGAAGGTGTTCAGCTGACCAAGATCAGAGCGGGTTGCGGTTAGTGAAAGTGTGGTTCCAGAAACCTGAGCAACCTGTGACCAAACACCAGCCACCTGACGCTCAACCACGTAACCGGTGATCACAGAACCACCATTATCTCCAGGTGCATTCCAGCTGAGTTGGACACCTGTAGTGCCGGTTAGCGCTAGCTTCGGAGTCGAAACAGCGCTCGGTACCGTCGTCTGGGTAGAGACTGCCACGGCATTCGAGTTGACGCTCAAACCAGAGACATTTCGTGCTGCGACTGCGTAAGACCAGGTTTGCCCCTTGGTCGGCTTTGCAGTGCTGTAAGACAAAGTTGCCGAAGGCACGAGATTAGCCAACGTGTTCCAGGTCGTGCCGTCACGCGAGATAAGCACCGAGTACTGCGTGATGGCAGCACCACCATCGCTGGCGGGTGCCGACCAAGTCAGTGTGATCAAACCGCTGGAGTTAGGAGCGCTTGCGGCCAAGTTGGTTGGCGCGCTTGGCTTTGCCGGCGCACTGTAAGTAGCGATAGAAAGCGAAGGCTCACTTAGACCGATCGCGTTCTTTGCCACAACGCGGTAGCGAACATACTTGGTCACCGGAGCAGCCGGAAGCGAGATTGAATTTGCAGTCTGCTCGGCGAAGGTGGTCCATGAGGTTACCGGTGCGGTCGTGCTCGCAAGAACTTCACTGACCTGCACGATGTAGCCAAGAATGGCCGAGCCACCATTGTCGGCGGGCGACTGCCAACGCATTACCTGCGAACCAGGCACACCCGTCACGGTCACCGAAGTCGGCGCGCCAGGCAAGGTAGCCAAAGTGGTGAACGAGCTAGAGGTGCTTTCGGCACTGACAACTTCGCCGACCTGCGAGTGCACAGTGAAGGTATAGGTCCGACCAGGCAGCAGAGCGCTTAGCTGAACGCTCGGCGTGCTCGAGGCAATTTGCGACTTAGTGGTGCTGCCTTCGATTGCGTAGCTCACAACATAGGCGATAGGCGTAGTCGGCGAAGTGCTGTTTACAGCCTTCCAACTCAAAACCGCAGAGTTAGTGGTGATGCTAGAGCTAGCCAACAAGGTTGGTACGTCAGGCACTCCAGCAACGGTGGTGAATGAGACGCTGCCCGATGGATAGCTGGTGCCAAGTGCGTTGGTTGCTCGAACTCGAACAATGTACGTGGTACCCGACACCAAACCGGTCAATGTTGCCGAGGTTGCCGTGGTAGTTGCGACAACCGTCCAACGCGGGGCGCTAGCGCTGTACATCTCAACCGTGTAACCGGTGATTGGCGAACCACCGTTATTGGCAGTAGCCCACGAAACCGAGGCCGTGCTTGAGCTTGCCACCACTACCGGCTTACCCGGTGCGGTCGGTGCACCTACAAGGGTCTTAGCGGTCACAATCGAAGAAGTTCGTCCGGATCCGATTGCGTTGTATGGATAAATCGAGAATGAGTAGTTGGTGTTGGCATTCAAACCAGTGATCGCGTAGCTGTTCAGGGTTTGACCAATCGCGTTCCACGACGTGGCATAGATGTCGCCGGGGGCGCGAGCAAGGATGATATGCCCCTTGATTGGCGAACCGCCATCGCTGGCTCCATCTACCCAGTTGATGGTTGCACCATTCGCAGCGATATTCGTGATGTTCAATGAAACGACCGGGTCAGGGGCGTTCACGAGAGGGTTAGGGTTCGGCGCAATCGGCGCAGCACCGCGAACGAAGTTGTCGTTCAGCAGGATGTTTCCAAACTGGCTCTGCGCATTGTTCAGAGCGTTCTGGATGCCGTTGTCCTTCAGTGCCTTGGCAACCTCGGCAGGCTTAGCGGTCGGGTGCTGGGCAAGGTACAGGGCGGCTACACCTGAAACGTGAGGGGTTGCCATCGAGGTTCCGCTCATCGTCGCAGTTGCTGCTGGGTCGCTAGCTTTGGCAGAAATGATGTTTGTTCCAGGGGCAAAGATGTCGACACAGTCACCGTAGTTAGAGAAGTAAGCGCGAGTGTCCGTTGGGTCGCTGGCGCCAACAGTCAAGGCATCGGGGGTTCCTGAAGGAGAGTACTTGCAAGCGTCATCGTTTGAGTTGCCAGCAGCCACGATAGGAAGGATTCCACCGTCGTAAAGCTTTTTAATTCCAGCATTGAATAGTGGCTGTGAGCCACCACCGATACTCATGCTCATCACGGCAGGAGTTCCAGCCGGGTTATTGGCCAAGATCCAGTCGAGGGCGGTGAGGATTACTGAGGTATAGCCTCGGCCATCACAGCCGAGAACTCGCACCGGAACGATGGTTGCTGCCTTGGCAACGCCATACTTGGTTCCGGCAACGGTTCCGGCCACGTGGGTTCCGTGCCCGTGGCAGTCTTGTCCCTGCAGGTTCTGGCCGAGGGCATCGAAGCCAGTCAAGATTCGACCGTCAAACTCTGGGTTGCTGGCCATTACGCCGGTGTCGACTACGTAAACGCGTACACCCTTGCCGCCGTCGGCCGGGTAGCTAAATGAGTTGTCTAGAACATTGGTCTGCTGGTCGATGCGGTCTAGACCCCATGATGGCACCGGGGTTTCTGTTTCAAGCAACGACATTTGCTGGTCTGGTTGCACGCTGATTACATCAGGATCGGCGGCTAGCACGCTGGCTTCGAACTCGGTTAGGGGAACCGTGAAACCATCCATGACGAAATCAAGCTGATCGAGCGGAACCTCACCCATTCCAAACAGCGACTTCAACACCGAATCTTGGCCGGCGGCAGTGGTCTGCACGATGTAGGTGGTGCGCAACACTGCCGCGAAAGCCTGGCTCGGCATAACGCCGGCCGTAATCAAAACTGCCAAGATAGCTGCCGCTAGAAAACGAGCACGTGCAAACATATGAAGCCCCCTGTTATTCGGTTACATGAACCTATTTCAAGGGTAGGACAAAAACTACTTCATGAATAGTGCTGTGAGGCGGCGGGTTGTAAAGATCAAACCGAGCACAATCATCACCAAGAAGTAACTAACGTGCCCGAATAGATCCCAACTCACGTTGCCAAGCATGAATGAGCGCTCCAGTTGGATTGCATGCCAAAGCGGCATTGCCTGAATGATCGCCTGAATCCACTGCGGGTATATGCTCAGCGGATAGAAGGTTCCAGAAAACAAGAACATCGGCAACATAAAGAAGTTGATCCAGTTCATCTGGTGAAAAGTCTTCAGGTAAGAGGTAATTGCCATACCGAATGAAGCGAATCCGAACGCAATCAAAACAGCACCCGGGATGGCCAACAGCGCCCACCAACTCGGAATCAAGCCGAGCGGAGCCATGACCGCCATAAAACCGATCGCGTAAATCAAGCCTCGCAGCAATGCCCAACCGATTTCACCGATCGCCACATCCAAGGGGCCCAGAGAAGTGGCCAACATGGTTTCGTAAAGCTTCGCGAAGTGCATCTTGAAGAAGACGTTCCAAGTCGAGTCGTAGATCGCGCCATTCATCGCCGAGGTAGCCAAGAGTGCTGGGGCAATAAAGGCCGCGTAAGACACCGGGTGCCCGGCACCATCGGTGACACCGCCGATCAGCTTGCCGATTCCGAAACCGAAGGCCAATAGATAAAAGAGTGGCTCGACGAAACCAGAGAGAACGATGATCCAGTTCGAACTTCTGAATGCCATGAAGTTGCGTTCGAGTGCGACTCGCGAGCGGCCTGAATAGATTGCTCGGCCAGGCTTGTTGCGTCTACGCTCGGCAATTGCTACGGCACTGTCGACTGCCAGATTGATCATGCTCATGCGGCTAACCTCTTTGCTGTCTGACGATAGGCGAGGTTGAGCCCGACAGCCAACCAAAGTGCCAAATAAACCCAGTGTGAGATGGTTACCCAACCCTGCTGAGGGCTGCCATAGCTGATGGTTCTGCCGAGGTCGGTACCGTGCCATAGTGGCGAAATCCAACCGACCCACTGAAGGTAACCAGGCATCGATTCAAGTGGATAGAACGTGCCCGAGAACATCATCATTGGCGCGATGATGAAACGGCCGACGATCGCGAAGAATCCATCGTCTTCTTTCACGAAGGTGGTGGCCGCCATCATTACAGCGCCGAAAGCGGCTCCGGCAAATATGGCGGAAAGGAACATAGGCAAGACCACGTCAAAGGTGATGGCGCCAAAGGCTAGGAGCACGCCCTCGTATATCGCTACGGTCACTAGCGTGCGCAACATCGCCGAAGCCATCACACCGTTCACGATGTCGCGTGCGGTAATCGGCGTGGAGTTCATCGCAAAGAAGTTCTTGTCCCACAGAAAACCCTCCATGACCGGAAACGAGGTTTCATCCTGGTAGGCCTGAATAGCCGCACTGGCAAGAAGCGCAGGGGCGAGGAAGGTTAGGTACGAAACGCCGCCGAGCTGAGAAGCGCCACCGTTTTTATCTACCAATGCGCCGATGCCGATGCCGACCGAGAATAGGTACAAGACTGGGTTTCCGAGACCGAAGGCCGCGATTGAACCCCACCACTTCATCATGTTGCGCACACGGGCCTCAGTCACGTGAAGCCACGCGAAGTTGCGCGCCCTGGCGACGTTCACCAGCTTCAGCGAACCCTGCCAGGCCGACTTGTGAACCGGCTTTTCGATAGAGGCGCTAGTCATTATTCGACCAAGGTTCTGCCGGTGAGGCGCAAGAATACGTCTTCAAGAGAGCTGCGACGAACCAGCGAAGTCACCGGCTCGAGACCCATCTTCAGGATCGCCTGGAGGTCCTCTTCACCGTTTTCCGAGTAGATCAGAATGCGGTCAGGAAGCACCTCGGTGCGGTGACCAAGGTGGCCGATCTTCTCGGCGATCTCGATGTTCTTGCTCGAACCGAAGCGCACCTCGAGCACCTCTTTGCTTGCGTATCTCTTGATCAGGTCAGCAGGGCTACCCTCGGCCATAATCTTGCCCTTGTCCATCACAATTAGGCGGTCGCAAAGCTGCTCGGCCTCATCCATGTAGTGGGTGGTGATGACTAGCGTGACGCCCTGTTCCTTTAGGCGGAATAGGCGATCCCACAAAATGTGACGCGCCTGCGGGTCTAGGCCGGTGGTCGGCTCGTCTAGCATCAAGATCTCTGGCTCATTCACCAGACCACGAGCGATGGTCAAACGACGCTTCATGCCACCCGAAAGCTCTTCGGCCTTGCTGTTTCGCTTTTCGGTTAGCTGAGCAAACTCGAGCAGTTCTTCGACCTTGCCCTTCAAAAACTTGCGGCTTAGACCGAAGAAACGACCGTATGAAAAGAGATTCTCGTGAACCTTTAGTTCGCGGTCGAGGTTGTCTTGCTGAGGCACGACACCCAGGTGGGCGCGAATCTCAGGGCCGCGCTTATTTGGGTCCAAGCCAAGGATGGTGAGTTCGCCGCCGGTTCGCTTCGACACTGAAGCAATCATTTTCATGGTGGTCGACTTGCCCGCTCCGTTAGGGCCTAGAAGACCGAAAGCCTCGCCCTTGCGAACCTCGAAGTCGATGCCGTCAACGGCCGTAAATTCGCCGTAAACCTTGGTCAAGCCACGGGCGACGATCATGTGAGTTTGTTCTTCTGGTGAAGTCATAGTCGCTAATCTACTAGCCTTAATCAGTGCCCACCAACAAGTCTGAATCCGCGAGTCCGCGAGTGAAACTTGGCAATACTCGGGTCACCGGAAAAGAGCAGTACTACACCCCGAAAGACCTGGCCGAAAAGCTCATCTCAGAGGTTTTGGGCGTGGTACCAGACCTAGCCAAGCGCACGGTTATTGAACCAGCTGGCGGCACCGGCTCATTCATCAAGGCGGCTCAGTCAATCGGAGTTACGGAATTCTTGTCATTCGACATCGAGCCGAAACACTCGTTGGTCAAGAAGGCCGATTTCTTGGTTAAGAAGTTTTCAGCCAAGGATGCCGTGACCATCTCGAACCCACCCTTCGGAAGAAACAACTCGCTGAGCATCCCCTTCTTCAATAAGGCAGCCGAGCACAGCGAGTTCATCTGCTTCATTGTGCCTAGATCTTGGCGCAAGTGGTCGGTCATCAATCGCCTCGACCGCCGCTTTCACCTGATCGCCGATCACGACATTCTTATCGACTACGAGGATGATCTCGGCGAGCGCCTTTCGAGCCGAACCAGTCTCAGCACCTGTTTTCAAATCTGGCAGCGCAAGGCCGAGCTTCGCCCAATCATCAAGGTAAAAGACATGGGTTTGATCGCCAAGTGTGGCCCTTCCGAGGCCGACGTCGCCTTGACGATCTTTGGTTTCGGCTGCGGAAAAGTTCGCACCGAGTTCGACCGCAAGCCAAACTCGACTGTGATGTTCCTGCGAGTTATCCACCCCGAGGCTTTGGCCGCTTTAAAGAGCGTAGATTTCAATAGGTTCTCGAAAAACACCGCTTATACGGCCGCCCTCGCGCTGCCCGAAATCAACTATCTGTTGAATGAGCGAATTCTTGGGAATCCTCACCTAGACGAACAGGGTTAATACCGACATGAGCATGATGGGTGGCCGCGGACGCGGTCGAGCAATGACACCAAAAGACACTGGGCCTAAGGCTAAGTTCTCTCAGCTGTTGCCTTATCTGCTCGAACATAAAGCAGCTCTCTGGATCGCCATGGCGTTGTCGGTATTTGGCGCGGGTATCAGCCTGGCTCAGCCGCTGGTCGTCGGCCAGGTAATCACCGCCGTGCAGCAGAAGGGTGACTTGGGTCCAATCGTCTTCTTGCTGGTGGCAGTCATCCTTGGTTCTGCAGTAACCGGCGGATTCATGTATTACGTATTGGCGAAGGCCGGCGAAGGTGTGGTCTTTTCGGCCCGCCAGAAACTCGCTCACCGCCTACTCAAGTTGCCGATTCACGAGTATGACCTTCGCCGCACCGGCGACTTGGTTTCACGCGTCGGTTCAGACACCACCCTGTTGCGTGCCGTGCTTACCCAGGGTCTAGTCGATGCAGTTGGCGGCATCCTGATTTTCGTTGGCTCCATGGTCGCCATGGCAATCATCGACCCACTGCTACTCAGCCTCACCTTGTTGATGGTCATCATCGCTATCGCTTCTATCTCGGTTACCGCTCGCCAGGTGCGTTCGGCAACCACCAAGGCTCAGCAGAGAGTTGGCGACATGTCGGCCGCGGTAGACCGCGCGCTATCTGCCGTTCGCACCATCCGTGCCGCTCGTGCCGAACAGCGCGAGAGCCAGTCGATCGTCAAGGATGCGACCGAGGCCCTCAAGCAGGGCGTGAAGATCGCGAAAATCAACGCCATGATCACGCCGATTGCCGGTTTGGCCATGAATGGCGCTTTCATCGTTGTGCTCGGTGTGGGTGGCTATCGTGTTGCCACCGGCACCACCTCGGTTGCCAGCCTGATCACTTTCATCTTGTTGATGTTCCAGATGATTCGCCCTCTCGGTCAAGCATTTGGCGCATACAGCTCGGTGCAGTCTGGACTGGGTGCGCTGGCTCGCATCCAAGAGATCTTGGATCTGCCGCTCGAAGAAACCGAAGCCGAGGCTCGCAACGCCGCCAAACCGGTTGCAATCAACGACATCGCTCTCGAGTTCGACGAGGTCTCATTCGGTTATGCCGCTCCGGCAGCGACCGAGGAAAATCCAAACCCTGAGAGCCGCGAGGTCCTCGACAAGGTTTCGTTCACGATCAAGCGAGGCTCTCGTGTGGCTTTGGTTGGCCCATCGGGTTCGGGGAAGTCGACAATTTTCTCGCTGATCGAACGCTTCTATGAACCATCTGCAGGCCAGATCCTCATGGATGGCCAGGCCGTGACCACTTTGAGCCGCGGTTCGCTGCGCTCTCAGATTGGCTACGTCGAGCAGGATGCGCCGGTGCTAGCCGGTTCACTACGCGCCAACCTGATGATTGGTTCGCCGGATGCCACCGACGAGCAGTTGACCGCCGTACTGGCCGAGGTCAACCTAACCGAGGTTCTCGAGCGAGACAAGCGCGGCCTTGACGCCGAGGTCGGCGAGAACGGCATCATGCTTTCTGGTGGCGAGCGCCAGCGTCTGGCAATCGCCCGAGCACTGCTGTCTGCTCCCCCGATTCTGCTACTTGATGAGTCGACTTCATCCTTGGATGGCTTGAACGAACAGCGCATGCGCGAGGCAATCGACTCGGTCGCCAAGAACCGCACCTTGCTCGTGATTGCTCACCGCCTATCGACCGTGGTCGACAGCGACCAGATTATCGTGCTCGAGCACGGCAAGGTCATCGGTGTTGGTACACACAGCGAATTGGTTGAATCAACTCCGCTTTATAAGAAGTTGGCCAAGCAGCAACTGCTGGTTTAGGTCAGATTTCAGGGGTTGCACGGCCGTTCATCCTTGTATTCTTAGAAAAGAATTTCAATGTTGAAAGGTGCCGCTCATGGCTCTACCTACCGAACGCAGTTACGCCGAAGCGCTTGACGCCGCCGACCCGCTAGCTCACTACAAGAGCCAGTTTCAGATCAGCGATCCCGAGCTCTGCTACCTCGACGGAAACTCCCTCGGTCGCCTTCCGCTGGCCGCGGTAAAGGGCGTCAACGACTTTCTAACTAACGAGTGGGGCCGTGAACTGGTCGACGGTTGGGCTCACTGGATCGATGAATCGCAAGCAGCCGGAAACCTGCTTGGTCGCGCGGTGCTCGGTGCCGCCGAGGGCCAGACCCTGGTTCAAGACACCACTTCGGTCAACTTTTATCAGATGTGTTTGGCGGCCATCAAGGCTCGCCCAGGTCGCAAGACCATCATCATTGACGCTTCGAACTTTCCGACCGACCGCTACATCCTTGCCGGCATTGCCAAGGATTTCGGCCTCAACCTGGTCACCCTGAACAATGACGGCACCGGCGGACCTGGCTCGGTAGAGATCGAATCAGACTGCGAGCTCATATCTCCGGAGGCGCTTGCCCCACACCTAAACGACGATGTCGCGTTGGTCACCCTTCAGGCAATCCACTACCGCTCTGGTAGCCGCCCCGACATCAAGGGCATCACCGACCTCGTGCGCTCGCACGGAGGTTTGGTCGTCTGGGATGCCTCGCACGCAGCCGGCGCGATCGACCTGCAGTTTGACGCCTGGGGTGTAGACCTCGCGGTTGGTTGCACCTATAAGTACGGCAACTCAGGCCCTGGTTCACCGGCCTGGCTCTATGTCGCCAAGCGCATCCAGCCAGAGGTTCTGCCAACCATTCAAGGATGGTTCGCCAACGACAAGCAGTTCGAAATGGGACCATTCTTCGAGGTTGCCGAGGGCATTCGCCGATTCCAGATCGCCAGCCCGTCTATTGTTGGCATTCGCATCATGCAGGCCAGCTACCGAATGATCGAAGAGGCCGGCATGGCTGCGATCAGCGCCAAGGCGGCGGCTGGCAGTCAGCTCATCCTTGATTTGTTTGATGCCTGGTTGGCGCCACTCGGTTTCACTTTGCTGACCCCTCGCGAAGCCGACCGCCGAGGCGGCCACATCACGGTCGGTCACCCAGACGCCAAGAAAATCGCCGCAGCAATGCGCAAGTTTGCCAATGTCGTGCCCGACTACCGCACCCCTGACTCAATTCGTCTGGCCATGGCGCCGCTGCCTACCAGCTATGTCGAAATCTGGGATGGGCTCGAGCGCATGCGCGACCTCGTTGCGTCGAAGAAGTATCTAGAAGTAGAAGACAACGGAAGTCGAGTTACCTAATGAGCAAGGCCATCACTTACATCTCTTATCTCAAGGTCGATGAGCTGCTCGAACTTCAGCAGCCAGAATCTGATGGCGAGCACGACGAAATGTTGTTCATCATCATTCACCAGACCTATGAGCTCTGGTTCAAGCAGATGCTGCACGAGATCGCCGAACTTCAGCGCGTGCTTCCGCTGGGTGAAACCCACCGAGCATTGGCGATTCTTGGTCGAGTTCGCACCATCATGAAGACCTGTGTCGGCCAGCTCGACATTCTCGAGACCATGACTCCCCTGCAGTTCAACACCTTCCGTGGTCGCCTGCAGTCTTCGAGCGGGTTCCAGTCTGCGCAGTTCCGCGAGTTTGAAGCGGTGCTTGGTCGCCGCGACCAGGCTGGTGCGGGTGCCGAAAAGCACACCGGCATGGGCATGGCCGAGCACCTGATTCCCGGTTCACCGGCCCGTGCGCGTGTTGAAGCGGCAATGACTCGACCTTCGCTTTGGGATAGCGCCCTCGCCTACCTAGCCAGCCGCGGCCACGCGATTCCGGCCGAGGTTCTGACGCGAGACGTCAGCGTCGGCTATGAAGCCAACGAAGCTGTGCAGGATGTGCTGCTTGGCATCCACCACGAAGACCAAGACGCTGCAGCTATCTGTGAACGCCTTGTCGACTTGGATGAAGGCCTGCAAGAGTGGCGCTACCGTCACGTCAAGATGGTTGAGCGAACCATTGGACACAAGATGGGTTCGGGCGGCTCTTCGGGAGTCGGCTACTTGGCTTCGACCCTGTTCCGTCCGGTCTTCCCTGACCTTTGGGCTATTCGCTCACGCTTCTAGAGCATCGCCAGAGCGGCGGTGTCGAGCACGAACTTTAGGTTCAGCGCGATCAAGGCCGTCGAGATCAGAATTCCAAGTATGACTGTTCGCTTGCGGTTGACCAGTTCGGCCATCAGCTTTTTCTTCGAGGTCAGATAGACCAGCGGAATCAGAGCGAAAGGCAGCCCGAATGACAAAAGCACCTGGCTGATTAGCAAGACCGAGGTGGGGCTGCTGCTGAGAAGCAAGATAGCCACCGCAGGGACGATGGTGATTGCACGACGAATCCAAGGCGAGATCTTGCGATTGATCAGACTGCCCATAACCTCGCCACCGGCGTAGGCGCCCACCGCCGAAGATGCCAGACCACTGGCCAACAGCGCCAGTGCGAAGAGCACGGCAAGGGTAGGGCTTACGGTGTCATAGAGACGTCTGAAGGTTTCGTAGATCGGGTCGGCGCTGCCGGCGCCATCCTTGAATACCGTTGCGCCGATTAGCAATAGGCAAAGGTTTACGAAGCCAGCGATGCCTAGGGCGAGGGTCACGTCGATGCGGGTTACGCGCAGCAGTGACTTTCTTGCCGAGGCAGAACCGACCGCACCAAACTTGTCGCGCACAAACGCCGAGTGGCTGTAGATCGCGTGCGGCATTACGGTTGCACCGAACATGCCCAGGGTGACGAGCAGCGAAGCCTGAGATTCGATTCGAGGCACTAGTC
>ERZ650310.206-NODE-206-length-17692-cov-44.553155_pt1 | contig 17692 bp, 42 predicted proteins | sample MGYA00376246_ERZ650310 | MGnify/ENA primary metagenome ERZ650310 (study PRJEB26733, sample SAMN07839286) | wastewater metagenome | biome: small river; feature: stream; material: water | place: USA: North Carolina | collected 2016-03-01 ...
GTACTGTTTCTCAACTCGTCTTTGGTATAGTGCTTTGTCTGATTGCAGCACCCTACGCTTCATTTCTTCACAAATCATCTGTGAACTATGATTAGAGTTAATCTTCTCAACTACAAGGTTGTGTTCTTCCAATCTCTGCTTCAATACAACATTCTCTTGTAATGCGTATAAAGCTGTGTCGTAGTTTATTTCAGGTTTAGATAAGCTCATAGCCCTGCCTCCAATTTATTAGCTAATGATAACCAATTATTAAAGCTACCAAAGACGATAATATCACAGGTATTCCATAACTCTGAGTCTACAGCTTTAATGCTTTTTAGGTTGTGTTCAAGTTGAATAAACTCTGACACAGAAAACTTTGCGTGTTTACCTGATTCAGCTTGTCTACGCAAATAGAAAATAGCTTTCTGTACATCTTCATTTTCATCCCATTTCAACCCTTTACGCCATAGATACTTCAAAGCTGAACCTAAATTAAAAGGTAACAACTCCGCAATCTGAATACACTCGATGCCCGAAGCGTGGCTAGTATAATGTTTTGGCTGGTTTACTAAATCTTCACTCATACAAGTCCCCTCAATATAAATTCTCTGAAAATAATGTACCACCGTTCATAGTATCACCACCACAACGATACTTAATCTGTCCAGCTTCTAAGGCTACTTTCCAAGCTTCTTCTCTTGTTAAGAAGTTACGTTTACTATCAATAAACCCTTGTTCAAATTCTACATCTTCATCAAAACCGTGTAATTCATATTGGTCGCCCATGTGTTCATCTGCATGACGTACACCTAGCAGTAATTCCCCTTGACCAATACGACGCATAGCCGCACAAATAATTGTTCTTGGTTTTGATACGCTTGAATCTGGCAGTGTTTCTAAATAGCTATTCATTTTCATCTTCCCACTTCTTCATTCCGTTAAGCATATAGATTACAGCACTCATCGGAGAATAGCAAGCATAACCTTCAACTAATTTACCATTATCCTTGCCCCATATAGCTTGCTCATCGCTATCTAATGCTTGGACTACAATATGGTAAGTGGTAACTTGGCTACGCTCACCATCTTCGCCAATCACCGTATTGTTGTGAGCTTCCACATTAGTTTTATTAGAACACAAACAACTAATAAGTACATTCTTTTCCCAAAGTAACTTTTCATAAGCTTCTTTGTAGCGTAAACCCATTAGAATAGCATCTTGTACTTCTTTATCTGTTTTAAAATCATCTAAATCTTGGTCTCTGAAATCTAGCATTTCTCTTTGCCCTCTTTCACCATCAAAATAACATAACTTGGTGCATCTCTGCTATTCAATACCAACTGTAAACTACCTTGTGGTACATAACCTGAAAGCATCCAAGCTTTAATGTTTGCTTCTGCACTTCTAGGGTTATCCACGTTTATGATGTGGCAATCTGTGTATGTAGTTTTCATTGTAAGTCTCTAGGTATCCCGTAATTTTGATTAAGATATTTCGCTTGGCCGCGTCTTGTACTACTCGTCTCACTACAACCTAAACCTCCGCCGCCATCTTGCCTGCTTGTACGCATAGTATACATAGGCCACTCTTTCTTAAAATAATCGTAAGCTATCACCCTATTCCGTGTATGACAGAACACATACTCCTGCATGGCATTTAAGATGTAATATTTTGGTAATACACGCCCCTCAACTACAGCAGCTTGATATTCTTCCCAACTCAACACTGAAACAACTGGTTCTTTGACTTTCATGTTATTTACTCAATAGGTTAGTTTACAACACGGTAAGCTATAATATCGCTACTGTCACCACTATTGTACCAGTTATTAGCTTCATCCTCTTTATCATACCACCATTCAACAGTGTCGGTGTGATATGTAGTATCAGTACCGTCTCTAAACTTCACACACACTACAGTCTCTAGGGTTTCAGGATAGGGCTTATCTACTGTCCAAGCCCACTCAATCCAGCCATTGTTATTAGCAATCATTTAATTCTCCTTTGGTAACAGAATTGTGTATTTCAGCAAGTTTCATAAAATCATTGTTAGCTTTATTGTAAGCTAATTGCCAGTGCATAATCTGCCACTCTTTTTGGTTTAGTTTTCCAATTAAGCGTGAACGTGAAGATTGTAGCGGCATGATAAACTGTGAGTAGCAAATAGTAAAGCCAAGTAGTATGCTTATACCTACACAAAATAATAAATCAAATATTGTCATGTTTTTCTCCTGTAAAAGCTTAGTATACACATCCTTGTGCTTTGTGTAGATGTTTAGTAGCCTAAATCCGTCATCTCTTGACTCTCTTTTTCTGCTTTAGAAAGCTCTAACAAAATCTCATTACGTTTATTATAACGCTCTGCAAACTGTCCTGCCGTTAACCACATATCAACCCCTTTCAACATATCTTCAATCTCTCGAGGTGTTAAGAAGTGTTCATATTGTGCTTTGAAGCGTTCCTCCATATACTGAACGTGGAAAGCTGATGATGTACGGTACTCGTTTAGTGTGCCCCCATTCCCAATCGAGCCACAGTGCAATAAGAAGTGCGTACCAGCCGCTAGTTCAAATGAACTACAAGCTAAAGGAATGAACGTGAAGGCCGATGCCACCATACCTGACGCGATACAATGCACAGACACACCATTCTCACGAGCCATCTCGATTGCGTGTAACAAGGCATCTACCCCACTAAGACAGCCACCCTCACCCGATAGGAATAGGTTTACAGTGTCATCTGGTGTAGCTTGTTGCAGTGCTGTAATTACATTAATGGCATCAAAAGCATTGTTGATATGACCATACACAAATAAGTTGTATGTATAAGACTTCATCGGGATAGTATCAACATGGAATGGAACGCTTTCGTAATCCATTTGTGTGCCAGCTTTAATGTTTCGTGTTTGTTTCATATTATTCTCCGTTTTCATCAGCATAGTTATTAGCTTGTTTTAATGCTATACTACAAGTTGCATCTCCTGACACTGTTTGGAAAAATACACTATCTTTCCGAGCTTTCCAACTTCCCATAAACCCACTAATATCGTGACATATTACTTCCTCAGTTACAATGTTGCCATCAGTTTTACGTTCTTTCGTTGCAGCACTTATAAAACACCTACCGTTTATTTTCTCTACTGCCCACCCAAAAATTGTTTCCATTATAGCCTCTCAATTAGAATTATAATTACAGCAACACTCGTTATCAGAATGTGCTGCACAAATACATACAGAAGTTAGTTCACCTGTTGTAGCATCAACTCTGTAACCACTAATACCAAAGTCACCACGAACAACTAATGTTGGAAACTGTTTGCTGTAGTCTACCTCGTTTGGTTGTTCTATTTCCATCAACTATTCTCCCAACTCGTCTCGTACAGCCATAATAATCTTACCTAAGTTGTTTTGCCCTTTACCTTTGCAAACTCCCCAGTAAGTGTCTCCCCAATAATTTCCCTCAACAATGTTAGCATTTCCTGTAGCTTTTAACTTTGCAGCTAAATCCTTATCTAAAAACTTCTGACGAACAAAGTGCCACATTAAATCATATTTAATATCCTCCCAGTCGTTTCGGATTTGCAATGTTCTGCCGAACTTCTTTGCCTCTCCTGCTGACATTAAAGAGATTCGTTTTTGTAACTCTTTGTCTAAAATTTTCGCTGCAACATAAGCGCATTCTACACAATGAAAAGTTAAACCGTTAAACACTACCTTACAAGGCCAAAAATTACTGAGCCAACGGTATTCACCTTGAAACTCTAAAATGTCCTCCATCACAACCACCCCTCATCTTCAAAAGCACAAAGAAAATCGTACACTATATCGCTACGTTGGCAATCTTCTTTTGTAAAGTTAATTACAGCAGAATTGCGAATGTCGTATTTAGCTAGAATAGTTTTAAGGTACGACAAACCATCTTGCTTGTTTCTGTTATCAGCTTGGTTTGAATCCCCACAGAAAACAATTTGTGAGCCTTTACCAATCCGTGTTACTAAAGCTTGAACCTCTGGCGGCGTCAACAACTGTGCTTCATCAATCAAAATAAAAGCGTCTTTAAAGTCCATACCACGAACAGACTCTAACAGTTGCAGAACAATGCGCCCATCGGCTTTCATTATTTCAAAAGCACCTACACCTACAACATCTTTAATGTAATTCAACATTTGAAGCATATATGGGGTTAGTTTATCCTCAGCACTCCCTTTTAGAAATCCGACTGTACGGTTGGCTAAAGGTTGGTACGGGCGAATAAGGACAATATGTTTGATTTCATCCTTCAACAACATATTAGCTGCGTATGTACAATTGTAATACGTTTTTCCAACCCCTGAAAATCCTGAGCAGACTACCAAGTCACAAGTGTCAAGAGCTTTGTGTAAACTCTTTTGTGAGTTTGTTTTAGGAACAAGTGGAGCTAATCGTGTTGTGTGTCTTTCTTCTTCCCACTTAGCTTTAGGTTGGTGACTACTCTCCCCTGCAACTTTCTTTGCTTTACGATTACTAAACCGTTGCGCGTTATTTGACATATTACACCTCGTTAGTTTGAACATCCCTGTTCTTGTTAGTTGTTATATATAATTCACAAAATCAATTAACTTTGTGACCTTTAAATCACACTAATGCTTTCATTCACCACCTCGTCTTGCCTTGTCACGTTTAGTTTTCCCTACACGCGGGCGTGGGTGGCCGTTTGTCTCCTTAGATTTAGGGAACGGTTTGAACTCATCTTGGATACTTGTTGGCTTAGTCATTGCTTTTTACCTCGTTTAGTTGGTTGTTTAGTTTGTAACACCACTTGCTCTTCTTTCGGTAAGCTTTCATCTAATGTCGGCTCTTTAGGGGGTTCAATAGTTTCAACATAAGCCTCATCTGCACCTAGTTCTTTATTGTCCCACTTATCTGCATCTTTTTCAATGTCTATTGACGTTTCATGCAGATTTTCATCTACAATTCCACTTGACAATGCCTCATCAATGTCATCTGAAACCATAAGAAAATCATCTGTTGTTGTCATTTCATCAACAACCAAGCTATCAGCCAAAATCTGTTCAATCTCACCGCCAGCTTTCAACTGCTCTTGTAGTTTTGCAGTATCAAAACTTAACTCAGCTACAAAGCTACCAATAACTGCGTCAGTTTTAACTTTTTCACGCATAATAACGTGGTAACAGTGGCCGATACACATTGGAGCTTCTTCGCTTTTATCATTCACCTCATAACCATCACGAATACCTTGTTGGATTTTCATAACGAAATCTACTAATGAATATTCCTCGATTTTAAGTTGTTTTGCATCGCTCATTCACTTTTCTCCTGTTTTAAATTATCATTCAACGTCTTTAAACTATTCAAAGACAAACTCAATACTTTCTCATCATACGCCTTAGTATTAAAGTACAGATAATACTCTTCACATTGTAATAAAGCAACAGCTACAACTGAATTATTGTAAATAAAGTTGTAATCAGGTGTTCCTTGAATTTGTTGCAGTGTTATAGCCATTTCTCCTCCTGTTTATCTAACCCAAGTAATTTATTAATAACCCTCAAACTTTCAACTGTAAGGGAATATAAACCCTCGTCACGAATATGTCTAGCTATCGTGTGCCGCAAGTTTAATATTTCTTTATATGCTTCAAAATCTTCAAGACTTTCAAACACAACCCATCCACCATTATGTTCGTTTGATAATTGAAAACAGCCTTCGTATTTTCTATCGTCGAGCCTGTACATCTCTTCTCTGTTCCAACCGTCACGAACAAATGTAACGTTCACTCTACCTACTTTTACTACTTCAACCTTTACAAGCTTATTACCATAGCGTCCGTTATTACCTGTAGGCATTAGCCACACTTGTTTACCGATTAAATGCTTCATCACTACTCTCTTTTTCATCTTTGTATGCTTGGTTGTAGTAGTACATTGCTACAGTTTTCTTATCATAGTACATTTGCTCTAGTCGGTCAATGTACTTACTGATTGCAATACTGTTCATCTGTGCAAGTTCACTAGCTTTCAGCTCAACGTAATCTTCACCGCGAATTAGATCTTTCATACGTCCACCAATCTATGTTTATTCTTTTTAAGAAACTCTGAGAGCCGCACAATATCATTTGCATGCCAATGCTCTGCACACTGGCTAAGGTCTTTCCAATTGTACCACTCTTTAGCCATAGCCATTTCGACACTGTTGTCACTAATCACTTTATCGTAGTCGTTCATAAATCCTCTCTAAAACTTAACATCTTCTCACTCCACCCTTCGACTCCCTGACTGCGCCACCCTTTAGGCGTATTCCCCTTACACTCAACAGCTCCTACATCATGCAAGAACTTCAAGTCACGCTGAACACCACGAAGGTACACGTCAATACCGTAATCTTCTTTTAAGTAACCTTGTACGGTTTCAGAAGATATGTAACCTTTCCTACCTGTAATATTTAGTATTGCTATGTAGCGTTTGAGTAATGTTACCGTTGCCTTAGACATTTTCGTTCACCAAGTTGTTTGTGTATGCAGCTATATTAACAGTTTGTTGCGTGTTGTCAAGGGTTATTTAACACTTTCCTTAATCTTTCTAATCTGTTCATCAACTGCATCACACTCTTCTTTACCTGCATATTCACTACCACAGTAGTCACATAGTTTGTAGTGCATTGTTAGCTCGTAGTCAACGCCTTTGTATAGGTAGTTTTCTAGATATGTTTCTTTGGTAACATTTCCTTCACCGCAGCAATCGCATTTCATACAGCTTCCCCATTCAATCGTTTAACACTCTCATAAATAAACTTCAAGGCTTGTTCTGATAGTTCACATTTTAATGTGCTTGCAACTAAGTACCAAGTGTTAATTGGCTCATATTGAGCTATCTCACATAAGATGTGTTCTCGTATACCTGTGTCTGCTACTACCTCGTAACGGTGTGGATTTACTTCTTGTAGGGTGTAGAACGGTTTAGTCATTTTCATTTACCTCATAGTTCATTAGAGCTTCGTACACGCGAGGGTCTAACTGTTCTTTGTATTCATTTGCAACCTCTTTTATTAGAGCTTCCTTGAAAGTTTTGTAAGCTTGGAAGGCATCGTTGATTGAAAGATACCTTCCTATTTTCTTTATCTTACCCTTACCATCACTACACGCTGCCATAAACTTTAATTTCTCTTTATCAAAAGATACTCCGATGGGTAAATCCCCTCTTGAGTTGTTACATTTAATTAACAGCGCGTTTATTCTTTTAGGAACGAATACACAAGTATCTTCGCTGTAAAGTTTGTTTCCTTTCACCAACAAATCTTTATCCAACTGCCAACCGTGACCGTTGTCATCTCTATTCCCAAAACCAACTTGGGTTTGACACCATTCATAAAAGAAAGTGTGGTCTTTAAAGTTTTCGGAACAAGTTGTGCCAGTATAAGTTGGATGTTTACTCCAATATTTCTGTGTGCAACGAAGAAGCATATTGCTCCACAAGGAGTAAACATAGCAATTTTTACCATTTTCTACTGTTCGGTATAGGTTGCTTTTTACGCCAATACTGTATACAAGTTTGTTTGAATTTCTCATACTTTTAATCCTTAAAACGGGTCGTCAATTAAATCACAAGGGTCTTGCTGTTTTGCTAGGGCAACACTTCTTGTTGGTTTGTAGGGTAGCTCGTACGAGTATTCTTCGTCAACCTCTGCACGATTACCGTAACACGCTAATAAGCTTTCATCGTCCCCGTTAGGGATATTAGGTTGTTCGGTTTGATTTGATTGTTCACCAAAATACTTAACTTCAATATCTACAAGCTTACCTAATGCTGTCACGTTAATCTTGTATTCGTTACCAACGCGACTATTACCTTTCTTGTACTCTAACACACCAAGCTTACACAGGCTACCAATTATCTCGTTTGTCTTAGTCTTACCTAGCCCTATACACTTGCCAATCCCCTCAACACTAGGCCAACAACGCCATTGCTTATCGTAACTGTGCTTGTGGTTCACTCTATCAGCAATCTCAATCAAAAATAATCTTTGGTATCCGCTTAAACCTGATACATCGCACTTAACTTTCCGTGTGATGAAGTGCTGCAACTCCATTTGGGTTTTTATTTCCAACATTCTCTTTTTCTCCAATACATTTGGAATCATACTCTCTTAAAAGCTCTACCACCAAAGATGATAAAGACTTTCCATCTTGTTTTGCCATTAAACTTCCTGCAAGCTTAGTTGGTATCTTGATGTTTAAGTTCATTCTCTTTTACCTGTAATGCGCGTCTAGCGCGAATAAGTTTAGCTTTCTCTTTTGCTAATTTAAGCTTTGAAACAACTTCTTTATCGTTTGCAAGTTTGTAATACTTAATTGCTGCGAAGATAACTTGTCTGCTTAGGCTAACAAAGTGTTCAGTGATGCTATCAACACCCTCTGTTTTGTAGTTCATTGTTCCTCCTGTTTTGTATGTACCATTGTAACATACATTACCTATACGTCAAGCAATCGTTACATTGCAGATACAATTAAACAGGTGTAAATTATACCTATACAACAGTGTCAATAGACCGTAGTTCGGCGTGTTAATACGTCACACGTCCGACGTGTTAATAGACCACCCATGCGGTGTCCAATAGTATGAGTAAATAAGATAAGTAAATAAAATAATCTTAATACAATAAGAGTATACATAGAGCAAATACGGCTTCGCCTAAAACACAATTCTTTTATCATTTAATTAAATAATAAACTAAATTAAGTGTACACCAATGTTTGTGTCTTAAACACATAAGATGTGTATGCCTTATAGGAACAGGGTTGTGTATGATGTATGAGAAGGGCTAAAGCCCATAATTGTGTTTGTGTTTAAATAAAAAGAATAAATTGTTTGTGTTTAAGCTGTATTGGTATAGGCATCTATCAGTTGCGTAAGCTCTTTAGCTACACCTATAAGACTATGTATAATTCTATGCTTCGCATAGGCACATACAGCCCTTATAAGAATCCTAAAGGCACTTAACACCTCACAAAAGAACTATTAACCTGTGTAATGACTAATAGACTATCATTTATGATGTATAAAAACTAATGTATAACTTGTTTGGTATCGCTAATTCGGTGTATAGATTCTATGCTCACGCATAGTGGTTTGTATCAATAAATTTGTTTGTGTATAAGAAATAAAACAACGTTTTGTGTTTGTATAAAAGAATTGGTTGTTGTAAGGTTTGTTTAGCGTCTAAACCACTCAATTAGCTTGTTTAAGCCCTTGTCTGTTGTTTAGGCAATACGTTACGATGGTAAGCTGTCGTGTAAGGCGTAAACGTCAAAATAGAAAGGCTTAGACACTAAAAATAGCTGTTGACAGCAAATATTTGTGTGTTACACTTCTTACAACAAAAACAGAGAGGTGTAAAATGAAAGACGTATGCGGCAATGAATTAGCGATTGGTGATAAGGTGGTAACAACAGTAAGCAATTATGAAGAGTTACGAGTCATGTATGTTCACAGCTTCACACCTAAAGGTTGTAGACTTAGTAAAACTATTAGTGGTGATGCTTATGGTGTGAAGTTTCCGCATCAAGTGTGTAAGATACAAAGTTAATTGTATAACTTCTGTAAGTTTCGCTAGACAACTACAGAAAGTGTGTTAAGATTGGAAACATAGGAACAAGGATGTTTCTTTCTTATTTTCGGAAGTCGTCTAATGGTAGGACACATGACTTTGACTCATGTAATAGAGGTTCGAGCCCTTTCTTCCGAGCCATTTTGTAGTGAACAGTATAAACCGTCTCGCTGGCTCTTAGTACGGTTGCAAACGTAGCGGAAAAGATTAAGAGTGCTGTTCATTGCAATTTAATAAATAATTAAATTAAACACAAAGAGGTTTGAATGTTAAAATCAGCTTGTTTAACAGCCCTCTTATTGTGCGGATGTTCAAACGTATTGACAAACACAGATGCACAGCTTAAATCGAATCCTAGTGCGTCTGAAGGTTATTACGAACGTAGTTTAGATAGTAAAACATTAAACGTAAGATGCCAAATGCCAGCTTTCTGTTGTATTCAATATGAAAATGTTGTGATTGATGGTAAAGAGCATAAGGTGGTTAAAGGGTTGTGTGTTGGAATTTAGAGGTAATTATGACACCTAAAGAGATTAAAGCAAAAGAGTTTGCTACAAAATGCCACGATGATATTAAGCAAGTACGGAAGTATACAGGTGAGCCGTACATCAACCATCCTGCTGCTGTTGTAGAGTTTGTTCGTAGCGTACGACACACTGAAAATATGTTATGTGCTGCTTGGTTACATGATACTGTTGAAGATACAGATGCTACACTTGATGAAATTGAAGAGTTGTTTGGTAGTTGTGTTGCACAGTTAGTTGAGATGCTTACAGACATTAGTAAACCAAGTGACGGTAATCGCGCTATCCGTAAACACATTGATTTAATGCACACAGCTAAAGCTAGTGCAGAAGCTAAAACAATTAAGCTCGCTGATTTAATTGACAACACAAAGTCTATTACAGCTTATGACCCCGCATTTGCTAAGATATATTTAGCGGAAAAGAAGCTGTTACTTGGTGCATTAGGTGATGGAGATAAAACATTGTTTGCTCTAGCTAGTGGGCAAGTAAATGGATAAAATAATAACAAGGAAAGTATATGTGTCGATGCAAGTCATGTAATGGACAAATGAAGTCATCTGAGATGGCTAAACAATTACCCGATGGTAGTTGGAATGATTTATGTAATAAGTGTATCTATGCTTCTGAGGATGAGCAGTATGAACACGAACACGTTTTAGGTGGGCTAACTGACGATTTGGTTGGTTATGGTGGGGTACAATTTTCTAGGTATAGTGAGTAAGATATGACAACAACATTGACAGTGTTACGCGGTGATGGCGATAGACTAGATGCTGAACTAACACGGATTGTTACTAGGCATTTATGTTATGATAAAACCTCTTGTTTGTTTGTAGATTTTGTTCCTTGTATGGATTTAAGTAATTTAGGCTTGAAATACAAATACTCCCAAAGTCGTTGGAGCTTGCAGACAGATAAATATAACAAAACAGTGCTGCTAGTTAAAGACTCAAAAGAATTGCCACAACGTATTTGTGGTTATCAACTTAACTTGGTTGTAACTAGAAACTTAAACAAAGAGCCTGTAAACTTCTTGCATTTGTTATCTAGGTTAAGAAGTGCAAACACTAAAGACTTAGACTTTTTAATACTTCTAAACGAAGATGAAAAGTTGTTTGATGATGACTTAGAAAGTTTGCTGCCTAAAAGTGGTGAATCTAAAACAGTGGTGAGAGTTGATGGTAAGTGGGTAGCCTGTGAAGATTTTGGTTTATTACTTAGATATATGGAATATTAAATAGTTGACAAGATGTTAAAATAATGCTTGCTTAGTTGTTTTAATTATGGTACAATACTGTAGAAGGGCTAGTAAGCATTCGTCATTTATGGCCGCTCTAGTCTAACGAATTTGAAAGCTTATATGGGTTGCGTCTACCGACTATAAGCTAGTGCCAAAGAGATACATTGTTTAGTGTGTTTGTATGGTGTTGACGCTAGGCTATGGAAACATAGCGACGACAAAGAATTATAAAGTGTTGGTTACACAACAAGAGGCGGGAGTGTCAGGACGACAGCAATCCGCCCACTCAGTACAAAGGACTGTTTTTAGTTGGTATCATGCCCCTCTCCGTGATTTAGAGCAAGGAAGCTCACCGACTATTTTACTTACCGATAGTTGACATATTACGAAGCTGTGTTATACTCCACATACAAATATGCAGGAGAGAATTACAATGACTAAATTAGTATGTGGAATCGGACTTAACGATAAGGGTTGTACCTATATTGGTGCTGGTAAGCCGTTAAAAGAGTATGCCATTTGGCAAAGTATGTTACTTCGCTGCACACAAAAATACTGGGATAAGAAACCGACTTACGCAGGAGTCACTTGTTCTAAAAACTTTAAAAGTTTTTCGTTCTTTTTCGATTGGTGTCAAGACCAAGTTGGCTTCGGTAATGTAGATGATAACAATATATCTTGGAACTTAGATAAAGATATATTAGTTAAAGGCAATAAAGTTTATTCTGAAGATGTTTGTGTTTTTGTTCCTCAAAGAATAAACTCCCTAATAATCAAAAATGAACCGTCTCGTGGTGGTTTTCCAATAGGTGTTGATTTATATAAGCGCACAAATAAGTATCGCAGTGCAGCTACAGTGGGCAAAGGCATTCAAAAACATTTAGGATACTACGACACACCTTATGAGGCTTTCGTAGCTTACAAAACTTTCAAAGAACAGTTTATCAAATCCGTGGCTGACGAATACAAAAATTTAATAGACGAAAGGGTATACAAAGCCCTTATCAAATACGAGGTTTGCGTTGACGATTAATGCGTATTAATTTCTCACCACACATAATCGTACAGACAGCAAAAAGTGTATTAGGTGTTCAATCACTAAGTATTGATATAATCCCTAGTAAAGGTTGTCTGTAACCCAATTTGCACATAAATCTACTGTAGCAAGGAGACGGTCTTTAACATAGACTATCTACGGCCAACCCCTACATAGTAGTGCAATCTAAATTACAAACAATAAAAACGGATTGGGGATTTCCTAGTCGGGTTGTTTGTAACTTAATACGGGAGTATTCCCTACCGTCTGGCTGTAAACCAGATGTCGTTAAAAGGTAGGTGGCTTGACTAGAGCTTCGAATGCTTATGCTCCCACCAAATTAGGAAGATAGCGCGGAAGCCGCGAAGTGGTTTTGAAAGCCATGCCAATGTAAAAGTTGAGGGAGCGTTACCTTCATCTTCCGCCAATTAAGGAAAGTAAAGTAGACAGGGTTCTACATCCACCTGCTAAGTGAGATGACTGTAAAAGGTTTCTTTTCGAGTAAGATGCTTTCCGCCAAATAGCTCACCAACATTTTTGTTGAAAGAGGTAGCTGAATATCTTTTAAGGTATGCCCCGCCCAGCTTTAACAAATGGCGGCCATTCATTTAAAAGTTTGAGTATTTAGGCGTGGCAGAAGCTTTGTTGGAGAAGTCCTAGACTGTGAATCTAGTGGAGACGGGTTCAAGTCCCGTATGTCACCCCTAAATGCTTAATTAAATATAATAATAAATTAAACGACAAAGGAAATATCATGGCAGTAGCTAAAAAATCCTACGCCAAATCAGGCGCATTCTCAGAACCATCTTTAGAAGATAAACTCAAAACACAAGCCAACAGTCCAAGCGGTCACGCTAACATTCGTGGCATTGCGCGTAAGCTGTCCCCGTATACCGATGAAGCTGTAGAAACAATCTTAGCTATCATGCGTGATAAAGAGAATCGCCCATCTGATAGATTAGGTGCAGCTAAGTACATCATTAGCGAAACAATTAATTCATTGGCACAAATGGACAGACAAAAGCTAATGGTTAAACAGATTGCTATGCTTGATGTTAAGATTAAACAAACAGAGATTCAGAATAGCAAGGTAGAGGATGAGCTTAACTCACCCGATGATGATGACATCACAAAAGATGATGGCGCAGCAATCTTCACATTAAATTTGATTAAATAAGATGTCGATAAGGCATCCACAGAATAGAAGGATGATTATATGACAGATACAGCTTTAAATAACCCAATCGTAACAGCAGTCCAAGCAGTTAAAAGTGGTAACGATATTGCCGCAGTTAGCTCTAGCAATCCGTTACCAACGGGGTTAGATGAAAGAACATCTCCCATGCAAGCGGCAATTGCAGGTAAACTATTTGGTTACAAACTAACTGCCCCTGCTGTGTCTGGCCGTTACTCTGCTGTTCAGATTTGGAATCCTGTAGGCTCTGGTAAGATTTTAGCTGTATTTTCTGCAAACGGCTGGAACAGCACAGGAACTATGACATGGAGTAGAGTCAAACAGACAAGGGCATTAACTACAGCGAGTGGCGAAGCATTAAATAAAAGATTTGGGTCGTCAAACGCTTTTGTGGGAGAATTACGGTACGGCGATTTAGCTGCTTTAGATACTGTTAATGTGTTCGGCACACTGTCTATCGCTGTAGCTGTGGGGCTTGGAACTGGTACGTTTAGTGGATATTTAATTGTTCTTGAGGAAGGTCAAGCATTGGAATTTCAAGGGAATACTCAGAACGTAGGGATGTCGATTATTGGCGATATCATTCAGTTTTAAGAGGTAATCATGGATATTATAGATTTATCTCTACAAGCTTTTGCTGAGATTGCAGATATTAATAATGCTGTATATCTGAATACTGTTGAGTGGGTTACGAGTTTTGACTTTGTTCAAAATATCGAGACAGGCGATAGCGTAGAATTTACTGAGATGTTTACAGTAAAAAATGGCGAGTTGTACTCATGTAGAGTTCAGAGCAGTGAGCTATCCAGCTATGCCCTAGACTCTAGCAAAGCACAAGGAGCATACGAGCAGTGTTTAGTGGCTGTTTATGAATAACTACTCTTTAGCAGAACGCATTAATAGTGAGGTCAATGCGTCAGTCACTTACAAAGCAGATTTAGAGCAATACTCTACGCCTGAATTTTGGGTAGAAGCTGGAATGTTTGGTGACTGTGAAGATTATGCCTTGCTCAAACGTCAAGTATTGCTCAAGAGTGGGTTTAGTGCTAAAGACTTGCATCTTGCTTTGTGTTGGGTAGAGACTGGCGAGTATCATTGCGTATTGTTGTGCAACACAAGTAAAGGGTGGTTTATACTGGATAACAGATATGCTTGGCCTATGACTCCTAAGTCTTTGCCGTACAAATGGGATAAAGCATTAAGAGAGGACGGGAAATGGTACGAACTAAGGTTCTAGTACGAATTATCGTTTTAAGTTTATTGCTGACAGCTTGTGCTACCACTTCTACAGATGAACCAAAGTTTGGTAAGCAAGTCGAAGCACCCTACGGGTGGCAATACACATACTGCCCTAGTCACCCTGATGAGATTGGTTGTAAACAGCTTAATAAATGAATTGTTAATACATTGTAACATTTGATTGACAATATAAGGTTGTGTGTTATACTCCTGTTATAAGAAGATGTTTAGTTGGTGGTAATTTAGTTTATTATTTAATTAAATGTTTGAGAGTTTGTGAGAAGATGTAAGTCCTTCTATTGGGTTGTGAATAACGGCTACGAAGGCTTTGCTCATTTTAGTGTTCCGCTACTATTAAATGCGAATTGAAAACAATAAAAGCAAGGATGCTTTTTCTAACAGGGAGAAAGTATGGAAGAAAATAAGCGTGAGGTTATTGGAGCTAGGTCTGAAAAACAGCACCAGTTCTTAACCAATACAGCAGATGTTGTAGTTTTTGGTGGTGGATGCGCCTCCTAGTTTGGTTGTAAAACCTAAACTTAAAACCCCTCTAATTCAAGGAAACCTTAACGTAAAGACGAAGGCAATCTTGAGCGAAGTTTGACTTGAATCCCTAACCAAAAGAGGATTCAATATGAATAAATTATCAGAAACCGATAAGGCTTATCTAGCAGGATTTTATGACGGAGAAGGTTCTTTTGAAGTCAATAAAAGATGGCACGCAGTTAATGATTATCGGTATGTTGGCTACTCAATGACAAGTGAGGTAGCCAGTACAAATGAAGAAATCTTAATTTACATTAAAGGTTTGCTTGGAGTTGGAAGTATCAGTAAAAAGACCCAAACTGGAAATAGAAAACCAGCATGGTCTTTTAATCTTGGAGCTAAAGACACTAAGGATTTGATTAATAACATAATCAAATTTTCTAAGATAAAGTTACCAATTATGAAAGTTTGTCTTTCGTACCCTATGAGAGAAGATATACTTGGCAAGCATGAAAGGGATTGTATACGTGACAGTTTACATGAACAGGCAAGAGTGCTTAATAAGAGAGGAATAGAGTAGTTTAATTGGATTCAAGTCAAAAACGTGCAGAGACTAATCGTGATGAGTGTAGCGATGTAAGTGCCAAGTGGTGCTGAAACGGGGGGCAAGTTGCAAGACTTGAAGATATAGTCCAATTACACTGGTAACAGTGGAAAGAGAGTAACGCCTCTAAAATTATGCAAGGCAGCAGGTAGCGGGAAGAGTTATCTAGGTGTGATGGATTTTATACCTCACATTAAATTCCCAACCTTTCGTGGTGTTATCACCCGTCGAACAACCCCTCAATTGAAGGGGAGTGGGGGCATATTAGATACTGCCCTACAAATGTACAAGAAAGTAGATTCAAAAGTAAAGTGGAAATCACAAGAAAATAAGTTTGTTTTCTCAAGTGGTGCTGAGGTGTATTTACGCCACTTTGAATACTTAAAAGATAAAGACAACTATCAAGGTTTACAAGCCAATGAAATTTTGGTCGATGAAGCGCAGCAATACGAAGAAGAACAGATTGTATATCTAATGTCTCGTTTGCGTAATCCAAGTTGTCCACAAGTTAAGCCTCGTATTAAAATGACCTGTAACCCGCTTAAATCCTCTTTCCTTTGTACGTGGATAAATTGGTATTTAGACGAGGAAGGCTATCCACGAAAAGATAGAGATGGCGTAGTACGCTACTTTATCAGAAAAGATAATACAATGATATGGGCTGATACAAAAGAAGAGTTAATTGAAAAATACTCTACACCTTTGTTTACGCCTACGCCAATGTCATTCTGTTTTATTAGCGCATTAATTACAGATAATCCTGCCCTTATGGAAGCACAGCCTGAGTATTTAGGTTGGTTGGAGGGTCTAGGCCGCGTAGAACAAGCCCGTTTAAGATGGGGTTGTTGGTATGCCGACGAAGAAGGTAGCGGCTACTGGAAGAAAGAGTGGGCAGACGTTGTAGATAGACCGCCATTAAAAGTAAAAAAGAAAGTTAGAGCCTACGACTTAGCTGGTACAGTTCCTTCGGAAATGAATCCAAACCCAGATTATACAGTGGGCGTATTAATGTCTAAAGATGACTACGGAAACTATTATGTTGAAGATGTAGTTAGATTCAGAGCTAGGCATGGTGAAGTTTATCAGAGGATACTAGAGACAGCAAGAGAAGATGGTGACGATGTTCTGGTGGTAATCCCACAAGACCCTAACGCTGCTGGTAAAGCTTATGCCTCTACTATCGTAAAAGATTTAGCCGAACAAGGATTCTACGCTAAAACTAAAGCTACAAATCAATCTAAGATTACTAGGTTTGCACCATTTTGTGCTGCAAGCGAAGCAGGTGGTATTAAACTTGTGCTAGGCGATTGGAATGCAGCTTTTATTGAGGAACTTGAAGGTTTTGACGGAAGTAGAAAACGTGGGAAACATGACGATTAACAACATGGTTGTCAATAAACTTATCTAATTCGGTGGACGGGTCTAGTACCTAATACCGAGCGAAGCTCGTGGCAGATGAGGGCGAAAGCTACTTGAGAAGCGAGAACGTGTGACGGTCATCGAAACGGTGCGTTAAGTGTATATATTGTAAGACACTAGCAGAACGGAGTAGAGTAGCTTCAAGTGAAGCGAAACGGTAAGCATACATGAAGATAATAATGTATGAAGATATGACCTGAACTATATGGCGACATATAGCAGCTTGAATAAAGCGGAATGTAATTAACGACTACATTTGAACATATTGCAAGTAGACGCAGTGGGGGACGCATTTATGTACCTCTGCTCAACAATCCAAATCCCAACATTCTCAATACCTGACATGACAACAACAAATTCAT
>ERZ650310.207-NODE-207-length-17627-cov-4.994992_pt1 | contig 17627 bp, 29 predicted proteins | sample MGYA00376246_ERZ650310 | MGnify/ENA primary metagenome ERZ650310 (study PRJEB26733, sample SAMN07839286) | wastewater metagenome | biome: small river; feature: stream; material: water | place: USA: North Carolina | collected 2016-03-01 ...
GTCACGAAGACTTTAACGCCATACAGCTCACCAACCATACCATTACGGATAGTGTTGTTACCGCCTTGTTCGCCAACGAAGGCTTGCTCAGTGTAACGAGCAATACCCATCAGTGTGTTACGGCTTGAAGGAGGGATCACCAGTTGACGACCATCCATAGGCACGTCAGCATCATCAAGACGTTGGATAGTACGACGGATAGCAGCATCAGTCAGAGCACCAGCAGTACCAACATAAGCAGTAGTACCGTCAGCACCAGAGAAAGCGCCGGTGTAAGCGTTAGTACCGCCGCCGCCTTGAACACCACGACCCAACTGGATCAACTGAGAATCAACAACTTTAGCCAGAGCATAGCCAGCATCTTCTGTATAGAAGCGACGCAGAGAAGCCAATGCTTGAACTTCAACGATATCTTCGATCAGACGGGAATATTCCCAGTGCTGATTTACCAGAACTTGAACTTCACTCTCTGTAGCTGCTTGCAGAGTAACTTGTGTAGAAGCTGCTTTAGCAGTAGCTGCGCCGCGAGTAGGTTTAGGGATATGAAGTGTATCGCCTTTCTTACCTTTAAAACTCATCTTAGAAACAAGAGGAGCCATGATAAGATTAGATTTATAAGCAGCAACAATTTCGTCACTCCAGATTTCTGGGATGAATTTATCTGCTGTGGTTAGTGTTACGTGTGCGGTGCCTAATGCCATTTGAAATACTCCTAATATTGTTTAAAAAGTTTATTAACGAACGCGTTTTTCAGCATAAGCTTTCATAAGTTCATTCTGGATAGAATCAGAATAGTAACGTTCTGGCTGCTTGTGCATCATTTCTAAGATATCTTGCCTACGATATATCTTCTTTGAGGTTTCCCCCGTACCACCACTATCAACTTGGGCAGCCTTTAGTGTCTGTGTGCGCATCTCAGTAGAGTTATTACTCACTGTTTGTTGGCGAGCTTGTTTAATCTGTTTATATGTAGTAAATAACTCGTCTGCTGCGTTTACATCAAACCCTTGATCTGCTTGCTGCAATAACTGCTTGCGAATAGCAGATTGCTCTACCCATTGTTGAAACTCTGGTTCAGCAACAATTGATGGGAAGTCAGGATGCTTCTGATTCAGCGAGGCTTGCGCTTGCATTGCTTTAAATTGTTGCGTAGCTAGGCGCGCTTCTTTTACTGATGGATCAGATTCAACTGCATTTCGAATCGCTTGCTGTGGATTTTCAAAGAAATCAATATCACTGTTGCTAGACTGTATGGATTCAGCTTGCTTTGTAGGTGCGTTATTGAGTTGTTGTTTAATCAGATTATCAGCGAGTGAGCGTACCTGATGAACTTCCTGAGCTTGTCGGCCAATAAGTTTCTCGGCTTCCATGTGCATTTGAGCAATCTGCTTTGCAGTCTTGTTCTTATACTTATCAGGAATATCGTCTTCTGTCTCTTGCTCTACTTGTGTACTTTGAGGTGCCTGTTTAGATTCAAAGTCATCAAGCTCATTAAGTGTATTTGCTGAAGGATCATTATCAAACTGCTCTTCATCTACGAAACTAGTTGCCATTTATATCTCCTGTCGTTTAAACGATTGTAGGATTAAGTCAAATATGGTTAGGTCTACCTAAATTAGGAAGATTGTTTAACCTCTTGTTGTCGCTTCTCTCTGCGTTTTCTCTCCCAAGCATCGTAAGCTGTAGGGTAATCACCCGAGCAGCCGTCTAGCTTAAAGGTGGGAGCCGATATCATACGCTTAGAGATTTCACTGCATTGATCACAAGGTACTTCTTCTTGATCGTGTGGAACAAGTTTCTCTACTTCGTGATCGTTACTACATTTAAAATTAAATAATCGAAAAGCCATTTTATTCTTCTTTCTCAAGTTCATCGAACGTATCTTGAGAGACTTTCTTCAAGGTAGATATCCAATTGAGAATATCTAATTGCCCTTGTTTATATTTTAAGTCTTCCAGCGTCTTGATGTTTTCAACTCGATCTAAAGATAATGTTAATTCTTTTATATCATCCATTAAATCTAACCATCCAGCAGTAATAAACATGCTGAAACGATCTTCGTAATATTTCCGTAATTCAGGGGCCATTGGCTTGTCCTTACTTTTATAATGTGGCTATTTTAACACAAATATATTAAAAAGTCAAGAGTTATTTAATATTGTTATTGCTTTTATGTGCTAACTGTGCTTGAACAATGTTCTCTTTAGATGAAATTTCTTTCTCTTTAATCATCAACTCGGCAATCTTTGCTCGTTTCTCAAAGTCACTATCATTTTGTTGGTTATTTGGAAGATTAGTAGACAAAGAGGAGACAATCTTAGCTTGTAAAACCTGAGGTGCAAGCTGTGTTTCAACCATCTTAGCCTGTGCCGAAGCCTCATAATTCTTAGCTTGGGACTGAATAAGCTGCAATTGAGCGCCTTTAACCTGATTATCCATCTCTGCTGCCTGTTGCTGTGCCATGGCCTGTTGTTGAGCCATTTGAGCCTGTTGAGGGTCTCCTTGGGACATTTTATCCAATGTAGCAGCCAATTCTTGCTTATTTTGCAAGGAAGAGTTCTGTACAATAGCTTTCAATAGCACTGGCAATACAGGAGTATTAGGTCCGAGGGTCTGCAACAATGCAATCATCTGCTGTTGTTCGTACTCACGAGCCATCATACCAAGGCTAGAAGATGGAATGAAGTTAAGATCAACCATCGGATAACGCTCATTGTCAAACTGCATGTAGCGGAATACAGCTTTATTGATAAAAGGAATCAGGAAATCTTCTTGGAAGTTAGAAAGAGTACGCTTGTACTTCTTAATAATGCCAGCCATTTGAGCGCCCATGCCTCCTTGACCATCACGATTACCCGGAGATGCTATTCCGTTGTTATCCATGGTGCCGGTTGCCATCAACAGCATACGCTCAAACTCTTTACCCATTTGAAGGGCATTGCCGTTGAATTGCCCAAAGTTAAAGGGATAGATAATCTCTGACGGAGCGCCATTAACCAGCAATGCTTTACCCGGCTTAACTTCAAACTTAGCGCCTCGTGGGAGCCGTGTAGCATCCATAGCAATCATTGGTGCTGTAGTTAAGGCCAAACTATCAAGATGGCTACGAAGCTGCGCATCGATGGCCTTCTGCATGTTAAAGGCTTTCTCAGCAGTTCCACGGCCATAGAAACGATTAGGCATTGTGTCGTCTTGATAAGCAACGATAGGGCGATCCTTCATCATGTAAGGAGTCTCTTCTGCTTTTAGAAGATGGCGATCGTTAGCAATAACAACAATAGCTTCTACAAGATCAGAAAAATCATCAGCAACTGAGTTGTCAGAAAACATCTCATTGATGTCTGAAGATGTCATGTCCTCGTTGCCGGGTGTCAGATACTCACGAGGAACCAAGCCATAGTAAGTTAGCAGTTTAACCTTATTATTTTGATAAGTGCTGATCTCTTGAGATGCTTCCAAATCTTCATCTACATCAGAAGTATCTAGATCACACTTACGATAGATGCCTGCTTCAATACCTTTAACTACTTTATGGATCGAAACATACTTTTCAATTGCCACACCAAGAGCATCATCAATACTAACGGCATTAGGATCAATAAGGAAATTCTTAGGATTAACTGGAGTAAGCTCAACACTAAATCTAGGCTTCTCAGTAACACCAATTGCAGCAGCCCCTTGAAGCCCGGGAACCGCTTGTGTTGTTGGGATAAACTCTGTCTTAGTCTTGAGTACCAGCTCACCAATTCCTGTGCCATACAGTTCTGCCATCAATTCAATTTGGTCAATAGATTTACGAATCTTATCTTTCTTAAAATCTTCAGTTAAGAAGTTCTTAATCATTTCGATATCTACTTTGTTTGCATCCTTAACATCATCCTCAATATCAAAGAAGTCTCCGTTACCAAAGATAGCTTCCATGATCTCAGCATGGCGAGTCTCAATAGCTTGCTGAAGAGCAGGGCTAATGACACGGCTACGCTCTGATTGACGCTGTACATCCTCTGCTGACCAAATACCACGGAAGAGACGCTCATACTCGAGCCAGTCATCTAGGAAGTTCTGATCACGATAGTCCCGCCAATCATCAGTCTTCTCTGTTACCCAAGATACAAGTTCTTTTTCATTATCAGTGAGTTCATAAGCTTCTTTGCTTTTGTTCTCTTCACTGTAATTCTTTTGTTCAATAAACTCTGCCATGTTTAGTATCCTGAAATTAAATCTAGAACTTCGTGTTCTTCTTCTTCATAATCTGCATTATAAGAAGTAAGAGCTAATTGGTCGACATAACTAAGAGCATCGACTAAGTCATCGTGTATCCCTGCTGTTGGAAACATTATTAACTGATCTTCAAACTCAGTCCAATCTTCATCTACATTAAAACTAATACGGCCATGCTCAAATCTACCTTGAAGAGACCAGACAACACGATCTGTCTTTTTCTTGTTCCCATGTGTTAGGTCCAAGATGTGACGATATACATTCGTCTTCCTCATCAGGTCTGTTAGATAGGGCAACACGGCATTCTTTAAAGAACCCTTCTCTATACCCACAGAAAGTGGTTGATGGTCTCTAATGGCCCTTAGAATGCGTGAGGATGTCTCTTTGATATCCCAACGTCCGTGCTCAATCTTCTTTACCCACCAATCCCCATCATCTGTTACTTTGACAATGGCAATGGCTGTTTCATCAAGTCTTTTCTTTGAAGCACCAGCACTAGCTGCAATGTCTGCAAAGCCAGCAAGGTCGATAGCAATAACATAATCACCATAATTAGGTTCCTTACTATATTCAAGCCACTCTTGTTTAAAGATGTCTTGACCTGCATTGTCGAAGGAACTCATGTACTCTTGTTTAAAAGCAAAGGAACTTAATGTACGCTTTGCTGCTTCAATCTCTGTTGGATCGATTGTTTCATTATCTTGGGTTGTATAATGCCAAGACTTCCAATCATCTTCTGTTCCGCTGAGTCCTAGTGTGTACACATCATAAAACCAGTTACGCCCAGAAGGGGTTGAGATAAACAGTGCTCTACCTTTCTTATCAGATAGAGAAGCTCGAATAATCTTTTCCCATACATCCTGCTTGATAAAGGCACACTCATCAAGAACTACATAAGTAAGAGATACACCTCGAAGGCTATCAGGATTATCAGCACCTCTTACTAATATCTTCTTCCTATTGATAAGTGTTATCTCAAGGTTGTTGATATGACTACTTTTAATTACAGGTCGTCCTAGATCATGCAAAAGGTCCCAGATGATGGTACGTGCTTGCCCGATAGTAGGAGCCACATACATCACAGAGGAGCCGTCAGGACAATTGAGCGCTTCAATGAGAAGTGTTATTGCTGAGAGCCTAGACTTACCACAACGACGACCTGCTGCTACAATCTTAAAGCGGGTGGTATCTTTAAATACCTCTTGCTGCCACTTTAAGAGTTTAAAGTTTAATTCTGACAATTAACACATGCCCATCTTCTTATCTTTCTTCATGTCGCCCTTACCTTGCTCCTTCATGCCCTTGTCACTCTTCATCTCTTTCTTGCTACCCTCAGTCATTTTAGGCATTACCATAATGGCAATAGCTGGCATCTTCTTAGATGAAGTTGTTTTCTTTGCAGCTGCTTTAGGTTTCTTAGTTGCCATAATATTATTCCTTTTCTTCAAATTGAACATCATCTATTACTTCGTTTGTTTCCTGCTGAATATCAACTGAACTAGTCATGCCGGAAACATTGATAGTAATGGTTGGAGTATTGCCTGCATTCTTTGCTGCTTCAAAACTACTCAATGGTAATATCCTATCCATTGACATCTTAATTGCTGCCATCTGCCCGGGGTGCTCATCATCAAGGGCTATCTGAATCATCTTATCTAGGATACGAGAACCACCAGTGGCTAGTAGACGTGCCTTGAACTCTTGAAGCCTACCAGCATCTCCTACGGGTCTTCCTATTTTATTCTTATTCTTATTTTTAACTGCTTGTATCTCTGAAGACTTAGGTCTTCCTTTTCCTCTAGTCTTGCCTAAGACAGGAATCTCTTTGTCTTGTACTAAGACAGGAGCCTCGTCATAAGGAATAGACAACTCATTATCATTATTCATTGTATATTTATCTTTACCCTTGTATGCTTAAGTAAGCTTTAAATCTTTATACGAGAAGGCTAACTCTGAAGACTAGGTCTGGTATATAGACAAAGCAACTACTTATGAAGGAGACATAAAACATTATTAAAGGGATAGAATAATCTCTATAGTTACTCTATAGTTTACTTAAGTGCTTTTTACTTAAGTTAATTATTATTAATATTTATTCTTAGTATCCCTTGAGAACGTTATTGTATCACTATTTTAAATCATTGTCAAGCTTTATTTTAATTATCTTTCAAATAGTTGATCTAGGTTAAGATTACTGCATAGGATTGTCTAGTTCCTTAGGCCTCCTCTTCGATGATCTTGTGCGGGTCTCCTTAGTTCCCTTGTGTGCATTTACTTCCGCAGTTAGCTATGTTGTTACTTTAATAAGGTCATAAGTATAACCTATTGATTAGTAACACTATAGTTATCTCACATGCTGAGAATTATTAGTTATAATATATAATAGTTATACGATATAAACACTTCTCAATTACTCTTTTTTGTAAGCTACAGCGGTTGCCGCCATACTATATCATATGCCCAAGACCACCCCCCCTATAGAGCTGGCACGATTCTTGCATAACTGCTGACTACACAGTTACTGCCTAGGCAACTACTTTGTAATGGTAGCGGTACCATCGTTGCTGTGCTCATGAGTTACATAGGGAAACAAGTCTGTTACACTTTGTTACAATTGGGATTCTCAGGAAAGTGTAGGGCGATGCGGCACGCTCTAGTGACTACCTTAGCCACGCTACAGGAACCATGAGAGATGCTCGAACACTATATAGTTGCATGAAACATTGATAGGCTTTTACTATAATGTCCATAGTAATATACAATGAAGAAAAACTAAAGAAAAGCTTGACACGTCCGTTAACGATGTATAACATGGAATTACTGAAGCAAAATAAACCACACACAAGGGAATCACATATCATGGAAACATTCTTAATAGTATTTGCAGGATTATGCGCTTGTGTAGTAGTCTTAGTTGACGCACTCGTTGACCGTCATATTCAATCATCCAAATAATAAGGAACTATATATCATGTTTAACGTTTCTCGATACTATATATTTGACTGTAACAATGACCTAGTGGGTAATCCAGACGGATACCTAACGTACTCACGGGCTGCAGCAGTAGTGAATCGTAAAGGATATAGTTTAGATTGTTTAATTTGGCAACGGTTTTATAAAAAAGTAAAGACTAGTCCAACAAGTGTGTTAGTGTATAGCGTTAAACTTGGTTCAACATTAATCAAAGGATAATATATTATGGCAATCAGAATTAGTGTAACAAGCAAGCTTGACGGTATCCGTTCATGGTCTCTCGAAGCTTTAGATACTTGTCCAGCATCGAAACAGGCGGACGGTACACTAGTGGATGCTTGCAAAGGATGCTATGCAACGACGGGTAATTATCGATTCCCCAACGTCAAGGCACCACGTGTTGAGAATAAACTAGATTGGCAAACAATAGATTGGACCGACCGTATGGTTAAACAACTAGGCTCTGACCGTTACTTTCGCTGGTTTGATTCGGGTGATCTCTATGCATTACCATTAGCTGAAAAGATTCTCGAAGTTATGCAAAGGACGCCATGGGTCCAACATTGGATGCCGACACGTATGCTAAAGTTTCCAAAGTTTCGTTTAGTGCTGCGTGAAATGCAATCCTTACCTAATGTTTCCGTGCGCTTTAGTTCGGATAGTATACAAGGTGAATATATACCGGGCACTCACGGTAGTGTAATTGTCCCAACACCAGACGATGTCAAGGAAGGCATGACACTATGTCGCGCTTATGAGAACGCGGGGAAGTGTAACGGATGCAGAGCTTGTTATGACAAGGACATCGCTGTAATTGCATACCCAGCGCATGGTGTAAAAATGCATAAAGTAATTAAACTTAAATTATTGGCAGCATAACTTCAAAGGAACACTATCATGAGCAGCGATGCGCGCACTATCGTAATTAATTTTTATCTAGACTATGTCAATAATTATCTGACAAGTGCAAAATGGTCTGAACACAACGGATTGTCTGAACAACAAGGTTCTGACTTGTTATTACTTGCAAGCAAAATATTCAATTCTGATCATCCGGAATCTTAAAATTACAGGCGCTTTAAGCTTGTTTTATGTATTACCCTTAGTCTGGTATTCCCTAGGATGTTTAAACACGTTCTAGGACCCTTAAAATCGATTTAAACACTATTATAGAGAGTAATTATATGAAGATTTACACAATGCCAAAAGATACTGTTAATTTATTATGCTACTTGTCAGACGCAAATGGCAATACTGTAGCGGTGTTTAATCATCCTATAAAAGATATGAAATTGACTACACTTAGGAAAACTAAGTTTAATATTAAAAAACTAACATTAGGAGATAAATATCATGCGTTGTAAAGATTGCAATACTATACTATCAGATTTCGAAGCAACACGTCGCAATAAGATATCCAAGGCCTTTGTGGACCTTTGTAATGCATGTTATGGGACTGGTTATCAAGCGGTGACGATACGACATGACCTTGCTAGTGATGGTGACGACTACGCATATGATGAATATTCGACAAGTATCGAGGATATTCAAATTAAATTTAACAAAAGTATTGACAATTGACTTTTTGTCGTATACCCTAACTACTATGTAGTACAGTAAAGAAAAAACACTTAATAATTATTATTAATATACTTAATAGAAAGAGCACTACTATGTCCATTGAAGTACACAAAGACCTTGTCTATAAATATCAATTCGACTCATATGATGACTCGTTTTTATTTATAACTTATGATTTTTATTATGATATTAATAATCCTACAGCAACGGATGATTACGACATTGACATTCAATCAATTACTGCTGTAGACTCTAGTATTGATTTACAATTTATCATTGAAGGTAAAATATATGATATGATAGGATTGTCAATAAAATTATTGATGTAAAACAGGAATACTATTCAAATTCACTAGGGGAAGACAATGAATACGATTAAAAATGATTATGAGTCAAATTATTATGAATTGACAATTGATGATTACAACGACACGATGGAAAGTGCACACTACTGGTCTACTTTGTACGCTTTCTCTGAGCTTGTTGTTGAGCATGGCCGGAAACAAGTCAATGCTGACGTAACAGATATTTTAAATAAGATTATCAAGCGCATCGTAGACGACCATGATGGATTCTAGTCACCATCTGCGCACAGAGTATAAGAAAATAGTAAAGCAAGAAGATAAATACTGGGATGATGTCTATTTTATTGCGTCGTTGGTGTCTAACGAGCAAGAACTAGAATCATTATTTGATGATGTAAAACACGTCTTTAAGACTAAAAATGGAAAAAACAGTAAGTAATTTTATAAAACATATCGAATGCACCGCTTGCGGGTCATCCGATGGTAATTCAACGTATGACGACGGGCATGAATTCTGCCACGTATGCCGAGTTTATAAGTCAGGCAATGGGGTAGTGCTCAGAACATCAAATAAACCTAACAGAGAGCATGTAATGGAGTTTAAAACACCTATTTATGATGCAATGCAGTCCCGTTCAATGGTTGATAGGGGAATTAGCAGTCAAACGTGTGCTTTTTTTGGAGTTAGAGCAAATGACAATACACATTGTTACCCTTATTTTGATAGCACTGGTGTACTTAGTAGCATAAAGACAAGAAATATTAAGGATAAATTATTCAGTATTCAAGGGACGCACACGGTATCGGGACTCTTTGGGCAAAACAAGTTTAACAAAGGCGGCAAATTCATTACCATTACCGAGGGCGAATTAGACGCTCTCAGCGCATTTCAAATGATGGGTAGTAAGTACCCTGTAGTGAGTGTAAAGAATGGCGCCTCAGCAGCTTTTAAGGATTGCCAGACCTCTTTTGAATATCTGGACAGCTTCGAGAATATTGTGATCTGTTTCGATGCTGATGAGCCGGGAATCAAGGCAGCTAACAAAGTAGCAGAGCTTTTCGGAAGCAAAGCAAAGATATTAAAAAATAGCGACACGTACAAAGATGCAAATGATTATTTAAAAAATAATGCCAGTGCCAAGTTCAATGCCGATTGGTGGGCAGCAGAGCAATTTACACCTGATGGTATTGTACAGGGTTCAACACTATGGGAAGAAGTTTCCAAGGCCATTGCACCAGCTGATTGCCTATATCCGTGGAAGGGGCTGAACGAGCTTACGTATGGTATTCGCAAGGGTGAATTGGTGACAGTTACAGCAGGTTCAGGACTAGGAAAATCCCAGTTCTTGCGTGAGTTAGTATGGCACGTCTTACAGAATACTGATTCTAAAGTAGGATTGATGTTTCTTGAAGAATCTGTACAAAAGACGGCCAGAAGTGTTATGTCGCTTGCTATTAATAAACCTATCCATTTGCCGGATGTTGTCGTATCCGATGAGGAATTAAAATATGCTTTTGATCATACTTTGGGAACAAATAGAATTTATCTCTTCGATCATTTTGGTAGCTTGTCTCTTGACAATGTTATTAATCGAGTCAAGTACATGGCAAAGGGCTGCGGCTGTGATTATATATTTCTGGACCATATCAGCATTATTGTATCTGGGGGTGATGTTGGTGATGAGCGGAAAGCCATTGATTCTATAATGACTCGCTTACGTACACTAGTACAAGAGACTGGGGTTAGCTTGATCTGTGTATCTCACCTTAAGCGCCCTAGTGACAAGGGACATGAAGAAGGCGCAGCTACTACACTTGCACAGCTTCGGGGTTCTGGTGCTATTGCCCAGCTTAGTGACATCGTTATTGGCCTTGAACGTAACGGACAAGCCACGGACCTAGTGCAACGTAATACAACACATATACGGGTACTTAAGAATCGATTTAGTGGCACTACAGGTCCAGCTAGTAATCTGCACTACAGTAGCCGTACAGGGCGTATGATCGAAGTTAAAGAGGATGTATTATGAATAAGTATTTACACATGGTTGGATATGCACTTACGATAACCATATCCATGATATATGGGTACAATGTTGGATTACAGGTACATATTAATAATTTAGAAAAAATAGTAGCAGAGTGTAAAGCAGGAAAGAATCAAATATCTTATATTGCTTTTACTAGTATTGGTATTCCTCGGTGCTTTCTTGAATCAACAGAGTATCCACATAAGGCCAAAGGATACACAATAGTTTCTAATTATGCAGGAGATGAATAATGAGTAATAAGAATGATATTACAGGTGATAAATTAATATCTAAAGTTTCAAATGAGACATATCGCAATAATTATGATAGAATATTCGGTAAAGGTACTAAAACATATTGTAACGGTATCTCTGTAGAGATTGTTTCTCCTGAAGATTGGCTAACTAAGGAAGAGGAAAATGGAGCAAAGGATAGTAGTTCTTGACATTGAAACTAACATGTCAGAAAAGAATAGAATTATCTGGATGTGTGTAACAAAAGATTTAACTACAAAGGAAATTAAGATATGGAATCAAGCAAACGGCCTGTGGGAGTATTTAAAGGATTTTACCAAGATAGTGATGCACAACGGCATAAGTTTCGATGCCTATCTCCTGAACAGATTGTGGAAAACGAAGATATCATTGACGAAAGTTATCGATACCCTCGTAATAAGCCGATTGCTCAACCCAAGCAGAGAAAATGGGCACAGCCTCGGCGCATGGGGAAAAACTCTGACACTTGGGAGGAATGATAAAGAAGAAGGTAAGATGGATTATCCTTCGTTATGGGAAGAATCTAGAGGAAGAAAGCAAGAATATCAGGGTGAGTGTTTCGACTATCCTATAATGCACCTAATGACTGACTACTGTGTTCAGGACGTGAATTTAACTGAGAGACTTTATTATCACTTGTTATATGATATTGAAGAATCTAAGTTTAGTGAGCAAAGCATTGAGTTAGAGCACAGAGTTCAGGCCATCGTATCAACGCAGGAACGTAATGGATTTTTACTTGATATCCCATACGCTATGTCGTTATTAGCAGAGATTAAGAGTAAAATGAGTAATATTGTAGATGATATGCAAGTAAGGTTTCCACCAGTAGTGTATGAACGTATCAGCGAGAAAACAGGTAAAAAGTTAGCAGATGGGGTTGATACTTTTAATCCGGGTTCTCGTAAGCAAATTGCTGATAGGCTTATGAAGTTAGGGTGGAAACCAGATAAAACTACAGAGAAAGGTGCTATCATTGTAGACGAATCTACGCTTGCAACATGTGATTTACCAGAGGCCAAGATAGTTTTGGAATACATGATGCTACAGAAGCGATCTGCACAGCTGGAAGCATGGTTGGAAGCTGCTGGAGATGATGGAAGGGTACACGGTAAGGTAATTACGAATGGCGCTGTTACAGGACGTATGACGCACCATAGTCCTAATATGGCACAGGTTCCTAACTCTGGAAGTATCTATGGTATTGAATGTCGTAAATGTTGGACAGTAGCAAAGGGTTATGTACAAGTAGGCGCAGATGCTTCAGGATTAGAATTGCGTATGCTTGCACATTATATGAAAGATGTAGATTATACAAATGAGGTAGTAAACGGTGACATCCATACGAAAAACCAGACAGCAGCAGGCTTACCTACTCGGAATAATGCAAAGACTTTCATCTAAAATGTTAGGATGACTTGAGGGAAACCTCTCGATTAAAACTAGGTGAACTCAGGGAAACTCTCAAGTAGACAATCCTGAGCCAAGCTAAATAAAACTTGCATTTATCGTTTTTTTATGGCATACTTCTAGTTTTAGGAGAATACTATGTTAAAAATGGGAAATAAACCGCAATCAGAAATGACAGCAAACCCTTCAAAATATCCACAAGGGTATTTTAAAGAAAAACCTTGTAAAATGTGTGCAAAAGTTTTTAAACCTTTAGCCCCTTCACATGGGCATTGTTCTCAAAAATGTGCTGATGAATCTTTAGTAAATCGATATTATCAGAGAACATATAAAGTTAGTTTACAAACTGTTAAAGCAATGCTTGAGAAACAAAACAACTTATGTACTATATGTAATACAGTTGGTTTTGATATGTTTGATATGACTAAAGGTCAATTAGTAGTAGACCATTGCCATACAACAGGTATTGTACGAGGAATGTTGTGTCATAACTGTAATCGTGGATTAGGTCTTTTTCAAGATAATAAAGATTTTTTAAAGACTGCAATTAAATATTTAGAAGGTGCAACGACTATCCCGTAAGGGAGTACACTCAAGCGAGTGGAAGCGCCTAGCCCCTAGAAATAGGGTGATGATATAGTCTGCTCTACATAGCGATATGTAGCTGTCTAACAAACGGTCTTTATTTAGCGAATAAAGATGAACACAAGGATGCGTTTTTGTATGGAGCCGGAGCAGCAAAGATTGGCAGCGTTGTTGGTGGCGGCGCGAAAGAAGGTCAGAAGTTAATAGATTCTTTCTTGAAAGCTACACCAGCATTGGCCAAGCTTAAAGAAACTGTAGCAAGGCTAGCACAGAAGGGCACACTGCTTGGTCTTGATGGGCGTAAGATCATAGTGAGAAGTGAACACGCAGCACTGAATAGTTTACTTCAATCAGCAGGTGCAATTGTAATGAAGCAAGCTCTGATTATTCTAGACCAAAAGATTAGAATAAATAAATGGGATGCTAAGTTTATTGCTAATGTACATGATGAATGGCAGTTAGAAGTAAAAGAAGGACAAGAGCACTTAGTAGGAGTAGCAGCAAAGGAAAGCATTAAGGAAGCAGGAGAACATTTTAAGATGAGGTGTCCATTAGATGGAGAATATAAAACAGGGAGTAATTGGGCCGAATGTCATTAAAGACACAAAGGAACTACCCTTTATTATTATTACAGTAGACGATGATGGGATATGCACTCTAAGCCATTCTAAAATACTTGACAATGACTTCATTTGTGATATACTTTATTATGCCTTAGAGAATTTAGAATTAGTAGTAAGTGAAGAGAACGACGAAATTTACCTAACCAATTAAGGAAACAAAATGACTACAGATACAATCAAACCAATCAAAGTTAAAGCAGAACTTTTCTGGGCACAATCTATGCACACTCCTTCAACAATGAGTGGTAAGTATGAAGTTACACTTGCTAATCTCTCTGAAGCAGCAGTGAAGGCTTTAGAAACGATTGGATTGACAGTACGTACTCGGGCAGATAAGCCAGAACAAGGCTTCTTCTTAGTATGCAAATCAGCTAAGTTTCCACTACAAGCTTATGACGAGCAAGGCAAGGAAATCCCAGCTTCAGTACAGATCGCCAATGGCACAAAGGCCACAGCAGTCTTGGGCGCTTTCTCTTGGAAATCACCTACAGGTAAGCGTGGCACTTCAGCAACAATGAAGAAGCTAGTAGTGACAGAGCTTATTGAGTATAACGCTGAAGGTGCTACGGCGTCTGATGCTGAAGACAGTCTTGATGACATCCTCTAATACAGTATCTAGCCTTCCAGAGGAGCCAAAGCTGGCTCTTTTGGATGCTGATATCCTTGTCTACCGTGTTGGTTTTGCTTCAGAGGATGAAGAAGAATACATTGCATTAGCAAGGGTAACAGAGTTTGTAACTGATACAGTGTATTTTGAATTGGATTGTGAAGATTATGAAGCGTGGATTACTGGTCCAAATAACTTTAGGTTTGATGTGGCTGTTACGGCACCTTACAAAGGCACTCGTAAAGCACCTAAGCCTAAACATTATGAAGCTATTCGTAATCATTTACAAAAGCTTGGCTCGGTAAAGACAGACGGGTATGAAGCTGATGACGCTATCTGTATCCGAGCTAATGAATTAAAAGATAAGTGCTGGATTGTATCTCTTGATAAGGATTTAGATCAGATTCAAGGATGGCACTATAACTTTGTAAGACGTGAGAAATACTATATCACCGAAGAAGAAGGCTTAAAGAAGTTTTATAAGCAGATTCTAACAGGTGATCGAGTAGATAACATAATAGGTCTTAGAGGCATTGGGCCTGTGAAAGCAGATAAGATATTAGCTGATAAGCACACAGCACTGGAGATGTACAATGAATGTGTTAAACAATATCAGGGCGATACTGAAAGAGTTCTCGAAAATGCTCGACTCTTGTACCTCTTACGCAGTGAAGGAGAAGTATGGCAACCACCAGTCGAAAAAGAGTAAAAGTATTTAAACCTAAGTCTGGGTTTGAAGAAAAGGTAGCAGCGTTATTAGGATTAGAAGATAAGTACGAAACAAAAGCTTTCCCCTTTGTATCTAAGCATAAATATACACCAGACTTTGAAATAGCCTCTGACGTGTTTATTGAATGCAAAGGATACTTTAAACCTAGTGATCGAGCTAAGATGCTATTAGCCCGAGAGCAGAATGAGGGTGTGGTATTTGTTTTATACTTTATGAATTCTACTACCAAGATTCACAAGAAGTCAGAAACAACGTATGCTGACTGGTGCGATAAACATGAGTTTCCTTGGGCCTGTTTAAAGACAAAGCCATTAGCAAAAGGAGATTTAAGAATAATGAAGGCAATGTATAGTAAGGAGAAATAATGAAAGTAGCTAAGGTATGGATTACTCCTCAAGCAGAGAATGTTATTGCTAATTGTGCGAGGGTAAGTAATCCTAGTAATCAGAACAACACAGAAACAGCACCACGTCTTTTGAAGTATCTAGTAAAGCATAAGCACTGGAGTCCCTTTGAAATGGCTTCTATGTGCATAGAGATCGAATGTACTCGAGACATAGCAAGACAGATTCTACGTCATCGCAGCTTTAGTTTTCAAGAGTTTAGTCAGCGATACGCAGAAGCTCAGGACTTTGAATTATCTGATCTTCGAATGCAGGATACTAAGAATCGGCAGAACAGCATTGCTACAGATGATAAAGAACTGAAGGATAAATGGATTGAGCTTCAGAAGGGAACTATCACTACTCTGAACAACATTTATCAAGAAGCATTGAAGAATGGTGTAGCAAAGGAAGTAGCAAGGAAGTTCTTACCAGAAGGTTTCACGATGTCGAAGCTTTACATGTCAGGGACTATCCGTTCTTGGCTTCATTATCTGGATGTACGCTGTGGTCCTGAAACACAGTTAGAGCATCGTTTAGTGGCCGGTGAAATTAAGAAGTTATTAGTGCTTGAAATACCTAGTATAATGGAGCTAACATGATTCAGCAAAGACACCTGATTATACCTGATACGCAGATACGAGAAGGAGATGACTTTAGGTTCTTAGACTGGATTGGTAAGTATATTTGTGATCTTAGACCTAATACGATTATCCACTTAGGTGACCATGCTGATATGCCTTCATTATCAACACATGATCACAAAGGTTCTAAGGCATTTGAAGGACTACGGTACACCAAGGATGTAGAAGCTGCTAAAGAGGCCATGAAGGTGCTTCTAAAGCCTTTGAAACAGCTTCAATCTAAGTTAAAGCAACAGAAACACAAGCCATATAATCCTTTGAAGATTCTCACACTGGGGAACCATGAGAATAGAATCGATAGGGCAATCAATAACAATCCTCAACTAGAGGGTTTAATCAGTGTAAAGGATTTAAAATATGATGAAGATTGGAAAGTTTATCCTTTCTTACAGCCAATTACTGTGGATGGTGTGGTCTATTCGCATTATTTTCCTACGGGAGCAATGGGACGCCCTTGTGGTACAGCTCAACAGATGGTCTCAAAGCTTCACCAGAGCTGTATTGCAGGGCATCAACAAGGTAGGCAGGTAGCATATGGAAGAAAAGCTGATGGTTCCATGCTTACTTGTATTATTGCTGGGAGTTGTTACTTGCATGATGAATCTTATATGGATGTAATCAGCAATAAACATTGGCGAGGTGTTCTAGTTTTGAATGAAGTAAATGATGGGCACTTTGATGAAATGTTTATCAGCTTAGATTATTTAAGGAAGAAATATGACAAATAACAATACAGGATATCAGCATCTGACATATAATGGACTCGATCCTTATGAGCTTACTTATGAGGATGAAGTAGACTTAGATGCTGTAGTAAAAGAGTGGCAAGAAGATAAGAAATCAAATAATACTCAAATTGGCGGAGATCATTACCAGAAACAAGGTATCCAACCTTGGGATATTATTGAGCAGTATGAACTAGACTTCTTTGCTGGAAACATTGTCAAGTATATTCTGCGGTATAAGTATAAGAACGGACTTGAGGATTTACAGAAGGCAGAACACTATATCAAGAAACTTATTGAATTAGAGAAGGATAAAATATGAAAAGATATGCGGTACGTTATGAAATATATGTAGATATTGAAGATTTTGAAACAGCTGAAAAAGCTATTGCTGAGTCTGAAAAATATTTAAACCAGAACTTAAACTTATATTAGAATTTATAATAGTTAGACTTCCACCATTTCCACCTGAAGTTGTTGAAATGCCGTCATCAGCATTACCATCTGAACCAATTGAACTTATATATCCATTAA
>ERZ650310.208-NODE-208-length-17605-cov-4.741595_pt1 | contig 17605 bp, 11 predicted proteins | sample MGYA00376246_ERZ650310 | MGnify/ENA primary metagenome ERZ650310 (study PRJEB26733, sample SAMN07839286) | wastewater metagenome | biome: small river; feature: stream; material: water | place: USA: North Carolina | collected 2016-03-01 ...
GTGGTGAGGGCAACGATTCCATCTTTGGTGGCGAAGGCGCCGACAGCGTGACAGGGCGCTCGGGCAATAACGCCATCTGGGGTGGTGCAGGCGCTGACGCTTTGTATGGCCAATATTCTTCATTCGACATCGTCGACAGCGGCACCAACTACATCGATGGCGGTGCCGATAACGATGTCATCTGGGGTGGTCGCGGCAATGACACCTTGATCGGCGGCGATGGCGCTGACGTGATTCATGGTGGTGGTCAAAAGTACAACTACGACTACGCCAACTATTTGGAGTGGGCAGGTTCGGGCACAGACACCATCGACGGTGGTGCGGGCAACGACACCTTGTATGGCAATGACGGCAATGACTTGATCATTGGTGGCACGGGTGATGACCGCATGGGGGCTTACATCACCACCGACTACATCAACGATTACACCTACGACACCTATTTCTATGAGGCAGGTAACGACACCCTGCAAGGCGGTGATGGCACCGACACCATCATGGGTGGTTTGGGTGACGATTTGCTCTACGGTGGTGATGGCAATGACGTGTTGGGCAGTAATTTGCACGAACATGGCAGCGACACCTTTGTGGGCGGCCTGGGCAATATGACACGATTTACGGTGGTGACTACGCCAGCGTGTCGGTCGATAGCTACGCCGGCTATTACTACGGCCGTGTGCTTGGCGGCGTCGACACCCTCGACTACAGCGCCTCCACCTATTCCGTGCAAGTCAACTTGGACGATGAAGCGCACAGCATTGCGGGCGCCAACCTGGCCGTCAACACAGCCAAGGATGGCTTGGGTGGTACCGACGCCATTTATGGCATCGAAAACGCGTATGGCGGTTTGTCCAATGACATCTTGCTGGGTTCAGCCGGGGTCAACTGGCTCAAGGGCAACGAAGGCAACGACACCTTGTGGGGCGCCGAAGGCGCCGACACGCTGGAAGGCGGCACGGGCAACGATATGTTCGTTCTTGACAGAGCCGACACCTCGGTCCTCGGCGGCGCAGGGACCGACACCTTGGTCACGCGCTATGTCAACACCGACTTGACCAACACCAGCTTGTTCACCGTCACGCTCAAAGACATCGAGGTGGTGGACCTCAGCGGGGCGCACGACATCGTGACCAATACCGCCAACGTGGGCAGCAGCTTGGTTCTGAACCAAGCCAGCGTCTACAACATGACCACCGACGTCAGCCTCACGCACACGCTGACGATCGAGGGTGTCGCTGGCGACAGCGTGTTCTTCGCGGACCGTTCGCTCTGGACCCAAAACGCAGCCAGCTACAGCGGCTACCGAAAGCTCACATCTTCGTACACCCTGACAGGCACCACCTACAGCTTGGTGGTGATGGTGAAAGAAGATGTCAGCACCGACGTGGTTCGCGGCGTGGCCGCGACCGCTGAAACTTTGATTGGCACAGACCAAACCACCGGCGGCGCAGCCGATATGGACAAATCGATGGTCGACTACGCCGACCGCATCGATGCGGTGCGCGTCAACTTGGGCAGCGTGCGCTACAACGGTGTGGATGCACGCACCGTGGTCAGCACGGCCACCAGCACAGTGGGTTCGGGCGTGGACGTGGACACCTTGCAAGACCTGGACGGCACGCTCAGCAAAATTGAATGGGCCAAAACGGGCTCGGGCGACGACGTGCTCATCGGCTCCAGCGTGGCCAACCGCCTGGAAGGTGGTTTGGGCAACGACTGGCTGCTGGGTGGTCTGGGCAATGACACCTTGGTGGGTGGTTTGGGCACGGACACGGCCGATTTCTCAGATGCCAGTGCAGGCGTGACGATCACACTCAATGCGGACAGCCTTGGCTCAGCGGTGTTCACTGACACCAGCAACAACGATGCGCTGTACAGCTTTGAAAACGTGCTGGGCAGTAGCTATGGCGACAGCATCACGATCAACGACAGCAGCATCGTCACAGATACCAATGCCAACTGGATTGATGGCGGTGCAGGTATTGACACCATCTTGGCGGGCGGCGGCAACGACACCCTGATTTACGACGCAGCCGATGCCACGGTGGACGGCCAAGTCGGCACCGACACTTTGGTGGTGCGCGATGCCGCGCTTGACCTTACTGCTGCAGGCGTGAGCGGCACGCAGATCAAAAACATTGAAGTGATCGAGATGCGCGGCACGCAAGGCGGCAAGCTCACCTTGAGCGTTGTGGCCGCAGCAGCCATCTCGACCACCAGCGATGCTTTGACGGTCTATGCCGATGACCAAGACGTCATCGAACTGGTGGGTACTTGGACCATGGGTGCCAACACCGTGGAAGGTGGTTTGGTCTATCACAACTGGACGGGGACATCGACTTCGCCCGCAGCGAGCGCCACCTTGAAGGTGTCTGCTGAGGCCTCCTTGCGCTTGATCGGCACCGCCAACGCCGACACCGTGACTGGCACAGCCAATACCGACCTCATTTGGGGCTTGGACGGCAATGACTCTCTCACTGCAGGTGCAGGCGACGACACCTTGGTGGGCGGCGCAGGCAGTGACAGCTTGGTGGGCGGCGATGGGTTTGACACCGCCGACTACAGCGCGTTCGCAGGCCCGATCACGGTCAACTTGACTGCAGGCACAGTCACCGGCGAAGGCACAGACACCTTGACCACCATCGAGCGTGTGATTGCCACGGTGGGTGCCGACAGCCTGACGGGCAGCGCCAACGCCGATTGGCTCGATGGCAATGCAGGCAACGACAGCCTCAGCGGCGCAGCGGGCGACGACCACCTCTATGGCCAAAGCGGCGAAGACACCTTGCTGGGTGGCGACGGCGCCGACGTGCTGGAGGGCGGAGCCGACAACGACTCGCTGGATGGCGGTGCGGGGGCGGATGCCTTGTATGCACAGGCAGGTAACGACACCTTGGTCTACGACGCCTTGGACGGCCTGGTCGACGGTGGTGAAGGCCTAGACACTTTGTTCATTAGCGACGCCGCCGTCGATCTGGTGCGTGGCAGTCATCCCGTCATCCAAGGCATTGAAGTTTTGGACCTCACCCGTGTGGCCACCAACAACCTGACCCTCGATGTGGCCGCTGTGCGCGCCATGTCGGGAACCACCAACCAGTTGCTCATCAATGCCGATGTCACGGACACCATTGGCCTGAGCGACTACGCGCGCTGGAGCGTCAGTAGCAGCTACGACATCGGCAACGACGTGACGACCAAACAATTCACCCAAGATGGCGTGATTTTGAAGATCGTCAGCTCGGGCGACACCACTGCGGCGAATCACGACGCCACACCAGCTGTCGCTGATGTCAAAGACCTCACGCCTCAATTCCGTGTGGACACCATTGAGTTGGGCATGTCGGTGGACGGCCAAAGCAACAGCTACCTGGTGGCGGTGGGCGACGTCAACCAAGACGGTTTCATGGACTTTGCGATGCGAGACGCCGATGTGAATACCACCTCGGCCGCCTATGTGTATCGCGATCGTCGTTACTACGGCTCTCCGAACTACGTATGGACCGGCGGTACATCGTTGAGTTCTTACACCTACACCTCGGGTGACGTGTATGTGGTCTTTGGCTCTGCAGGTGGTCTGGGTAGTTTGCAAATTACGCCAAACGAAGCGCCAAGTGGCAGCACGGCTGGTTACATCAAGCTCACGTCCAACGCCTCAGCACACGAAGGTTTTGGCGGTGGTTTGGGCACTTTGGGTGACTTTGACGGAGACGGCCAATCTGACCTCATGGTCACAGCACGCGGTGCGAATTCGTACACCTACAACATTGGGGATACCTATGGTTCAGATGGCTGGTCAAGCCCTGACTCATGGACGACCTCCAGCGAAGGACGCCTGTATGTGTTTGATGGCGGCAATGCGGTGTTCACCGATCGCCTGTCCGGTAGCGTGACGCAAACCACGCTGAGCACCAACGGCACAGGCAGCATTGGTCAAGCCAATGCCTTGCCGACCACGTCAAGTGGGTATGCCTTGTACGAGGACGCTCGGTCTTACGACCCGCAGTACGCCACCGACGTACCAAACGTACAAACCACCTACACCTACAGCACCAGCGCCACCAGCGCAGATGTGGTGTACACCGGCGGTAGTAGCTACGCGTCGCTGGGTTCTGGCTGGGCCCCCGTGTCCATGGGCGACTTGAACGCCGACGGCTTTGACGACTTCATGGCTGGCGCCAATGCACAAATCTACTTTGGCCACGCCAATGTGGGCTCGGGCTTCAATGCCTCAGCCTCTGGTTTGGGAGCCGCGGTCGATTTGGGCGATGTGAGCCGTTATGCCAATGTGGGCGACATTGACGGCGATGGGTTCAACGACATGATGGTCTCGCTCTCGGACGCGACCAATTACGTCGTGTACGGTGGCGCCGACGCAGCCAACTGGGTGACACCAGCCAGCTGGGCCAGCGGCACAGGCAGCAGCACCGCACCACGCATGACCAAGGTGGTGTCTGAGACGGGCATCGTGCTCAATGGCACATATTCGTCACTGGGGGACATCAACGGTGACGGCTTTGATGATCTGTTGCTCTCAGCCAATGGCAACTCGAATGACCCCAACGACTTCAACGCCAAGAACAACGGCGGTCTGTACGTGGTCTTTGGTCAATCAGGGCACTGGAACAACGGTGACTTGAAGCTGGCTGATTTGGCCGCCAACAAGCAGGGCTTCCGCATCACGGGTGCCGTTGACTTTGACTCTGCAGGCCAGTACAGCTGGACTGGCGTGGGCGACATGAACGGTGACGGCTTGGACGACTTCATCTTCCAAGCCCCTGGCGACAACGAATCGGGCAACGCAGGCACGACCTCGCTGGGCTCGTCTTACCTGATGTTTGGCCGTCAAGCGGGCTGGCAAGACATCAGCTTGTTGGAAATGCAGGACTACGGAATTCAGCTGCTGCGCACGGGCAATGGCTATTGGACGGCCTTGGGCGACGTGGACGGTGACGGCTACGACGACGTCAGCTTGACCAATGCCAGCACCAACATGCAGATCTTCTACGGTGACTCCTTCCTCACCGGCGACAGCAACATCGCGGTCAAACACGTCGAAGGCACGTTGGGCGAAACCTTGTTGGCCGATGCCATCAAGATCCCAAGCAACGCCAAAGGCGCGGACCGCCTGATTGGTAACGCTGGCGACGACACCTTGGTGGGCAACGGCGGTGCCGATGTGTTGCTGGGTGGCGCGGGTGACGATTTGCTCAAAGTCTCTTATGCCGACAACGACCGTGGCGCCATGATCGATTTCTTCAAGATCGATGGCGGCACGGGAATTGACACCTTGGAATTCACCGCCACAGGAACGATGGATTTCACAAGCCTACGCAACGACTTGGTCGAAAACGTCGAAATCTTCAAGCTAGGAGCAGGAAATCAGAACATCACGCTAAACCATATGGATGTGCTGTCGATCACAGGGGAGACCAATACGGCAATTGACAACTCTACCTATCAGAAAGGACATGTTCTGGTCGTCGACGGCTCAGCAGGAGACACCTTGAATCTTGTGGGCGGTTGGACTTCGACAGCAGTGGCACAAGTGAATGTGAGCGGATATACCGGTCACAGCTTCTCGGTGTACCAGCACGGCAGTGACAACCTCTACGTCGCCATCTCCGATGGCATCGATGCGGCTTCCAGACATATCAGCTAATTTATGAAAAAGGAATTCCTTGGAAGCTCCGATGAGAAGGGCAGCAAACGCGCATGGCTTGGCCTTGAGTGGTTGAGCCAACTCTCGGGCTCGGGTTCGACACGTGCATGGTCGCATCTCGACAAGGAATACCTTCGAACTAAAAAGCAAGAGGTGGGCGAGGCTTTGAAGCTCGCGGGCGATGAAACCCGCAAAGGGCTCAAGTGGGGTTGGCATTTCGTGGCCGACTCAGACAAAGGGGCCGCGCACAACCTGCAGAGCCTGCCCGATGTTCAGGCCCAGCAAGACTGGTTGCGTGAATTGCTTTGGCCCTATCGCAATGCCTACCGCCAAGCACTGGCGCTGTCATTTGCCACCAACATCTTGGGGCTGTTTGCCGCTGTCTTCAGCATGCAGGTGTATGACCAAGTGGTGGGCCACGAAGGCTATTCCACGCTGGCGGCGCTGGTGATTGGCATGGCCATTGCCATCGTGATGGACCATGTGTTTCGTGCGGGCCGTTCGTTGCTGCTGCAACGCATTGGCGCGCGTGTGGAGGTCGAACTCGCGCGTGAGACCCTGCAGCGCATGCTCAACTTGCCCACCTTGGCACTGGAAGCCCGCTCGCCAGGGTTTTGGCAAGCGGTTTACCGCGACATTGAAATCGTGCGTGCCACCTGCTCGGGCGCGACCGCCATGCTGGTGATTGACTTGCCCTTTGTGCTGCTGTCATTGCTGGTGATTGCCTTTGTGGCGCTACCTTTGCTCCCTGTGGCCTTGCTCACCATTGCCGCATTTGTGGCTTTGGCATGGCATTCGGGACGTGTCACCCGTGGCGCGAGTGAGACGGAGCGCGAGCAGTTGGTGAGCCGTGACATGGTTCTTAACGAACTCGCTTCTGTGCGTTTGAGCCTCAAAGCGTTGGGGGCCAACGAATCGGTCCACCGTCGCTGGGAAGACCACTATGCCAAGTGGCTGAACGAATCTTTGGCGCGCAGCCGCGAGGCGGACCATTTCCGTGAACTCGCGCACGCCATGACCACCGGCAACTCGGTGCTCACCACCAGCATTGGCGCCTTGGCCATCTTGAACCAGCTCATCACCATGGGCTCTTTGATTGCCACCAACATGTTGGGCGGGCGCATGGTTTCGCCCTTGATTCAATTGGTGGGCCAATGGCGAACCTTTGGCCAATTCCGCGCCGCCAAAAAGCGACTCGACACCTTGTTGTCAGCGCCACAAGACCGCAGCGAAAGTGTGATTGCCTTGCCTCGCCCTGTGGGTGCGATGCGCTTGGAAAGCGTGACCTTTCAATTCCCCGGTTCTGAAAACGCATTGCTCGAACCCATCTCGGGTGAAATTGGCCCATCTGGCTTACACGCCATCGTGGGGCCCAACGGCAGCGGCAAGACCACGTTGTTGAAAATCTTGCGGGGCTTGTACCCCCCGAGTACTGGCCGCGTCTTGATTGACGGAGCCGATCTGCACCAGTTCACCCAAACCGAGCTGGCCCAGCGCATTGGCTACCTCTCGCAAACCAACCAACTGTTGTCGACTTCCATTCGCGACAACATTGCCTTGGCCAACCCCGATGCCAGCGATGAGCAAATCATCCGAGCCGCCGAGCGTTCATGCGCGCACCACTTCATCATTGACCTGCCCGATGGCTACGCCACCCAAGTCGGGGAGGGGGCGCAACGCTTCTCAGCCGGACAGACCAAGCGCATTGCCATCGCGCAAGCCTTGCTGAATGACCCACCTGTGCTCTTGCTCGATGAGCCGACGGCTGAGCTCGACCGTGAGTCCGAGCTGCGTTTTGTGCAAACCCTCAAGCAATTAGCCAAGGAGCGCACCGTCATCGTGGTCACGCATAGTCCTTTCTTACTCAGTCACTGCAATGGCATTTTGGTGATGAACAAAGGCAAGTTGATGGCGGCAGGCCCAGCCACAGAGATTCTTCCCAAGTTAGGTATGAATGTTGCAAGCAACGCCTGACATGTCAAAAAATTCACAACATTTATCGTTAGACCGCGTCTTGCATGACCTGGGTGAACCGCGCTGGCGCGCTTCCCAGCGTCGGTTGCTGGCTTTCTTTGTGGTCATCTTTTTGTGGACCCTCATCGGCAGGGTTGACCGCGTCGTGACCGCACCTGGCAAAGTGATTCCCTTTGACAAAGTCAAAGTAATTCAGCATTTAGAGGGCGGCATCATCAAAGAAATCGTGGTGCGCGAGAACCAAGAAGTCAAAGCAGGCGACCCCTTGGTGCATTTGGACCTGGCCTCCAGCAGCATCAACAGCGGTGAGATGAATGCCCGCATGGCCTCACTCAAACTGGCCAAGATCCGCTTAGACGCAGAGGCCGTGGGCACAGATCCCGTTTGGCCTGAGGACTTGGCTGCCAAGTTTCCGAACCTGATCGAAGTGGAAACCAACAGTTACCACAACAAAAAAGACGAACGCCGCAGCTCTCTGCAAGCGTTTGACAACATCGTCACGCAGAACCGCCAAAAGCTGGCCGAATCCCGTGAACGCCTGGCGGCACTGGAGGCCAGCATCAAGATTTCTAGGCAAGAGGTGGCCATCTCTGCCGACTTGGTCAAAGACAAACTCACCTCACAACTCGAGCACTTCCAGCGCCAAAGCAACTACGAGCGCCTGAGCGGTGAAATTGCCTCTTTGCGCCAATCCATCACGGGTTTGCAGGCGGGCATCAGTGAATCCATGGCAAGGCGCCAGCAAGAAGAGTCGCGTTTCAACCGCGAGTCATCGAGCGAAGCCGCCGACATGGAGCGAAAAATGGCCAGCCTCTCCGAGGAGCTCAACCGCGCCCATGACCAAGAAGACCGTTCGGTCATTCGCGCCCCGATTGACGGCGTGGTCAAAAACGTGCGCTTTCAAACCTCTGGCAACGTCATCAAGCCCGGTGAACCCATCATGGAAGTGGTGCCTGTCAAAGACCAATTGGTCATTGAAGTCAAGCTCAGCCCGAGCGACCGTGGCTACATCAATCTCAAACAAGACGCACTGGTCAAGATTTCAACCTATGACTATTTGCGCTATGGCGGCCTGAGTGGCACGGTCACTGGCATTGCCGCTGACACAGACCTGGGCCGCAACGAAGAACAGTTTTATCGCGTGGTCGTCAGCACAGACAAATCATGGCTTGGCAGTCACCAAGGCCAGTACCCCATCACACCCGGCATGGTGGGCGAGGTCGATATCAAGGTCGACACCCAATCCATCATGTGGGCGCTGCTGAAACCTGTTTTGAAGCTCAAAGCAGACGCGTTCAAGGAAATTTGAGAGAGTTCATATGAAAAAGCACATCATTTCAATCGCCATTGCCTGCCTCGGTTCGCAATCCATTGCCGCTGACTTGCAGTCTGAGTTGATTTACCTGCGCGACAACCACCCCATGCTGCGAGCCACCAGCTTTGCGGTCACCGCAGCCGAAAAACGTGAAACGGCCGCCAAAGCAGGCTGGTTGCCCAAGGTGGATGTGGGGGCTGAAAGTGGCTCCGAAAAAATCACCACCACCCCTTACGCCTCGGGTCAGCCCAGCTCCACCCCACAAGCCAGCGACTTGCAACGCAAAAAGCAATCTGTGACGGTGACGCAAAACCTGTTCAACGGGGGGCGCACCTTGGCCACCACGGGTGTCGCCAAGATTGAACGCCAGATGAAAGACGCCGACCGCAGCGCCACCTCACAAGAGGTGCTGCTCGAAGCGATCACGGCCTACATCAACGTGTTGAAAAACAAAATGCTCATCAGCTTGAGCGAAATCAACGAAGAGACGACCAAGCGCCAGCTCGAGATGGAGAAGCAACGCGTGGAGCGTGGCGGTGGTGTCATCGTGGACGAGTTGCAAGCGGCTACCCGTCTGCAAATCGTGCGTGAGCGCCGTGTGATTTACGAGCAGGGCTTGCGTGATGCGGTCTCGGGCTACGAACAGGTATTTGGCAAAAGCCCCGACCTGAAGTTATTTGAAGATGTGGACATCATCAAATCTCGCATGCCTGCCTCTGTCGATGCGGCGACTGACGAAGCAGCCGAAAACAACCCCCGACTGGCAGGCGCAAGACTTGCCACCGAGCGAACCTATCGACTCATCAGCATGGAAAACGCTGGCTTCATGCCCAACGTCGACTTGGTGGGAACCCATAACCGCGAACGCGATGCAGGCCAGCTTTACCGCAAAGACGAAGACTCTGTTTTGCTCAAGATGAGCTGGAACATCTTTGCGGGTCGCGAGACCATCAGCCGCGCTCAAGCGGCTGCCTATGACTACCGTGAAAGCGCTGAAAAAGAGAAGAACGTCAACAACAAGACCAAAGAGTCTGTGCGTGTGGCGTGGAACCAATACAAAAAAGGCCTGGAGCGTTTGGATCTGTTGGAATCTGCGGTCAAAACCTCACAAGGCGTGATGCGCGGTCGTAAGCGTTTGCGTGATGCAGGCAAAGAAACCGCTTTGGCTGTTCTGGACTCTGAGGTTGAACACTTTGGCCTGCTGGCCAACAAAGTCAACGCCTCGATGGATGCGAAGTTGGGTAGTTACCGACTGTTGAGCGCATTGGGCAAGCTGGACATCGAGTCACTGAACTTGGACCAAGGCAAGTTCGAAATCCCAATCCAGTCGATTGACAAAGCGGTCAAAGAGCTGGTCGGTAACGAGCTGTTGGTGCGATGAAGATCTTATTCATTCATCAAAACTTTCCTGGTCAATTTCTACACCTCGCGCCGGCTTTGGTCAAAGACGGCCACGAGGTGCATGCATTGGTACTCAAAAAAGAGGTGCCCGCCGAATGGATGGGCGTGCGCATGCACGCTTACCACCCCAGTAAAGGCACTGCCACTGGGGTTCATCCATGGGCATTGGATTTTGAAACCAAGCTCATTCGAGGCGAATCTGTGTTTCGCAAATGTTTGGAATTGAAGGCGCAAGGCTTCACCCCAGACGCGGTGGTGGCACATCCTGGCTGGGGCGAGAGCCTGTTTGTCAAAGATGTGTGGCCCCAGACGAAGCTGGGTCTTTACTGTGAACTGAACTACACCGAAAAAGGCAACGATGTAGGGTTTGACCCCGAGTTCTTAAGCACAGACCCAGGCGATGCTTGTCGACTTCGCGTGAAGAACATCAACAACGTCATGCACTTTGACATGGCGGATGCGGCCATCTCTCCCACCAACTTTCAGGCAGATACCTATCCTTGGCCTTTCCGAGGAAAGATCAAAGTCATGCACGATGGCATTGACACCAAGGTCATTGCCCCCAACAACTTAGCCACATTTGCACTGCGCTCGGGCCGCGTGTTGGGCCGTGATGACGAGGTCATCACCTTTGCCAATCGCAACTTAGAGCCTTACCGTGGCTACCACGTGTTCATGCGTGCCTTGCCCAAATTGCTGCAAGAGCGCCCCAATGCGCAAGTGGTCATCGTGGGTGGTGATGGCGTGAGTTACGGCAAAGCGCCACCCGGCAAGACCAACTGGAAGCAGGTCTTCATCGATGAAGTCAAACCGCTGATCGATGACAAAGACTGGGCCCGTGTTCACTTTGTTGGGCACTTGCCGCACAACCAATTTGTGAGCTTGCTGCAAGTCAGCACCGTTCACGTGTACCTGACGTATCCCTTTGTCGCGAGCTGGAGTTTGCTCGAAGCGATGAGCGTGGGTTGCGCCATTGTGGGCAGCGACACAGAGCCGGTCAAAGAGTTCATTGAGCATGACAAACACGGTTTGCTCATGCCGTTTTTTGACCAAGAGGCGCTGATCCATCAGACCGTTCGGTTGTTAGAGGACGCCGACCTTCGACAACGTCTGGGTCAAGAGGCGCGCAAAAAGATTCAGTTTTATTACGACATGCATTCCATTTGTCTACCCAAGCTCATCAAGTGGGTCGACTTTTTATCTCACGTGAGGAGTTGATCTATGAAACGCAACGCTTGTGCCATCTTGTGCGCGCTGGCTCTGACCAGCCATGCCTGCTGGGCTCATGGTTTTTCGCCCGATGCCGGTAGCCTGATGGCCAACCATCAAGACCTGCTGTCATCACGCACAGCCACACAGCAGGAGGGCTTTGCGCTGGAGTACTACCCCAAGTTGCGATGGACAGATGACTTCAGCATCCAAATTGACAGCATCACCATTCAAGGCAACTCCTTGGTACCAAACAACAAGCTGCAAGTGGCGGTGAAAGACTTTGTGGGCAAACGTGTGTTGGTCGATAAGTTGTCTGTTGTGAGCGCGGCGATCGCCAAGGCTTACAGAGATTCGGGCTACAGGGTCAAAGCCTATATCCCCGATCAGTCTTTTTCTCGTGGACGTTTGGTCGTGCAAGTCATCGAAGCCGATCCGATCAGCCGTTGATCCTCAGGATCTTCAGAAAACACACCTGGTGTCGATTACACGACACGAGTATTGGCATAGGGCGTGCTTAGCTCTAGCCACACTGAATTCTTATCCATGAAAAAATTACCAGTCCTTCTGACCCTCACTGCTGCCAGCGTCGGCATTTATTTGGCCTTGGATGCCACGGGTCAGCTCGACAGTTTTCGAAACGTACCGCCCACACCCGTGGTGGCGTCGGCGCCCGTGCCAGACATGGTGGAAGAAATCAAGGCGGCTGATGAACCTGTGCCAGAGTCGGTGCAAGCACAAGCCAGCGCGCCTGCCGCTGCGCCAGTGACAGCGCCAGCGGCTGCCCCAGTTTCAGTGGCCAAGGTGAAAGCGCCTCAGGCGCAAGACATCAAGCTCATTGTTCGTGAGATTAAATTCGAGGGCGCAACAGCCTTCAGTCAAGCCGAACTCAAAGGCGTGGTCAGCGAGTTTGTGGGCCAAGAGCTCACCATTGAACAAGCGATGGCCATTCCGGCACAGATCTCTAAGCACTACCAAAACCACAACATGGTTGCGCGTGCGACCTTAGTGGGTGCTCTGGCGCGTGAAGATGGGGTGCTCAAAGTGGGCGTCATCGAGAGCCAAATCAAACCCGCACAGCTCGACAAAGCGCTGACCACCGTGGTAACACCAGAACCGATGCCCATGCACATGTCGGCACCGCCGCCAGTAACGTCAGCGCCTGTGGCTGTCTCGCAAGTGGCGAAACTAGAAGTCAGCGAAGACGCCAGCGTGGTGACCAAGTTTGCAGAGATGTCGCCCAACGTGCCGATGCCAAGCCCCAAATCGGGCGAGAGCCAAGAAGATGCCGAAACGGCATTCATCTTGAAGCAATACGCCCACAAGTCCCGCCAGTACGAACTGCTGTTTGACAACTATGGTTACTCTTCCACAGGCAGCAACCGCATCGGGGCTGGCTTGGTATGGAATGACACCTTGTCCAAAGGCGACACCTTGTCGTTGCAAGGCTTGAAGTCGCAAGGCAGCCAATACCTGCAAATGGCCTACAACTGGACCACCGGCTTGGATGGCCTCAAGCTTGGCGCGAACCTATCTAGCTTCAATTTCGATGTGGTCAACGACTTGCAAAACGCGGTCAACCTCAGCGGTGACGGCATCAAAAAGGGCCTGTTATTGGCCTACGACCTGGTCAATAGCCCCAACCAGTTGAGCACTTTAGGATTGCATTACGACGTCAAGTCCATCCACACCACAGCCGCCACCTTCACCGATTCGGCCTACTACGACACCAAAGTCATGGGCATCAAGTTCAAAGGCTTTGAGCGCGAGATGGTGCCCGGCGGTGCGGTCTTCTCTTACGACGCCATGTTCTCCAAGGGCACGGTCGACATGGCGGGGTCGCCCAACGAAGCTGCCGATCTCAGTGGCGAACAAACGGCGGGAGAGTTTTCCAAGTTTCGTTTGAGCGCTTCGGTGCTCCAGCCCTTGGGTGGTGTCCATGCGTTTTATACCGGCTTGACGCTTCAACGCGCCAGCAAGAACCTCGATGGCTCTGAAAAAATCTACTTGGGCGGTCCTTTGGGCGTGCGAGCCTACGGGGTCGGCGAGGGCATGGGCAGCGATGGCGAGTTGGTGACTTTTGAATTCAGGCAAAAACTCACGGCCAACACCACGTTGTCTGAGTTCTATGACCGTGGCCATGTGCGTGCTTGGCACGATGGCAGCGCACCAGGTGCACCTGCCAACAACAGCGCCACCTTGCAAGGTTATGGCCTGAGTCTGACGCACCGCTTGGATGCGGGGGCCACCCTCCGAGGCACTTGGGCCCACCGCCTTGGCGATGAGCCAGGCACTGCCGCCATGCCACGCGGTCACAGCGGTCAATACGATCGCAACCGCTTCTGGGTCTCGCTGGAGTCACGTTTCTAAAACTGATGCGCGCACAGGAGAGAATGAAGGCATGAAATTCAAGCTCGCCTGTCTTGCCCTGATTCTGGTCTCCCCATCGCTTACTGCCGCTGAACCCTGGCCCAGCTTCGACGAGGTCCGAAGCCGCTTTCGAAACACCAATGACATGGGTCGCGTGTCTTACCTCTACCGTCGTTGTGCGGCTTTGCAGCTTAATGTGTCGGCGCTCTTGGTGCGCAAAAAACAAAGCGACATGGCCAAAAAATACGAAAGCTTGGCCAACAACTACATGGTTTTGTCTGAGCGTGTGGACGTTGAACTCGACCGCAAGCAGGGGCGCAAAAGCAAAAAAACCATGGAAACCGTCTCTCTGGCTGTCAAACACTTGTCTGAAAGCTACAGCCAGCGCATGAACGACAACTGGGTCAAGCATGGCGCTCATATTTCAGGGGACCAGGTGCTGGAAGCCGAATTGGCCGAATGTGTCGACGTGGACCAATTTGTCAAAAGCTTTAAAAATTAAGGGCGCCACATGGTGAACACAACATTTATGCGTCCCATCACGGTGCTGTGCTGGTGCGCGGCGGGGATGGTGCAGGCTCAGACCTTGCCAGATGCAGGCGCTTTGATGCGCCAAAACGAGCAAATGCTCAAGTTCGATCAAACCCAGCGTCAGGCGCAACGTCGTGAGTTGCTGCCACCCGCGATGACCTTGACACAGGCCAGCCTCGTGACCCCAAAGAAGATCAAGTTCTTAGGCGCCAAGTTGCTGTCGAATGAGCAGCTCCAAGCGGTCGCTCAGCCTTACCTTGATCGCCCGCTGAACCAACACGAGCTGGAGCATTTGACCGACACGGTGACTCAGGCTTATCGCCGCTCAGGTTGGTTGGTGCGTGTGTATATCCCTCAGCAAGACCTTTCTCAATCTGAACTGACGGTTCAAATCCTAGAGAACATGCCGTCTAGCGCGCGATAAAGCCTACAAACCCCTACAAAACCGTCAAAAAACAGCAAGGCACGAAAATTGCATTAAGACAACCCTTATGGTTGTTTTAGTACGCATTTTGTGAAATTAACTCGGTCGCGAATCATTGCTGCGATTGTTTTCCTGTGTCTTTTGGGTGGGGCGTTAGAGATCTACGACCCCGTTGTACCCAAAAACGCAGGCACAGTCCTGCGCGCGATTGAAGATAGAACCGAGCTGCCCGTCACCGAGTGGGCCGAGGCGGTCACTGGCAAATCCTTCGCCAAACCCAAGCAGCCACGCAATTTGGTCGATGCCGCCATGGACAAAATGGTGGAGCAGCAGGAGGTCGAACAGGCCGCCAAAGCACTCATCACGCTCAAAACCATCCAGTTCACTGGCGTCACGATTCTGGGCGACATGGAGCTCAAGGGCATCGTCGAACCCTTCATCAACAGCCCCATGACCTACGAGCAAATGCTCGAAATCGGCATGGTGGTCGAGTCGTACTACCGCAAAAACAACTACTTGGCCCGCGCCATCCTGCCGCCGCAAGACCTGAACGAAGGCGTTTTGACCGTCGACGTCATTGAATCCGTGTTCTCCAAGGTCGAAATCGAGCAAGAACTCGCTGACTTGCCCAACACCCAAGCCCACGTCACCGCGCTGATTGAATCCCAACAAAAACCAGGCGAACCGCTCAACACCCAGTCTTTAGGACGCGCTTTGGCCTTGGCCAACGATGTTCCAGGCGTCAACGTCCAAGGCTCGCTGCGCCAAGGCCGAGAGGCTGGCGAAACCGAGTTATTGCTAAAGTTGTACCAAGGCCGCACCCGTCAGGCTGAACTCACCATTGACAACGCGGGCTCCCGCTCGACAGGTGCCATCCGCACCCTCATCACCCTCAATTGGTTCAACCCCAATGACTTGGGCGACTTGCTCAACGTCGTGGCTGTGCACACCCAAGGCAGCAATTACGCCCGTTTGGCCTACAGCCTCCCCGTCGGAACCGATGGCTGGCGCATGGGCTTGAACACATCCGCCATGAGCTACGAAGTGGTCGTTGGCGAGCAGGGCATGGTTGGCGCTTTTGGTAGAGCCGTCACCAAAGGCATGGAATTCATCTACCCACTCTTGCGTGCAGATGACCGCAGTGCAACCGTCACCCTTGCCGCAGATACCAAAAAGTTCCAAAACACCTCAGCCCAAGGGCTGGTCATGTCTGACTACGAAGCCAAAGTCATGTCGGCGCAAGTCTCTGGCTTCTACCGTGACATCAACCCAGGCGGCGGAACGGGAACTTATGCGTTACAGCTTTCGCACGGTGACATCAACCTCGATGGCTCCTTGAGTCAGCAAACCGACAAAAACACCGTCAAAACCGAAGGCGTCTTCAACAAAATTCGCCTCAACGGCACGTGGCAGCAGCCCATCACGGCAAGTACATCCGCCTTTGTTTCATACACAGGCCAGTTGAGCGACAAAAACCTCGACTCCTCCGAAAAAATGCAGCTTGGCGGCATGAACGGCGTGCGCGCCTACCCAACCGGCGAAGGCTCTGGCTCTGACGGCCAAATGGTTCAGCTCGAACTCCGACAACAGTTAGAAAACGGCATCAACATGGCCGCCTTCTACGACTGGGGCCAAGTCTGGCTGCAACACGACCCCAACTATCCCGGCGGTCCGAAACACAACCTCAATACCTACAAAGGCTTTGGCGCCAGCATCGGGTACACCACCGAAGATGGCATCAACATCAAAGCCACATGGGCAAGAAAGGTTGGCAACAACCCCAATCCCAACCCCATCAACGGCAACGACCAAGATGGCACGCGCGATCGCAACCGCTACTGGCTGCAAGTCACTCTACCTTTCTAGCGCGTGAAGAAAAACTCAAGAAGTCCGCCGTCATTCCGAATCGGAATTGCAATGCCGCGCTTCGTAGAAACACGCCCCATCGATTCAGATGTCGTTCGACGTCTGGGTGGCCGTACGCCTGCGCGATTTGCGCTTTCGCGCGTCTATCTATGTGTGTCGGTCAACCTTCTGGGCACGCTGGGTTTGTTCTCGGCACCTGTGTTGGCGCAAACCACGGGCGCGCCCGTGGTCGCCACCCAGCTCCCAAGCGGAGGCCAAGTGGCAGCAGGCCAAGCCAGCATCAGCCAATCGGCCAACACGCTCAACATCAACCAAACCAGCCAAAGAGCCGTGGTTGACTGGACCAGCTTCAACATTGGCAAAGACGCCACCGTCAACTTCCAGCAGCCCAACGCCCAGTCCGCCACGCTGAACCGCGTCATGGACACCCAGCCCAGCCAAATCTTGGGGCGTATCACTGCGCCGGGCCAAGTCATCTTGGTCAACCCTGAAGGCGTGTACTTTGGCAAGTCGTCTAGCGTCGATGTGGGCGGTTTAGTCGCCACAACACATCAAGCTGCAGCCCAAGACTTCATGAACGGCCAGCTCAAGCTCGCACGCAACGGCGCCACGGGCAAGGTTGAAAACGAAGGCGCGCTTCGCGCCGCACTGGGCGGCTACATCGCCATGCTCGCGCCCGAAGTGCGCAATAACGGCGTCATCGTGGCCAACCTGGGCACCGTCGCCTTGTCTGCGGGTGAAACCTTTGAACTTAAATTTGACGGAGGCGGGGTGCTGAGCCGCGTCATCGTCACTGCCGCCGCCATCAACACCTTGGTGGAAAACAAAAGCGCCATCAAAGCCCCGGGCGGCCTCA
>ERZ650310.209-NODE-209-length-17524-cov-5.496937_pt1 | contig 17524 bp, 16 predicted proteins | sample MGYA00376246_ERZ650310 | MGnify/ENA primary metagenome ERZ650310 (study PRJEB26733, sample SAMN07839286) | wastewater metagenome | biome: small river; feature: stream; material: water | place: USA: North Carolina | collected 2016-03-01 ...
GGCATTGCCGCTGGAGTATTTCCAAACAGCAGAGAGATATAACCTGCTCGTGCAGCAGCCTCAACGTAATGCCCCGCGACGCCAAAATGATGGCTATTCGTTACCGCTACTAAACCAAGCCCGTTTTTTGAAGCCAGATTCACAGAGAGATCTGTAGCAAAACGCAGTGCTGGGAATGCCAGGCCATCACACGCATCAACTAAAGCAGCCGCAGTCTTGAATGGCCGAACCTTCAATTTCGGATCCAACTCAATGCGGCCATTTTTAGCATGGCCAGCATATTGCGCCACCCTTGCTAGGCCATGCGATGCAAGTCCATCTAGTTCAGCTAAGGCTAAAAATTGCGCTGTTTCATGGGCTGATTTTGCGCCGATGCCTGCAGCCCTGAGACCTGAATCTGCCAATGCTAGTAATTCCCAGTAAGTGAGATTCATACATGTCCCTGATGCGAATTCCTATGCGAAATCAGCTCTTCAAAACGCAGGGTTTTTAGGGCTTGACTAGACTTAGCTTTAGGGAACAAAATAACTGACATATTTGAATCATATAGATGATTTAGATATCTTGCAATACCCAATTTATTGTGCGGCGCAACGAGTATCTCAATGCGTAACATGATGAGTGGAGGAGACGGTAGTGACGAATAAGCATATAACTATTAAATAGCAATTGAATATATTTTTTTGATAATGAAGTAGCTAAGATATAAAGATTACATTTCTACTGGAGGTCACCAATGTTGAAGATTCAAAAATATAAGTTAAGCAGGCGAATAGTCTTACTTGCTGGAGCGCTAACTCTTGCACTTCCTCAATTAGCGGCAGCACAATCTTGGCCAACAAAGCCAATTAAACTGGTAATTCCTTTTGCGGCTGGCGGAACCACCGACATTCTGGGTCGACTCTTGGCGCAGCAACTAACAAAAGATCTTGGACAAAATGTCATCGTTGAGAATAAAGGTGGTGCTGGTGGCAATATCGCTGCAGAATTTGTAGCGCAATCGCCTGCTGATGGCTACACCATCATGCTCGCCTCTGGCAGCATGCTCACCGTCAACCCGAACTTGTATAAAAAATTGCCGGTTAACTACAGTAAGGATTTTGTCAATATCACCAATGTTGCTAGCGGCCCAATGCTTCTATCTGTGAGCACTAAGTTGCCTGTAAAGAATTTAAATGAGTTCATTACCTACGCAAAAACTAAAGATCTTAATTTTGGATCCGCAGGCATCGGTAGCCAGGTACATATGGCTGGTGAAAATTTAATCTATTCTGCCAATATCCCTGCGACACACGTACCTTATAAGGGCGAGTCTGCAGCTATCAACGATCTCGTAGCTGGTCAAATTGATTTCATGGTTGGTAATTTGACAGCTGCAGCTGGGTTTGCAAAAACCGGGCAAATTAAGCCGATTGCTGTTACTAGCGCCAAGCGTGTTAAACAACTTCCCGATACACCTACCGTTGCCGAAAGTGGCATTCCTGGTTTTGAAAGTACAGGTTGGTTTGGCTTAGTGGCACCTGCTAGCACCCCTAAAGCCATTACAGACAAAATCTATGATGCAACCGTTAAGGCAGTGAACTCTGAGGCGATGAAAAAGAGTCTAGAGCTCAATGGCTTAAGCCCAGTAGTCAACTCTCAAAAAGAATTTGATGCTCAGATTAAAGTTGAATCCGCCAACTGGGAGAAGGTGATTAAGGGTCGCAATATTAGTACCCAGTAATCATTTCTAGCTACATGTAAAAAGCGAGGATTCATCCTCGCTTTTTTATTTTCTCAGCGAATATTTATATGATCTGCCTGAGCAACAACATTGAACCAGAAAATACCAATATGGCGCCATAGGCTATACGCATGGCAGTGTTGCTCAGCTTGGTGTGAACATGGGAGCCCGTCCACATTCCCAAGAAGGCTACTGGCATCAGGCAAGCAGCAAGGGCGATGACTTCCCAACTCAGTATTAATCCTGTAACGAGCATCAAGGCCAGCCGCAAGAAAGTCAGCATAAAAATAGCAAACGCCATAGTCGCCCGAAGTACCCTGGGATCACTAATTCTTAGACCTAGGTAGGAGGCATATACAGGTCCGCCTGTAGCAAAAAGGGCTGTAAATGCGCCGCCAAAAAAACCAAATGGTACTGCCCACCATTTACCAATCGGGTCTCGAGACTCGACATGTCGCTGAATCAAAACACGCACGCCATTAATGGCTGCAAATATCCCAAGAATCAATAGCAAGGGTTCGCTTGGCGCCTCCACCAATAAAAAGATGCCCAACACCATTCCTATTAAGCTAAAAGGAAATAGCCATTTCAACTCCTGAATATTGGCATCGCCAGATGACTTCCTGCCCACATATAGAGAGGCGCAGATATCAATGATTACCATCATAGGTACTACAACCTTCAGCGGATACATCTGAACTAATAGCGGTACAGATACTATTGATGAGCCAAATCCAGAAATCCCAAAGATGAGGAATGCACACAGAACTATCAAAGTCGCTAGCGCAAATGAGGCTGGCTCAATCAATTCAAAAATGATTAAGCCTCTACCAAGATTGTTTCACCAGGCTTAATCATCGTAAATTGAACTGGTCTATTGCTGATTTCCAGCCCATTTTTACCCACGTGAACTGCGGTGAAGTAGGACTCCTCCAAAGAACCAGGCTGGGGGAAATCATCGCGATAGTGAGCACCCCTGGAATTTTCTCGAGACAGGGCGGCCTCTGTTACAGACTGACTCACCAAGATCAGGTTATTTAAATTCATCCAGTCCTGCCATGTAATGCTGTATTGCCTTTGGATATCGCCTACACCAATTTGACTTAACTCCTGAGCCAACTGATCTAGTCTAGTGCGAGCGCGTAGTAAGCTTTCTTTTGTTCTTGAGATGCCTACGTCATCCCACATGCATTCTGCTAGAGCATCACGAATCGATTCAATATCCCCTGCTGCCCTCTCTAATGGAGCCTCATGCGCCTGGATGCTGGCATATACCTCTTCCATATTGCACTCTTGCAAACTCTGGGAGACAACCCAATTCGCCATTTCTTCACCAGCGATACCACCAAAGACAGTGGAGTTAGCCACACCATTGCCACCCAATCGATTAGCTCCGTGCACTCCCCCAGTATCTTCTCCAGCTGCAAATAAACCTGGCAACTCTGTACTGCAGTCCGCCCTGAAGATCAATCCACCCATCATGTAATGTGCAGTTGGAACCACTTCCACTAAATCCCCTGCTAAATCAAAGCCGCTATCAGCACATCGCTCGACCATGCCCTTAAATTGCTTGCGAACATTATCGGGACCAAGATGACTCATCTGTATATAGACACCGCCATTCGGAGTTGCTCTACCTGCTCTGATTTCAGAATTAATAGATCGGGAAACAATATCTCGGGTAGCGCGCTCATTACGCGGATCATAGTTACCCATAAAGCGCTCGTGATTACCGTTGAGTAAATATCCACCTGCACCACGCAATCCTTCCTCGAGAACGGTTCCAGTCATTCTGGTTCCAGGTCCCGCTAACAAGCCGGTTGGATGAAACTGCACCATCTCCATATCCCGCAAGGTGAGGCCAGCACGCAGTGCCATAGCTAGGCCATCACAACTCTTATCACCTGAAGGTGTATGGTACTTATACATCGTAGGTCCGCCACCGGTAGCTAAGAGAACCGCCTTAGCTCGTACCAGCGTGAACTGGCCAGTCTGCATATTGAGCATCAGTACTCCAGCGAGCGACTTTCCATCTGCACTGTGGATTAGCTCAAGCGCTCTGTACTCCTCAAGGCGATCAATTCCTCTAGACCACACCTGCTCAGCCAATCGACTAATAATTTCGATCCCAGTTAAATCTCCCTTATGGACTGTGCGATCAAAAGTTTGCCCAGCGAATGCTTTTTGATGCACCGTTCCATCTGGATTACGATCAAAAAAACAGCCGAGCTCATTCTCAAGCTCATGAATACGTTCAACCGCTTTATTTACTAATGTCCAGGCTAATTCTTGGTCAGACAACCATTTGCCGCCTTCGATCGTATCCATAAAATGACGTTCGACAGAGTCACCCTCTGCCAGGGCGACGTTATAACCACCTTGTACCATCCGAGTACAACCGCATTTTCCAAGCAAGCCTTTTACAGCAATAGTGATGCGAAGGTCTGGATTGGTTTGATGGGCATGTAGCGCCGCAAAAAGTCCAGCGCCTCCAGAACCTAAAATGAGGATGTCTGTTTCAAGAGTTTCGATATTCATGATGAAATTCCCATGCTCTTCAATACAGCCTCTTTATTGCGCGCAACGTCACTTTTTACTTCTTGATAAATGCTGCCACCATGGCTATCCATTGCCACCAGCAAAGGGCCAAAGTCTTTGATCTTGAAACGCCAGAGGGATTCGGGGTTGAGGTCGTCCATATCGACATCTTCGATCTGCTCAATCCAAGTGGTTTCTAGGGCTGCTGTGCCGCCAATGATTGCAAGGTAAACACCGCCAATTTCCTGAAAAGCTGCCGCGGATCCTTCGCGCATACCACCCTTACCCACAATCATTCGTACCCCGTTCTCGGTCATCAATGGGCGAGTAAAACGCTCCATGCGATCGGATGTGGTTGTACCAATGCAGATGGGTTGGTATCCAGCTGGAAACTCTTCACTAACTGCTACCTTGCGTACATTAGGAGCTGTATGAATTACCGCATGGCCATGAAGGTCAAAGCGCGTTTTACGACCCTTATCAAACAAATGAATCTGTGTGGCATCCCGAATACCAAACAGGGTATTTTGCAAGGTCACCGTGTCATTAATAAGTAGCTTACGAATATCAGCTTCACTAACGGGAGTTGGAAGAATGTAATGGGCCATCTGTATTCCTAGAATCCGTAAGTCACACCATCGGGCGTGAAAGTTGCTCGCGCTCTGCGAGCGGAGTGACACTGCATATTGACTGCAACTGGATTTAAGGTGATGTGTGTATGAGCAAGCTCCACATGAACAGCAAACGCTGTGCCATCACCACCTAAACCTTGCGGACCAATACCTAACTTATTCACAGCAGCAGTTAACTCTTGTTCTAACTTCGCGCCCTCCTCATCACTACAGACGCTACCTAATGCCCTAGTAGCTGCACGCTTAGCCATCGCAACACATTGCTCGGAGGTGCCGCCAATACCAACACCAACAATCGTTGGAGGGCAAGTCTTGCCCCCGGCGGATACAACGCTTTCGATAACGAAGGCTTTCACTCCATTAATGCCGTCAGCAGGAATAGCCATTTTCAAAAAGGAATTGTTTTCTGAACCACTCCCTTTAGGAACCATCTCAATTTCAAGCAACTGATCGTCATCACAAAAATCAATGCTAATTGCTGGCATATCGATGCCGCAGGAGGTGTGATTATTTTTACGGGTAATGGGATGGACGACTGAAGAACGCAATGGGTATTCAGTGGTTGCACGCTCGCAACCCTTTCGAATGGCCGCCTTTAGCTCCATACCATCAAGCTGCACATTACGACCAATCTTGACCTTGTAGATTGGCAGGCCGGTATCTTGGCAAAGCAAGTTATCCTCACGCTCTGCAACAGCAATGTTCGTAATCATGGTTTTAAGCACCACCTGGGCACGAGCATCTGACTCACCCTGGTTTAAGCGCTCAATACCTGCCTTGACATCTTCCGGAAGCACCTTTAAGGCGCGGATATAGAGTTCTTTACAGGCCTCTTCAACAGCTTTCATTTGTAACTGCATAAACATGACCCAATCAATTTGCTAAATACAAAAATAGAATGCCGCAAGCAATCCCAAATAAGATAGCTACTTGGGTCCACGCCTTACGAAGCCCGCGCCACGGACCAAACTCAATCATGATCAGTCGAATCCCGCCGATCAAATGAATCGCCAGCAAAATAACCAGCGCCCACTCGCCAAATTTAAATACCCAAAAATCTGTTAAACCTAGATGGCGCTCAAAACCACTTGCTCCCCGCAGAGACTGCGACAGCATTAAGAAATGCAAAGGAATAAAGCACGCCAGCAATAATCCAGAGAAACGATGGCATGCATAAGCAAAGTAAGAGAGATGAGTCTTTGCTCGTAAATCGAGCTTTGGTCTAGGGCTCATAAACTCCCTCCCGTATAGACACCGATCACTGCCGTGCTGCCTAGGATCAATATGAGACTAGCGAGGATCGAAGATAGAGCCTTTGAAATAAAACCCTTGGAAAAAGTTTCCTCAAGAATATTGGCCAAGCCGATAGGTGCATGTACAAAGCAGGCTAAAACAAAAATCTCATAAAAAATAGCGAAAGCAATATTACCTTGGGTGCGCCCAAGAATTTCTTCGGCGGTTAAGCCGCCCCGTATTGCGTAGAAAATAATAATGAGATGAACACTGACGCAAAGACCCAAAATCATGGCGCTAATTCTTTGGGCATACCAAAGCTTGGCCTGTAGCACCCCTTGACTCATAACTTACCCCATTTGCTGCCCCGTACCGCAGCTCTGGCCACTAGTTTTTTAAGTCCAGCGATACTAGCTGTTGGCTCAAGCTTCTTCGGACAGCGTTCAGTACAGGAACCCTGTGTATGGCAAGCATGACAACCTTCATCGCCAGCAACAGCACGTAAACGATCTAATTGCTGCACATCCCGCACATCATTCGTGAGTGTCCAGGCGCGATTGAGGGCTGCAGGACCAAGATAATTGGGGCGCTTTGCAACGACCTCACAAGAAGAGTAGCAAACTCCGCAACCAATACACTCAATACCAGCATTAGCCAATTGACGCTCTACGGATTCTGGCTCCACCTTAGCAAAATCATCATGGCGTGTTTTATCCCCCTTAAAGAATCCAACCGCCCCTTTCCACTTATTAAAAAACTCTCGCATATCAGTTGCAAGATCCTTAATAACTGGCAGATTATTCAACGGAGCAATCTCTAGCGAATCGCCATCCACGATCTGGGAGACATGCGTACGACATGTCCAGCGGGAAACACCATTTACTGTCATGGCACAAGAGCCACACATACCTACACGACAAGCAAAGCGGTAGCTCAGAGTCGGATCTAGCTTACGCTGAATATAGGTAACGACATCGAGTACCGTTTGATTGGGATTTCGAGGCACTGAATACTCGACGAACTCACCTTCTTGAGCGCCGCGCCAGACTTTTACTTTGAGATCTGTATTAGACATGGATTGATTATATCGATAGATAGTAAAAAATAAATCGAATATAATTTTCTTCGAGATAAAAAAATACTTTATATTTGAACCTATGTCCAGCATTCGAGTACTCAAGAACTTTCTAGCCATTTCTCGACACAAGAGCGTGGCGGCAGCCGCCCGTGAAATAGGTCTTACAGCCGCTGCCGCGGGACAACAATTGCAGCAGCTAGAGGCTGATATTGGCGTTGAGCTTTTTGACAGAACTAAGCGATCGATGACCTTAAATCACCATGGCAGATCCTTAGTTGAACCAATACAGGAAATCATTGCCCGCTACGAGGCCCTAGGCTCGGAGTTCAAATCTGAGCTCAGTGGCACCATTGTTTTAGGCGCGCTCGTATCAACCCTTATGGGAGCCTTTGGTAACGCCCTCAATAAAATCAAGCAAAGCTACCCAAACCTTGAGGTGAAGCTAATGGCTGGCTTATCTAGCAATTTTCTTGATCAAGTTCTTGACGGAAGTCTAGATGCGGCAATTGTTACAGGATCTCCGTATACCCTCCCCCAAAATGTGCAATGGACGGAGTTATATACCGAACCTATGGTGTTGATTTACCCAACCATCAAAAGCGGTAAGGGCTCTTCTACTAAAAAATTATCCAACGATCTACCGTTTATTCGATTTGAGAGAAATACATGGACAGGTCACTTGGTAGATCAAACCATTCGCTCAAATAAACTCGTTATCAAAGAAAGCATGGAGCTGAATTCCGTAGAGGCCATCATTGAACTAGTGAGACAGGGGCTAGGCTACGCCATTGTTCCTAAGTTGGCCAATATTGCCTGGGAAACTGATAAACAATTACGTATTTCAGAATTAACAGGGAAAACTATTTTTCGCAAGGTAGGCCTGCTAGAACGAAAAAAGCACAGCCGCCAAAATATCACACAAGTGATTAAGCAGCACTTTTTATCTATCTTATCAAATAAATAACTGACTAATTGAAGCGGATGAATAGGTGACGCCAATAAGAAAAAGTCCGGCAATACCGGACTTCCCTACAAGATAAGAATTAAAACTCTATTTTTTAAGATTAAGCTCAGAACCCAATTTGCTATAGAGGTCGTATTGTTCTTTAGCAAAAGCTTCAGTATCTGCTTGCGAGCGAATCGCTGAGATTGCTCCAACCATATCATTCCCATTTATCCATGCGGGATTTTTCGCCGCCTCCTTAAGAATAGTCTGCCACTTATCAACAACTTCAGGTGACAGTCCGGGAGGCCCATAGAGACCACTCCAGCCCATTACCTTTTCAAGACTACCCATGCCCTCTTCTTTTGCAGTGGGAATATTTGGAAAATCTTTCAATCGTGAAGCTGAAGATGTTACGAGAGGCCGCATCGCATTCCCCTTTAACTGCCCCGTAATCGTCGTTAAGTTATTGCATAAGAAATCCACTTCCCCGCTCAATAAAGCAGTAGAGGCCAGTCCAGCACTCTTATAAGGAATCATGGTCGCAGCCGAAGACGGTAACCCAACATCACGCAAGAGCACTTCGACAGCCAAATGCTGAGTGGTACCTGCCCCCGCAGTGGAGTAATTCAATTTAGTCGGATTTGCCTTAATCGCCGCTATTAATTCCTTCATATTTTTATAGGGTGCATCAGGCTTCACAACACAAACCAAAGGATTAAAGTCAAGCAAGGAGATGAACGTAAAGTCATTCCATTTATATGGGGTACTACTATCGAGTGCCGGAACAATCGCCTGAGAGCCGGCCCTTGAAACCAATAAAGTGTAGCCGTCCGGAGACGATGTACGAACCTTTTGGGAGCCAATCGTGCCCGATGCACCTGCAACGTTTTGAACAATTACATTTTGACCCAACAATCTCCCGGCAATAGGGGCTAGATTTCTAGCAGAAAAGTCGCTATCACCGCCAACTCCATAAGGCGCGATCAGCGTAATAGGTTTATTAGGATAATTTTGGGCTATTGCAACTTCAGTCGCTAAACCCGCCAACAAAATTACTGGAACGAATCGTCTTGTGAATAAACTCAGCATGCTACTCCCTGTTTTGTAAGATAAGACATCCCATGGATAAAAACTTAATGCTAAAGACTATTAGTGAAAAATAAACTAGGGTTTAAACGAGTGATAATCTTGCCTTGACTAGACAGTTAGCTCTACTGAAAGTTTTGTTCCAGGAACTAATATTCCACCCCTGTCCCCTGGAATGACAGTCCCCCAGCGAGAGTCAAAATAGGCGGGTAGTGGTCTTGCTGATGTAGGTGCAATCCAAAGTCGCAACAGATGCCGCTGAAGCTTGGGATCAGGCCAATTCTCAAAATCATTTCTCGAATGCAAAATTTGATGGTTGTGCAAGAGCTGAATATCACCTTGTTCAAAAGCCATCTGCAGAGCAAACCCTGGCTCTTGCAAAATTGCATCAATTTCATCCATGACCTCAACTTGCTGACGAGTTAACCTCGGAGCTTCCGGATAGAGACGTTGCGCCTCTTCTATATAGTGCCGCAGGTAAACACAAGAAAGATGCCCTTGATACCAATTAAAGATTGGAATCTCAAACCACGGATGCCGACCTTCAGGCACCTCTCCTCGGCGATCGGTTGGGTATGGAGTAAACATTGCGGAAATGAGATCAGGCCTGCGTTCAGCCAGCTTGTTATAGAGGCTCATTGAGCTGGCAATAAAAGATTCGCCACCTGACTTAGCTTTTTGCAAGCAGAGTAAGCCAACAATATCAGCAGAGTCGGTATGGTAATCCAGCTTTCTATTAGTTTGATAAAAGCGTACACCGGCTTCAACTTTCACGCCTTGATCGCGTACATGCCCCAGAAGATGACCTTTACCATTACTACTTCTAAGGCTACCCATATGGCGTCCAAGCCCCATATAAACAGTGGCAGCCTTATCTATTGACCAGGTTTTGATTGGAAGTCCCCGCAACATCACAAAACCGCGCCCAGCAAGCAGCTCGTTGAGCGTTCCAGCGATAAAGGGAATAAGCTTTTTCAGAGGGAATGATTCAGGAGTGATGTCTTCCAAAGCAATGCCTGAATTCAGAAAATGGTCAGCAGCCGCATCAAGCTCAGCAATTTGTTCGGAGTTCCAATGCACAATCCAACTGGAATCAGCTTGAATCATCTCACCTACCCAAGCTCCAGCTCCTGCAATCATGCGCGGGAAGTCATCGACTATTTTTGCGGCGTGTTCTGCATGCATATTCATTTCCCCATCTGTTTATCTACATTAGGATTTTGACTGCGATCGAGTTAAAACCAGTCTATCCCAAAAGATGTAAGAAATAAATCTCAAATACATTTTTTCATATTGATTTATTTTATTTTTAAAGACTCCATATAACTAAACTTGGTAGATGATATTGAATGATTAAGGGTTATCACCCATTTTTACTTAGGCCTGGAGATACAAAAAATTTAAGGGGCGCCTAGAAACTGATTAGTTTTTTAATGGGGCAAAAATAGATAGGTTTTGACGAAATGAAGTTTCGAAAATATCGTATTCTCTAGTGACAGAGAACTGCACTCAATGAAATTTTAGGGATTTATTTTTATGGTCACAAAAATTACTAATGGCGCCGACACGTTTGTAAAGGCATTGGAGCTGGCTGGTGTAAGTAAAGTATTTACACTTTCTGGAAATCACATCATGCCTGTTTATAACGCCATATTTGATTCCAAGATTGAGTTAATACACACCCGACATGAAGCAGCAGCAGTTCATATGGCAGATGCATGGGCAAGGCTGACTGGTGAGATTGGCATTGCCTTAGTCACAGGTGGTCCAGGGCATGCAAATGCAGTCTCAGCTTTGTACACTGCCTCAATGGCTGAATCGCCAGTAGTTCTGATATCAGGACATGCGCCGTTAAATCAACTAGGTAAAGGCGCGTTTCAGGAGATGGCTCAAGCAGACATTGCCGCTCCTTTAACAAAAGCGTCTTGGACCTGTCTTAAAACAGAAGACATAGCCCTCGATACTGCAAAAGCAATACGAATAGCAAAGTCTGGAAGGCCTGGACCTACGCATCTTAGTCTGCCAAGCGATATTCTAGAATCCGCCAGCCCATTGACCGCTTCACTACCCTCAAGTGAAGATTTCTTAGCAGAACATCAGCCTGCTAATTTAGATGTCTCAGTGATCCTATTGACCTTAATGGCCGCTAAAAGCCCCCTCATACTTGTTGGGCCAATGATGCTCTCTAAGTCTGGAAAAAAACAATTGCTGTGCCTTGAGGAATCATTAAACATCCCCGTGATTGGCATGGAAAGTCCTAGAGGTATTGGTGACCCCAGTCTTGGCGCTTTCTCCGAAGTGCTGTCGAAAGCTGACTGCACTCTCTTGCTTGGCAAGAAACTAGACTTTACTTTGAAATTTGGCAGCAGCCCTGGCATCAACTCAGAGTGCACTTTTTTGCAAATTGATCCTGAAGAAAATGAAATTGAAAGAGTGAAAAATGCAGTAGGAAGTCGCCTGAAGTCCGCATTTATTTGCGACACACCCACTGCTATTGGCGCACTGATCGCTGCTAAATCAACAAAACACCCTAGTTCAGGAAAATGGTTAGGGGAGGTAAATGCAGCCATTACCTATCGCCCTACTTCCTGGAAAGAGTTACCGCCAAAAGATGGAAGAGTCCATCCAGCGCAAGTATTTTTACCACTTCAAGAATTGTTAGACAGTCACCCTGATTCTGTACTAGTCAGTGATGGAGGTGAGATTGGGCAGTGGGCCCAGGCTTGCTTGAAAGCCCCAAATCGTGTTCTTAATGGCATTGCTGGATCTATTGGGGCTGGACTACCTTTTGCATTAGCCTCTAGGGTTGCAAAACCAAACGTGCCTATTATTGCCGTAATGGGAGATGGTACCTTTGGATTTCATAGTGCTGAAATTGACACAGCCGTTCGCTATGGCCTGGATTTCGTCCTCATAGTGGGCAATGATGCACGCTGGAATGCGGAATATCAGATCCAACTCAAAGATTACGGTAAAGACAGAACTATTGCTTGCGAACTATTGCCATCTAGCTATGAAAAAGTTGCCCAAGCTTTTGGTGGTTATGGCGAACTGGTCACAAACTCCAATGAGATTCTCCCTGCAGTAAAAAGAGCAATCGAGAGTCAATTGCCATCTTGCCTCAACGTCATGATCGAGGGCCTAGCAGCGCCTAATATCAAAAGGAGCTAATCTGTCTAAGTACAGTAATTTCCTGGAGCAGTGTTGCGCAATTATTGGACCAGACTTTGTTTGTGATTCCAAAGTTGAAAAAGGCCCCTATTTAACCGATTGGAGTAAGCGCTTCTCGGGAGATGCAATCGCCGTCTTAAAACCAAAGGATGTAAAAGAAGTTGCTGCCTTGGTTTCTTTGTGCAATCAAAATAAGATATTCATCGTGCCACAGGGTGGAAACACTGGACTTTGTGGTGGTGCAACCCCCATCAGCGATTACCAATCGGTTGTCATTCTCACAACCAGACTTAAGAAAATACATGAAGTTAATCTCGAAAACTCAACGATTACTCTTGATGCTGGGGTTGTTCTAGCAAGAGCTCAAGAAGCTGCAAGCCAATCAGGAAAACTCTTCCCTTTAAGTCTAGCCTCAGAGGGCAGTTGCACTATTGGAGGAAATTTATCAACGAATGCAGGTGGAGTTCAAGTTCTGCGTTATGGAAATATGCGGGATTTAACCTTGGGTCTTGAGGTGGTGACGCCATCTGGAGAAATTTTCAATGGTTTACGTGGCCTCAGAAAAGATAACACTGGATACTCCCTTAAAGATATTTATATTGGTTCTGAAGGAACGCTTGGAATTATTACTGCTGCGACATTAAAACTATTTCCACTACCTCGATCAAAAGCAACCGCACTAGTTGCTTTAGCAGATATTGACTCCAGCATCCAGCTAATTGAATTGATTCACCAGCATTGCAATGCAGACTTAACTGCGTTCGAGATTATTTCATCTAGAGCCCTCAGTCTTGTTCCCAGCGGTCTTGAAAAATTATCTGGGCTAGTCGACGAAAAATCTCCCTGGGCAGTACTAATAGAACTATCCAGCATGGAGGATGAAGCAGCGTCCTATACACAGCTTGAGTCCCTACTTGAAAAAGCTTTTGACATTGGATTAATCAACGATGCTGTTTTATCAAAATCCCTACAGCAGGCCAAAGAACTCTGGAAAGTAAGAGAGGGCATTCCAGAGGCGCAGCTGGGTCTGGGAACAATCGTAAAACATGATATTTCCCTGCCAATATCTGAGCTAGCTAAGTTTGTATCATCAACAGAAGTCAAATTGAAAAACTTTTGGCCATATTTGCAAACAATTATTTTTGGGCACATTGGCGATGGCAATCTTCACTACAACATTGCACCCCTCACACTAGAACTTTCTCAGGAACTTGAAATAAGACGAAAAGATATCAATCAATTAGTCCATGATGAAGTCTATAAACATTCTGGCTCATTTTCAGCTGAGCACGGTATCGGTCAATTAAAGTTAGATGAACTAACAACGCGAAAAAGCTTTATTGAACTGGAATTGATGAGAAATATAAAACGGGCTCTTGACCCACAGGGAATGATGAATCCAGGCAAAGTTCTCTGGCAATAGTTGGATATCAACCCAATATTCGTTGCTTTAGATACACCGCCCCAATAGAAAAACCACCCCTGAGGGTGGTTTGAAAGAAAATCTATGGAGGTATTACTAAAGAATGAACAACACCTTCATATTAGCCCTTTGGCTAGCCCCCTCCAGAATCCCTTGCTTTCTATCGGTGCCATATGATTCATTTTGGTGCATATAGACTAAATAGATCTATTTAGTAGAATGATTGTTAATTCTCAACCTTGATGAAGGAGTGCCAATGTTGGCATCAAAGAAAGCGGGAATACCGTCTCGCTTAATCGCAAGTCTTATTACGGCTGCCCTAGCCCTTCCGGCTGCGGCACCTGTTGCATATGCTCAAAATAGCAGCCAACAGCAAGCAGCAAAGCTTACTCAGGCCCAACTTGAAGCTCTAGTGGCTCCTATAGCACTCTACCCGGATCCACTGGTCTCACAGGTGTTGATGGCGTCAACCTATCCCCTTGAGGTTGGCGAAGCATCCAGTTGGCTTAAATCTAATAGCAATCTCAAGGGTGACGCGCTCAATCAAGCATTGCAGCAACAGAGTTGGGATGCCAGTGTCAAGTCCTTAGCGTCATTTCCGCCTGTATTGGAAATGATGGGGGCACAACTAAGCTGGACACAACAACTTGGTAATGCCGTCTTGGCACAGCAGTCAGAAACGATGAGTGCAATTCAAGCACTACGCGCCAAGGCAAAACAGGCGGGCTCCTTGGAGTCAAACTCACAGCAAACAGTCAAAACTCAGGGTAGCGGCAGTAGTCAGACCATCATTATTGAGCCCGCCAACCCCCAAGTAATTTATGTACCCACCTATAACCCTACTGTGGTTTATGGGGCCTGGGCATATCCTGCATACCCTCCATACGCATACTATCCACCTGGATATGTTGCTGGCACAGCTCTACTTTCTTTTGGTGTTGGCATGGCAGTTGGCGCGGCACTCTGGGGCGGCTGCCATTGGGGTGGTGGCTGGGGTGGCGGTGGTGGCTCACTAACTATCAACAACAATAACTTCAATAATTTCAACCGCAATACCAACAACAATTTTTCCGGCAATCGCAGCGGTAGCGATACATGGAAGCCAGATGCACAACGTCGCAATGCAAACCTTGGCGGCGGCGCAGCCACCGGAAATCGCACTGCCGAACGTGACCAACTGCGTCAAAACCTTCAACGTGGCGATTTAAGCGGTAGCCGAACAGGCGACCGTGCCGGTAATATGGGTAGCGGTGATCGGGCAGGCAATCGTTCAGGCGCAAGCGCAGACCGAACAGCTACTCGGAGTGGCGCTGACCGCAATGTCAGCGATCGATCCGGTGGTAACGATAAATTTGGCGGCAGTGGCGGATTTGGTGATACCCGCGGTGCGCGCTTTGATGGCGGCGGTGATCACTTTGGTGGCGCTAACCGCGGAGGTGGCGGTGGAGGCTTTGGTGGTGGTGGTGGTGGCCGAGGCCGTCGCTAATATCCCACACCTATCTACATTGATATAAATATAAAATTGTTTAAAGGAATGAATATGAAGAAATTTTTAATTGCCGCTACCTTATTCGGAATGGCAACCAGCATGCAAGTAGCCAATGCGACTACTACCGATGAACTACTGCAATACTGCAAAGGTGATGGAAGCACAAACGTGACTTGCCAAATTTATGGTCAAGCGGTTTATGACACTTATTTAGCAACACGTAATCCAAAAACTGCACCAAGCAAAATTTGCGTTACGCAACCTGCGCCAACACGCATCCAGGTAGTCGATGAATACATTGCTTGGGCCAATGCAAACCCCGCCAATGGCTCAAAGCCTGCAGCAGAAACCATGTTGAAATTTTTAGAGGGTGTATTCCCTTGCGGAAAGTGATGTATTTAACTTAATTACTTGAGCTTGTGATCTGGTAATAGAAAAGTCACCCCTTAAGGTGACTTTTTCTTCTTCAGCATCCTGCAGACCTGTATCCGCTAGCAATAATTAGTGATTTTCTTTTGCGTGATTAATAGAGTATTTCGGTATCTCGATCACTAAATTCTCGCGAGCCACAATCGCCTGGCAAGATAAACGAGACTGCGGGTTAAGACCCCATGCGCGATCCAGCAAGTCTTCTTCATTCTCATCAGGAGCGTTAAGGCTCTGGTAACCCTCTTTCACAATCACGTGACAGGTAGTGCAAGCGCACACCATATCGCAAGCATGCTCAATCGGAATATTATTTTCTAGTAGCGCTTCGCAGATAGAGGTACCTGGAGTCACTTCAACTACCGCACCCTCTGGGCAATATTCACTATGAGGTAAAACAACAATCTGAGTCATCTTAATAATTTTCTTTTCTTAAATTTCTGCAACATTCTTACCAGCCAATGCCTTCTGAATACTCGCGTTCATGCGCATTTGGGCAAAGTCATCAGTGGCCTTGGCGGCATGATCTACCGCTTTCCTGAGGATGGCGCTATCCGTTTCTTCTATAAGAATCTTCTGCAAGGTAGCCATCTCTTGATCAACGGCAACCTGCTCTTCAGCATTCAATAATCCACGGTCAGCATTTAATGCGGTTTGTACCGCATCTAACAATCGTTGCGCATTGACCTGTTCTTCACGCAAGGATCTTGCCAGGAGATCGATTTTGGCGGATGCAAAACCATCTTGCAGCATGCGAGCAATCTCAGCATCACTCAAACCGTAGGATGGCTTGATATCAATTGAGGCTTGTACACCAGAACCCTGCTCCATTGCGCTAACGGAAAGTAAGCCATCTGCATCTACCTGGAACGTCACCCGAATACGGGCTGCACCAGCAGCCATTGCTGGAATACCGCGCAACTCAAACTTTCCTAGAGACCGGCAGTCTTGCGCTAACTCACGCTCACCCTGCACTACCTGAATGGCTAAGGCAGTTTGACCATCTTTAAAGGTCGTGAAATCTTGAGCGCGCGCAACTGGAATCGGCGTATTACGTGGAATAATTTTTTCTACGAGGCCGCCCATGGTTTCAATACCAAGAGATAGCGGAATGACATCCAATAAGAGCCACTCATCATCTTTACTTTGGTTGCCAGCAAGTAAATCCGCTTGCATCGCGGCGCCTAAAGCGACTACCTGATCTGGGTTGAGATTATTTAAGGGTTTAGTACCAAAGAGTTCACCAACCGCACGCTGGACATGAGGCATACGAGTTGCTCCGCCTACCATCACCACTCCCTTAACTTCATCAGCCTTGAGACCGGCATCGCGCAAAGCTTTCTTCACCGCAACTAAGGTCTTACTGATTAAGTTCTGAGTAATCTCAAAGAACTGGGCTTGGCTAACACCAACATTAACAACCGTTCCATCCGTGAGAGTTTCATGAACACGAGCTAATGGGTTGTGACTCAATTGCTCTTTAGCATGTTTACAAGAGAGCAATAACTTACGATGATCCTGAATCGAGAGTGGCGGAAGTTTGGCTTGCTCAATAACCCAGCAATAGAGTCGATGGTCAAAATCATCGCCACCTAAGGCAGAATCACCACCAGTCGAAAGGACTTCGAACACCCCTCTACTCATCCGTAAGATGGAGATGTCAAAGGTACCGCCACCCAAATCATAGACAGCGTAGATACCTTCGGAGGCATTATCTAAACCATAGGCAATTGCAGCTGCTGTTGGTTCATTCAGTAAGCGCAGCACTTCGATACCAGC
>ERZ650310.210-NODE-210-length-17498-cov-22.937453_pt1 | contig 17498 bp, 17 predicted proteins | sample MGYA00376246_ERZ650310 | MGnify/ENA primary metagenome ERZ650310 (study PRJEB26733, sample SAMN07839286) | wastewater metagenome | biome: small river; feature: stream; material: water | place: USA: North Carolina | collected 2016-03-01 ...
CATGGCGCCATGAAGCGCGCAACACCAGCCACCAAAGCAGGCAAGGCGCACATGGCCCGTATCGCTGCCATGCGCTGCATCTGCTGTGAGCTGTTGGGTCAGGAGCAGGAAACCCCGACAGCCGTGCACCACATACGCGAGGGACGGATAGCCCGCAATGACTACCTCACGCTGCCACTTTGCTGGAGCTGCCACCAGGGGCCAAGAGGCGTGCACGGCGACAAAGGGTGGCTTGCCCAGCTTCGCATGAGCGAGGTGGACATGCTCGGGGCAGTCATCGAGCGACTGTCCACGCAGTAGGGTCTATGCAAAGTTTGCATACATCCATGCAAGCCGCGTATAGATCGCGCTGCAAGTCATTGATTCGCAAAGGCTGCATAAGAACCAGCGTTTTCATGCGGAATCAATCTAAGCCAGACCGCTTGACGTGTGAAACACTCTGATTGGGGGTTTTCTCCGGCTTCGCCTACGCAATCCCCTCGGATTCGCTCAACCAGCCGCGATGGCTTCCAAAGCGTAAGGGGTAGACCCGAACACGGAAATCGCTAAAATAGCGCACCAAGCCGCCAGGCTATTGAAACGAGACGCATGGAAAACGCCGCAGAAAAGCAGGCGCAAATTGCCGAAGTGCTGGATAGGCTAGCAGACGGAGAGTTGCTGTCCGAGATTGCAGATGACATCGGTGCAAGTCGCCCTACGTTGTTTCGATGGCTGCATGAGACGCCCGAACTAGCGGACGTTTACGCGCGCGCACGAGCTGACGGCCTGCTTGCTCGTGGCGAGCGCTTGAGCAAGAAAGCCGCGCGTGCTGTTGGTAGATTGCCCAGCGGTGGGCTTGATGCGGCAGAGGTTGCGCAGCTACGGCTTGAGGTGGACACAGACAAGTGGTTGTTGGCTCGGCTGCTGTCCACGGTGTTCGGCGATAAGGTGGACCTGAACCATAGCGGCAGCATTCGCCGGGAGCGAGAGATGTCAGATGCCGACCTCACACATATCGCCAGCAGCGGCAGCAAGTGAGCTTCTGGCTAGGCGTGCAGCCCGTGCGAGCCTGCTGGCGTTTGCCGAGTTCACCAATCCAGCTTACAAGTCTGCCCCACATCACAAACTGATCGCCCAAAAGCTGGAGGCCGTTGCCAGGGGTGAAACCAAGCGTTTAATGATCTGCATGCCGCCCAGGCATGGGAAGTCCGAACTGGCGTCAAGGCGCTTCCCCGCGTGGTATCTGGGCCGGAACGCCGAGCGGCAAATCATCGCAGCGAGCTACAACAGCGACCTTGCCAACGACTTTGGTCGCGAGGTGCGAAACATCGTCGCCAGCCAGGAATTTAGCGTTTTGTTCGATGTGACCCTCGCCCCTGACAGCAAGGCAGCGAATAGGTGGCACACGGACCAGGGCGGGATGTACGTGGCAGCGGGTGTCGGCACGGCGATTACGGGTCGCGGAGCTGACATTCTGCTGATCGACGACCCGTTCAAGGACCGCGCCGAGGCTGACAGCGAGCTAAACCGAAAGTCGGTATGGGATTGGTACACGTCTACGGCATACACCCGCTTGATGCCAGGTGGCGCGGTGGTGGTGATCAACACCCGATGGCATGACGACGACCTATCCGGCCGGTTGTTGGCAGCGCAGGCAGACGGTGGCGACCAATGGGAGGTTTTGAGCCTTCCGGCAATATCTGACGGGCAAGCGCTTTGGCCTGAGTGGTATTCCATTGAGCGATTGAAGCAAATCAGGGCAGTTTTACCAGCTCGTGACTGGAATAGCCTGTATCAGCAGAATCCTATTCCCGATGATGGCGACTATTTCAAGGCGACATGGTTCGGCACCTATGAAACCCTGCCGCAGCTCAGGATATACGGTGCAAGTGACTACGCGGTAACTGATGGAGGCGGGGATTACACGGCGCACGGGGTCTTCGGGCTTGATGGTGCGCAGAATCTCTACGTCCTTGACTGGTGGCGCGGTCAGACCTCGGCTGATGTGTGGATCGAACGCTTCTGTGATCTGGTGCTGGAGCATCAACCACTTTGCTGGTTCGGTGAGTCAGGGCCAATCCGCCGTGCAGTGGAGCCTTTCATGCGGGCGCGGATGATCGAACGCAACGCCATGTGCCGGGTCGAATGGTTGGCGAGCATCAACGACAAGCCGACACGGGCAAGATCGTTTCAAGCGCTTGCGAGCATGGGCAAGGTGTTCATGCCAAAGAATGCAACATGGTTGGGCGACGTGCTGGGCGAACTCATGCGCTTCCCGGCCGGCAAGAATGACGACAGCGTTGACGTGTGCGGGCTGATCGGCCGCGGGCTGCAGTACATCGGCACCAGCAGCCAGAAGCGTGCCCCTATCGTGCTGCCAGGCTCTGCCGCTGCCCCCTACGCCAGACGGTGACATAGAATGGCACTATTGCCATGCGTGGCGCGTTAGGCGCATACTATGCACAATTCCGCCATGAGGGGCTATGACTGACGACCCCAAGCCACGCGCCACGCGCGCCGACAAGCTGCGCGACATACACGCCGAGGCGCTGGAGTCATTCGACCGCGCCTATGCTGCCGTCTATGACGTGCGCAAGCAGTGCCGGGAAGACCGTTTGTTTTGTGACGTGGCTGGCGCACCGTGGGCCGGCTCTCTTGGTGAGCAGTTCACCAACAGATTGAAATTTGAAGTCAACAAAGTTTCGCTTGGTGTCCAGCGGATCATCAACGAATACCGCAACAACCGAGTGAGCATCTTTTTCGTGCCAAAGGACGGCGCGAAGTCGAAACTGTCTGACGTTTGCTCGGGCCTGCTGCGGGCTGATGAGTCGAACAGCACTGCCGACGAGGCATACGACAACGCATTCGAGGAAGCGGTCAAGGGCGGTATCGGTGCGTGGCGCCTTCGTGCAGAGTACGAGGACGAAGACGACGACGACAACGACGCTCAGACCGTGCGCCTTGAGCCGATCTTCGATGCCGATGGGTGTGTGTACTTCGACGAAGACGCTAAACGTCAGGACAAATCAGACGCCCGCGAATGCTGGGTGTTGACCTCGACAAGCAAAACCCGCTACACGGCAGACTGGGGCGATAGCCCTACGTCATGGCCCAGCGGGTTGCCGTCCACGGAGTTCGATTGGGTGTCGGGCGATTCGATCTATCTGGCCGAGTATTACCGGCTGGAGGAAAAGAAAACACGGTACAGCGTTTACACCAGCCTTGTCGGTGAAGAACAGAAGGTCACCGACGCCGAAGCAAAGGATGAGCCGGAGCTAGTTGACGATCTGCTGGCGCGCGGCTACACGCTGACCGCATCAAAGCGCGAGAAAACCCGCCAGGTGCGCAAGTACATCATGAGCGGCGGGCGCATCCTCGAAGACTGCGGCGTCATCGCTGGCAAGCATATCCCCATCGTGCCGGTGTATGGCCGGCGCAGCTTCATTGATGGCGTTGAGCAGTGCCAGGGCCATGTGCGGAACGCCAAAGACCCGCAGAGGCTTGCGAACATGCTTCGCAGCAAGCTGGGTGAAATCGCAGCGCAATCAAGCAGCGAAGTTCCGATTTTCGATCCGCAACAGATGACGGACCCCAATGTCCGGCAGATGTGGGAAGACCAGCCGGTGGCGAATCGGCCTTACCTGTTGGCTGAGTCCATGCGCGGGCCTGACGGCATGCCCATCGCTTCTGGGCCTATCGGATACACGAAACCGCCCCAGGTTCCGCCCGCGATGGCCGCACTGTTGCAGGTGTCCGAGGTGGACTTGCAAGAGGTGTTGGGCAACCAGCAAAACGCCGAGGAAATCCAGCCGAACACCAGCGGCAAGGCCGTTGAGCTTGTGCAGCAACGACTGGACATGCAGACGTTTATCTACATCTCGAACTTTGCGAAAGCCATGAAGCGCTCGGCTGAAATCTGGCTGTCCATGAAGGCTGATACCGTTGTCGAGCCTGGCCGCGTGATGAAAACGCTGGCCGAAGATGGAAGTGCATCAAGCGTCGAGATGATGCGGCCGGTTATCGGAAAAGACGGCGCCGAGGAGATGGAAAACGACCTCTCGCAAGCCCACATGGACGTGACCGCTGAAGTCGGGCCATCGTCCAGCACGAAACGCAGCTCTGTGGTCCGTGCACTGACCGGCTTGCTTTCCATCACGCGCGACCCTGAGACTGCACAGGTCTTGGAAGCCTCTGTCTTGCAGAATATCGAGGGCGAAGGGCTTTCCTCGCTCAATGAACACTACCGCAAGAAAATGGTTCGCATGGGGGTTACCGACCCGACCGACGACGACAAGGATTGGCTGGCTGCAGAACAGCAAAACCGGCCGCAAGACCCGAACGCTGAATTCCTGTTGGCAAGTGCCATGAATGAGAAGGCGAAGACCGGGAAGGCCATCGCAGATACAGAGCTGTCAAAGGCCAAAGCGGCGGAAACGCTGGCAGGCATCGACATTAAGGCCCGTGAACACGCATTGAAGGCGGCGCAAGCCATAAACGACGACATGCAAAGGGCGTTGCAACCGATGCCCGGAATGATGTAAAGGGGAATGAAATGGCTGTATTGACAACCACCATCGGCGCGGAGTTCACCCCAGCGGTGGGTTACTTCGCAGTCCAGGCCAAGGGCGGGAAAGCCCAGCTACTGCGCAAGGCTACCGGGGCCGCTGCATTCGTGTGGGTCGGTGACGTTGACGAGCGCGGACTTGACGCCTATCAAGCCTGTTCAGCAGCAGTGTGGAAATTCGACGCGCCGGGAACCGTGACGGTCAGCGCTGTTGAAACCTGACAAGGAAACAATCATGCCTACGATTGCAGCAGGAGCGAGCCTGACTATTCCCCTTTTGCCAGGGGACACCATTGATCTGGACGGGATCGGCACGGCGCAGATGGTTACGGCCATGCCGCCGAACGTTGACACGAGCGTCAAGAGGTTCAACGTCGGGGCAACTCTTGGGCCATACCCGATAGGCGGAAATCTGTCCGTTGTTGCCGATCCGTTGTCTCCGGTGGTCTACGATATTGACCGCCCCAGCGACAACAGCGGTTCGCCGCCGCGTATCGCAGGGAGTTTGATTGTTGAAAACACCAGTTATCTGCGTGTCGGCAACAGTTTCGACGGTGGCACAGGCGCGGTCACGGTGGCCAACGGCATGGCACGCTTGGTATCTGACGCCCGTGGGTTCACCCTGACCAATGTTGCGGTGGACGGTGCGACCATCACCGGCTACGTCAACTCGCAGTACGGCTCGCGGGTCATTGCCGCTGGTGACAACATTTCGGGCACGTTCGGCCTGAATGATTTGCGTTACTACGGCCCGTTGCCTGCAAAGCGCATGCAATTCCTGCAGAATTTCAAGGCGTCAATGGCGTATCTGGCAATACCAGACGCGAACAAGGTGCACGCGGGCATTATCGTTGACGACGCCACCGACTACAACCCGGAAGTTACTTGCTTGCCAAACAATGCTGCTTGGAACGGGACCGCTGAATTCAAAGGTACTGGCGCTGCTGGTCGGGCGCTGGTGACCACGACAAGCGGCGCTTCATTGTCGGCTCCGGTGACTGGAGACACTATCTTCATCTGGTACGGCCAGAGTTCTGGCACAGCCGGGATTATTGTTCCTAGCGTTGACGGGCAGACGTTTGCATCTGGGTCAGTGGGCACTGATCCCATTGCAGACAGTGCCGAGGACACAGAACTGTGGATGCTGAATTGCATTGTCATCAGCGGGCTGACCAGCGGGACACATACCGTCAAGCTGACCACCGGCAACACCTCCCCGGTAGTGATCCTGGCATGGGCTGGCATCAACTCAACGTCATTCTCGGGCGCAAACGTGTATGCGGTAGGCATCCCTTCGCTTCGTCCGCAGCATTGGAACATCGCTCCTGGGTACAACGGCAGCACGCAGGCTACCTCCGACAGCAAGCCGGTGGACTTCTATGAGCTTGGCGGGGCGGCGGCGTGGAACAACGGCATGCGCCAGGTTTGCGCTGATCTGAAGGCCCAAGGGCTGAACACCAATTTCGTGGATGTGTCGGGCATCAGTTTCCAGAATATCGCCACGGGCGACTTGCACCCGCTGCCTGTACAGCATTACCTCTATGCCCAAGCAGAGCTCGCTGTCATGGCGTCGTTGCGCAAGTGACTATTGGAATTGAGCGCATGATAGTAATAGACTATGATGCGCACACGGCCACCGCACAGCCTTATGTGTGAGACGGAGAGCAAATGAGCGAAGTCAAAGAAGACCTGATCGAAGAGGTAGCCCCGACCGAAGGCGAGACGCCAGAGGTAGTGGTAGCACCGGAGGTTGTTGAAGGCGAGCCGCCGGAAACTCCCGAACAGGTTGAGTTTGTCATTGCAGGCGAAGAACCAGCAGCCGAAGAGCCATCCGAGGATCGAGATTGGCTCAAGAAACTGCGGGCCGATAGCCGGGAACTTGCCAGGCTGAAGCGTGAGCGGGAACACGGGCAGCAACCGCAAGCGATGATGTTAGGTCCAAAGCCGAAAGCGGCAGACTTCAACTATGACACCGATGCGTTTGAAACGGCCCTCGACACCTGGCACACGCAGAAGGCCCGTGTTGACGCAATGCAGGCCGAGCAACAGGCCCGCATCAACGCGGAAACCGCTGCCTGGCAGGGGACATTGAATTCATACGTCGAGCAAAAGGCCCAAGTCTCGAAGGTGATCCCGCATTTTGATGAGCTGGAGGCAGCGGTAAACGACCGGCTTTCACTAGCTCAACAAGGGGTTTTGCTTCACGTTGCAGGGAAGCGGGCCGAGATCGTTGCTGCTTTGGGCGCAAGTCCGAAGGCGCTGGCGAAACTGTCCGCTATCACCGACCCGTTACTGTTGAGCGCTGAAATCGCGCGCATGGAGGCAGGATTGACCACCGCACAGCGTAAAGCACCACCACCGCCCGAGAGATCAATTCGTGGCGGCGCCAATACGGCAGTGGCGTCGAAAAGCCGGCTGGATGATCTGAAGGCGAAAGCCGACCAGACGGGCAACTACACAGAGTACTTCAAGGCGAAGAACGCGGCCAAGGCGAAAGCCTAAAAGCATTCCGGGGTCGCGCACCGCAACGCGCAGGTTAGGCAGCCATCCGGCCATGACGGGATGAGGAACGGTCTTCAACACTTCATTCATCAATAGGAAACCATCATGGCTAACGCTCTCGCTAAAGACCTCGAACTGATGTTCGAGAATTTCGTCGTCGGGTATGACGCTCAATGCGTCGTGTCCAAGGAATGTGATCACGTCAGCACCGACCCGCAGACCATGCAGAGGGCGGGGGACGTGTTCTATCAACGTCAAGACTACATGGCATCGGTTGTCACGGGCCTGGACCTGTCTGTCGCCGCGCGCACCGACGTTCTGCAGCGCATGGTGCCTACCTCGTTCCGTTCGCCGGATAACGTGATCTTCGAGCTCGACGCGAAGGAACTGCGCGACGACGAGATCAAGTCCGGCATGGGCAAGGCGGCGGCTCTGCGTCTGTCGGCTGAGGTTGACAAGAACATCTACTCGACCGTCGGCCTGCAGGCTGGGATCGTGATTAAGACTACCGCCGCTCTGTCATGGGAAGATGCCCAGCAGGCCGAAGCGATGCTGTTGTCGCGTGGTGCATCGAACCCGAACAGGAAGCTGTTCCTGAACCCGTTCGATTACAAGGCAATCGCCAAGGAACTCGGCAACAAGGCATACATGGGCGACCGGAGCAAGGACGCCTATGAGCGCTCGATGGTCCCCGACATTGCAACGTTTGCCACGTTCCGCACCGATAACGTCTATAACTTGGCGGTGACCGGCACGGTTTCTGGCACCACGATCAACGGCAACCAGTCATTCACGCCGTCAGCAATGACGGGTGACGTACCGACCGACAACCGCCGCATGACCCTGACGGTTCAGGGCGCGAACGTGGCCAATACGAAGGTGGGCGATGCTTTCACCATCGTCGGCGTCAATGCCTGCCACATGCTCGACAAGTCTGACACTGGTCAACTGATGACCTTCCGCATTGTTGGCGGCGCTGGCACCACTTCGCTGACCATCACACCGGCCATCATTTCCAGCGGCCCGTACCAGAACGTGACGGCACAAGCGGCCAACAGCGCGGCGCTGGTGTTCCTGAACACCGCCACCAAGCCGGTTAACCCGTTCTGGGTGCAGGGTGCTGTGTCGCTAGCATACGGCAAGCTGGCATTCCCATCGGGTCAAGGCGTGCAGGTGATGCAAGCCACGACCGATCAAGGCGTTCCGCTGATCATGTCCTATGGGTTCGATCACATCACGGCCAAGGTCACGGTACGGTTCACCACGTTGTACGCAACGACCGTGCTTCAACCCGGCATGACCGGCGTCATCCTCGCCAACCAGAGCTAACAGGCTCTCAATCGTGGGGTGGCCCATCTTGCCGCGTGGTGGGGTGGGCCTTTTTTCTAAGGGCCGGCATGATTGAATATCCGAAGTGTCTCTATCGTTATCCGGCACAGTCATCCCAGACGGTGGACCTTGAGGGCGTGACCTTTGAATGGCGGATCGTGCCGGATGAAAACGCCGAGCTGTCTGCCATTCCAGAGGGTTGGGCTCTGGTTCCCACCATCCCAATCGCTGAGTTGACGGCACCCACCGAACCCGCCACTGAGCCAGTCAAGGTCAAGAAAGGCAAGCACAAATGAGCTACACCCGCAGCGCATTGGTCGAGCAAGCCTATGCCGAGATCGCAATGGCCGGTTGGGTGTGGGACTTGTCGCCCAGTGAAATGCTGTGGGCCAGTCAACGGCTTGACATGATGCTAGGGGCGTGGGATGGCGAAGGTCTTCGACTTGGCATGCCGATCTCGAACAGCGACCAACCGCCACCACTAGCTGATGAGTCTGGTTGTCCAGCCTGGGCCGTTGAAGCGGTGGTCCTAAATCTTGCTGTCAGGCTGGCAGCGGGGAAGGGCAAAGCCCTGGCACCTCAGACCGTCATGCGGGCAGAGTCTGCCATGCGTTCCATGCGCAACCGCTCGGCTATTCCTCAGCCTCTTGCATTCCCCGGTGGAATTCCGCATGGGCAGGGCAATCGTGGAACAGGCTACACATTCACCCCGGCATTCGAGCGCGACCCGTTGCCCGTCGATACGGGCGGCACCATTGATTTTCTAGAGGCGCAATCATGAGCATTCAAGGTCTTGCGCAATCAACCGCGCTCGAATCAGGCGACCAGATACCTGTCGGTGACTTCAGCGAAGGTCAGGACCGCAGGGCTTCTCTGTCTTTGTTGGCCGAGTGGCTGCAGTCGCAACTGACTGCAGGAACTGAACAGGTTCAATACTCAGCACCCAGTTCGAGCGGGTTCTCCGTCACGATCACTCCGGTGGTGACTGGGGGTAACGTGTGGCTTCAACTGGCACCGTTGGCAGGTTATGCCACGGGTACGGTGGTCCTCCCCGTTTCCACCTCGCTGGTCAACAATCAAGAAGTCTTGGTGACCTGCACACAGACGGTGACGACGCTCACGGTCAGCGGCAACGGGGCAACGGTGAACGGGGCGCCGGCTGCATTCACGCAGCATGGATTCTTTCGACTTCGTTATTCGACGGTCGGGGCGGTGTGGCAACGCATCGGGTAAACAGTGCCACAAGTCGAGATACTGCGCGGCATTTTCGCGGATGGTGCCCCCAATCTAAGGACGGGGCTGCCGCGTAATCTCGTCCCTGTTCCGAAGTCTTCGGGCGTGTCTGATGGTTACCTCCGCCCCGGTGATGGACTGGTGCACTACGTCACCGGACCGGGCAGGGATCGGGGTGGTGTCGGCTGGAATGGCGACCACTATCGGGTCATGGGCGAGCGCATGGTTCGCATTGACGGCCCAGGAGCGTACACAGACCTTGGCCTATTACCCGGTATTGATCGGTGCGTGTTCGCTTTCAGCTTCGACAAGATAGCGATTGTCGCCAGCAATCGGATGTTCTATTTCGATGGAACTCAGGTCCAAGAGGTGACAGACCCAGACCTAGGGGCTGTGATCTCTGTCGAGTGGGTGGATGGGATGTTTGCCATGACCGATGGCACGTCTATCCCGGTGACGGACCTTGCAGACCCGTATTCAATCAACCCTCTGCGGTATGGGTCATCTGAGGCCGACGCTGACCCCATCGTGGCATTGATCCGGTTGCGAAACGAACTGCATGCCGTCAACCGCTACTCGGTCGAAGTGTTTCAAAACGTCGGCGGCAGCAGGTCCCCATTGCAAAGAACCCCGTCAGCATTTGTCGGCCGCGGGGCAATCGGCACCCATGCCTGTTGCCTGCTTGGTGAGTTTGTGGCCGTTGTCGGTGGCGCTCGAAATGAAGCGCTTGCCGTGTGGTTGTTGGCAAACGGAACCTCTGCGAAGATCAGCACGCGCGAGATTGACACGGTGCTGGAGGGCTACACACCCGACGAATTGCAGACGATTGTCCTAGAGGCGAGAAGTTACCGCGGGCATGAGCACCTGTACCTGCACCTACCAGATAAGACGCTGTTGTTCGACGCTCGTGCTTCGTTGGAGATGAAGACCCCGATATGGTGTCAGCTTGATAGTGGAGTTCAGACGCCATCCTTGTACCGTGCTATTGGATTCGTCGAGCACAGTGGGAGCTGGTACGCGGGCGACCCATCATCGAATTCGGTCTGCGTGGTTGACACGACGATCAGCAGCCACTACGGGTCGCATATCCAGCATGAATTCGGCACGGCCATCCTGTACCTCGATGGGAATAGCGGGATCGTGCATGAAATTGAACTCGTCACGCTCCCGGGGTCTGTGAAGACAGCAAACACCTATGGCGTTATATACACCTCGCACAGCAGCGACGGGCAGACCTACTCACAGGAAGTCTCTGCAAGAGCCCCGGGGCCTGGTGAAGCCGCAAAACGCATCGGGTGGAGAACTTGCGGGCAAATCAACAACTGGCGGGTTCAGAGGTTCCGGTGGTTGAGTGACGTGCATGTGGCTGTTTTGCGGCTAAACGTGGCGATTGAGCCCCTACGGACACGGCCGGGGTAAAGCATGAGTCACGAAGCAATTCCTCGTGCACTGTTGGCCAAGCTGACCAGCAACCAGCAGACGATTCGTTATCTCGAAAGCCTGGGTGAGTCAGCGCAGGCGGTTCCTGGTGAGATTGAACAGGTGCAGTCGGTAGCGATGGAGGCTAATTCCGCAGCCGCAAGCGCTGCGGCTGTAGCATCGAATGCGCTAAGACTTGCCGAACAGCTAGCCGCCGAACAGATCAGCGTGGCAGCGTTGCGGGGTCAAGTCTCCCGTCTGCTGCGCAGGGTTGAAGACCTGGAAGCCATCGTTTTAGGGACATAACATGACCATCAGCATTTCCAAGTTCTTCCCCGCTACGGTGCTAACCACATCGGCAGCGACGATCTACACCATACCGCTCGTGCCATCCACGACCGTGCTGAAGAATGGCCGCGTGGCACTGACGAACACCACGGCCGGGCCGGTAACTGCCACGCTTTACAGCACCACGGCAGCATCGGCGGCGGTTTGTTTCCTGTTCGAGAAGTCCATTGCAGTCAATGAAACTCTGTACGCTGATCTACCGACGATGGGGGCGGGAGACGCCCTGGTCGGGAAAGCAGGGGCGAACACTTCGATAACGGTTCACGAATGTGGTGGCGCGTTGTATTCATAGGGGTAAAATGGCCCCGCTGTGTCAATCGGCGCCCGGCGGCCATCCCTGAAACATGGAGATGAGCGGATAACATGGCCCAATACACAATCCCCGACTGGGCACGCTCCTCGGGCCGCCCGGTTGATCTGCGCACCAGCCCCTACTGGGGACCGCAGCAGAGCGGCGACGGGATGGTGACTGTTGGCAACGGTGACGGCAGTGGTTATTACCCACCGTTGAACCAGTTCGCAGCTCAGTATGGAAGCCTCGTCAATCCGTCCATGACGGCGCAGCCCAACCCGGGCGGCGCGATGGACTGGCTAGGGTCTACCGGCCAACAACTGTACGAAGCCAGCGACGGTAGTCAAAACGCCCGGTGGCTCCAAGATGCCAACGGGAACATCACAGCAGAGCCACAAATCGGCAGCCTGAATGATCGCGCATTCGGCACTGCGGCTGCGCTTGCTGGAGGGCTGATCTCCGGCAACGTCGCGGGGCTGTGGGGCGGCGGCGCAGGGGCTGCTGAAGGTGGCCTAGGAACGCTTGGCACCATTGCCCCAGGTTCGGGTCAGCTCGGCACTGCAATCGGCGCCACGGGCCTAGAAGCCACCGCGCCGATGATCGCGGGCGGCATCCCGTCTGCTGGCGGCATGGCTGCTGGTGGGCTTGGTGCTGGAGCCTTGGGCGGCGGCGCGATGGGTGGCGGCGCTGGCGGGTTCTCGACCGGCATGATTGGCGGCGCAGCCCCATCAACGGCAGGATTCAGCATCCCGTCATTCGCATCTGCCGCAGGGGGTGGCATGGATACAGCAGCACTCTGGAAATCAGGCATAGGCCTGGCCGGCAACCTAGCATCGAACTACATGCAGGGCCAGGCGCAGCAAAACGCGGCAGGCATACAGGCCGATGCCGCCAGGCAGGGACAGCAGACCATGCGCGACATTTACGCGCAGGTACAGCAACAGCTCGCCCCCTACACACAGGCAGGAACTGGCGCACTGCAGGGGCAACAAGCCCTGATCGGATTGGGCGGACCCACTGCCCAGCAGCAGGCCATCGCTGCGCTGCAACAAAGCCCCGAGTTTCAGGCGCTCACGAAGCAGGGCGAAGATGCGATTCTCGCCAATGCTTCCGCAACTGGAGGGCTCAGAGGCGGAAACGTCCAATCAGCGTTAGGACAATTCCGGCCCCAGGTGCTGGCTCAACTGATCAATCAACAGTACAGCCGGCTTGGTGGGCTTACGTCGTTGGGTCAGAACTCTGCAGCCGGTGTTGGCGATGCTGCGAGGCAGACCGGCACGGGCGCGGCGAACCTCCAGCAACAGGCAGGCGCAGCGCAGGCCGGTGGGGCGCTGTCGCAGGGGCGGACCAATGCGGGCTACGTTGATGCGATCTTTGACGCTCTCGGGCTGTATCGCGGCCTGACGGGGGGTTGACCTTGGGACCGATTGACTACAGCGGCGGGGCGCAACCCCTGAACCCGATGCAGCGCGGGATGCAGGCCTTTGCATTGGGCGATGCTCTGCGGCAGAAGCAACTGGCAGAGCAAGCCGCGCAGCAAAAGCAGATGCAGGACGCTCTTTTGCAGGAAGAACTTGCCGCGCTTGCGTCAAGGCCTGGCGGCGGCACGGTGCAGGACTACGCTGCGACCATCACGCGATACCCGCACCTGGCTGAAAAGCTCAAGGTTCCGATGGAGGCGATGAGCCTTGACCAGCAGCGGCAGGCCTTGGGCCACAGCCTGCAGGCTCTATCGGCACTGGACAAGAAAAAGCCCGACATTGCGGCGCGTCTTTATGACGAATACGCGACTGCGAAGGAAAACAGCGGCGACACGCAAGGCGCGGCAAAGTCTCGCGCAATGGCTGAACAAATCAGGGCCAACCCAGAAGCAGCGAAGGCTATCCTTGCCGGAATGGCTCTGTCGCTCAACGGCGGGAAAGATGCCGTCGAGGGCATGACGAAACTCAACACAGACGCTCGGGCGCAAGACCTGCACGGGCCAGCAGTACGCACTGCTATTGCGGGGGCGACTACGGCAGAAGCGAAAGCTGCAGAGGCTCCGGCGCAGGAGCAGGCTGCAACGCGAACGGCGATAGCTGGAGCGACAACCGCAGAAGTCGCGGCTAAGTATGCAAACAGTAAGGCGCTGCTTGATCTTGAGCAACAGGGCTGGAACATAAAGGCGCTGAAGGCCGACATTGAGTTCAAGCGAGAGTCAAACCGAATCGCATCTATGAATGCGGCCTTCAACAGGGAAGGCAACGTACTCAAGCGACAGGAATTGCAGCTAAAGATTGACGACACGATCAAGGCGCGCGATGAAAAGGTGCTGCAGAAGGCGGCCAGTTTTGAAAGCGCCAGGTCTGGAGTCGAAGACATTTACACACAGATTCGACGCATCAAAGAACACCCAGGCCTAGACGCTGCGGTCGGGTTGTCGTCATGGTGGGCTGCAGTGCCGGGGACAGATGCACGTTCGGCTGCAAATGAGATCGAGAAACTAATTGCAATGGTCGCGGCAGGTAATCTTGAGAAACTGAAGGGGCCGATGTCAGACAAAGACATCATTTTCTTGAAGGCCATCGGTAGTAATCTGGACCGCAAGCAGAGCATGCAATTCTTGCTACCTGAATTGAACAGGCTTGAAAATTGGGCGGTTGACAAGGACATCAAGTTACGCAAGGAATTCGGGCTACCAGCAGGTGGTGCAAGTACGCCAGCCGTGTCACCTAAACCTGCTACTGCCGATGTGCCGGCCCCTGCAGGCGCTCAACGCAACATCGTTGTGAGCTTCTAAAAATGCCTTACAGCATCACGACAAAGGACGGGATCACCATTCAGGGTATCCCCGATGATGTGGCGCCCGATGCTTTGGTGTTGCGGCAGCGTGTCGATAAGCTGCGAGCTGAAGCCGCTGCAACAAGTGAGGCAAAGCCTAGCCCATCCATTGGGCAGCGGGCAGCAAATGTTGGCGCTGGTCTGTTGCGCGGCGCCGGCAGCATTGGGGCCACCCTTCTGTCACCAATGGACATGCTCAACAGCGCACTGACCGGGCGCCCAGCAATGGAAGGCACGCGCCAGCGCCGGGAAGACATGACCGCAGCGCTTGGCAGCATGGGTGCGGACACGGACTCCACAGAATTCGCTGTCGGGAAAGTTGGCGGCGAAGTGGCAGGCACTATGGGCGCGGGTGGCGCTTTAGCTGGTGGCTTGTCTGCTGTGCCAGGAGCTGCGGCTAGGGTTCCGGGGCTGATTGCAGCTCTGAAGTCTGGCGGCATGGTTGCCCCTGGTGCGAACCTCGCAACGCGGACTCTTGGAGGGGCCATCACTGGCGGCGCATCGGCTGCATTAGCTGACCCTGAGCAAGCGGGCATGGGCGCTGCTATCGGCGGGGCTTTCCCTCTCGGGGCTAAGGCGCTTGGCGCTGTCGGCAAGGGTATCAGCGGCGCAGCTAAGCACGCGCTCGGGTTGTCTACAGGTGTCGGCGCTGAACCTCTCGCGCAGGCATTCAAGGCCGGCAAGACGGGCAACAAGGATTTCATCGCCAATATCCGCGGTGATGTGCCACTGACCGATGTGCTGGACCGTGCCAAGCAAGGTCTTGCAGCTATGGGCGCAGAAAAGGCGGCGCAGTACCGTTCCGGCATGATCCCGATCAAGGGCGACCGTTCTGTTTTGAGCCTGGCGAACATTGACAAAGCGCTGGATGATGCCTTCGCTGTTACATCATTCAAGGGGCAGGTAAAGAACGACTCCGCTGCGGCTGCTGTCGGCAAGATGCGCCAGATTGTTGACGACTGGAAAGCGCTTGACCCTGTGCAATTCCACACTCCCGAGGGACTTGATGCGCTGAAGCAGAAACTTGGCGGAATCCTTGAAAGCATCCCGTTTCAGGAGCGCACCGCAAGGCTGGCCGCTGGCAAGGTGTACGCGGCGGCAAAGAACACCATCGGGAACCAAGCCCCGACCTATGCCAAGGTGATGAAGGAATACTCCGAGGCATCGGCGCAGATCAACGAGATCGAGCGGGCGCTGTCTCTTGGTGACAAGGCCAGCAAAGACACGGCCATGCGCAAGCTGCAATCGTTGATGCGCAACAACGTGCAGACGAACTACGGCAACCGGCTGAACCTTGCCACATCGCTAGAACAAGGCGGCGGCGTTGAACTCATGCCTTCGCTATCGGGGCAGGCGCTGAACTCCTGGACCCCCAGAAGCCTATCCGGGCAGCTTGGCGGCGGGGCCACTGCGCTTGCGTCGATCATGACCGGGAACCCTGCGGGGCTTGCGCTGTTGCCGCTTCAAAGCCCGCGCCTTGTTGGATCAGGGGCCTATGGCGCCGGGATGGTGGGCGGTGGAATGGACAAGATAAACGAAGCGTTGCTGCGGCGCTTGAACATGACTCCGCTTGAGGCTGCAGCGCTTGCGGCCCCTGTCGCCGGGTCTTCGGGCCGTTAACTAGGAAGGCTGTATGTACGTCCTCGACACTCCCTACGCCACGTTTAACGGCCGCGATGGCAAGCCGATGCAGAACGGGTATGTCTACATCGGCACCGTAAACGCAAACCCCGAGCTGTCACCGCAAACCGCCTATTGGGACGCGGCCCTAACCCAACCAGCCCCGCAACCACTTCGCACACTAGCAGGGGTTGTGCACCGTGATGGAACCCCCGCGGCGGTTTACACGTCCACCGATTACAGCCTGCTGGTCCAAGACGAAAACGGCATTCAGGTGTCCTATATCCGTTCGGCGGCGGACCTTTCGAGCACCGACGCCAGCAAGGTGACATACGGCGGTCGCACGGTCGAGGGGGAATTGAACGATCTTCCCGTGTCAGTCAAGCGATACGGGGCCGTAGGGAGCGGCCTTGTTGACGACCGGGACGCAATCTGGTCCGCGTTGTCAGCAAACAAGCGGGTCTACTTTCCTGCAGGAACCTATTTCCTCGGAAACTGGGCCACGTCGGATCGCATCTTCGACATGACTACGCTCGGCGATAACATTGATCTGATCACTGATGGCAACGTCGAGTTTGTTGTCAACTGCACGGCGAACGTGAACCCTGTTGTCTTCTATCTGCGGAGTAATAACCACTTCCATGCAGGACGGATGAAGTTCAGAGACTCGAACTATGACCGGGTTCTCCAGCGCGGAATGATCCCGTACACGCTCGACGCGTACAGCGCGAACTGGGGAAATGTGGCAATCGATGGCATCTATGCCAAGAACTGCCACACGGCGTTTCAGTGCGCAACGCCGACTACCACCCGGGTACGCAATATCCACATCAAGCAACTGCACGCCTATCAGTGCAACCGCGGGGCGTGCTTCCAGGACCAAGGCGATGGGGTAACGATTGACCTGCTTTATACCGAAGAATGCGAGCGGGCATGGTTCGGGTATGGAGTGACCGGGCACAAGATCAACGTATTCTCGCGGAACAACTACGGGACCACGGGAGTAGTGAATATCTGCAGATGGACTGGAGGTTATGACACCTCAGCTATCGATGTGACCTACACCAGCCGGGATGACACGCTCGACCTGTGTCACGTTTTGATCAACCACATTGATGTGACGGACACAGGGAAATCAATTACCGGCATCAAGGCCCATGTCGATATTCGTGGGTCTGCAAATTACGACCCCGTGAGAATCGTGAACTACACGGCCATTGGTGGTAGCGAGACAGCGGGCGTCAGCTCCAACATCGTCGGCGACATCACCTTGAGCGGATCATGCGACGCGCAGGCCCGGGATGTTGAAGTGGTGGCTTCATACGGTTCCACACGGAGGCTGAATTTCACCTCCGGTCGATTTTTCGAGATGGACGATTCGGTCAAGGAGAA
>ERZ650310.211-NODE-211-length-17472-cov-6.878567_pt1 | contig 17472 bp, 17 predicted proteins | sample MGYA00376246_ERZ650310 | MGnify/ENA primary metagenome ERZ650310 (study PRJEB26733, sample SAMN07839286) | wastewater metagenome | biome: small river; feature: stream; material: water | place: USA: North Carolina | collected 2016-03-01 ...
CAAGTGCTGGGGCCGAAACACCCTTACCGAAAACTGCGGTAAGCGCGCCAGATTTGGCCTTTGCCTCGGCGGAAGGGTCCGAGAGGATGCTGCGCAGTTGAGCTGACGATGCTACGGCTGCGCCGATTGCAAAGATCTCTTCTGCGAACTTGAGGTCTGCCTTAGCTAGCAGAGGATTCAATGCCTCTTTAGCTGCGGCTAGTGACTGCCTAGTTGAACTCGCCATTACTTCTTCTTGCCTGCTTTGGTTTTAGCAACATTGTCACCGGCTTCGAGGTCGGCCAAGAACTGGTCGACGACGCCGGTTGCAACTTTTTCGTTCTTAAGGCTTGCACCAACGACGCTTGACGCAAGATCGATGGCTAGTGAGCCAACTTCTGCGCGGAGCGAGATTAGAGCGGCCTGACGCTCGGCTTCGATCTGAGCCTTTGCGGTCGCGGTTAGACGAGCTGCCTCAGAAGATGCCTGCTCCTTCAGTTCAGCAAGAATTGCTGCACCTTCGGCGCGTGCCTCTTCACGAATCTTGGCAGCCTCGGCGCGTGCCTCGGCCTGCTCGGCTTCGATGTTCGCAGTCTTAGCTGCAGCCTCTGCCTGAGCCTTTTCAGCAGCCTCGAGACGACCTTCAATCGCCTCGGTACGTGCATCAAGAGTCTTCTTAAAGTTCGGTAGAACCTTGAACCAGAAGAAGCCAAGCAGGATTACGAAGACAACCGAAGACCACAGGAGATCGTAAGACGCTGGAAGCAGCGGGTTTGGTGCCGCGCCTTCCGAAGCGTTCGCGAGAATCCTAGAAATCATGGTTTAGATCCTGACTGACTAAGCGAAGATGAATGGGGTTGCAAGACCGATAAGCGCTAGTGCCTCGGTGAATGCGATACCAAGCCACATGGTGACCTGAAGCTTTGCTGCTAGCTCTGGCTGGCGAGCAATTGACTCGATGGTCTTTGAAACAACAAGACCTACGCCAACGCCTGGGCCAACTGCTGCTAGACCATAGCCGATAACAGCAATGTTGCCTGATACTTCTGCGATGTTAGTTACGTCCACTTTGTATTTCCCTTCCGTGGTTTTTAGAGCTGACGGTTGTCAGTTCTGCTTAGTGCTCGTCTGCCAATGCCAACTGAATGTAGACAGTTGTCAGAAGAGTAAAAACGTATGCCTGTAGGAATGCAACCAGCATCTCGAAGAGAGTGAAGGCGAAACCGAACAGGAAGGTTCCTGCGCCAAAGGCCTTGAAAAGGCCGTCTGCGTTGAACAGGAAGAACTGGGTTGCCGAGAAACAAAGCACGAGAAGCAAGTGTCCCGCGATCATGTTCATGGTCAAACGAAGAGCCAGAGTAACTGGTCGAAGAATGAAGGTTGAGAGGAACTCAATTGGAGTTACCAGGATGTAGAAAGGCTTCGGCACGCCAGCTGGGAATAGTGAAGCGGTGAAGAAGTGACCACCGTGCTTCTTGACTCCGGCGTAGATGAAGGTTACGTAAGCCGCGAGTGCCATCACGATTGGAAGACCGATAACCGAAGTTCCGGCGATGTTCAAGCCTGGGATGATTCCTGTGACGTTCATTCCGAGAGTCACGAAGAAGATCGTGGTGAGCAGCGGAAGGAAACGGTCTCCGTCCTTCTCGCCTAGCTGATCGTGGGCGATGCTCTTGCGGACGAAGTTCAATGAGATTTCGCCCATCAACTGGAACTTGCCAGGAACGAAATTGTTGGTCTTGTTTGCACGCTGGAACTTTGCAGTCCAGAGGGCGAATACGAGAACAAGCAAGCTAAGAACCAGAAGACGAATCAACATGATGCGGTTCAGCGCGAAAGGTGTTCCTTCGAAAGCAACAATCTCTGGATAGAACTCCATGATTGATGGCGCGTGGAAGCCGGTGCCCGACTCCTCGGTGCTCGCTGCTACAAATAGCAGGTTCAATGCGTTAGTGAACAGCGTGAACTCCTGTTTCGGGGCAAGTTTCGAATGCCTTGCGGCGATTTACAGTGTGATGTCGCCGAATATTCCATCAGCAACGAGATGAGTCTAACAGGTAAAACCCTATGAAAATAACGGTTTTGGCTTGGTTTGACAGATTTATTTATCCGAAAGCGCTTTAGTTTTCGCCGACTGTGATTCGCGACTTCAAAACGATGCGTGAATCGATGACCAATGTTCCGATAATCGACGCAACCAAGGTGAAAAACAACACCGGACCTGCGATGAAAGCCGCCCCTTTGAGCAGAGCAATCAGCACGATAAAGCCGACCAATTTGACGATCCAGCCGCCCATAACTACGCCAAAAAAGCCGCCTAGTGAGAGCTTGCCTCCTAAAAACACCGAGAGTGCCGTCAAACTGCTAAATAGAAGCGCAAGTGTCGCTCCGATAAGACCACTCACCAAACCGGCTACACCGGCAAAAATGAGACCCAAGCCGCCACCAAGAATGGCAATGGCGGCGACGAGCACCAAGCCCTGCTTCAAGACTGCAGAGAACACTTCGTTGAGGTTGGAAGCTTTAGACATTTAGATTCTCTCGGTTTGATGAACGGGTCTTTAGAACCGGCCAGATTGTGAAGGTTGAAGCAGCTACCAAACCGACCAGGGCAAATACCCAAACCGCCCAGTTTGGCATGAAGAAAAACATCAGGCAGGTCATAGAAATGAGCGCTGTCCAAACGTAGAAAACCAAGACCGAGCCGAGGTGGGTGTGGCCGAAGTCCTGCAGTCGGTGGTGCAGGTGCTGGCGGTCGGCGGCAAAAGGTGACTTGCCGGCGCGCAACCTTCTGAAAACGGCCAACGTGAAGTCCAGCAGCGGCAAGACGAGAATCGCCAGCGGCAGGATAAGTGGAATAAAGGCAGGCAAGAAGTCATCCTTGGCGGCAACATGTGGGTCAACCTGGCCAGTAACCGTTAGGGCAGAAACCGCCATCAACATACCCAGCAACATGGCACCAGAGTCGCCCATGAAAATCTTGGCGCGGTGCCAGTTATAAGGCAAGAAACCAACGCACATACCGATCACGATCGCCGAAAGCACCGACGCAAGGTTGAAGTAGTTCGTCGGTGAGGTTTGCTGCGACAACAGGTAGCTGTAGGCGAAGAATACGGTGGTTCCGATCAGGACTACACCGGCCACCAGCCCATCCAAGCCATCAATAAAGTTGACGGCATTCATGACCAGAACGGTTAGAAAAACGGTTGCCACGAATGAAAGCCCGAAGCTGCCGATGGTGATGCCGGCAATCGGAAGCGAGACGATCTGTACTCCCTGCCATGCCAGGATGCCGGCCACGACGAACTGACCAGCGAGCTTTAGGGTCCAGTCGAGGTCGTAGAGGTCGTCTAGAAAGCCGATCAACGTGATTAGGAAAGCAGCTCCGACGATTGCGAAAACACGACCAGGCTCAACAAAGACGCTGTGAAACCAGCCGAGGCTAGCCGAGAACGCCATTGCTGCGAGGAAACCTGCGAACATGGCAACACCGCCGAGGCGAGGCGTTGGTCGAGTGTGCGAGTCACGGGCGCGAATTTGCGGATAGAGCTTGTACTTGTGGCTGATCTTGAGCGTCGCAAACGTGCCGAAGAAGGTGATGACGGCCGCGAACAGCATCGTAAGAAGGTAGGCGCGCACTAGTCGGCATCCTTGGCCAGCAGATCGCCCGCGATGGTGCGAATCTTGTCGGCACTGAGCGCACCCGCGCGAACGATTCGAATCAAACCGGTGGTTTCGAGTTTGCCATCTACATAGCGGTCAACCACGCCGGTTAGGTCAAGGATGGTTGACGCCTCGCCCTTAGGGCTGTTGCCGCCATCCAGATAAACCTGGACGCTCTCACCCAGGTATTCCTCCGCTTGCTGACAGGTCGTCGCAGCCGGTTTTCCGGTCAGGTTTGCGCTCGATACGGCCATCGGACCCACTTCTTCGAGAAGCGCCAGAGCTATTTTGTGGTCGGGCATGCGAAGAGCAACGGTGCCCTTGGTCTCTCCAAGGTCCCAGCTAAGCGATGGCTGAGCTCTAAGAATCAAGGTCAGTGCACCCGGCCAGAAAGTGTCGGCTAGACGCAGAGCAACCTCTGGAATCTCGTGTGCGAGAGCCTGCATGGTGTTGATATTTGGGATGAGGACCGGCGGAGGCGACTGTGGACCTCGACCTTTAGCGGCCAAAAGCGCGGAGACGCCCTTCGCAGAGAAGGCGTCGCAACCGATTCCGTACACGGTGTCGGTCGGCAGAACCACCAGTTCGTTGCGACCGAGCGAAACCTTCGCTAGGCGCATTCCGGTAAGCAGGTCGGTGTCAAGCGAGCAGTCGTAAATGCGTGACGCCACTGTCTCTCCTACCCTTTTGCTTGAACTCTAGATTACTTAATGGCGGTCACGGCTCGGTCGCGATCGGTTAAATCGCGGTGTGCCCGAACCTCGCGCCATCCATCAGCCAATAGTAGTTGACACACCTGTTCAGACTGAGAGTCAGCGTGCTCAACCACGAGAACTCCCCCATCGACCAAAAGCCTTCTGGCCGTAGCCGAAACGTGGCGCATAACAGACATTCCATCCTCGCCGCCATAAAGCGCCAAGTCGGGGTCGTGCAGCCTCACCTCTTCGTCGCGGGGCACCGCAGCCAAAGGAATGTAAGGCGGATTCGAGGCAACTACCGACACCTTGTCGTTCAGCTCTTCGAAAGCATCGATCAGGTCACCCTGAATTAGGGTCGCGTCGCACTTGGCGGCGTATTTGTCGAAGTTTGCGCTCGTAAAAACAAAGGCCTCTGGAGACTTCTCGACCGCGAAGATTTTGGCGCTGGGGTTCTCGGTAGCCATCGCCAACGCAATGGCTCCAGAGCCGGTGCCCAAATCGACAGCAATTGGGTTGGCAGTACCGGCCGTTAGGGCATCCTTGATGGCATCAATGGCTAGTTGCGCGACAAACTCGGTCTCTGGTCGAGGGATGAAAACGCCCTTGCCAACCGCAAGTTCGAGCTGGCGAAAATAGGCGACTCCGGTGATGTGCTGCAGCGGCTCGCGAGAAAGACGACGAGCATAGAGATAAGTCAGCGCGTCAGCCTGCTTTTCGTCGAGGGTTGCGCCGATCAAAACCTGCGCCTGCACTCCCCCGCGACTAAGCCCAAGGATGTGGCCGGCGAGCAATTCTGCATCAGCGGTTGCCGATTCGATTCCTACCGAATCAAACCGCTCTGCTGCATGTCGAACCAGGTCGCCAAGTAACAAGGTTGGCTACTTAGCTTCACCGATTGCGGCTAGACGAGCTTCTTCATCCATCTGGATCGCCGACTGAATGACCGGCTCGAGAGCGCCATCCATGACTGCATCTAAGTTGTAAGCCTTGTAACCGGTGCGGTGATCTGCGATGCGGTTCTCAGGGAAGTTATAGGTGCGGATGCGCTCTGAACGGTCAACAGACTTAACCTGCGACTTGCGGGCCGCTGACTGCTCGGCCTCGAGTGCTTCCTGCTGGGCAGCAAGGATGCGGGCACGGAGCACACGCATACCGGCTTCACGGTTCTGCAACTGTGACTTTTCGTTCTGCATCGCCACGGTGATACCGGTCGGCAAGTGAGTGATTCGAACAGCCGAGTCGGTGGTGTTAACCGACTGACCGCCAGGGCCGGATGAACGGTAAACGTCGATACGGAGATCGTTCTGGTTGATCTCGACTTCTTCAGGCTCGTCTACTTCAGGGAAAACCAAGACACCGGCAGCTGAGGTGTGAATTCGCCCCTGAGTTTCGGTTGCTGGCACGCGCTGAACACGGTGCACACCACCCTCATACTTCAAGTGTGCGTGCACGCCCTGCGCCGGGTCGGTGGTGTTCGACTTGATAGCCAACTGGATGTCCTTGATTCCACCGAGATCAGACTCGTTCTTATCAAGAATTTCGGTCTTCCAACCCTTTGAGTTGGCGTACTGAAGGTACATGCGAAGCAGGTCAGCGGCGAACAGTGCCGACTCGGCACCACCTTCACCGGCCTTGATTTCCATGATTACGTCGCGGCCGTCATCCGGGTCGCGAGGAATCAATAGTCGGCGCAACTTTTCGTTAGCCTCGTGCAGCTTCTGCTCGGTGGCAGGAACCTCCTCGGCGAACGCCTCATCCTCTTTGGCAAGCTCTTTAGCCGCGGCTAGGTCATCGGTAAGCAAGTTGACCTGGTTGTAGGCGTTGATGATTGCACTTAGCTCGGCGTAGCGACGGTTAAGTTTCTTCGCTAGAGCTGGGTTTCCGTGCAGCGCAGGGTCAGACAGCTGAGTCTGAAGCTCTGTGTGCTCGGCAATTAGAGGTTGAACCGATGAAAGCAATTTTTACTCCGAGTCAGAACCGGTTGGAACTGGCATTGACTTCTGAACCTGCATTAGGAACTCAACGTTGCTTGAGGTCTCCTTCAGGCGGCTCAAGACAAGCTCAAGTGCCTGCTGCTGCTCTAGACCAGCTAGTGCACGGCGAAGCTTCCAAACAATCTTGGTCTCATCCGGGCTCATCAACATCTCTTCGCGACGGGTACCCGAAGCGTTGACGTCAACGGCTGGGAAGATGCGCTTGTCAGCGAGTGCACGTGACAAACGAAGCTCCATGTTTCCGGTTCCCTTGAACTCTTCGAAGATGACCTCGTCCATCTTCGAACCGGTCTCGACAAGAGCGGTTGCCAGGATGGTGAGCGAGCCGCCATCTTCGATGTTGCGGGCAGCACCGAAGAAGCGCTTTGGTGGGTAAAGAGCCGATGAATCGACACCACCCGAAAGGATTCGACCCGAAGCCGGTGCGCTTAGGTTGTAAGCGCGGCCAAGACGAGTGATCGAGTCGAGAAGAACGACAACGTCGTGACCTAGTTCAACCAAACGCTTTGCTCGCTCGATGGCAAGCTCGGCAACGGTGGTGTGGTCTTCTGCCGGGCGGTCGAAGGTAGAGGCAATAACCTCACCCTTGACGGTGCGCTGCATGTCGGTAACTTCTTCAGGGCGCTCGTCAACGAGAACAACCATCAGGTGAACCTCAGGGTTGTTTACCGCGATTGAGTTAGCGATTGCCTGTAGCACCAGGGTCTTACCAGCCTTTGGAGGAGACACGATTAGACCGCGCTGACCCTTACCGATTGGCGAAACCAAGTCGATGATTCGGGTGCTTAGCTTGTTGGCCTCAGTCTCAAGACGCAGACGAGTCTGCGGGTAGAGCGGGGTTAGCTTCTGGAACTCAACGCGGCTAGCGGCCTGCTCTTGAGTTAGACCGTTGATCGAATCGATGCGAACAATCGCGTTGAACTTCTGTCGACCCTGGTTGTCGTTTTCGCGTGGCTGGCGGATTGCACCGACCACTGCGTCACCCTTGCGAAGTGAGTACTTCTTAACCTGACCGAGTGAAACGTAAACGTCGTTCGGGCCAGGTAGGTAACCGCTGGTGCGCACGAATGCGTAGTTGTCGAGAACGTCGAGGATACCGGCAACTGGAACTAGAACGTCATCTGGAGAGATCTCTGGCTCTGCCTCGTCGTAAGGGTTGTTGTTGCCACGGCCACCGCGTCCGTTGCGGTCACGGTCACGGTAACGGTCGTTGCGGTCATTACGGTTGCGGCTGCGACCATTGCGGCCGTTGCGACGCTCGTCGTTGTAGTCGCGCTCGTTGCGTGAATCGTTGTCGCGAGTCGAGTTGTCGCGGTTCTGGTTGTCGCGCGGCTCGCGAGCCTCGCCACCCTCACCGTTTGACTCGGCGTTGCCACCCTCTGAACGCTCGCCACCGTTGCGGTTGCGGCCGTTGCGGTTGCGGTTACGGTTGCGTGAGTTGCCTGAACGCTCTGAGCGCTCGCCGCCTTCGCCGTTGTTCTCTGCTGAGGTTGAAGCCTCCGCTGAAGAACCCTCTGACTTTTCAGCCTTTGGCTCGCGTGCTGGCTTCTCTGCCTTCTCGGCAACAGCTGCATCGGTAGCAGGCTTGGCCGCACGTGAACGGGTGTTCTTCTTTGGGGCGTCTGCGGTTGCAGATTCGTTTGAAGCTGGTGCTGAAGCGGCAGAGGTTGCCTCAGGAGCTACTGCTCCGGCTTCGACGCGACGACCGCGGCGAGCTGCTGGCTTCTTGGTTTCTTGGATTTCATCCATGTGGTTTGTGCTCTTTCTTGAGTATTTCAGCGACTCAATGTTTTTGAGATTTTCGCTGGCCTGCACGGTTCTTTAGAACTTGACCGTGCGTGATCGCATTAGATTTGCGAGGATTTGCGCGTCTTTTAGCTGATTCGCTAGAGACTTGCGCGTGCTTATTGGTGCACTACTACTGTAGCACCCTTGAAGTCTACTGCTAGCAAAAGAGCCTTCCACTGTGGATAGTTCTTTGCAGCCAGCGCTGCGGCTTCAAGTCTTTGTGCCGGGCCGGTTGCTAGAACCAACACGGATGGGCCTGCGCCCGAAACCACGGCGGCGTGACCGTGCTCGCGCATCATCTGCACGAGTTCGTAAGTCTCTGGCATTGCAGCGGCGCGGTAATCCTGGTGAAGTTTGTCTTCGGTAGCGGCCATCAAGAACTCAGGGCTCTGGGTGAGCGAGGCAATCAGAAGCGCCGAACGCGAAACGTTGAAGACGGCGTCGTTGTGAGGAACCGATTCTGGCTGCAGCGATCGCGCCAGAGCGGTGGACATCTTGAAGCTTGGCACCAACTCAAGGAACGATACGCCACGGTGAACGAAAAGCTTCTTGTGGTGTGGGCCCTGCTCGTCTTCCCACGCGATGGTTAGACCACCGAATAGAGCGGGAGCAACGTTGTCTGGGTGACCCTCAAGCTCGGTGGCTAGATCAAGCAGGTCCTTGTCGGTGATTTCGACGATTCCCTGCAATAAGCCCTTGGCGGCGACGATTCCAGAAACCACGGCAGCGCCAGAAGAACCCATGCCGCGACCGTGAGGAATGATGTTGTGTGCCTTTAGTCGCAAACCAGGCAGCGGCTGCCCGAACTTCTTGAAGGTGAATGCAATCGACTGAACAACGAGGTTTGAGGAGTCGGTCGGAACCTCGCCCTGACCCTCGCCGTGCACCTCGACAAATGCGCCTTCGCCGGCAACAGCCTCAACCTCTAGCTCGTCGTAAAACGAAAGAGCTAGGCCGAGAGTGTCAAAGCCAGGGCCAAGGTTAGCCGAGGTGGCCGGAACCTTGACGGTGACTTTTCTGCCGATAAGTGAAGTCATGATTACTTCTTTGAAAGACCTAGACGCTCAGCGACAGCCTCGACCTTGTTGGCTACGGCCTGTGGCTTGATGTCCTTGCCGCTCTCGGTCTTTAGTGCCCACATTGGGTCCTTCAAACCGTGACCGGTAACGGTGACCACGATGGTTGAACCGGCAGGAACTTCGCCGCGCTTTGAGTGCTTGAACAGACCTGCGGCACCGGTTGCCGATGATGGCTCTACGAACACTCCGACCTCCTGTGAAAGGAAGCGGTGCATCCAAAGGATCTCGGCGTCTGAAGCGTAGCCGAACTGACCATCGCTCTCGGCGCGTGCAGCCAAGGCTAGATCGTAAGAAGCAGGGTTACCGATGCGAATAGCGGTTGCAATGGTGTCTGGCTTCTTCACTGGGTTACCGAAGCTGAATGGAGCCGAGCCCTCAGCCTGGAAGCCCCACATCTTTGGCAGTGCCTTGATGCGGCCTTCGATTAGGTCTTCTTTGTAACCCTTTGAGTAAGCGGTGTAGTTACCTGCGTTACCAACTGGAAGAACGTGGAAGTCTGGTGCAAAACCAAGAGCGTCGACTACCTCGAAGGCTCCGGTCTTCTGACCCTCGATGCGGTCAGGATTGACCGAGTTGACTAGGTGAACCGGGTAGTTCTCGGCAAGGTCGCGAGCAAGGTCTAGACAGTCGTCGAAGTTTCCCTTGACCTGAAGAATCTGCGCCTTGTGTGCAACTGCCTGGCTTAGCTTGCCTAGCGAAATCTTGCCCTTAGGTACTAGAACCACTGACTGAATGCCGGCAGCAGCTGCGTAGGCTGCAGCCGAAGCCGAGGTGTTTCCGGTAGACGCGGCGATTACGGCCTGTGCACCGTGACCAACGGCCTTCGAGACAGCCATGGTCATTCCGCGGTCCTTGAACGAACCGGTCGGGTTCATGCCCTCAACCTTTAGTAGAACTCGCTCGGCACCAACCAATTTGGCAAGTGCAGGTGCCTCAACCAATGGAGTGCCACCCTCACCGAGGGTGATGATTGGGTTGTCGCTTGAGATGTCAAGACGATCGATGTATTCGCGGATAACTCCGCGCCACTGGTGAGCCATTAGATTCCTTCTACTCGGATTACTGAAGTAATAGATTCAACCGCGGCATTGGCGGCTAGAGCCTTGACCACTGACGACAGCGAAGCCTCGGTCGCAACGTGGGTTCCTACCTCGAGGGTAGCGGTTGAGCGACGCTTGCCGCCGTTTTGGCGCACCGACTGTTCGACGGTTTCGATCGAAACACCGTGATCGGCGAAGACGTTAGCGATCTTGGCCAGGATGCCCGGCTGGTCGGTGACCTCGAGGGTGATCTGGTAGCGAGTGTAGGCGCGGTCGATCGGAAGAATGGCCAAGTTGGCGTGCACCGAGTCGGCGAGACCTGGGCCACCAGCTACGTGACGCTTTGCAGCCGAAACTAGGTCGCCAAGAACGGCAGACGCGGTCTGAACGCCTCCGGCACCGGCACCGTAAAACATCAGCGAACCGGCAGCCTCGGCCTCAACAAAGACGGCATTGAAAGCGCCGCGAACCGCACCCAACGGGTGGTCGCGCTCGATAAGAGCAGGGTGAACGCGAACCGAAACTCCGGCCTCGCCGTTCTCGTCGGCGTCTACTCGCTCGGCGATTGCCAACAACTTGATGACATAACCATCGCGCTGGGCAGCGGCCATCTGCTCGGCGGTCACCTTGGTGATTCCCTCGCGATAAACCTGGTCTAGCGGAACCTCGGTGTGGAAGGCCAGGTTGGCCAGAATGGCGGCCTTCTGGGCGGCATCAAAAGCTTCGATGTCGGCGGTTGGGTCGGCTTCTGCATAACCGAGCTCGGTGGCTTCGGCGAGCGCGTCGTTGAAGTTGGCACCGGTTGAATCCATGCGGTCAAGGATGAAGTTGGTCGTTCCGTTCACGATTCCCATGATGCGGTTGACCTTGTCGCCGGCAAGAGATTCGCGAAGCGGGCGGATGATCGGAATCGCACCGGCAACAGCGGCCTCAAAGTAAAGCTGTGCGCCGACCTGCTCGGCGGTGTCGAAAAGCTCGGTTCCGTGGGTTGCCAGAAGCGCCTTGTTTGCGGTGATGACATCCGAGCCTGAATTCAGTGCCTGAAGGATGTAGGTGCGGGCTGGCTCAATGCCACCCATAACCTCGATAACGATGTCGGCACCAAGGATGAGGCTCTCGGCGTCGGTAGTCAGCAGTTCGGCTGGAACGCCCTCGGCTCGCTTCGAGTTCAGGTCACGAACCGCGATGCCAACCAGGTCAAGCTCGGCACCAACGCGGGCCGCAAGCTCACTCTTGTTTTCGATCAACAGGCGCGCCACCTGAGCGCCGACTGAGCCGGCACCCAACAGGGCGATTCTGAGCGGACGATATTCGGTCACGGTTTAGCTCTTCTCATTCTTTGAAGCTTCGGCCTTGGTGGCCTGGTAGCGAAGGTCTCGGGTGAATAGATCGGCTTCGGTCTCGCCACGGATGATGAGACGCGCCTCTCCCTTTCTAACCGAAACCACTGCTGGCTTAGTTAGGAAATTGTAGTTACTAGACAGCGAGTAGCAGTAGGCGCCGGTGGTAGCCACCGCGAGCAAGTCATTTGGCTGCACGTCTGCTGGCAGGTAGTCGTGGCGCACAACAATGTCGCCAGACTCACAGTGCTTTCCGACAACGCGCGCTAGTGCCGGCTTCGCGGTGGTGCTTCGCGAAGCCAAGGTCACGTGGTACTCGGCCTCATAGAGAGCCGGGCGAGCGTTGTCGCTCATACCGCCATCTACCGAGACATACTTGCGCACCGCTGGGGTGTCACCATCGGTCACCTTGACATCCTTGATGGTGCCCACGTTGTAAAGGGTGACGCCGGCAGGGCCAGCGATGTAGCGGCCAGGCTCGAAGGCTAACTTCGGCACTGCAATGCCAAGCGCTGCACACTGCTCGGCCACCACGGCGGTGATTGCGTCTGCGAAGTAACGAAGGTCAGGAGCTTTATCGGCAGGTTTGTAGTTCACGCCGAAGCCACCGCCAAGGTTTAGTTCTGGGATGTCTCCCCCGGCCAACTGCTCGGCGTGCAAAGCGAGTAGTCGCTTGGTCGATTCGACAAAGCCGTCAACCGCGAAAATCTGAGAACCGATGTGCTGGTGAAAACCGAGGAACTTTAGGTGTGAGTGTGAACGGATCTTGGCAACCAGGGCCGGAGCATCCGCAATTGGGATACCGAACTTCTGGTCTTCACGAGCAGTGGCCAAAAAGTCGTGCGTGTTGGCGTGAACACCGGTGTTGATGCGCAAGCGCACTCCCTGGATGGTGTCCTGTGCTCCCGCAGTTGCGGCGATTCGTTCGATCTCGAGCTCGCTGTCGATCACGATTGCGCCAACTCCGGCACTGACCGCACGACCAATTTCGCGAAGCGACTTGTTGTTTCCGTGCAAACCAATGCGTGCGGCTGGGATGCCTCCGGCTAGTGCCGCAGCAAGCTCACCGCCGCTGGCTACGTCGATGTTCAGACCTAACTCGTCGATCCAGCTAACAATCTCGGTGCTCAAGAAAGCTTTGCTTGCGTAGTAAACCTTTGCCTCGGTGCCGATCTTCTTGGCTGCGTCGCCAAGGATGCTGCGCGCGGCGGTGGCGCGAGCGCGGAAGTCATCCTCGTCGATTACGTAAAGTGGCGTACCGAACTGGGTGGCTAGATCGTTGACGGTGACGCCAGCAATCTCAACTTCACCGGTTGCGCGGCGAGTGGTATGACGCGGCCAGACGCGCTCGTCGAGAGCGTTTACATCACTCGGGTATTGCAGCCATTCAGGCGCTAGGTGGTTTGACATCGCTGCACCTACATTCTTTCTGGCGCGCTAACGCCGAGTAGGTCTAGACCGTTGCGAAGAACGACGCCAGCGGCTTCGTTCAACCAGAGACGAGTGCGGTGTACAGATTCGACTTCGCCACCCGAGATCGGCGTGACGCGGCAGTTGTCATACCAGCGGTGGTAGGCGCCGGCTACTTCTTCTAGGTAGCGAGCGATGCGGTGCGGCTCTTTGAGCTCGGCGGCCGACGCCATAACGCGAGGCAGCTCGATCAGCTTGGCCAACAACTCTGACTCGGATGGGTGGCTCAAAAGTTCAGGCTTGAACTCGCTGTTGTCGACTCCGAGGCTAGCCGCGTTGATGGCAACCTGCTTGGTGCGAGCGTGAGCGTACTGCACGTAGAAGACCGGGTTGTCGTTGGTCTTCTTGGCCAACTGTTCAAGGTCGATGTCGAGGTTCGAGTTGATTGGCGAACGGGCAAGGGCATAGCGAGCAGCGTCAACGCCAACCGCACCAACTAGGTCTTCCATGGTGACCACGGTTCCGGCGCGCTTCGACATACGCACAGGTTCACCGTTGCGAACTAGGTAAACCAACTGACCGATCATGATCTCAAGGTTTACGCCAGGCTCGTCGCCGTAGGCGGCACAAAGGGCCATCATGCGTGGAACGTATCCGTGGTGATCGGCACCGAGCATGTAGATGCAACGGTCGAAACCGCGCGAACGCTTGTCTAGGTAGTAGGCCAGGTCGCCCGCGATGTAGGCGGCTTCGCCATCACTCTTGATGATTACGCGGTCACGGTCATCGCCAAAGGTGGTCGAACGCAACCAGACTGCACCGTCGGCCTCGAAGATGTGGCCTAGCTCGCGCAAGCGCTCGATGGCACGCTCGACGGCCTTCGATTCGTAAAGCGAGTTCTCGTGGAAGTAGACATCGAAGTCGACGCCGAAGTCGTGCAGCGACTCGCGAATCTCTTGGAACATCAACTCGACACCGGCCGAGCGGAAGATCTCTTGCGCCTCTGCCTCTGGCAAAGACAAAACATCAACAGCCGTCTCGTCGAGCACGCGCTTAGCAATCTCTTCGATGTAGGCACCGGCATAGCCGTCTTCTGGGGTTTCTTCACCCTTGGCAGCCGCCATCAACGAGCGCGCGAAGCGGTCGATCTGAGCACCGTGGTCGTTGAAGTAATACTCGCGGGTTACCTCGGCACCCTGGGCCTGAAGCACGCGAGCCAGAGAGTCACCGACAGCCGCCCAGCGGGTTCCACCAAGGTGAATCGGGCCGGTTGGGTTGGCAGAAACGAATTCAAGGTTCAGCTTGAGGCCAGCAAGGTCAGTTCCGCGACCGAAGGCTGCGCCAGCTTCGACGATGTTCTTCGCTGCCTCACCGGCAGCTGCCGCGCTGAGGGTGATGTTGATGAAGCCAGGGCCGGCGATGTCTACCTTGGCAACACCGTCAAGCGATTCGAGCTCAGGCGCTAGGAGTTCAGCGAAGGCACGAGGGTTCATTCCAAACTTGCCGCCGAGTTGCATGGCCGCATTGGTTGCCCAGTCGCCGTGTTCGCGATTCTTAGGGCGTTCGATAACCACTTCGGTTGGCAAATCAGCCGCGCCGAGACGACCGCTGGTCTGCAGAGCCGCAAGGATGCGAACGATCGCGGCAGAGAGGTCTGCTGGAGTCAAGATATTGCCTAACCGGTGAGAAGAGGGTTCCCGCAATGGTTTGGCACGGCCAAACTCGTGGGGGTACCCCTAAATCATACCGAAAATGGCTAGATAGCGCGTGTTTATGCCTTTGGAATGAGACCTAGGACTGGGTCGGCAGTCACCGGAATCGGGTCACAAAGCTCACCGATGAACTCGCCATCAATCTCGTTTACGAAGGCGATGAGGTTCCAACCTCCATCGCGGTCTTGAACCAAACGCGATGCATAAAGGCTGGTGTCCGGAAACAGCGAGGCGTTCTCGAAGTTGATGTCTTCTAGGTCTTCGCGCACTGGGATGCTGTAGACGCCACCCACCTCACCAGCAGCCTTTCGCTCTTCGGAGAGCCAGATCGGTCCGCAGCAGAAAAGAATGATTGGCACACCATCGACCAGCTCGTATTGGAAGACTTCGGTCTCACCAAAGCCCTGATCTGGCTGCGATTTCGGTGGCTGAACCACCCAGTTGACTAGGTCATCAGATTTCGCGATCGCCATCGCCGCAGCCTGACGTGGATCAGTAGATTCCTTGAGTTCGGCCGTTGTCAGCATGGTCCAACCGGTTTCGCCCGCCATTTTGAAGACCCAAGGATCGCGGAACGGTTCATTCTTGAAACCACCCTGAAGGGTTTTATACCAGCGTGGGTCGGCAGCGACCACTGGAAGGTTTTCTACCTTGGTCCACGTCATTAGATCGTTAGAAGTCGCGGCGCAAACGGTCTGTCGCTGCCCGGCGTCTTCGCGGCTGGTGCCGGTGTAGAACATGCGCCATTGGCCATTATCTTCACGGATGACCGATCCGGTCCAGGTGGTCCAACTGTCTGGCGCTGGAGACTCGCTCGGGGCGATTGCGTCTGCCACCACGGTCCAGTTTTTAAGGTCTTTACTGATCGCGTGACCGACCGAGGTATTGCGGTGACGACGGTGTGGGTCGCCCAGTGCGCGGCTGGCTTGAAGGTAGAAGGCGTGGTGGTTTTCACCATCGAACGCAAACCAAGAATCCCAAACCCATTGACCCGGTAGCTTTAGCGCCAAACCGCACCTCCATAGACAAATCCGAGCCTCCAGACTAATCGATGCCACTGTTAGGCTTAACGCAACCTAAGCCCCTATAGCTCAGGGGATCAGAGCATTGCCCTCCGAAGGCATGTGCGCAGGTTCGAATCCTGCTAGGGGCACATGTTTGGTATGGAATGGCTAAAGCCAGAAGCAATCATCACCTCGTTCGGCGCATTCGCGATGATTGGGGTGATGCTGATCGTATTTATTGAAACAGGTCTACTCGTCGGCTTCTTCTTGCCGGGCGATTCACTGCTGTTTGTGACCGGCCTGATGGTCGCCACCGGCGCGATTCAGATCCCCCTAGGTGGCCTCAGCTTTACTGTGCCAATCTGGCTGGCCTGTACGTTGATTTCGCTTGCGGCTTGGTTGGGTGACCAGACCGGTTACCTGATTGGTCGCCGTGTTGGTCCTGCAATCTTCAACAAACCAGAGTCGAAACTGTTCAGCCACGAAAACGTTGCTCGAACCAACTCATTCTTCGAACGCTATGGCGCTCGAGCCATCATCCTGGCGCACTTTGTGCCGGTGATGCGCACCTTCGTTCCGGTGGCTGCCGGAGTTGGTGAGATGCCATATCGCAAGTTCTTGCGCTACAACATCATCGGCGTGATCGGCTGGGGCACCGGCGTAACTTTGCTTGGATTCTTCCTCGGCAAGATTCCGTTTGTTGCCGCCCACGTCGAATACTTCACGATCGGCTTCGTGATCGTTTCGACCATTCCGATTGCACTCGAGGTCTTGAAGGCTCGTCGCGAACACAAGCGCGACCAACTACTCGGCCAGTAAAGCGCCGCCACTTGCGGCATAGCCGGATTACTCTGCGATTGCGTTGAGGTAGCTAGCCAACTGTTCTAGCGCTAAAGCTCGATGGCTCATCGAGTTCTTAACCTCGGGCTCTAGCTCGGCAGCCGTCACTTCAAAACCCTCTGGGATGAAGACCGGGTCATAGCCAAAACCGTGTTCACCGTGTTCTTCAGTGGCAACGCGCCCTGGCCAAATTCCGGTGAAGCTAGCCTCACCATCCGGGCCGACCAGCGCGATTGTGCACACAAAGGCAGCGCCACGGTTTTCTTCGGCAACATCCGACAACTGCGCTAATAGCAACTGGCGGTTTGCGACGTTGTCGCGCCCTCCAGCCCAGCGAGCGCTAAAGATCCCGGGTGATCCACCCAAGATTTCGACCGCGATTCCAGAATCATCGGCAATCGAGGTGACGCCGGTGTGCGCAAATGCAGCTCGTGCCTTAATGAGCGCATTCTCGAGGTAACTGGTGCCGTCTTCAACCGGCTCGGGGCCGTCGTAACCAACCAGCTCAAGACCTTCAACCGCAGAACCAAGGATGGCGCCCAGCTCGGTTACCTTGTGGGCGTTGTGGGTTGCTAGGACCAGCTTCATTAGTTGGCAACCTCGGCCAAAATCGCCTGCTGAATCTTGGTCAGTTCTGAGGTGCCTTTCAAGGCGATGTCTAGAAGTGCGTTTAGCTCGTCACGGTCGAACGGCACGCCCTCGGCGGTGCCCTGAACTTCAACAAACTTTCCACTGCCGGTGACGACAACGTTCATGTCGGTTTCGGCTCGAACATCCTCGCTGTAGGCAAGATCTAGAAATGGCACGCCGTCGATGATGCCCACCGAAATGGCGGCCACGCTGTCGCTCAGTGGCTTAGATTTTTGGGCGATGAACTTGTTCTTCTTGCCCCACTCGATGGCATCAGCCAGCGCGATGAAGGCGC